>OCLF01000016.1_pt1 | contig 51630 bp, 39 predicted proteins | sample 1502881 | NCBI WGS metagenome assembly OCLF01 (sample SAMN03418267, study PRJEB22391) | human gut metagenome | biome: human-gut; feature: organic feature; material: feces | host: Homo sapiens | place: Tanzania | collected 2013-01
CAACCTGCGGAGTGATGTTGTCGAGAGCCTGCTTCCAAATCTCGAGAGCTGACTTCTCCTCCTTAGACATCTTCTCCTGAACTGTGTCAAGTGCTTTGTAGAAGATTTCGTATGAGGTATTCTTCTTACCGTCATACATCAAGTGGTTTACAAACTTAGAGACCTTCTGGTCGTTGAATTTCGGATCCGGAAGGATCACGCGCTTCTTTGGTTTTGCTTTTCTCATGTTGTTTTGAAAAAATTTGTCTGCGTGGGGTTGTCTCTTACTGTTCTTCAACGCCCTCTCTTGGGCATTTACTCAACCTGTCTATTAACAATTCTCCAGCAAAACGTTTTTAAAATTTTTCGTCCGACAATCAATTATCTAATATTGATTACTTCTTTGCCTTAGGACGCTTAGCACCGTACTTAGAACGACGCTGTGTACGATTGGCAACACCTGCTGTATCGAGTGTACCGCGAACGATGTGGTAACGAACACCTGGAAGGTCCTTTACACGACCACCGCGAACAAGCACGATTGAGTGCTCCTGAAGGTTGTGTCCCTCTCCCGGGATGTAGGAGTTAACCTCCTTAGAGTTTGTCAAACGTACACGGGCAACCTTACGCATTGCCGAGTTAGGCTTCTTAGGTGTTGTAGTGTAAACGCGAACACAAACACCACGACGCTGAGGGCATGAGTCCAAAGCCGGTGACTTGCTCTTGTCTACGAGCACCTTTCTGCCTTTTCTTACCAACTGTGAAATTGTAGGCATAATTCTAATTTTTAATTTATATATTTTTATTTTATTTGTCGTATTCAGCAACAGCCTGTGTAACAAGCCGTTTTCGGGGTGCAAAGGTACGAACTTTTTCTGAAAATACCTAATATATAAAGTGACAATATCTTGTCAAAACGACTATTTTTCACAAATACAAGGTATTTTAACAGTATTTTGCATAATAAATCCATCCTGTTGGCTTTCAAAGGCCTTGAAGACTACACCCTACTCTATTTTTTCCTGTCCACATAGTTTTTTCTTGCTCTCCTTACAGCGAGAGCATCCCGAACGAATCCCGAACGGATCCCGAACAAAGCGAAGTAGCGGGTTATGGTTTTCTCAATTGTTTCTCGATCGGTCTTCGATTGTTTCTCGATCGGTCTTCGATAGTTTCTCGTTCGTTTCTCGTTCGACCTTCGATGGTTCTTCGATCGACCTTCGTTCATCCTTCGTTCTCCCTTCGTTCGTTCTTCGATTGCCGAACGAAGATCTATCGAAGATCTATCGAAGAAATAGCGAACAAAAAGCGAAGCTACTATTGAGGCACTACGGAGGAGAAACGAACTATTTACTTAGATGAAGCAAGACAGCTACGAACAAAGAAAAAAGTAGTTCGGGATGAGCAAAACAAACCTCACCTGTTAAAAATCACTTTGCCATAACGATCCACCTGCTCGATGAAATCGGAATTAAACACACGATTGCGGGCTGTGATGTCTATTTGCCACGGCAAGAGCAGATCGTCCAAACGATCAGCTACAGTTGCTATATCGCTGAAAGTAAGGCTATCACCAAAAAGCATTATGTCGATATCCGAGTTTGGGCGGTAGTTTCCCTTCGCCCTTGAGCCATATACAACGGCACGTTGTACATTATCTACAGAAGCCACTACATTTATTATTGCATTAAGGTCGCCTGTTGGTAAACCAAAGTCGTTCATCATTTAAGCAAATATATCATTAGGGGTGGTTGTAGACAGTTGATTCATTTTATAAAAGAATGCTGCCAAATGAGGATAATAAACGTCTAATATATTAGTGACCACATCGTTAGCTATTTCACCATTATAATTATGCGATGTTTCGTTGCGACTTTTTATCATATCCATCCATACTTGACCATCGGTTATTAAGTTCATTTCGAAAGCTTTACGTGTTGCATCGCGCGAACCGCCAATATCAGAAAATCCCTGATATTCGGCATAAGCTTTCATCAGCTTCCACGAAAGTTCATGAGTAAATTCAAATCGCTGCACAAGTCCGTCACGCTCAAAATCATTAAGTGTGCGTTCTTTGCCAGCATTCACTATCTCTGCAAGCCTACTAAGCGCCCTGCGATAGCTATGAAGTCGCTGTTCCCAGCGAGGAGTTTCGGTCATAATTTCATTATTAATTGGTTTACATTTTCTGCAAAGTTAGTAAATAATAACGATAAGCCAAAAGAATGAGGCACTAACAGAATGTATAAATAATTATTTTTCGAGATTAAGATGCGAACACCCATGCTAAAATTACAAAATACATGATTCGAACGACTCATTATCCAATTTGAAACATACAAAACGACAAATTTCATAATAATACAGCAATTGTTACAAAAAATATTTTCGCAATCGGAAAAAAATCAATAAATTTGCACAACAATATATTGTTTATAGTCTCTTGTCTATATCGAATAAGACATAATTCACATTTGAATAAGATTGTATGACAGCAAGTGGCTCCTATAGTTCAATGGATAGAACGGAGGTTTCCTAAACCTTTGATCCGGGTTCGATTCCCGGTGGGAGTACACACCACACATATTATTATATGTATTTTTATAAAGCAAACATTATCAAAATAAAAATACCCGTAAACAAATTATGAAAAAAGCGATGTCAATAGCGTTGCTACTCATAGTGGCAATGTTCTGCAAGGCGCAGATGGCAGACCCGGTGAAGTTCTCAACGAAGTTCAAGACCGGCAGTACCGCAGAGGCTGAAATCATCTTCAGTGGTAAGATTGAGAGCGGATGGCACGTCTACTCTACCAATCTCGGAAGCGATGGTCCTATAGAGGCATCGTTTCATGTTGACAAGAAAGACGGTGTGGAGCTTGTAGGCAAACTCACCCCACGCGGTCATGAGATTTCACAAATGGACAACATGTTCGGCATGAAGCTCCGCTTCTTCGAGCACAGCGTGCAGTTTGTCCAGAAGGTAAAGTTCACCAAACCCAACTACTCTATCAAGGGTTATCTGGAGTTTGGAGCTTGCAACGACGAGATGTGTATGCCCCCAACAAATGTTGAGTTCAACTACAAGGGCAAGTCGCCGGCTGTTGACGGCGAAAGTGCTGACGCTAAGGAAGACGCAACAGCCACCGAGGCATTAGCCAAAGCAGATTCTGCGACAACTGACGCTTCTACCGACTCAGCAGCAGTAGCTGCCCCACAACTCGACAAGAGCGAGATGCAGAAGCTTTGGACTCCTGTAATTCAGGAACTTGCAAAATACGACAAACCCGTAAGCAACTCCTTATTATATATATTCCTTGCAGGAATTGTGGGCGGATTCCTCGCCCTGTTCACTCCATGCGTATGGCCAATCATTCCGATGACCGTGAGCTTCTTCCTCAAGCGCAACAAGGACCGCAAGAAGGCCATCCGTGAGGCTATCACCTACGGAGTGTCGATTGTAGTGATTTATGTGGCATTAGGACTTATCGTGTCGTTGCTCTTCGGAGCGAGCGCACTCAACGCCCTTTCCACCAACGCGATATTCAACATTCTCTTCTGCTTGCTGCTCGTAGTGTTCGCAGCTTCGTTCTTCGGAGCATTCGAGATTACCCTCCCCTCTTCATGGAGCAATAAGATTGACCAGAAGAGCGACGAGACAAGTGGTGTGCTAAGCATCTTCCTCATGGCGTTCACTCTGTCGCTCGTAAGCTTCTCGTGCACAGGTCCTATCATTGGCTTCCTGCTCGTGGCTGTAGCCTCTGAGGGCAGCATCGTAGCTCCAACAGTTGGTATGCTCGGCTTTGCCGTTGCATTGGCTGTACCATTCGCCCTGTTCGCCATGTTCCCGACATTGCTTAAGTCGGCACCTAAGTCAGGTGGATGGATGAATGTGCTTAAGGTAGTGCTTGGTTTCATCGAGCTTGCATTCGCATTGAAGTTCCTCTCTGTAGCCGACCTTGCTTACGGATGGCACATACTCGACCGCGAGACCTTCCTCGCCCTCTGGATAGCCATCTTCTCATTACTCGGACTCTACTTGCTCGGAATGTTCAACTTCCCGCACGACGACGACAACCGCCGCACCAACGTGCCGCAGTTCTTCCTCGCTCTCGCATCATTGGCATTCGCATTCTATATGATTCCAGGCCTCTGGGGTGCTCCGCTTAAGGCTGTTTCAGCCTTCGCACCACCGATGAATACGCAGGATTTCAACCTCTACAAGAATGAGGTTCACCCGCGCTTCAAGGATTTCGAGGCAGGTATGGCAGCAGCTCGCTTGGAAGGAAAGCCAGTAATGGTCGATTTCACCGGTTTCGGTTGTGTCAACTGCCGCAAGATGGAGGCTGCTGTTTGGACCGACGCCAAGGTGGCAGACATGCTCAACAACAAGTATGTGCTCATATCTCTGTATGTTGACGACAAGACTCCTCTGCCCGAGCAGATGACCGTGAAGGATACCGACGGCACAGAGCGCACGCTTCGCACCGTAGGCGACAAGTGGAGCTATCTGCAGCGCCATAAGTTTGGCTCTAACACCCAGCCTATGTACATCCTTCTCGACAACGAGGGTATGCCGCTCACTGGCAGCCGCTCTTACGACGAAGACATCAACGCCTACATGGATTTCTTGAAGGCAGGACTTGATAATTATAACAACAAATAAAATACATTTAAAGCCCCACCCCCGAACCCTCCTCAACAGGGATGGGTCGGGGGTGGGGCTTTTTCTTAATTAACTTATTAAAACTACTATGCTCGACAATCAAACACGTGAACAAATAATCGCCCTCATCAACCGTGAGGTGGTGCCGGCTGTTGGCTGTACCGAGCCAATGTGTGTATCTCTATGCGTGGCACGCGCCACCGAAGTGTTGGGCTTCCGCCCAGAAAAGATAACGGCTCTGCTTTCTGCCAATATTCTTAAAAACGCGATGGGTGTTGGAATACCTGGCACAGGAATGATAGGACTGCCCATAGCAATCGCCTTAGGCGCATTGGTGGGAAAATCGGAATACCAACTCGAAGTAATCAAAGACCTTACTCCCGAAACTCTTGAGGAAGGCAAACAATATATCGCTAACGACCACATCGACATACAGCTGAAACGCGGCATCACCGAAAAACTGTATGTTGAGATACGCTGTGAGGCAGAAGGACATGAGGCAACAGCAATTATTGCACACGACCATACAAACTTTGTGTATGTGGAGCGCGACGGAGAGGCTATCCTCGACAACAGACAGCCTTCAGGCTCAGAAAAAGCAAACAACGACATACGTCTCAACATGCGACTCGTCTACGACTTTGCCACGACGACACCCGTACCGGAGATTGAATTCATACTAAAAACACGCGACTACAACATACGCGCCGCTGAGGAATCGAAGAAGGGCAACTATGGCCATTGTCTGGGCAAGACCATCGACCGACCGATGAGTCATGGTATTTTCGGCAACTCTATCTTCTCGCACATTATCTCGAAGACAGCATTGGCGTGCGACGCCCGAATGGGTGGTGCCATGATTCCCGTGATGAGCAATTCTGGCTCGGGCAACCAGGGAATTTGCGCCACTAATCCTGTGGCGGTATATGCAGAAGAGAACGAGAATACAGAGGAAGAACTTATCCGCGCCCTCACTCTGAGCCATCTCACGGCAATATACATCAAGCAAAACCTCGGAAAGCTGTCTGCTTTGTGCGGATGTGTAGTGGCAAGTATTGGTTCGAGCTGCGGCATTACTTATCTTATGGGAGGCGACTACTGCCGTATTTGCAACTCTGTGAAGAATATGATTGCAAACATTACAGGCATGATATGCGACGGAGCGAAGCCTTCATGCGCATTGAAGATTTCATCGGGTGTCTCAACAGCCCTGCTCTCTGCCCTACTCTCTATTGAGGGCAAATGCGTGAGCTCGGTAGAAGGCATCATCGATGATGATGTAGACCGCTCAATACGCAACCTCACAAGTATTGGTGCCGATGCCATGAACAAGACCGACGAGATGGTGCTTGAAATCATGACACACAAAGGATGCTAATCATGCGTTTTGCCGATGGTAAGGAAACTCACCCTTACATCGGCAACCTTTGCCAAAACATCGACGCATGAGCCAAGCGAGGCTCCAGTAGTGAGAATATCGTCGACAAGGAGCACATGCTTACCCTTTAACTCTTCGGGACGAGCTACGGCAAACGCACCAATCATATTGGAGGCTCTTTGTGTCGATGTCATGAGTGTTTGACTCTTTGTGTTGCGCGTGCGAACAATAATGCCTTCAGCCACGGGTATGTGCAACACGGAATTAATGCCAAGAGCAAACTCACAACTTTGGTTGTAGCCACGCTTACGCTGACGGGCGGGATGCAAAGGCAAAGGGATTATCATGTCGATGCCATCAAAAAAGCCATGTGGCGACATCTCTCTTGCCACCACCTTGCCAAGGTAAGAGGCCAAGCCGGGACAGTCGCCATATTTTATTCTGTAAATGACATTTGCAAATGGCGAGTGTGGCACATAGTCCACCCACGACGCCCCACGCTCTATCATCATCCTGCCCCATAGCAAGCGCACGGTAGGATTGTCCATAGGTGTGAGCATGTCTTTTCGACGGGGCAGCCATGCAAAGCAAGCGGCACATAAGTATTTCTCACTTGTGGTGAGTCGAGTGCCACAACACTCGCAACAACGCGGAAATACAAGGTCGAGCAAGTCGAGAAACAGTTGCTTTATGAATTTTAGAAACCGTTGTTTCATGGCTCAAAGTCATCGGCGGGTTCGGGGTATTCATCAGCAGCAGCAATACAACGGCGTATTATGTCCATACCGAAACCACGTCCAAGGGCAAACCTAATGAGCTTGGAGTTGAGTTCGTAGTCGTTTTCAGCCTTTATAGAACGACGCTTGGACACAAGAAGCTCGCTAAGCACAGCCACATAATCCTCTTCAGGCACAGCATCAAGCACCCGACTGCTTATGTCGCGTGCCACACCTTTCTTATATAGAGCCTGCTCTATCTTGCGTCGCCCCCAGCGGTCGAAGCGAATTTTGTCGCGCACGAAGAACGTGGCAAAACGCTCGTCGTCGACAAACTTCTCGTCTATAAGACGGTTGAGCACACGCTCCATAGCATCGGCAGGCAACGCCCAACGACGCATCTTATCCATCATCTCACCCGAAGAGTGCTCCGCCTGCGAACAAAGGGCAGAGAGTTTAAGAAGAGCTTCCTGCTCCGTAACTTGCTTTTTAGATTTCTGGAACATAAGTATTGATTGTTGTTTAGATTATTGTCTAAATGATAATTCCTTCAGCAAATCTTGGTTTTCCAAAGCAATCGTCTGCTACCTCAGTTTTCTCATACCCCACCTCCTGCATCATTTCTGCCGTCGCCTGGGCATAGCGTGTGTTGCACTCGAAGAGCAAATGTCCATTCTGGCTAAGAGTCTCTTTGCCATAATCAGCAATCGCTTTATAGAAAAGTAGGGGGGCTGCATCAGGTACGAAAAGGGCTGTTGCCGGCTCATGCTCCAACACATTAGCCTCCATATCCTTGCGCTCGCTGTCGCAGATGTAAGGCGGGTTGCTTACTATTATATCCCATTTGCATTGGATGGGGTCATCAACATCCTTTGCAGCAAGAGCGTCACATAACTTGAACGCCACATCAGCCCCAAGCGTCTTTGCATTTTCCTTGGCTATAGCAAGAGCCGCCTCCGAGATGTCCCATGCCTCCACATAGGCATCAGGCAAAGCCTTCTTCAAGCTCACGGCTATGCAACCACTACCAGTTCCTATATCAAGAATGCGTGGCGACGACACGTCCATAGCACTAACCACTTCGCCAGCACGCTCCACAAGCCATTCTGTCTCGGGACGGGGAATGAGCACACTCTCGTCCACAATGAAACTACGACCGCAAAACCATGCCTCGCCAAGCACATACTGTATTGGTTCCATCTGCTCTATTCGAGCCACAGCACGTTCGAGCCACATAGTGTCGTCGGCAGACAACTGCCCTACTCCACCACAAAGAATGTCGGCAAGCGACAGTCCAAATTTATCTTCAAGAAGCATCCTGGCTTGAGCCTTTGCCTCACCATCAGAGTACACAACGGCAAGACGATGCCATATTTCTTCGTATGTCATAAAATCCTATAAAATAAAAAAAGTGAACATTCGAAACGAATGTCCACTTCGGTAATCAACATTGTAAAAGTGCCGCGAGCGGGACTCGAACCCGCACAGCCATTACTGGCCAAGGGATTTTAAGTCCCTCGTGTCTACCAATTCCACCATTGCGGCGACCTGTTTGGCATTTACATAACCAGATAATGATAAAATAAAAAACGGCAGCATTTCTGCTACCACTCCTTATAAAAACCATTACTATATGAAAAAGAGCGGCAAACGAGACTTGAACTCGCGACCCCAACCTTGGCAAGGTTGTGCTCTACCAACTGAGCTATTGCCGCATAACGCTTAATTGCGGGTGCAAAGGTACAAATAATATTTTAAACAAAGAAAGAAATGAGAGAAAAATTTTAAGAAATTGCAAAATTTTCCATTATCACCTTGTTGCTTTCATCATTTTGGGTCGAGCGAAGACCGCCCGACCTATTATAGTTGTACCATTCAAGATATTTCTATTGTGCAGCCGACAACACTTGCTTCACTTCATCTATGTTTCTATCGAACGGGCCACTATGCTCAAGCTTCAATGTGCACATGGCAGCAGCAAACTTGCCCGACTCCTCATAACCCATGCCCTGGGCACGACACCACAGATAGCCAGCCGAATAGGTGTCGCCACATCCTGTAGCATCAACTATCTCGCGAGGCTTGTATGCTGGAATGGTGTAGAACTTTCCTTCGGCAAGAATGATGGAACCTTCGCTTCCGAGAGTCACACACACTTCCTTAACGCCCCACTCCGCCAAACGAATGGCAGCCTCATGAGGGTCGGTGAGTCCGGTGATGACTTCCATCTCATGCTCATTCACCTTTATAATATGTGTATGTGCAAGTATCTCTCGCTTTTCAGCCCAGTCGATTGGATAAACCTTCTCGCCACGCACCTCACGCAAATAGCCCTGAGCATCGATAGAGATACGTCCCTTTGTGGAAAGATATTTCACCACCTCGGTAGAGAAATCATCATTTAGCAGCGAGCCAAGATGAAAAACGCCTGCCTCGACATTCTGCATCTCCTCAACTGTGAACGGGTCGGCACGCTCAAGCACACGTTGGGTGCGGTCGTTCTGATTTTCACCATACTTGTTCTCAAAGTATACTGTGTGGCGGCTCGGATAAGTGAGCACGTCGATGCCTGCCTGACGCATGTCGTCAGCCGATTTCATTTCCGACTCACCAAGCTTTGTGACGAGCTGAAACGACACATTCTTTGGCAAATGGTTGAAAGCGTAAGAAAAATAGAATGATGTGCCGCCAGCCATGTATACGGTCTGTCGCGGCGTGATGATTTTGTCTTTTGTAATATGGCCTATGCAGCAAATATCCTTCATTTATCTGTTTTTTTGTACAATTAATTTTGCAAAAGTACTGCAAATTGGCGAAATGACAAAAGTTTTAGTCTTTATTTGCATTATCAGGATATTATTTACGACAAGTTTTCGACAATTATTTTTAAAGCGCAACACCAAAAACACCAATTCATAAGCATAACACGCCAAATACATTACAATTTACAACTGCAAGCGATATGAAAAATTTCATATTGTAAGCAATTTCTTATCTTATATCAAAAAGTTTTCATTTTTTCGAATGTTAATGATTACTTTTTGAAACATTTTTTGTATTTTTGCAATCACTTTGATAGGGATTTTAATAGTTTACTAATTAAAAGCAATTAAGATGGGTAGAACACAAGACCATCAAGCCAATCATGCGTTGACTGGCGAGAGATTTTCAGGACTTTACAATGCCGCCTACGAACACGATGCGTGTGGTGTAGGCATGGTAGTGAATATTCATGGTAACAAGAGCCACGAATTAGTAGACAACGCTCTTCGCGTGCTTGAGAACATGCGTCACCGTGGTGCCGAGGGTGCCGACAACAAGACTGGTGATGGTGCGGGCATTATGCTTCAGATTCCGCATGAGTTCATCTTGCTGCAGGGAATACCTGTGCCAGAAAAGGGAAAATATGGCACCGGTCTTGTCTTTCTGCCCAAGGATGAGAAAAAACAGCAGGAGATTCTATCCATAATGATTGAGGAGATTGAGCGCGAGGGACTGTCGTTGATGCACTTGCGCTCTGTTCCCACCAATCCCGAATGCCTTGGCGTGTCGGCTCTTGAGACAGAACCTGCCATCAAGCAGGTGTTCATCACAGGCGTCACCGACGACAAAGTGCCCACATTCGAGCGCACATTATATATTATACGCAAGAAGATAGAGAACCGCATCAAGGACAAGGACTTCTACATCTGCTCGCTTTCAAGCCGCAACATTGTCTACAAGGGCATGTTGTCGTCGATGCAGGTGCGCCAGTATTATCCCGACCTTACCAACAATTACTTCACATCGGGTTTGGCACTCGTCCACTCACGTTTCTCCACAAACACATTCCCCACATGGAGTCTGGCTCAGCCGTTCCGCCTCTTGGCACACAATGGCGAGATAAACACCATCCGCGGCAACCGTTCTTGGTTCAAGGCTCGCGAGAGTGTGCTCTCAAGCGAGACATTGGGCGACATTCGTGGCATTTCTCCTATCATACAGCCCAATATGTCCGACTCGGCAAGTCTCGACAATGTGTTTGAGTTCTTCGTGATGAGCGGATTGTCGTTGCCTCATGCCATGGCAGTAATGGTGCCGGAGAGTTTCAACGACAAGAACCCTATACCCGAAGACCTCAAGACCTTCTACGAATACCACTCTATCCTTATGGAACCGTGGGACGGTCCTGCCGCCCTACTCTTCAGCGACGGACGATACGCCGGAGGTATGCTCGACCGCAATGGTCTGCGCCCGGCACGATATACTATTACCAAGAACGACACCATGGTCGTGGCATCCGAAGTGGGTGTCATGGACTTTGACCCAACTGAGATTGCCGAAAAGGGACGCCTGCAACCAGGCAAGATTCTCCTTATCGACACTCAGGAGGGTAAAATCTACTACGATGGCGAGATAAAGGAGCGTCTTGCAAGTGCACATCCCTACCGCCAGTGGCTGTCAACCAACCGCATTCAGTTGGAGAAACTGCATTCTGGCCGCAAGGTGGACAATTCGGTTGACGACCTCACACGCAAGGAAATGATGTTCGGATTCGGCGAGGAGGATGTCGACGGAACCATCGTGCCTATGGCAACCAACGGCCAGGAGCCAACAGCCTCAATGGGCAACGACACTCCATTGGCTGTGCTCTCAAGCCACTCGCAGGTGTTCTTCAACTATTTCCGTCAGCAGTTTGCACAGGTCACCAATCCTGCCATCGACTCCATACGCGAGTCGCTCGTCATGTCGCTCTCGGAATATATAGGCCGTGTAGGTTCGGGCATTCTCTCGCCCGACGAGTCGAACTGCAAGATGGTGCGTCTGCCCCACCCTATTCTTACAAACACTCAGCTCGACATTCTCTGCAACATACGCTATAAAGGCTTCAATACGGTAAAATTGCCGATGGTATTTGAGTGCAGCAAGGGCGAGGAAGGACTTCGCGAAGCACTCGACAACCTCTGCAAGCAGGCTGAGCGAAGCGTTGACGACGGCTACAACTACATCATACTGAGCGACCGCGAAATCGACGAGTCTCATGCTGCCATACCGTCGCTGCTCGCTGTGAGTGCCGTTCATCATTACTTAATCTCTGTGGGCAAGCGTGTGCAGACAGCCCTTATTGTAGAGAGCGGAGAAATTCGCGAGGTGATGCATGCAGCATTGCTCCTGGGCTACGGAGCCTCGGCCCTTTGCCCATATATGACCTACGCCATTCTCGACGACCTTGTAAAGCGAGGCAAAATCCAGGAGAACTATGCCACAGCCGAGGCCAACTATATCAAGGCTGTCAAGAAGGGTTTGCTCAAGATTATGGCAAAGATGGGCATTTCCACAATACGCTCCTACCGTGGAGCCAAGATATTCGAGAGCATTGGTCTGTCGGAGGCTCTGCTCAAAGCCTACTTCGGCACAGAGGTGAGCACCATCGGTGGCGTGGGCTTGGAGACGATAGCCCGCGATGCCATCAACATGCACGACAAGGCCTTCAACAACAAGAAGAAGCTCGACTTCCTGCCCAATCTCGGACAGTTCCACTGGCGCAAGGACGGAATACGCCACGCATGGAACCCGGAGACTATAGCAACATTGCAGCTTGCCACACGTACTGGCAACTATGCTAAATATAAAGAATTCACGAAGTATGTCGACGAGAAGGCAGACCCTATCTTCATCCGCGACTTCTTCGACTTCAAAAACAATCCGATACCAGTCGACGAGGTAGAACCCGTCGAGAACATTGTTAAACACTTCGTGACGGGTGCCATGTCGTTCGGAGCCTTGTCGAAAGAGGCTCACGAGGCAATGGCTCTTGCCATGAACAAGCTCGGTGCGCGCTCTAACACAGGTGAGGGCGGCGAACTCAGCGAACGCTTCCACGAGACTGTGGATGGCGTATCGCTGTCGAGCAAAACCAAGCAGGTGGCTTCAGGACGCTTTGGCGTCACCACCGAATATCTTGTGAATGCCGAGGAAATTCAGATTAAGGTGGCACAAGGTGCTAAACCGGGTGAGGGCGGCCAATTGCCGGGATTCAAGGTGAACGAGGTTATTGCCAAGACACGCCACTCCATCCCAGGCATATCACTCATTTCGCCTCCTCCTCATCACGACATCTACTCAATCGAGGATTTGGCGCAGCTCATCTTCGACCTCAAGAACGTGAACCCGAAGGCTGCCATTAGCGTGAAGCTCGTTGCCGAGAGCGGCGTGGGCACTATTGCAGCAGGTGTTGCCAAGGCTAAGGCCGACCTTATAGTAATATCAGGAGCCGAGGGCGGCACGGGCGCATCGCCAGCATCAAGTATGCGCTTTGCGGGCATCTCGCCAGAGATAGGACTCTCGGAAACTCAGCAGACTCTCGTAAAGAATGGTTTGCGCGGACAGGTTAGACTGCAGGTCGACGGTCAGTTGAAGACGGGTCGTGATGTAGTGCTCATGGCTCTGCTTGGAGCCGAGGAGTTTGGCTTTGGAACAGCCGCACTCATCGTGCTCGGTTGTGTGATGATGCGCAAGTGCAATCTCAACACATGTCCTATGGGAGTAGCCACACAGAATCCGGAACTGCGCAAGCTGTTCCGTGGCAAGGCAGAATACTTGGTCAACTACTTCACCTTCGTGGCACAGGAAGTGCGCGAATACTTGGCAGAGATGGGATTCCGCAGCCTCAACGAGGTAGTGGGACACACCGAACTTATAATCACAAAGCAGGACGAGAAGAATCCTAAGTCGGCATTGCTCGACTTCCGTCGTCTTCTGTTCAAGGAGCCTAACGGTTGCTCGCTCTACCATACAGCCCAGCAAAGACATGAACTTGGCGACGTGCTCGACCAACACCTAATCCGTGGCGCACAAAACGCCATTGAACGCCAAGATGAAGTGTCGCTCGACTTTGCCATCAAGAACACCGACCGTGCCGTAGGCGCAATGCTCAGCGGAATGATTGCACAGAAATATGGCGAGGCAGGATTGCCCGACAAGACCATCAACGTCAAGTTCAAGGGTTCGGCTGGTCAGAGCTTTGGAGCATTTCTTGTGAACGGTGTCGACTTCAAGCTTGAGGGCGAGGCCAACGACTACTTTGCCAAGGGTCTATCAGGTGGACGTGTGTCAATACTTCCTCCTATACGAAGCAACTTCTCTGCCGAGGACAACATCATAGCCGGAAACACGGGTTTGTATGGAGCCACAAGTGGTGAACTATACATTAACGGTAAGGTGGGCGAACGCTTTGGCGTGCGCAACTCAGGTGCCACAGCCGTGATAGAAGGTGCGGGCGACCATTGCTGCGAATATATGACGGGCGGTCGTGTTGTAGTGCTTGGCGAGACAGGACGCAACTTTGCCGCTGGTATGTCGGGAGGTGTAGCCTATGTGTGGGACAAGAACCATAACTTCGACTATTTCTGCAATATGGACATGGTGGAGATAAACCTTGTAGAAGACAGCAACTACCGCAAGGAACTGCACGAACTCATCCGTCAGCACTATCTCTACACAGGCTCCAAACTCGCACGCACTATGCTCGACGACTGGAACCACTATGTCGAGGACTTCATACAGATTGTCCCGATTGAGTATAAACGTGTGCTCCAGGAAGAGCAGGTGCGCAAGCTGCAACAGAAGATTGCAGACATGCAACGCGACTATTAAAGTGAAGAACGAAGAGGGAAGAGTGAAGAATCCTATAGTAAACAATGATTCGTCTGAATCGACAACAACGATTCGTCTGTCTTGCCTCTTCTTCAAACTATAAAATTAAACATAACAATAATCAAGGGAAAGAATGAGGTTATAGATATCCATCATATGTAAGCAACACTATTGGATTCTTCACTCTTCCCTCTTCACTTTTCACTTAAATTATGGGAAATCCTAAAGCATTCCTCACGATACACCGCAAGGAAGCGGGCTATCGCCCGATACACGACCGTATTCACGACTTTGGTGAAGTCGAGCAAACTCTTAACAGCAACGACCGCCGACTGCAGGCATCACGTTGCATGGATTGTGGCGTCCCGTTCTGCCATTGGGCTTGTCCTCTTGGCAACAAGGCTCCCGAATGGAACGACGCCCTGTATAAAGGCGACTGGGAACTGGCATACAGATTACTGAACTCCACCAACGACTTCCCCGAGTTCACTGGACGCATCTGTCCTGCCCTCTGCGAGAAGGCTTGCGTGCTGAACCTTGTGGAGCATGAACCTACAACCAACCGCGAGGACGAGTGTGCCATAACAGAACATGCCTTCCAGGAGGACTATGTGCGTGTGGAACAGCCCGAGCGCAATGGCAAGAAGGTATGCGTGATTGGTGCTGGCCCAGCCGGACTTGTAGCTGCCAACCGACTCAACCACATGGGCTACTCTGTCACGGTGATGGAGAAGAACGAGAGTGCCGGTGGTCTGCTCCGCTACGGCATTCCTAACTTCAAGCTCAACAAGACTGTCATCGACCGACGCATAGCTCTGCTCGAAGAGGAGGGCATTGTGTTTAAGTATAACGCTCCTGTGGATGTGGAGCATCTGCCCGAAGGCTTCGACGCTTACGTTGTGTCTACTGGCACTCCTATCGCACGCGACCTGCCTATCCCTGGACGTGAGCTTAAGGGTGTATACTTCGCCCTCGAAATGCTCTCGCAACAGAACAGAGTGCTTGCTGGCATGGAGTTCAAGAAGGATGAGCTTGTGAATGCCAAGGGCAAGGATGTGCTTGTGATAGGTGGTGGCGATACTGGTAGCGACTGCATAGGTACTGCCCACCGCCAGGGTTGCAAGTCGGTGACACAGATAGAGATTATGCCTCGACCCGTGGAAGGACCCGACGACCCCAAGAATCCATGGCCTAACTGGCCGCGCACTCTTAAGACTACATCCTCGCACGAGGAAGGATGCACACGCCGCTGGAACATCAACTCGCTTGAGTTCCTTGGCGACAAGAACGGCAAGCTGACTGGTGTGCGCGTTCAGGAGATTACGTGGAAACCGAATCCCGAAGGCGGACGTCCGCTTATGGAGCCAGTAGGCAAGCCAGAGATTATAAAATGCGAGATGGTGTTGCTCGCTATGGGCTTCCTGAAGCCAGAGCAACCTAAGTTTGCCTCCAACGTGTTTGTGGCAGGCGATGCTGCAAGTGGTGCATCGCTCGTGGTTCGCGCTATGGCAAGCGGAAAGAAAATAGCTGCCGAAGTAGACAAATTCCTATCTAAGTAATTGCATTATTATCTGCCTTTCAAGAAAGCAGAAAGGCAAGGCAGCCATACGTGGGACGGGGCTGGCGCCGGAAGAGGCGACAGTCCCGTTGTTTTATTTATTAATTGAACCTTTTTATCCACTAAACAGCATCGTAGTGGATAAAAACCGGCTTTTTTATCCACTACAACGCATTTATTGGATAAAAAACTGTATATTTGCCATTGTAAACGACAACTAAACAAAGAGCAAATATGAACACAATCATACAAAATCAGCGCAAGGAACGCGATGAACTGCTCGCGCGACCTTATCTTGTACGCAAGTCGAACACAGATACAGCTGTTCTTCTCGCCAATCCGATGATAAAACTTATCACCGGTCCTCGACGTGTGGGCAAATCGACATACGCCTTGCTGATGCTGCAAGGCAAAAACTTTGCTTATCTCAACTTCGATGACAATCTTCTGCTGTCTGATTGGGACGAGGAACTCGTGATGCGCACTCTTGATGAGGTGTATCCAGACTATGAATACCTGCTGCTCGACGAGGTACAGAACCTGAAAGACTGGGATGTGTGGGTTTCGAAGCTGTACCGCCGTGGCAAAAATCTCGTCATCACGGGCAGCAATGCCAAGATGCTGAGCAGTGAGATGGCTACTGTACTCACTGGCAGATACCTGCAAGTGGAAATGCTACCGTTCAGCCTCGCTGAAACAATGGAATGGAAAGGCGTCAACAGCAATGCCAATAACGATGCGCAACAAGCAGAGGCTATCGTGATAGCCGACGACTACCTGCGCAACGGCGGTTATCCCGAGACCATTGACATGCGCAGCATCACACGCAGCTATCTGTCTACACTTTTCGACTCTATAATATGGAAGGATGTGGCAAAACGCCATAACATACGCAACATAAGCGATCTGAACAACCTCGCTATTTATCTGCTGTCCAACTTCTGCAACCCGCTTTCTGCCAACGATATAACCAAGGAACTGTCGATGACGAGCGTCACGACAACACGCAAGTTTATGAACTATCTGCACGAGCCGTATCTGTTCTACTACTTGCCGCGCTTCAACAACAAACTGAAACTGATGAAGAAGGCTGCCACTAAGGTGTATGTCATCGACAACGGTTTCGTAACATCCAAGGCTTTTAATATTAGCGAGAATCTTGGGCGCCTACTTGAGAACGAGGTGTTCGTGGAACTGCTGCGTAAGGGTTTCCAGGTAGAGACTTCGTTGTTCTACTATCGCTCGCGCAACGACCGGGAAGTGGACTTCGTTACGCGTAACGGCGCACACATCAATCAGCTGATTCAAGTATGCTATGATATGACTTCGCCCAAAACGGAGAAGCGCGAGGTTACAAGTCTCATAGAATGTGCCGAAGAGCTGAAATGCAACAATCTCATTATCATCACCAACAACGATGAGAGGGAAATAAATAAGGACGGATACAACATTAAGGTTGTGCCGTTCGCTAAGTTTGCTAATGAGAACACATAAACAAGCAAAGAGGGAGCGGCAATACTCAAAAACATCAATTTAGTTTAACCTCAGTACCAATTGAGTGTTACTGCAATGTCAGCTAATATAAACTCCAGTACCAACCGTAATAAACTCCAGTACCAGCTAATTAAAACTGAAGTGGTACTGGAACTACGAGGGTATGGCATCCTTGCCATACCCACTAATTAAAAGCTTTCTACAGTATCAACAAGAAGCGTGCTCCATCAGTATAGCTTTCGTCGAGCTTTATCTCAGCTCCAAGCTTATTGGCAATAGTGCAACTGATGTGCAGACCAAGGCCTGAGCCTTGCACAAGGTTGTTGGCCTTCATATAGCGTTTGAATATGTCTTTTGCCTTGTCGGCAGGAATACCCTCGCCAGTATCTGTGACGGAGAACGTGAGTCGACCAGGAGTCTCTGTGGAAGAGAGATGAAGATGTATCTCGCCCTCAATAGTGTGCTTGCATGCGTTGCCAAGCAGGTTGACAAGAATCTGCTGTATGCGTCGGCTGTCCGACTCTATCATATAGTCATCGTCCACCTCGGTGGTGAAATACATCTTAATAGGTCCCCGCTTTCTTAGCTCAGCCATCTGCACAGCATCGCGGCACACACGGTTAACAGCGAAGCGTGTTATCTGCATACGATAGTTGCCATGCTCCACATCGGTAAGGTCCATTACGTCGTCAATAATCATCGACAGCATATTGAAGCTGTTGTAGATGTAGTCGTAGTATTCCATCTTCTCCTCTTCAGAGTAGCTGCCATCGGGCATACAGAGCAGCTGTGAGAATCCATAGAGAGCATTCAAAGGAGTGCGTATCTCATGTGTCATGTTCTGCAACATCATGGTCTTTGCCTTGTTGGCATCCACATTCTCCTTGAGCTCGGCAAGCCTGTCCAGCTCCTCTTGCTTCTGTGCGGTAATGTCCTTTACCGACGCCACCATGTGAGTCACATCGCCATCCTTGTTGCGGTCGCACACAACAAACGAGAGCTCCACCCATTCTATCTTTGTGCCACGATACTGTATGGATATGGAGTTGCGGTTTTGCAGGCGTGTGTTGAGTGTCGAGAGGTCGGTGAAGGCATTCATTCTCTCACGTTCGCATTCTTGGCAAAGAGTTTGTACAAACCTCGGCATTTCCTCTTTCACACTACCCGACTTGGGAAAGAGATCTCCAATATAAGGACGGTTGTATATATAGGATGTATACCAATCCTTCTCGAGATCCACATAGAAAAGACTTGAGTAGGTGTTGGCGAACGATTCGACAACAAGCTTGTCCTGCATGTGCTGGCTCACAAAGTCGGTAACGTCATAGTGGTAGCCTTCAAGTATCTGACAACCGTCAGCGTTCCTGTATCCATTGCCTCCGCAACGGATATACCGGAGTCCCAACCTTGGATTCATCCATTTATATGTAACCTCACATTTCTCTCCATTCATCATCTTTTGTATGTAGCCGTTCACTCTCTCGGCTTCCTCATGGCATATTCCCTCATGCCATATCTCATAAAGCTCCTCTGGAGATTTGTTGCAGTCTCTCGGGAGTCCCAACAACTCAAGCATCTTTGGCGAAGCAGACAGGCAAGTTTTCTTTCCCTCACGCATCGTCAAACGCCATATACCCATAGAGGCTGAATCAAGCACGTTCATTATTTTACTAATGTCCATGCTCGACCAACTTGAGTCACCGCTTGTTAGTGTTTGTTCCATTTATATATTACGATAATTGTATAGTTAATTATTCACTTTTCAAAATTACATTTTTTTTATTATTGTATATATGCTTGTTATCCTTTTTAACTAAATATTAACATTGGGGGGGGTAAAAAACTAACAAAATGTTTTTTTCATTGAGTTATGAGTAAAAATTTAAAGAAAGAGCAAAAAAAACAGGCGTGTCAAAACAATAAAGTCTTGACACGCCATTTTTTTTATTCTCTTATAATCTTATATGATTATGCTTCAGCTGGCTGCTCGAAAGGAGTAGCTGTGCGAGGCTGCTGCTGCTCAGGCAAGTTGATCTTGCCGAACTGCTGCTCGTACTTCTGGATGTTGTCGTTCAAAGCCATGAGGAGACGCTTAGCGTGCTCAGGAGCCATGACAACGCGGCTACGTACCTGCGGCTGCTGCATACCAGGAAGCATACATGTGAAGTCGAGGATAAAGTCGCTCGAAGAGTGAGTGATGAGTGCGAGGTTAGCGTAAACGCCTACTCCGATTTCTGGCTTCAGCTCAATCTGAAGACCCTGGGGCTGCTGGTTGTTATTTTCTGCCATTTTTATTATTAGTTTAAGTTATTAATATTATCGTTTTAACTCCACAAGTCCGCTATCTGGCCTTATATATGGTATCAGACGGCAAGGCGTGTGTTGTTTTCAGATACAAAGATAACATTTTATATGGAAACTCACAAATTTTACTGTGATTTTGTAGTCGAATTATTTATTTCGCCACCCACTTGATGCTTCAAACCTCATTCTCTCACCCGTAACGGGATGACGAAACTCCACCATTGCGGCATGAAGGCACATGCGGGTCTTGCGGTTGCCATGTCCGTAGAGCGGGTCGCCAAGAATAGGACAAGCCAAACCCGACTGATGGGCGCAATGCACACGCAACTGATGGGTCCTGCCTGTAAGGGGATAGAGACAGACAAGGGTGCGGCCTTCGGGCAACAACTGCTCCACACGGTAATCGGTAATGGCCTGTTTGCCATTCTCATAATCCACACGCTGGCGTGGACGATCCATGATGTCGGCTATCAAGGGCAAGGAGATTCTGCCCTCGCTAATGGCCGGACGACCATCGAGGATTGCCTCATAACGCTTTTTCACCTCACGAGAGGCAAACTGACGCTGAAGGTTTATATATACTGGCTCCGACTTGGCGAGAACAAGCAGACCACTGGTGTCCATGTCGAGACGGTGAACGGCCTTGAGGAATTTTGAATTTTGAGTTTTGAGTTTTGAATTATCGGCTTCGCCGATTAGGAGTTGTTCATTTTTGAATTTTGAGTTTTGAGTTTTGAGTTTTGAATTGTCGGCGAAGTATTCTTCGATGCTAAGGTTACTACTATTTAAGCATTCTTCCGCTGTCTCCTTTTTCCCAGGAACCGACAGCATTCCGGCAGGCTTGTTCACCACCATTATATATTCATCCTCGAAAATCACGCTTGGCTCTTCTTCGGTTCTGGATTGAGCCAATGGATTTGGCTCCACATTAAGTCCACGAAGCATGTGGGTGAGGATGGGCAGACATTTAGAGCGACAGGCAGGATAATAGTGCAAGTGATGGCGTATCTCCTGCTTGGGCGAGTCGCCCCACCAGAACTCTGCCATGCACACAGGCTCAAGCCCATGCTTATAGGCATACTGCAAGAGCTTAGGCGCACAACAGTCGCCTGAGCCTGCTGGCGGTATGGCATGAATGGTGTCGCGGAATATGTCGACAAGGTCGCGTTCCTCGCCAAGCGCATTGAGCATGAGGTACTGACGGAACAGCCATTGCTGCAACTCGTCGCTCATATTGCGACGACGGTTGCGCAAGGCTGCAATGCGCTTCTTATGCTCTTCTATAGGTTGATGCAGAATGGCAAGCTCTGTATCGCATTGCTGCTTGAGTCTACGTTGCTCCGCCTTAAGATGCTGGCTCTCGCGAACCATTGCTGCCTTTTCTTCTGCCGACAATGGCTCCCCATCCTGCTCAGCCTCACGTCTGCGGGCATCGCGCATGGCCTTTGCTTCGGCTACCTGCTTGCGCATCTGCTCCAAACGCAATTCTATGCCTTGTCTGGTGCTCTCATATAGCGAGAGTTGGGCAAGATAACCCTTCGATTTTTCAAGGGCTTCTATCTCCTTGTTTATATTTGATATTTCCCTTTCCCTAACCTTGAAATGTCCATCGGGCTGTTGGGCATCGAACACTGGCGGCACAAAATACTCCCAGTCGTTGCGTGCGGCAAGCAATCCGGAATAAGCGGCAAGGAAGCCCAACTGCCCATCACGACAATTGGTCTCTTCGCTTTCTGCTCCTCCCTTATCACTCCCCCTTACCACAAGCACACCAAACATCTTGCCCGGGCTTTGCTCACCCTTCCATACTCCCGACTCCTCTATATACCGCTGCACCTGCTTGGCAGCAGCCACACAAAGAGGATGCGGTTCGTAGCAGAAAGGATAAGTGAACTGGAGGGGCGGCTGTATTGAGACATCTAAAGAATGTAAAATTCTATTCATTATATATTAAGCAACTGTTCAAAACATTTATTACGAAACCTTCCACTCTACAATATTATGTTCACCTGCAACATCGAAGTTTATGCCAACCTTCACTACTTCTTTTCCGCTTAATGCAAAAGCATTGGCATATTTCCTTTCGTCTATCTGAGTCAGAGCCTCATCAGCCGACTTGCTGAACTTCAGTTCCATTATATACACATAGCGTTCGGTCTCCAAAGTAATGTCAGTACGTCCACGTGATGTGCGCTGCTCCACAGTTATGCGGTACGGTGTAAGCAACGAGAATATCACATACATCAGCTGCTGATAATGTCCCTCGTATGCTGTGTTGTCACAATAAGGCACAGTCTCAAGGAAAGTCTGCAACAACTCCAAAGCTCCATCTATATCACCACTGTTTATGCTTCGCGACATGTCGGCAATCACAACTCTACCCTCCACAGCCTCTTCTCCAAGATAATTGGAAAGCAGACTGTTGTAAAGCCCCACTCTAATTTCATTGTTGGGTATATCGAGAGTGTAGAGGTCGATTTCCTTGTCATAGTCCTTGATAGTGAGGTATCCACTCTGATATAGCAACGGCACTATTGATGTCATGCGTTCTGTCGGGGCATCGAAGGAGGCAGAGTCAGCTCTCATGTTTTCTATTTTAGCCGGCTTTAGCTTAAACTTGCGCATCATCTCAATCAGATAAGTGGGAGTGCCCGAGCCAAACCAGTAAGACCCCAAACGTCCACCGTCAAAACAACAAAGCAAGCTGTAAGGATTAAATACGTCGGAAGAAGGCCATGTGAAATGATAGCCGTCGTATTGTTGTGTGAGACTCTCTATAGTCTGCTCACGTGTGAGATGCAAACGCTCGGCAAGGTTGTCAATATCCTCCGACATACAGTTGAGCAACTCGTCTTTTGTGATGCCGCATATTCCGTCGTAACGGGTGTCCATACTTATGTTTATGATGTTGTTCAGCTCGCTGAATATGCTTAGCTGCGAGAACTTAGTGATGCCTGTAAGGAAAACAAAACGCAGATAAGGATCGCAATCCTTCAGCGGACTAAAGAAATTGCGCATGACATAGCGAAGCGCTGGCAATTGCTCGTCCTCATGAACAACATCGAGCAAAGGAGCGTCATACTCGTCGATAAGCACTACAACGGGGTTGCCCGTCTTCTCATAGGCTGTCTTGACGAGATTCATAAGGCGGATATTGTTATGTTCCGAATGTTCGGTAATCCCAAAACGAAGTTCCTCGTCTTCAAGGCGGTTGCCAATAAACTGTTCCAAAGTATCCTTGTCCATGTGCTTTCCTCCTGCCATGCTGAAGTGGAGCACTGGATATTCCCTCCATTCGGTCTCCAACCGCTCCATTGCAAGTCCATGAAAAAGTTCCTTGCGACCCTCAAAATAACTCTTCATAGTAGAGAGCAGAAGCGACTTGCCAAATCGTCGCGGCCGGCTCAGGAAAAAGAACTTGCCGCTGCCATGCGACATACGGTACACATACTCCGTTTTGTCGACATACAGCATGTCCTTCTCGCGTATCTCCGAGAAGGTCTGCATTCCTATAGGATATAACTTAAGTGCCATAAGAGTGATGTTTTTGGATTCGTGACGCTAAGTTAGCGATAATATTCCGAACGGCAAAATATTGCAAATAAAAAAGCGTGACATCCTCACGGACACCACGCTATAAGTATTTATTATTTATTGGAAAATGTCGTCTACTTGAAGAGCTGGATTTCGCTTGCGAAATAGCTCCAGTAGCCGCCATAGAAGTTGTCGTTGACAACAATCTTCACATACTTGGCCTTAACTGGCGAGTAGAACTCTGCCACGAGAGGCTGGTCGATGTCGGTAGGCATTTCGGATGTGGAAGCTGTGCCCTGCTTGGTCCATGTATCCCAATCGTTGCTGGTGTATACTGTATAGCTCTGAACACTAAAGCCATAGCCATAATCAGTATAGTTGTATGGATAGATAGCCACAGACGAGATGTTCTGAGCCTCGTCGTCGTTGAAACCTACTATCCATGCGTCGCCACCCCAATCGCTGTTGTAGTCGTAGTCGGTGAAGTCGCCATTGGTCATTTCGCCAATATAGTCGCCAGCTCCAAACGAGTAGCAGAAGAGCAGGCTGCCATCAAACGCTGTCTTGCCTTCGAGCGAGCCTTCCGACTTGACATTGTTGAACTCGCCCTTGAGCTCCCATGCTATAGAATTTCTCGCGCTCACAGGCAGGTCGGTAGACGACACGCTGAACACAGCCTCGGATGTCTCGCCATTCTTCAGAGCCTTCATGCTCTCGGTCTTCTGCAGCTTCACGCGCACAGGCTCGGTCGACTGCTTCTGTCCCTTAGGAATAGTTACCTCGGCATTCTCCAAGGCAAATGCTTCGGAGCCAATCTTGCTGTTGCTCTTGTCGGCATCGAAAGCCACAGTAGCCTTTACGTCGCGGTCGACGGGCTGCGACACACGCACATAAAACTCCATCACGTCCTCCGGAGCGACAGCGTCGCTCGGAGTTATTACGATGGTAGACTTCATTTTCTCTGTGCCGTCGGCCATGCCCGACACGAGGAGCTTAGCCTCATAGTTCTCTGCCTCTGTGGGGTGAAGAGTGTCGCCCACCTCCATGTCGTCGCTACATGCCGTGAAGAGTGGCGTTGCAGCAATAAGCATAGCCGAAATGGCGGGCAATGTTATGTTCTTTATAAATAATTTCATTTTCTTCGTTTTTTTAGGTTTTTGTTATTTGCCGTCGATACGCACATTGGGAGTCCATTCTGTTGTGCCGGCAGCCTCAGCCTTGTTGCCATGGCCTGTGGCATCGTTGAAGATGTTGCCCTCGCCCTCGTTCATCTTCCAGTAGGCCTCAAGGCCATTCGACTTAGGATCGATGACATACATATTGTTGGCCACCTCAGCCTGAGAGCGTGCCTTGGTCCAGAAACGCAATTCTGAGTACTTCACGTTAGCCTTGAGATAGTCCATATTGCCGAGCTGTATCTTCTTAGAGCCAAGGTTCACTATCTTACCGGCGAGGTCCATTGAGTTGTCGAGCACACCATTCACATACATATAGAGCTTTGTGCCGGTGCAAACGAATGCCAGGTGATACCAGGTGTTGGCGTTGAACAGCATGTTCGAGTTCATCTGTGTGCCCTGAGTCTTTATCTGCAAGCGGTTGCCCTCGATAGGAGCGTCGCCAAAGCGGATGTAAATCTCACCATCCTTGCCGTCGGGACCCCAAGCACCAAAGATAGTCTGGTTGTTAAGCTCGCCCACAGCTGTGCCAAGCTTGTCGATGTTGATGTTGAACTCTACTGTCCACTCTGTCAATTCATAGTCCTGACGCATGGTCATGTGTACATTGTTGCGCGAGTTGATTGTAGGCACAGCCTGATAAACCACCTGGTCGAGCACATACACAATGGTGCTGCCCGACTGCAACACACCCTGTCCTGCGTCCTTGCTCTTGAGCTTGAGGGCGATGGCAAACTTCTTGCCACTCTCCTTCAGCTCCTGAGAGAGGGGCTTGATGTTGATTTCTATAGGCTGCGAGGCTGATGTGCCAGCCTCAACGGTAGCCTCTGTCGACGACATTGTGTACTGCGATGCAGGAAGCAACTCATAGTTGGTGGTGTTGGCAGCGTTGTATGCAGCCAGCACCGACTCGTCGGCAGCCACCTCAAAGGTACGGTTGGCTGTAGTTGGCGACGACAAGCGCACACTAAGTTCTGTCTGCACATCATCGTTGCCCACGGTGATTTTCTTGGAAGTATTGCCGTTGGTGTTGGTCTGGGCTATGTAAGCCTGATTCTCAAGCACGTCGTATTCGGCATCGTTGCACGACATGAACATCAACGACAGAGCCGCTGTGCCGGCGAGCAACAGTTTTGATATATTTGTTTTCATTGCTTTGTTTGCTTAAGTAACATTTATTTTACTGAAGGATTCTGAATCTGTATGGCCTTGCGCAGATAAGGATATGTGGTGCCGAAGCCAGACACGTTGTACTCATACTCCATGTGGTAGGTGCCACATCCTGCCTTATCGACATACTTGCCGTCGACCATAGGTGTCCAGCGTGCCATACCCTCAAGACTCTGCATGGTGTTGCCACGACGGTCGGTGAACTTCACGCCACCTGCCTTGGCAAAGTTCTCGAAGTTCTCGGTCACGATATACTTCTTGGCCACTTCCTCGGCAGAGAGCACACCGTCGAAGTTGCTGATGGTTGAACTAAGACGGCTGTCAAGATCGCCAGCTCCCCAGCAGCTGTAGGCCTGCACGATGAAGTAGTTGAAGCATGGGCCAAGCTCCTTGTTCACACTCTGTGGCTCACCGTCGATGACGAAGAGCTTGTTGGTGCCCGACTTAGGACCAATGCGCTTTGCCATTGTCTCGGCAAACACCTTCTCGGCGGCGGGAACACCAGAGATATCACCACGATGACCATAATTAGGCTCATAGTCCCAGTCGAATCCATCATAACCATACTTGTCGATAGAGTCGCAGATAGCATTGGCATACTTGGCTATTGCCTCGTCGCCTGTGCCCCAGAATGTAGCGGCATCTGTGCCCTCTGGTGTGAGCTGGTCGCCTACACTCTGCACGATGAAACACATAAGGGCGCGTGTGCCCTTAACCTGCTGCACAAACTGCAAGTCGGCCTTCTGCTCTATCGAGAGGTTGCGCCAGTTGCCCCAGATAGACACGAAGTCTACTGAGTCGGGTAATCCTGCGAGCGAGTTCTCGAGCGAGAGTCCCGTGCCAGTCCAGTTGCCAAACCATCCGAAAGCCACCTGATGGTCGGTCTTCTTGTATTCGCGCAACTGCTGATAGTAAGCCTCTGTCTTGTTGGAGTGGGTCAGGTCGGCAGGATTCTTTATCTCTGTGTCTGTCCAGTCGTCGCACGATGTCATTGACGAGATGGCTGCGACGAAGGCAAACATATACATGAATATCTTTTTCATTGTCTTCTAATGTTTTTAAATAGAAAGAAAGTTAGGTTTACTTCTTTTTCTGCCACCACATCTTGGTCTCGTAGTTGTCGGCACCGCCGAGCAACTGCACAGCCTTGGTGTAGTTGGTTGCATTGTTCACAATCTCCTCGTTGTCGAACGGTATGCGGTTGGGCACATAGAGCGAAGAGCCGTTTGACTGTGCCGTAGGGAACACCTTAGGATAACCAGTACGGCGTATCTCGCTCCAAGCCTCCTGACCGTCGGGGAAGAGAGCAATCCACTTCTGTGTGATAAGACGCTCGAGCTTCTGCTCGGCCGACGCATTGTCGTCCCACTTGATGGTGATGTCCGACACATGCGACATCGACTTGCCATAGCCACCATCGGCATCAACATAGTCGGCCTGCTTTGAAGTGTCGTCGGCAAGATACTTGTCGGCTCCACTCACACCCCACTGCTCAAACGAGAGTTCAACAGCCTTGTTGTAGAGTTCGCCTACTGTGCCACCCATTCCGTTCCAGCCTGCAAGAGCACCCTCAGCACGGAGGAATGTCACCTCAGAAGCCGACATCCACACGCCGCGAGTGTTGCTCGACACGTTGGCAGCCGAATAGATAGCGTCGGCAGTATTCTTATTGCCAATGTTGGCACCAGCAAGACATCCGATAATCTCGCGGTCGCCCTTTGTGGCAGAAGGCTTGAAATAAGCTGTGATACGCGGGTCCTTGTAGCCGTTCATAAAGGTCTCTATGTCGGCACATGCACGCGAGTCGCCCCACTCCACCGAAGTCTTGTACTGTCCGTTGGGAGTATAGGTGATGCAAAGGTTCTCGCTGTTGTCGGTGATCACTCCGTCGGCCACAGCCTCCTCAGCACATTGCTTGGCAAATGCAGGGTCGGCATAGCGCATACGCACAGCCATGCGCAGCTTCAGAGAGTTGGCATACTTGAGCCAGTTGGCAAACTTGCCGCCATACACGTGGTCGGTCTCCTCGTTGACTGTGAGCTTCGGGTCGGCTGCCACAAGAGGCTTGAGAATGCTGATGGCCTTGTTGAGGTCGGCTATGAGCGAGTGGTATACTGTCTCCTGAGAGCTGTAGGCGTTGGCATCCTCCTCAGCTCCGATAGGGAACGGACCGTACATGTCGGTAAGACGCTGGAAGCTCTGCGCACGCAGGATAAGGGCCCATGCGTAGTTGATGCCCTCACCGCCAGAGATACGCTCCACCTCCTTGAATGCCGAAACCACCTTAGGTGTGCTATCAGCAAACGGATAACGCACCCAACCATTCGGGGCATTGAACAAGGCGAAGTTCTTGCCTGCGAAACCGTTGTTGGCATAGGTCATGAAACGTCCGAGATAGTTGCCGATAAGGTCCTGGTTCATCTGGTAGGTGTTCTCCTGCTCAGGATAAGCCTCATTCTGGAGCTGTATGAGGAATGCGCCGACAGCATAGTTGTCGCGGTTGATTTCCTCGCCGTCGATCTTGTTGCCAGGACGGTTTGCGCTATCGAAACCGTCGGTGCATGAAGTGAGCGATCCGGCACCAAGCAGACATGCCGCTCCAAGAAGGAACATGCCTGATATATGTGATAAGTTAGTTTTCATTTCTACAGTATAAATTAATTATACATTATATATATATTAAATTACGGATTACAACTTAGAAGTTCACCTTCACGCTGAAGCCCAACGAGCGCAGACTTGGCTGCATGAAGTAGTCGAAGCCCTGATAGTAGGTGCCTGTAGAGGCTGTTGACTCAGGATCGAACGGAGCCTTGTTGTAAATCATGAAGAGGTTGCTTGCTGTAAGGCCGAGTGTCACACCCATCTTGCCCACGATAGAGCGTGGCAGAGTGTAGCTGATGTGTGCCTCCTGCAAGCGCACGTTGGTGGCAGAATAGATGTACTCAGACCAGATAGGGTTGTCGCCACCCACTACCGAGTAGTAGTTTTCGGCTGATATCTTACCCGTGTTTACTGGAATGCCGCCATTGTCGCGAGCTACAGCCGATGCCTTCGACACACCATAGTTGTCGAGGATGGCCTGTGTCTGCGACATGCAGATACCGCCCAGACGTGCTGTGATGAGGAATCCGAGGTTAAATCCCTTCCATGAGAACTCGTTGCTGAAACCAAGGTTGGCCTTAGGCAACACGCTGCCACGATACTGAGGGTTGTCGAGGTTCACCTGCTTCACCTTGCCGTTGTCGATAAGGATGTTGCCCTCTGCGTCGCGTGCAAAGTCGGTTGACATATAGACGTCGCCCATGGTGCCACCTTCCTTAAGGATGATGTCGCAACCATTGAGACCGCCCTGCTTCAGATAGTTGTCGCTCTCAGCCACGTCGTCGAAGAGAGTGATAATCTTGTTGCGGTTGGCAGAGAAGGTGAAGGTAGGATTCCATGTGAAGTCGCCCCAGGTCTTGTTGTAGCCCAATGAAAGCTCGATACCCTGGTTGCGCACATTACCTGTCTGTATATACTCGCGGTCGTAGCCCTCGCCTGCTGTTATAGAGCGCAGGAAGGTCTGCTTCTTTGTGTTCGACTGATAGAGAGTGACGTCTAATGTGAGTGCATTGTTGAAGAAGCGTGCTGTAAGACCTGCCTCCCATGAGTTGGTGCGCTCAGGATAGAATGTCTTCGGGAACTTATATGTCACGGTCTTGTATGTGCCTGAAGCCGGGTTGTACTCGTAGCGTGCTCCTGACGAGATGTTGGGAGAGATAGCCGAACCTACCGATGCCCATGAGCCGCGCACCTTGAGGTAGTTGATCCACTCCGGCATCTTAGCCATCTGCGAGATGACAGCCGACATACCTACAGAAGGATAGAAGAACGACTCGTGTGTGGTGCCGGCAAGTGCCGAATCCCAATCGTTACGTCCTGTGAGTGTGAGATAAAGCATCGAACGCCATCCAAGCTCCACGTTGGCAAAAGCAGAATTGATGCTATGGCGGTTTTCAGCATAGATAGGACGGTTGTCGTTGGTCACCTGGCCGTAGTCGATGGCATTAGGAGTAAACACATTTGAAGGAGCCTTGAGTCCGCCCTGATAGCCGTGCTGTGAGTAGTGAGTGCGCGAAAGCGACACACCAACGTTGGCACCTACAGAGTAGTCGCCCATGGTCTTGTTCACGTTAGCCATGATGTCGCCGTAGAGGTTGCGGTCGGCAGCATTGTTGTAGGCATAGAATCCATACTTGGAATGGGCGAAGAGGTCGATGGTGGAAGCATAGCGCTTGTCCTCGGCCTTAGAGCGTGTGTCGTCCCAACGCAAGCGTCCGGTCACGTCGAGCCAGTCGGTTATCTTGTATTTGATAGAGCCGCTGAGCATGTAGCGTGTGCGGTCGTTGGTGCGGTTCATGCGCTTTGCAATCCAATAGGGATTCTGCATCTGCAGAGCGTTGCCAAAGTTCCAGTTCTGCTCGTAGATGCCGCGAGAGGCATTCCATATCTCGAATGTGCGCACAGCGTCAAAGCTCTCGCCACGCGGGAAGAGGTAAAGGGCGGGCAGCGGGTTGAAGTACTGTCCCTGTGCCATAAGGTTCTTGTCGCGCTCCTTGATGTAGTTGAACGAGAAGTCGAGTGTGAGCTTGTCGTCGAGCATCGATGTGGAGTTGCGGAAGGTCACATTATAGCGGTCGTAAGAGTTGTTGGTGATGATACCGTCGGCATTGGTTGAGCCGAGCGACAAGTATGTCTGGTTCTTGTCAGAACCGGCTGTGATAGCCACGTTGTTCTGTATGTTCGAACCTGTGTTGAAGAAGTCCATTGGGTCATAAGAGCCATAAGCCGACTCTGCCTTCTCGCCCCATGACTTAACTTCGCCAGGACGGTTGAGGTAGCTATTCTGGAACTCAGGATGAACAAACGGACGAGAGAACTGAGAGCTGTGGGAAATGGCTACGTTCACGCGGCCTTCCTTGCCCTTCTTTGTGGTAATCATGATTACACCCTGAGCGGCAGCCGAACCATAAAGGGCGGCAGCAGCAGGACCAGAGAGCACAGATATTGACTCAATATCCTCGGGGTTGATGTCGGAGATGCCCTCACCGCCAGGCTGAGTGGCATAGATAGAGCTTGACTCAGAACCGTTGTTGCGGTTGTTGATAGGCACACCATCAATTACGTAAAGAGCCTGGTTGCTCTGCGAGATAGACTTCGGACCACGCATCACTACACGTGTGGCACCACCCATACCGGCTGAAGAGGCATTGATGTTGACACCTGCCACCTTGCCCGAGAGTGAGTTCATGAAGTTGGCGTTCTTAACCTCGTTAAGGTTCTCGCCACCCATCTTCTGCACATTGTACGACAAAGCCTTCTCCGAACGCTTGATGCCAAGGGCTGTCACAACCACGTCCGAGAGCACCTGAGTGTCTTCCTGCATCGTGAGGTCCATCTGTCCCACTTTGGCCTTGGCCTTGAGCGGAGCATAACCCATGTAGGAGAGTTCGAGCTCCTGTCCAGGACGTGCCTTGATAGTAAAGTTGCCATCTATGTCGGTAACGGTCACTTCCTTAGTGCCCACCACCTTCACGCTCACGCCGATAAGCGGTTCGCCCTGCTTGTCGACAACAGTACCTTTCACTACACCATTGGCATCCTGTGCCAAACTTTCCGTCAGACGGTTTGCCGAACCTGCAGGCGAGGCTGGAGCCTTGTCTGCTGCATAGCCAACCATCGACATGGAAGCGACGAGCGACAACGCAGCTACGCTTCGCTTGCCCATCATCTTCTCAACGATTTGATTGATGTTAGATTTCATTGCTATTGATAATTGTTATAAGAATGTTTCTTTTTGTACGTTTAGGTGGCTTGTTTTTTGTATCTTTAGGGTGTTTTTATGCAAAGAATATTGTAGATTTCACACTTTTGCTGTTGCAGCATCTGAATTGTTTTAGGATTTAGACGGTATGATTGTTCTTTGTTTTAGTAACTGCAAAAGTACAAATATTCCATGAAACAAACAATTCATTTAACAGATTTTTTAACTCCGAAGCCGTTCAACGTATATAATACTATAGGATTATAGAACCAGTTTACTTCACTCAAAATATCAGATGAGCCATAATAAAGAACTGCTACAAATCTTAATTATTGTCCAAAATGTGGGCTATCTCGCTTTTTTTGCCTACATTTGCATTGTTATAGAATACAAACATTTTAAAACAATTATAACTATGAGTACACTGAAAAAGATTTTTGCATCAAAACTTCTTGAAGTAAAGGCTATCAAGCTTCAGCCAAACGACCCTTTCACATGGGCTTCGGGCTGGAAATCGCCTATCTATACCGACAACCGCAAGACTTTGGCCTATCCCGAGCTGCGATCTTTCGTTAAGCAGGAGCTTGTACACCTCATCCACGAGGAATTCCCCGAGGCAAATGCCGTGGCTGGTGTAGCTACTGGAGCCATCGCACAGGGTGCCCTCGTTGCCGACGAGCTGCTTCTCCCCTACTGCTACGTGCGTCCGAAGCCGAAGGATCATGGCATGGGCAACCAGATTGAGGGCACTATTCCCGAGGGAGCAAAGGTGGTGGTTGTAGAGGACCTTATCTCTACCGGCGGCTCTTCGCTCAAGGCTGTCGACGCTCTGCGCAAGGCTGGCTACGAGGTTGTAGGCATGGTGGCAAGCTACACCTATGGATTCCCTGTGGCTGAGGAAGCTTTCAAGGCTGCCAACGTGCGCCTCGTGACCCTCTCCGACTACGAGCACACCACAGCTATTGCCGCTGAGACTGGCTACATCAAGAAGGAAGACCTTGAGGTGCTCGCTGAATGGCGCAAGGACCCGGCTAACTGGAAGAAATAAATCTTTATACAGCGAAGAGAATAAGAAATGAGTACATTCGAAAGTTCAATACGACAGATTCCATATCCTCAGCAGAACGTGTACGACAAACTGAGCGACCTGAGCAACCTTAAGACTCTCAAGGAACGCTACGAGCTGATGAAGGACAACATGCCCGAGGAGGCACGCAAGCAGGCAGAGGCCATCAAGGACTTGCAGTTCGACCAGGACTCGCTCACGGTGAACGTGCCGCCAGTGGGAACTATTCGCCTGAAGGTAGTAGACCGAGAGGAACCTAAGTGCATTAAGTTTGAAACCGAGCAGAGCCCGGTGCCTTTCAACTTCTGGATCCAGCTGCTGCCCGTGACCACCACTTCGTGCAAGATGAAGCTCACAATCAAGGCCGACCTCAACCCGTTTATCAAGCAGATGGTGAAGAAACCACTCAGCGAGGGCATTGAGAAGATTGCCGACGTATTGCAAATGATTCAGTATAACTAATAATAAGAAGTTAAGGAGTAGGAAGTAAAGAAGTTCTTGCCGCTTGCTTGCAAGAACTTCTTTACTTCCTACTTCTTGGCTCCTTGTCTACAAAATCACTCCGTTTTTAAATTTTAAACTATGGCAAGCAAACTTTGGGAAAAGAATTTCTCCGTAAACGAGGAGATTGAGCGTTTCACCGTGGGACGCGACCGTGAACTCGACATTTATCTCGCCAAGTACGATGTGCTTGGCTCCATGGCACACATCACTATGCTGGAGTCGATAGGGCTCATGCAGAAAGACGAGCTGCGACAGCTCTTGGCTGAACTGAAGAACATCTACGCTGAGTGCGAGCAAGGCACTTTCACCATCGAAGAGGGCGTGGAGGATGTTCACTCACAAGTGGAGCTTATGCTCACACGCCGACTGGGCGACATGGGCAAGAAGATTCACTCCGGACGCTCAAGAAACGACCAGGTGCTTGTCGACCTTAAGCTTTTCACACGCCATGAACTGCGCGAGGTGGTTGAGGCTACCGATGCTCTATTCCGCGAGCTACAGAAGAAGAGCGAGCAATATAAGGCTGTGCTCATGCCTGGCTACACACATTTGCAGATAGCCATGCCGAGTTCCTTCGGCCTGTGGTTTGGTGCTCATGCAGAGTCGCTTGCCGACGACATGCTCTTCCTGCTTGCTGCCTATCGCATGACCAACCGCAACCCGCTTGGCTCGGCTGCCGGCTACGGTTCGTCGTTCCCCTTGAACCGCGAGATGACAACCCGACTGCTTGGTTTCGACTCGATGGACTATAATGTGGTTTACGCTCAGATGGGACGCGGCAAGATGGAGCGCAATGTGGCGTTTGCACTTGCCTCTGTGGCTGGCACCGTGGCTAAGTTGGCTTTCGACGCCTGCATGTTCAACAGCCAGAACTTTGCCTTTGTGAAACTGCCAAAGGAATGCACCACAGGCTCCTCTATCATGCCACACAAGAAAAACCCCGACGTATTTGAGCTGATACGCGCTAAGGCCAACAAGTTGCAGAGTCTGCCAACACAGATTCAGCTCATCATGAACAATCTGCCTACAGGCTATTTCCGCGACCTTCAGATTATCAAGGAGGTGTTCCTGCCTGCCTTTGCCGAACTGAAGGACTGCCTCGCCATGGCTGCCTACATCATCGAGCGCATTGAGGTGAACGAGCATATTCTCGACAACCCGATGTACGACCCGATGTTCTCTGTAGAAGAGGTGAACCGCCTTGCTGCTTCGGGCACTCCATTCCGCGACGCCTACAAGCAGGTGGGCATGGAGATAGAAAACGGCACTTTCCACGCCGACCACAACATTCACCACACTCACGAAGGCTCTATGGGCAATCTGTGCAACGACCGAATTGCGGAACTGATGGACCAGACATTGGCGGAGTTCCACTTTGAGAGAGTGGACGAGGCGGAACGTAAATTGCTGATGGAATAAACAAAAGCGTGTAGTTCTTAAGTCGTGTAATGGACGTATAAATTTATACTTCCATTACACGCTACAATATAATTTTTTGTTTTTTATGAAATACAACTATATAACATTTGCTTTCCTTTCACTCCTCATCCTATTGGCGTCGTCATGCTCCAAGGACTCCTTCGACTTCTCGTCCATTCACGCCCGTTTCTTCTACGACAACTCCATCCATCAAGACGCAACTTTGCAGAGTGCGCTCAACCCGATGTCGCCTGGCGTGTTCTGCCGCATCTATGAGGGCAATGAAGGCAGCAGTCTGTTCTTCTATTTCGAAAGCAACCAAAACATGAAGACCAAGCAGAAAGCAACTGCCGACGACCTGCGCCCCACACGTATTCTCGGCATACTGCCCAAGACGGGCATCATCGTGGGCTATGGCAACCTGAGCTATCCTGCCACACTCTACTGCTACGACTCGCAATGCCCCAACTGCTATGCCGAAACCAATATGGCTAACTATAAACTCGCCATTGCATCCAACGGCATTGCCTCATGCGCCAAATGCAAAAGAGAATACGACCTCAACAACAACGGACTGTGTGCTAATGGCAAGAAACTTATAAAATACAGAGCCACTTGCACAGGACCTTTAGGAGTGCTTTCGGTGAATAACTAAAGCTGTAGACTACTTTTACACATTTCTTTCCTTTTTAGAAGGATAATCCTCCGATGAATCCGTCATTTTTTGAATAAACTCATACAGTTTGCGGTAGAACGGATGCGAAGTCATCGTTGCCGCATTTCCAAGAATTATGAGTTTCATGCGGGCACGTGTTATTGCCACGTTCATACGTCGCAAATCGCGCAAAAAGCCGATTTCACCGCCGTCGTTCGAGCGAACAAGCGAGATAAGAATAATGTCGCGCTCCTGACCTTGGAACCCGTCTACCGTATTAACGCTTATGAGGCGACGGTAGGGACGGAAGAACTCTTTCTGGCGTATCATCTTGCGCAGAAGCTGCACTTGGGCACGGTAAGGCGAGATGATGCCAACGTCGATTGACTCCTCCAATATGCGATTTTTGCCGATTTTATCGAAGTATTCCTGCAATGTGGAGAGCGTGAGGTCGGCTTCGGCACGGTTGATGCGTCCGCAACTCTCGCCGATGAATTCTTCCTTTCCGTCCACATCCTCGGTGTCTATCCACATCATGGGCAGGTCGTAGTCGAGAATGCTGCGGTGGGTTATCCCGGGAGCCGTCTCCACCTCGCCATTATAGAAGTAGTCGCTCGAGAAACGCATTATCTGCTCGTTCATGCGGTATTGCACTTTAAGCAGAGTCACCACCTCCGGTTTCTGCTCTACTATGCGCTCCATGAGAGTCTTGCCGAGCCCACCCTTCAGAGCGGCAATACTCTTCACAGTAGGCGGAAGCTGACAATGGTCGCCAGCAAATATCACTCGTCCTGCCTTGCGTATGGCTATCCAGCAGGCAGCCTCAAGAGCCTGGGCAGCCTCATCAATAAACAAGGTGGAATATTTCTCGCCCTCAAGCACCCGGTTGGCTGCTCCCGTGAGCGTGCAGGCTATCACGCGAGCCTCGCCAAAGAGCGACTGGCGAATGCGAAGCTCAAGTTCGGTGGCACGGCTCTTCAGGCGGTCCATCTTCTGATGCCATGAGTCGGGACGCTTCTTCTGCGAGCGCAACTCGCGTATTGCCTTGCGTATGCTCCACAGTTGGGGATAGTCGGGATGGGCCTCAAAGCGGCGCTCGTAGGTGAAGGAGAGCATCTTGTCGTTCACTCTCGTAGGGTTGCCTATGCGAAGCACAGCCACTCCCCTATCCACAAGCTTCTCCGAGATCCAGTCGACAGCCATATTGCTCTGGGCGCACACCATCACCTGACTCTCGCGGCGAAGAGTCTCATAAATAGCCTCAACGAGAGTTGTGGTCTTGCCCGTTCCGGGAGGTCCATGCACCACAGCCACGTCCTTAGCCCATAGCACCTCGTTAACGGCACGCTCCTGCGACGGATTAAGCCACGGAAAGCGCATAGGCTCAAATGAGAACTTAGAGGCAGGAGCCTTGGTGTAGAAGATGTCGCGAAGGGCAGCAAGACGTCCGCTCTTGGCACGCAGCACACGGTCGAGAGCATCGAACATAAGGCGATAGCTCGTCTCGTCGAAGAAGAGCTGGATGCCCATCGCGTCCTCACGCTGAAGGTCTACTATCCTGCCAGAATCGGGCAGAGCCACCACCATGCGGTCTTGCTCGGCGAAGCTGACGGTGGCTGTGAACGAGAGATAATGTATATTGTCCTTGCCCGTCTTGGAGTCGCGCTTCATAGTGAAGAAACACACGGGACGACCAGGCTCAAAGTTGTGCTCTATGTCGGAGCCCGGCTTACGCTCTACCTCCACCACCATCTGATTGAGCGAGTTGTAGTAGTTGCGTCCTATATGTACGGGAAACCATGCGTCGCCTCGTCGCACTTTGCGCTCAACGCCCATAGTCTCGGTCTGGCGGCGAAACTCCTCCTTCTCGTGGTTGTATTCTATCTCAAGCAACAGCCGTTGCTGCTGGAGTTGAAGTATTGGGTTGTTCATTGTATTTAAAGAATTATCGTTGAAAACATTTCGTTCATTTTATAAAGACAAAGGTACTACTTTTTACCAAATAATTACTAATTTTGCACACATATGATTATGTCAAACAATTTGTCCCTTCGCAATGTAGCCATAGGCTACCCCACACGTCGCCACAGCTCGCGCAAAGTGGCTGAAGGGCTCTGTGCCACGGCTCCCGCCTCTACTCTGACGTGCATCATAGGGCGCAACGGAGCAGGCAAGTCGACGCTCCTTAGAAGCATAGCCCAACTGCAGCAATCACTTGAAGGCAAGATGACGCTTGGCGACAAAGACATCAGCGACTTCTCGCGCGAGGAATTGGCACGAAGGCTAAGCATTGTGCTCACACACCGACCTGACGCCGAGAACATGACTGTGAGCGAGCTTGTGCAATTGGGACGCGCACCCTACACGGGATTCTGGGGACAACTGAGCGACAACGACCGCCTGGCTACCGACAGGGCCTTGCGCATGGTGGGCATAGAACACATGAAACACAGACGACTGTGCAGCCTGAGCGACGGAGAATGCCAGAAGGCGATGATTGCAAAGTCGCTCGCACAGGACACGCCCGTGATTCTGCTTGACGAGCCTACGGCTTTTCTCGACTTCCCCGGCAAAGTGGAACTGATGTTGCTGCTAAGCCGACTTGCCCACGAAGAAGGCAAGACGATTCTCCTCTCAACACACGACCTTGAGACTGCCCTGCAGACTGCCGACCGACTTTGGCTTATGCAAGAAGACGGTATCAGAGAGGGTTCACCTCGCCAACTCGTTGACAATGGAGCGATAGAAGGCTACATAGGTAGAGAGGATGTGGAAATAGGCGAAGACTTTTGTTTGAGAATAAAAAAGAGTTGAGATACAAGAACAGATAATTATTTCAAAACGTATTAATACATTCAAGAATATGAACAACGCATTATTAGACCTTATCAAGACTCGTCGCTCATGCCGCCACTACAAGGCTGAACAGATTAGCGACGAGGAACTCAACGCTGTGCTCGAGGCTGGCACCTACGCTCCTACCGGCCACGGCAAGCAGGACCCAGTAATTGTAGCTGTGCAGAACCCGGAGCTTAAAGCCCGTCTTGCCAAGATGAATGCCGAGGTGATGGGCGTAGACAGCAATCCCTACTACGACGCGCCCACCTATCTCCTCGTGTTTGCCTCTGAGGACAATGCCAACGCTTTCCAGGACGGCTCATGCGTATTGGAGAACATGATGCTTGCCGCCCATGCCTTAGGACTCGCCACATGCTGGATCAATCGCGAATATCAGATGTTCCAGACCGAGGAGGGCAAGAACATCATGAAGGAAATTGGACTTAAGGAGGGACTCATAGGCATTGGCGCACTCTCGCTCGGATACCCTTCGCGTGAGCCCAAACCGGCTGCTGAAAGAAAAGCAGACTGGACTGTTATCGTGAAGTAAACTACTGCTAAGCTAAAGACTTAGCGGCTTAGAAGAAAAAGAAGACTTAGCGGCTTAGAAGAAAAAGAAGATAAGAATAGAAGTTTAGGCAATTAAGGCCTTTATAGCTACTATGGGGTTGAGCGTAATTCACCCAACCCCATAGTAGAAAAACATTATAAAGAAATAAGTCGCCTAATTCCCAATCTTATCATTTATCTCGTTCTGCGACAAATTTCTTGCCGAGATTTTGCCATTCTTTATTACAACATTGTCGGGCAAGTTCGACATTCCAAGCTTGTTGTAGACATCGCCATCAACCATCTTTCCATCGCATATCGTAGTCGCGTCTTCGGCATCATACTGCTTCAAGGTGCGTCGGCACGACTGCTTGCTTGGGTCGAGACAAATGCCCACGACAGCCATTGTACCATTCGAATTCTTTGCCTTCTGGCAGAGTGAGCGAAGCATAGCCGTGGAACTGTAGTTCCATGATGCCCATGCCACAACCACGGTGGTTGGCTTGGCAAGGAGCGAGGCGTTGGACACAGCCTTGCCGTTGATGTCGTAAGCCGAGAAGGAAGGCAACGACGAGCCCACGCTCAGACTTTGCTTGCCCTCGCACGAAGCGAGCAAACGCTGGGCATAGACATTCTCTGGCTGCTTAGCCACTATCTGCTTAAGCAGACGCCTGGCGGTGGCATAGTCGGGCTTGTCGGTAGCCACAAGATAGCGGCGCACAAGATAGGGAGCCACATGACTTCCTGGATTGTCCTCGACCATGCTCACGGCATATTTCCTCGCCTCGGCAGGCGAAGCCGAAAGTATCTGCTCGCGGAACGAATTCATGAGGGCATTGTCCTTGGTGCCCTTTACCGTCATCTCCTTCAGATGCGAAGCGTCGCCTTTTATGTCGACACTCTTGCCCGGCTGGGCAAAGACGGGCTGCTCGGTGAAGTTTGGAAACACTATCATCAGGGTCATGGGGCGGTCGCACTCCACGGTATAAGAGAAACGTCCTGCCTGCACCTTTATGGTGTCCATGCCGTGAGGCACAGTACCATCGGGCGAATAGACATAGAACTCGCCCTGGTTGAGGTTGAGCAAACGACCGTCGATACTGAAGTGGCGGCTGTCCGTGCCACACGAGAGAAGAAGGAGGGCTATGGCGAGCAAGGAAAATAATTGTTTCATACGTAATATGGTGTTTAAGAAACAAACGATTCAAAGACCTGACAAATACCGACAGGAATAAAAAAAAGGACAATGAACAATTGTGACTTTGCCATTGCGAATTATTCATTAGCAACGGAGCCAACCACAATTGTCCATTGTCCATTATCTATCTGTCAACTGATATTTTCTTTTTAGATATCAACTATCTGTCAACTGATATTCCAATCAACCTTGAATTTACTTCAGCAAGCTGAGCTCAAGGTCGTTGTCAGCATACTGCTTGAGTGAAGAGTCCTTCTTCAAAGCCTCGTTGAGGTAAGAAGCAGCCTCGAGCTTGTTGCCACGACGAGCTGCAACGATAGCGCGCAGGTAGTCGGTCATAGCGTTCTGGTCCTTCACCTTGTTCAAAGTCTTGGCAGCAGCGTCGTAGTTCTTGTTGAGGAGCTGGGCGAGAGCAGCTGTGTTGCTGTTCACGTTCTCGAAGTCCTTCTCAGCCTGAGCGTAGTTGCCCTTGGCAATGTTGAGGGCGCCGAGGGCAGCCTTCACGTTCTCAGAGTTAGCCGACTTAGAGATGGCGCGCTCTGCCTCCTGCACGTTGCCGTTGATGAGGGCGATCAAGCCAAGGTTGGCCTGAGCCTCAGGAGTCTCGTTTGAAACAGAAGCTGCCTTCTGAGCGTACTGCTGAGCTGTAGCCTTGTCGCCCTTAGCCAAAGCGAGGGCAGCGAGGTTGTTGTAAGCACGGTAGTCGTTGCTGTTCTGAGCTGCTGCTGTCTTGAAGATAGCCTCCTGCTCAGCAGATGACTTGCTGCCGAGGTTAGAGAGGTAGAGGAGCTCGTCGGTGCTGAGCTTAGAAGGATCCTCCTTGTACTGCTGCTCGATCTGCTCGTCAGAACGTCCGATTGTCTCGTAGTTGATGATGAGGCGTGAGCGGCGGAGCTCAGGAAGGATGCCGTCGGCAAGCTCGCGGAAGCCTGCAGACATGTTGCGAATCTGCTGCTCGCGCTCCTGCGGGTCCTTATACATAGAGAGCACGCGAAGGATAACGTCCTTGTCCTGGATGTTGCTTGCTGAAACGAGCTGCTGGAAGCCGTCCCAGTCCTGTGCTGTGTAGTGAGCGTCGATATCGGCGTTCATCTTCTGCTTCTTGAGAGTGCCCTTAACATACTTCTCCGACACGTTCTGACGGTTGCCTGCGAGCTTGTCGTTGAGCTTAACACCACCATCTGGTGAAGCGTATGCCTGAATTTCCACGTTCTTGAGGTTGAGACCCTCGCGGTCGGCATTGATCTTCTTGAGCATCTTAACAAACTCCTTAACAGAGTTGTTCTTCAGCTCGCTCTTGCGGATGTTAGCCTGGTTGATGAGGAACTTGATAGCAGCTTCCTGCTTCTGCTCGTTGATGCGCTGGTAGCCATCAGGAGCGATTACGCCGTTCTCAGAAGCGAGTGTGCGCTTGTAGAGTTCAGAAGTAGCAACTACACCGTTAGCCACCTTAACAGCAGGAACATTGTAAGACTTCTTGCCGATGCGTGCGTCGAAGGTGAGGTAGAGCTCGCTCTTCTGCATCTCGGGAACATAAGTGAAAGAAGTCTTCATTGAGTAGCGACCGCCTGCCTTGTAAGCAATTGTCTGGTCGTTGCCCATCACTTTTTCACCCTGGAATGTTGCGCTCTGACCCTTAGCCACCTGGCCGTCAGCATAACGCAACTCAGGAACTACAGTTACAACAGCCTTCTTCTTCATGTACTTCTCAGGGAAAGTGCCGTTGATAGTAGCAGGCACCTGACCAGCCTGCGACTCCAGAGGATCAGGAATTACATTGAAGTTGTCGGCAGACAAAGCACCGAGCTTTGAGCATGATGACATCAGCAGTACCGATGCTGCTGACAAGATAAATAGATTCTTTTTCTGCATTTTGTTGTAAGAATTATTATTGTTATTTTTCTATGCTTTCTATTTTTTACGCACAAAGTTACTTATACTAATTGTAAGGAGTAGCGAAAATACATTAATTTTATGTTTAATTAATGATTTAGAAAGGGCAAAAGGCTATAAAACGATTTTTTATAGGGATAATAAACTACAATTTAACAAACAAACTACAGGTCTTACACTTATGGGGAGTTTAAGGAATTTGAAAGAATCAGGAAGAGGATATTTGAATCTTGAATTTCATTCCACCTTTTGCATAATTACACTAAAAATCAAGAAAGCATAACACAAATTAAGCCAAAAGCATACACAACGAATCCCGAACAAATTCCGAACGAATCCCGAACAAATTCCGAAAGCATTCCGAACGAATCCCGAAAGCATCCCGAACAAATCCCGAACGAATCCCGAAAGCATCCCGAACAAATCCCGAACGAATCCCGAAGGATTCATTTGTTAAGACTTACGCCATTTGCCCAGCTACAATCATCAGAAACAGAAGACTCCCACTCCACGAAAACTATAAAAGAAAATTAAAAGAGCAAGGGTTTCGGATTTTTGCACTACCTTTGCAGCCGATTTAAGCTCTACTAATAATAAAAATCATAGTACTTGTTAAGAATACAGTAAAAAAATGGAATGGATTGAAAGTCTTTTCACGATTCACTCGGCAGTACAAACCATCGTTGTGCTGTCGCTCATCGTGTCTATAGGACTCGCCCTCGGCAAGATGCACATCAAGGGAATATCGCTTGGTGTGGCATTCGTGTTTTTCATCGGTATTGTGGCTGGTAGCCTTCACTTCTCTGCCGACCCGCAGATGCTCAATTTCGCCGAGACGCTCGGCTTGTCGCTCTTCGTCTATGCCTTGGGACTGCACGTGGGCCCCAACTTCATCGGCATGATGCGCCAGGAGGGTGTGTCGCTCAATATATGGAGCATGGGAATAATAGTTCTCGGCACGGTGATGGCTCTCTCGCTCTGCCTTGTGCTGCCCATATGCGTGCCCGACATGGTGGGCATCCTCTGCGGAGCCACAACCAACACTCCGGCTCTTGGCGCCGCACAGCAGGCCCTTGCCAATGCCCACATGCCGAGCAGCGGTGCCGCTCTTGGATGTGCCGTAACGTATCCGCTGGGCGTTGTGGGAGTGATATTCGCGATGATTCTGCTGCGCAAGTTCCTCGTCACTCCCGACGACTTGCTGCCTCACCACAACGATGATGAGGACCAGACATTCATCGGACAGTTTGTGGTGGTGAACCCTGCCATCTCGTGCAAGACGATTGCCGAGATATCGCAGATGACCCACCGCCACTTCATCATCTCGCGCATCTGGCGTGGCGACCGCGTGATTGTGCCTATCGCCACTACCGAGATGCAAATTGGCGACAACGTGCTTGTGGTGACCAAGCGCGACGAGGTGTCGGCAATGGACATTCTTTTCGGCAAGCGTGTGGAGAAGGACTGGAACCGCGAGCAAATAGACTGGAACTCTATCGACTCGTCGGTGGAGAGCCGCGTGATTGTGATGACGCGCTCCAAGCTCAACGGCAAGACTCTCGGCTCGCTGCACATGCGACAGACCTATGGCGTGAACGTGAGCCGCGTGATGAGAGGCGACATCAAGCTTCTCGCCACGGATTCGCTTCACCTGCAGTATGGCGACCGTGTGACCGTGGTTGGCACACACGAGGACGTTGACCATGCGGAGGCTTTCCTTGGAAACGCCGTGCAGGTGCTCAACGAGCCTAACCTTGGCGCAATATTCTTTGGCTTGCTCTTGGGTCTGGCTGTGGGCATGATTCCTATCTCCATCCCAGGCATGAGCACTCCGGTGAAACTCGGCATTGCCGGCGGTCCTATCATCATGGGTATCATCATCGGAGCGTTAGGCTCGCGTGTACATGTCATCAGCTACACCACACGCTCGGCTTCGCTGATGCTTCGCAAATTGGGACTGTCGCTCTATCTCGCCTGTCTTGGACTTGCTGCGGGCAAGGACTTCCTCGCCACCATCATCCGTCCCGAAGGACTTATATGGGTGGGCATAGGATTGGTGCTCACCATCCTCCCCTTGCTCATCATCGGAGCCATAGCCCTCAAGACTAAGACGTTTGACTTCGGCACCATCTGCGGTCTGCTCTGCGGCGCTATGGCCAACCCTATGGCTCTGAGCTACGCCAACGAGACTATCAAGGGCGACCGTGCCGCCGTTGCCTACACCTCGGTGTATCCGCTCGGCATGTTCATACGAGTGATTATAGCACAAGTGATAATAATGTTTATGGTATAAAGAGTTTTGAGTTTTGAATTTTGAGTTTTGAATTGTCGGCAGAGCCGATTTTGAGTTATTAATTTTTGAATTATGAATTATATAATTAAAGAGTCATAATTCAATACTCAAAATCGACTCCGCCGACAATTCAAAACTCAAAAATTCAAAATCGGCTCTGCCGACAATTCAAAACTCAAAACTCAAAATTCAAAACTCTAAAATGCAAAACCCTCCCGACTACCGTCACGACACGGTACTGCCTCTCCCCTTGGAAGTGACTGCCAACGCATGGGCGGTTGATGCCGCCTGCTCGGGTAATCCCGGTCCGATGGAATATCAGGCCATAGACCTTGCCACGGGTGCGCAGGTGTTCCACTTCGGACCTGTGCATGGCACTAACAACATAGGCGAGTTTCTCGCCATAGTTCACGCTCTCGCCCTACTCGACAAACAAGGTATTACGGGCAAGACGATTTACAGCGACTCGCATAACGCTATTCTGTGGGTGCAGAAAAAACAATGCAAGACAAAACTCACACGAACACCACAGACGGAACAACTGTACCAAATAATAGCACGAGCCGAGAATTGGCTGCGCACGCACCAGATACAGAATCCTATAGTGAAATGGGAGACGAAAAAATGGGGAGAGGTGCCGGCTGACTTCGGACGCAAGTAACACGTGAATTAACGGAATTAAAACACGACATTTCACACGTTTTGCAACCCAGTTGCGCCCTTTTATTCGTAACTTTGCAACCAAATGAAAAAACAACTCTCCATAATAAGCCTTTGGACAGCAACACTCATGGTATTGCTGTCAACCGTAGTGATGCACCATCATCACTACGAGCGCGTTTGCGTGGCATTGGAGCTATGCTCCCACGCCACTGGCGACATTGAGGCAGAGCAAGAGGAGAGTCATTCGCACCAGGAGACCGACCGCGGCTCATGCCGTGTGCACCAGCTCCATAAGTTCATCATCAATTCGGGCATGACGAAAAACATTCGTCGCCACATTATCGAAGGCAACCATTTCGTTGCCCTCCAATTGCCCGACGCCCAACTGTTGCCCGTTAGCAGCAGTCGAATAGTTGCCGAATGGCAGCACACAGCAACACCTCTCTCGCTTAGAGTGTTGCAATCATTAAGGAGGAGAGGTCCTCCAGTCTTTTAGTTTTTCTATTACTAAGTAGCAGTTCTGAATTATCTTTACATATTAGTAGGAGGAGGGTGTGTCAAAACCCAAACAATGCGGGCTGAAAGCCCAATATCTCCACAGCCCAGGGCAACGCCCTGGGTATATAACATTCAATTAACAACGCGCCCTGTAAGGGCAACTGTAAAAACAATGGAACATTAGAGCTGCCCTTACAGGGCGCATGGGTTGTGTTTATCCGTTACCCAGGGCGTTGCCCTGGGCTATGGAGAACATTGGGCTTTCAGCCCGCATTGTATGAGTTTTGACATACTCTCCTCCTACAGATTGCCACTCATATATAAAGATAAATATGAGCTATATGCTTAAGGAAAGGAGATTCTATTTCGAACAAGGAAATGGAATCTTCCCCTATAAGCTTCCACTCCACAAAAATCAATTCAACTAAAAGACAAAAGACAACAAAATGAAAAGAATTTTATTCATTGTGGCGATTACTCTCATCGCCCTTGCCGGCTTTACATTCTTCACCGGCGCAGGCCACGCCGAGGCCCACGACGACCACGACGGCCACAACCATGACGAAGAAATCGACTTCGACAACATACCTCTCACACAGAAGCAAATCAACACCATCGACCTGCGCATGGGCGAGGTGCAGCAACGCGAACTCGACGCCACTATCCATGTGAACGGACAGCTCGTTCTGCGTGCACAGAACATGGGCGACGTGGCTTCGCTCATGGGCGGCATCGTGAAGAGCGTGCTCGTGAAGGAAGGCGACAACGTGGCAAAGGGTCAGGTGGTGGCTACCATCGAGAATACCGACGTAGTGTCGATGCAACGCGAATACTTCTCGGCTTACAAGGAGGCTGAGATGGCACAGATTGAGATGCAACGCCAGCAGACTTTGCAGCAGAACGGAGCCGGCGTGAAGAAGACCCTGCAACAGGCCCAGAAGGACTACAAGGTAGCGCAGGCGAGCGTCATCGGCATCGGACGACAGCTCCAGCAGATGGGCATCAGCACCAAGGCCGTGGCACAGGGCAAGTTCACTACCGTGTTCCCCCTTCACGCGCCTATCAGCGGCACAGTAAGCCAGCTCACAGCAAGCCTCGGCTCTTATGCCGACATGCAGACTCCGCTGATGAAGATACGCAACAACGCGGCGGTAGAAGCCGACCTCAACGTGTTTGAGCGCGACCTCAACAAGGTGAAGAAGGGCGACCGCGTGGTGCTGGCCCTCACCAACCAGCCCGGCGTTAAGGTGGCTGGCCACATCTACGGCATCAACCAATACTTCAACAACGGCACCAAGGCTGTGGCTGCCCACGTGCGCCTGGAGCCGTCGAAGGGACTGCATCTGTTCGACGGCATGTACGTGCAAGGCTCCATTGCCACCGGACGTCAGTTGTGCAACGCCCTGCCCTCAAAGGCCATCGTAACAGCCGACGGCAAGAACTACGTGTTCCTGCTCAACGACGCTCCCAAGGGAGGCAAATATTCATTCTCGCGCCATGAGGTTTCCACCGGAGTGTCGCAGGACGGATACACAGAGATTTCTCTGTGCAAGCACATGACAAAGGGCAAGAAGGTGGTCACCGACAACGCTTTCTATCTTGCAAGCATGACGGGGGAACACGGCGAACATAATCACTAAATAGCAAAGGAGTTTTAATATCATGTTTCAGAAACTCATCACATATTCCATCCACAACAAGCTCGTTGTGGGTGTAGCCACGCTTGCCCTTATCGTGTGGGGCGTGTGGTCGCTCATTCATCTGCCGTTCGACGCCACTCCCGACATCACCAACAACCAGGTGCAAGTGATAACCCAGGCTCCTTCGCTCGGAGCGCAGGAGGTGGAACAGAACATCACTACTCCCGTGGAGATGGCTCTCGCCAATATCCCGCGCATCGAGGAGCGCCGAAGTATCTCGCGAAGCGGACTCTCCGTCATCACACTTGTATTCGACGACGCTGCCGACATCTATTGGGCACGCTCGCAGGTGGCGCAAGTATTGGAGACGATAAGCAAGGAATTGCCCAACAATACCGAAACCGAAATGGGTCCTATCGCCACAGGTCTTGGCGAAATCTACCACTACACAGTTAGGGCGAAGGAAGGCTACGAGCACAAATACTCGCTCACCCAACTGCGCACCATTCAGGACTGGATTGTGCGCAAGCAACTGTCGGGCACTCCGGGCGTTGCCGAGGTGTCGGGATGGGGCGGATTTGTGAAGCAATACGAGGTGGCTGTAGACAACCAGCGGCTCAACGCCAACGGCATTACCGTGGGCGAGATCTACTCGGCTCTTGAGCGCAACAACGCCAACACGGGCGGTAGCTACATCGAGGAGAACGCCAACCAATATTACATACGCGGAATAGGACGTGTAGGCTCGCTGTCCGACATCGCCAACATCTGCATCAAGACCGTAGGCTCAACACCGGTACGCATCGGCGACGTGGCAAAGGTGCAGGAGGGTCACGCCACACGCTTTGGTGCCGTGACTCGCAACGGCGAGGGCGAGGTTGTGGCTGGCATCGCCATCATGCTCAAGGGCGAGAACTTCCAGGAGGTGAGCGCCAACGTGAAGGAGCGCATAGCCCAGATACAGAAGTCGCTGCCCGAGGGAGTGGTGATAGAGCCGTTCATCGACCGCACCAACCTCGTGAAGCGTGTTGAGGGAACAATAGCCCGCAACCTCATCGAGGGCGGACTCATCGTCATCTTCGTGCTTGTGCTCTTCCTCGGCAACTGGCGCGCTGGACTTGTCGTGGCGTCGGTCATTCCGCTCTCCATGCTCTTTGCCTTCGGCATGATGAAGGCGTTCGGCATCGACGGCAACCTGATGTCGCTTGGAGCCATCGACTTCGGAATGATTGTCGACTCGGCTGTCATCATCGTCGAGGCTGTCGTCACGCACATCAACACGGGACATTTCTCCAACCCCAACGTGCGCGCCGCCTATCTCGCCCAAAGCAGCGGCGGCTCACTTCCGTCTGCCCCCTTCCGTCTCACCCGAAGCCAGATGGACGAGGAGGTGCACTTCTCTGCCTCGCGCATACGTCAGAGTGCGGCATTCGGCGAGATTATCATCATGATAGTCTACATTCCGCTTATGACCCTTGTAGGCATCGAGGGAAAAATGTTCCGCCCGATGGCTCTCACCGTGTTCTTCGCCATTCTCGGAGCGTTCATCCTCTCGCTCACCTACGTGCCTATGGCGAGCAGTCTGTTCCTGAGCCGAAGCGTACACACACGCAAGACTATAAGCGACAAGATAATTGAAAAACTGCAGTCGTGGTATCGCCCCATTCTGGAGTATGCCCTAAGGCAGAGCAAGAATGTGATAACGGCTGCCGTGGCTCTGTTCTGCGTGTCGGCGGTAGGCTTCAAGTTCCTTGGCGGCGAGTTCATCCCGAGTCTTGAGGAGGGCGACTTCGCCGTGGAGATGAGCATGGCGCAAGGCACATCGCTCACACAGATGGTGGAGAGCTGCACCAAGGCCGAGAAACTGCTCAAGGCTGAATATCCCGAGGTGAAGCAGGTGGTGAGCCGCATCGGAAGCGCCGAGATTCCCACCGACCCTATGCCCGTGGAGCGTGCCGACATCATGATTGCCCTGAAGCCCAAGGACGAGTGGACATCGGCCAAGACTGCCGACGAGCTGCGCGACAAGATGGAGCACACGCTTGCCAACATCCCAGGCCTCGCGGCTGAGATTTCGCAGCCTATACAGATGCGCAACAACGAGCTGCTGACGGGCATCAAGCAGGACGTGGCCGTGAAGATATTCGGCAACGACCTCACCACATTGGCTGAGCAGGCCGAGAAGGTGAAGCGCATGATTCAACTCGTGGAGGGAGTGAGCGGCATCTACGTGGAGAAGGTGTCGGGATTGCCACAGATTCAGATACGCTACGACCATGCGCGCATGGCGCAATACGGACTGTCGGTCGACGATGTGAACTCGGTGCTTGAGACCACGTTTGCCGGTGCCGTGGCTGGCTCTGTTTACGAGGGCGAGAAGAAGTTCGACCTCATCGTGCGACTCAGCAACAACGAGCGCAACGCCGCCACCTTGCAGCAGCTCTCCATTCCGCTTGCCGACGGCACGAACATTCCGCTTGAGCAGATTGCCGACATCGTGTATGAGCCTGCCCCGGCACAGGTGTCGCACGAGGACGGAGGCAGAAGAATTTACGTGGGATTCAACGTGAAGGGACGCGACGTGCAGTCGACGGTGAACGAGATTCAGCAGAAACTCGACAAGGAGCTGAAGTTGCCCGAGGGCTACTACTACACCTACGGCGGCGAGTTCAAGAACCTTCAGAGTGCCACCCAACGCCTGATGATTGTTGTGCCCATAGCCCTCGCCATCATCCTCATGCTGCTCTATGCCACGGTGAAGAACCTGCGCGAGTCGCTCTTCGTGTTCTCTGCCATCCCCTTAGCAGCCATTGGCGGCGTATGGGCGTTGTGGATGCGCGGTATGCCGTTCTCCATCTCGGCAGGCGTGGGATTCATCGCCCTCTTCGGTGTGGCTGTGCTCAACGGCATCGTGCTCATCGGACAGATGAACCAGATGGAGCGGGAGCAGCATCACGACATCCACCACCGCATTATGGAGAGCTGCATGATACGCTTGCGCCCTGTGCTTATGACGGCTCTTGTGGCTTCATTGGGTTTCCTGCCAATGGCTCTATCGCATGGCGACGGTGCCGAGGTGCAGCGTCCGTTGGCTACGGTGGTGATTGGCGGTCTTATTACTTCAACATTGCTCACTCTGCTTGTGCTGCCGGCAATATACAAGCAGTTCAGCAAAAAGTAAAATAAAACAACATTAGTGATATGAATATAAAGAAATGTGTAGTTGCAGCAATAGCAACGATAACATCTGCAACAACTATATCGGCACAAGTAGCCTCGCAGAAGGCGACTGACGAGGCCACGGCTACGCTCACACTCGCCCAATGCCTTTCGCTCGCCTCCGAGCACAACCTCACGCTCAAGCAGGCTGAGCTGCAAGTCGACCGCGCCCGCACCCTGCAAGCCACGGCATGGGACGTGGACAAGACGGAGCTGTCGCTCTCGCAAGACCCCACGTCTGGCGGCTCGCCCGACAACGCCCTTGCCATCTCGCAGTCGATAGAGTTCCCCACGGTATACGCCGCGCGTCACGGTCAGCTCAAGGCTGAGACCAAGATGGAGGAGAGCCGACGCAACGTGGCTGCCATTCAAGTGCGTGCCGACATCACAGCCGCCTATTGGCAGCTGGTCTACAATCTGGAGCGCGTGAACATTATCATGGCCCAGGACTCCATCCTCACCCGATATGCCGACATCGCCGACAAACGCTACAAGGCGGGCGAGACACGCCAGCTGGAGTCGCTGTCCGCCACCCGTCTCCTGCGCGAGAACAAGATGGAACTCGCCTCTGCACAAAGCGACTTGACAGTAAGCCAGCACCTGCTCGCCTCGCTCATCGGCATCGACACCACCCCCATGCCTGCCGACAACAAGCTCGCCCCACTCGCCTATCAACCGCGCGAATACGTGTATGCTGCTACTGCCGAGGGCGAGCTTGCCTACAACCAAGTGGTGGTGGCCGACAAGGCTCTGCGAGTGGCTAAGAACGGCTACGCGCCTTCCTTGTCGCTTGCCCTTAAGAACCAGCTCGTCATCAGCGGATGGAACCCATACAACGAGGACCGCTCACGCTACGCGGGCGGCAACTTCATGGGATTTGAGGTGGGCATTGGTGTGCCGCTCTTCTTCGGAGCCACAAAGGCTAAGGTGAAGGCGGCACGCAAGGACCGCGAGATTGCCGAAATGTCGATGCACCAGCAGCAGCTCACCCGTCAGAAGGACTACGATGCCGCCTTAGCACGCTACACGGCGGCCTTCAACCGTATGCAGTACTACGAGAGCCAAGGCTCTGCCGACGCTGAGGAGATTGCGCGCCTCGGAACCGTGGAATACGAGAACGGTGAAATCACTTACATCGAATATATCAACGCCCTGCAGGAATCGATCGACTCCCGACTGAAACGCGCCGCCGCCATCAACGACTACAATCAGGCGGTTGTGGAAATGCAGAGAATGCAGTAGGAGTTTTGAATTTTGTTTATCACCGGATTGTTAGCTTGGTTCTGCTGCACCAAGCTAACAATCGGGCGATAAACAGAAAAAATATGGGGCAACATTGTGCTAATATTTCTGTCTAAACATTAGAGCGATAAACTACTGTTTTACATCACTCGTATCTATTATTAGTTGATTATCAGTATTATACGTTCTAAACGGTAGAAAAGTGACTGTGTGGATTCTATATAGATACGAAATGACTAAAATTTAACGTATTTAACTTTCAGTTACATCAAAATTACATAGATATGGATTGGATGGAGTCGTTTGAACCGACTCCATAATATGATAAAACCGAAACAAAGAAGACCATGTAAGGGAGTGAATTATCAGCAGCCATTCCACATGTTATTACCTCCATAATGGTTCCGTTTCCCATCCCTGTGGAAAGCCGAGAGCTTTTAAGTCAATTTCTGGAAACCGAATGAACAACCATGTTAGTTTGGACTGCATATCATTATTGGGGGATATAACATTAAGAAAGTACTTGATGATGCAAAGAT
>OCLF01000017.1_pt1 | contig 51144 bp, 31 predicted proteins | sample 1502881 | NCBI WGS metagenome assembly OCLF01 (sample SAMN03418267, study PRJEB22391) | human gut metagenome | biome: human-gut; feature: organic feature; material: feces | host: Homo sapiens | place: Tanzania | collected 2013-01
CCACTTTTCTACCGTTTTGAGCGTATAATACTGATAATCAACTAATAACACATTCTATAATTGTACTGGATTTACGGGAGTGTTGACATTACCCAATTCAGTAACAACTATTGGAGAATCGGCATTCGCTTTTTGTAGTGGATTTACAGTTCTTAAGTTGTCAGAAGCACTGACTATAATCGATAAGTTTGCTTTTTGGTGCTGTAATAATCTAACTATTGAATCAGAAAACCCGTCACAAGTGACGCTGCCTAAATCATTGGAAAAAATTGGAGATAAAGCTTTTGTTGACTGTAACCAGATTAAAACAATCAATTACCAGTCGTTGCCTGAAGGCATATCATCAATATTAGGTTATGATTTGCAGATGAATACTGTCAGTCTGAGCGACGACTCATATATCAGCCCCAAGGCATATGGCACAGGCTACGACATATCCTACACCCGCCAGATATTGAACGACTGGGGCACACTCGTGTTGCCTTACTCCTTGACGCTGACTGGCAGCGAGCCTTACCGCCTGTATAATATTGAGACGGTTTCTGAAGACGAGCTTGTATTGAAACAACTTGAAGGAGTGGTGGCTGCCGGAACTCCGTGCGTGGTAAAACGCAACGGCAGCGAATCAGAGCTGACATTTGGTAATGACGATGCAGAGTTGAACATGACAATAGATGGTAAAACCGTTGGCGACATGACATTCAGCGGCACTTACTTGGCAAAGGAGGTAACCGACGGCTATGTCATTGCAAAAGACTGCTTCTGGAATGTGGCTGAACTGATGAAGAACAAACCTGAAACTGTGAAAGGCGCCAAGGTTGGTCCGTTCCGCGCTTGGCTCGACGGCAATGCGGCAGGCCCTGCCCGACTCGCCATGCGCATCGACGGCTCCACTACTGGTATCGACGCTATTGACGCCCTCAACGATGCCGAGGCGGAATACTACGACCTCAGCGGCAAGCGTCTCAACGAGCCACAGAAGGGAGTGAACATCGTGAGGATGAAGTCGGGAAAGACAAAGAAGGTTATTATCAAGTAAAAACGGGCGTTGCGCGTGCAATCTTGCTTCTTTTACAGAAAAAAGTAAGCGTTGCACGCGCAATCTTGTTATTTTTAATCTCAAAACATGCTATTGTTCGTGAAATCTTGTTATTTTTAATCTCAAAACATGCTATTGTTCGTGAATTCTTGATTCTTTTAATCTCAAAACATGCTATTGTTCGTGAAATTTTGATTCTTTTAATCTCAAAACATGCTGTTGTTCGTGAAATCTTGATATTTTTAATCTCAAAACATGCTGTTGTTCGTGAATTCTTGATATTTTTAATCTCAAAACATGCTATTGATCGTGAATTCTTGATATTTTTAATCTCAAAACAACCTTTTGCATACAATTTCATCCTTTTTAAATAAAAAAACAATGTCGTTTCCGTTTATTTTTATATCTTAGCAACCGCAATCGGCTCACCCCGACAACGCAAATAACTTTATGTCAAACTAAAGTCCTAATAACTATGAAGGAGATTAATGACATTTCTTTAGGGCGCATGACCAACGGCGCACATTTCACGTTTGTTACCAACATCCTTGCACGTGCCGAGGCAGACTCTGCTGTTATGAACAAGGCGGCTGAAGAAGTGGCTGCATTCAAGGCGGCTGTGGACAAAGAGGATGAAGTGTTGAAAGTCTCGCAAAAAAGCTTGCTCACCGACGAGATTATAAAAGCCGACTCCGAACGCGACTCGCTGTATGCTGGCTACAAGAAGGCGGTGGAAGGCTTCCTCGCCATGCCAATCGCCGAAATGGCACAGGCAGCCAAGATTCTCGCACAGCACATCAAGGACTACAGAATCAACGTTGCCGACCAGCTTGACAAGGAGACGGGTATGCTGGTGAACTTCATCTCCGACCTCGAGAACAAGTACGCCCAGCAGGTGACAACGCTGGCATTGACCCCGTTTGTCACCAAAATGAAGGAGGCTAACGAGCGCGTGAGGACACTCACCCTACAGCGCACCAACGAGAAGATGGGCGTCACAGTGGGAGCATTGAAGACAGCGCGCGCTGCCACCGACGATGCCTACCGTATGCTGGTGAAGAAGGTGAACGCATTCGCTCTCGTGTTCGGCGACAAGGATTATGCGGCATTCATCGACTACGTGAACATTGAGGTGACCCACTTCAAACGCCAGGCGATTAAACAGAAGTCGACAGCAGCCGACACGTCGAGTGGCTCAACAACGGGCGGCTCTACTACGGGTGGCTCGACAACGGGTGGCTCGACAACGGGTGGCTCTACCACGGGTGGCGGCTCAACTACGGGCGGTTCGACAACAGGCGGCTCTACTACGGGCAGCGACGGCGACGATGGTACGGAAGGATAATTAACTGAAAAACGCTCCCGCCGGCTTCATGGCTCACATGAAGCCGGCGGGAGTTTTCTGTTGCTGCAATCCACACCCAAAGACATCCCAAAAGAGACTCCGCACAGATACTTTTCGTGCTTTTTACCCCTTTTTACCCCTGCTTTTTTATCTTTTTACCCCTTTTTACCCCTGATTTTTTTTGGTTTCAAAGGATTTTTGTTGTAATTTCGCACCCACTAAACGCCAGATCACATTAATCAAAACAATATAAGAACAATGAAACAACTTTATTCTAAACATTTCGGCAGAGCAGTAGTCTACACGCTACTGGCGCTGTTCTTGTGTGTGGCTGGCGTGGAAAAGGCGGCGGCAGCCGTAGATTTCACCTACAAGCCTCAGGTGAAAGTTATCAGCACAAACTACACAAACAGTGGCACAGAAGTAACGCTCAAATTATGGATGTACAACCTTGCAGGTGGCCCGTCACGCTTCTGTGGTAATAGAAATGTTGACTTATATATTGACGACCAACAACAACAATCACTTGTACTCAATAATTTGTGGCCAATGATAAAAAATGCTGAAGCATACGATATGAGAAGTTATGTTACCTCTGGTCCAGTAGGCAACAAAAGAAGTATTGTGTTCAACTATAATTATATTGGCACAGCACAATTCTCCAATCTGCAAATTTATCAATATAGCGAAAATGACGGTAAAGGCACCAAACCGACACAGTGGTGCACTATCGAATTGAAGCTTTCCTTTGACAATACTTTCTCCTACTACGGCCATAAAATAAGCGTGAAAGGCTTTTGGGAAGACAAAAGTGGAAGATATCCTATAACCGATTACGTGTCACTCGACAACACCATCGGTGGATACGTTCGTCCTACTAATTTGAAAGTGTGGTCTTATGACAGCAGTAAAATGAGGTTGTCGTGGGGTATTCAGGACTATAATGGGTTGGCATCTAAAGAAGGCAGCTGGAAAATATACAAGTGCGAAAATGGCAAACGCGAGAATATTGGTGGCATGGTGTATAATGATAACTTCTTTAATTTTGATATAGAAAAGAAAAAGTATAATTGCTCGGCTACCTATGATGTGACATTCCAACCCAAACAATTCACTGCATCCGACACTATTTGCGGCCTTACCACTTCAGTTGCTGCCACTGGACATAAGCTAAACGCCGATGATGTCTGCCAATACTGTAATCATAGTTTCTTCCGTTACACGACTTCCGATGGCAAAATTGTGGAAAAAATAAAAAACCAAGCGCAATTTGGTGCAAACATCGTGGCGCATAGTGTTGTTGATGGCAAGTGCGTGATAGAGTTTGACGCTCCGATTACAAAAATTCCCGATCAAGCATTCTTTAACAATAATAGTCTTACAGGAGACCTTGTCATACCTAATTCGGTAACAGAGATTGGTGAACAGGCTTTTTGGAATTGCACTGGATTAAATGGCACTCTAACGCTGTCAAGTAAACTGGGAAAAATAGGGCAATATGCTTTCAGTGGATGTACTGGATTTACGGGATCTTTGAAATTGCCCAGCTCATTAACAAATATCGGAATTGCAGCTTTCTTGAATTGTAAGTTTTTTACATCTCTTGAGTTGTCAAATGCTCTGAGTGTAATCCCCAAGGATGCTTTTAAAGGTTGTGAGGGTCTTTCAGGAAGCCTTGTCATACCTGATGGGGTAAAAGAGATTGGTGTCTATGCTTTTTCCGATTGCACTGGATTAAATGGCACTCTAACGCTGTCAAGTAAACTGGGAAAAATAGGGCAATATGCTTTCTACGGATGTACTGGATTTACGGGATCTTTGAAATTGCCCAGCTCATTAACAGATATCGGAATTGCAGCTTTCATGAATTGTAAGTCTTTTACATCTCTTGAGTTGTCAAATGCTCTGAGTGTAATCCCCGGATCTGCTTTTAAAGGTTGTGTGGGTCTTTCAGGAAGCCTTATCATACCTAATTCGGTAACAGAGATTGGCAACCAGGCTTTTAAAAATTGCACTGGATTCAATGACACTCTAACGCTGTCAAATAAACTTGAAACAATAGGGGAATTTGCTTTCGACGGATGTTCTGGATTTACGGGACCTTTGACATTACCCAACTCAGTAACAAATATTGGAAATTCGGCTTTCTCGGACTGTAAGAGTTTTACAAAACTTGAGTTGTCAAATGCTCTGAGTGTAATCCCTAATCAAGCTTTTTGGGATTGTAGAAGTCTTTCAGGAGAACTTGTAATTCCTGCCTCGGTGACGGAAATTGGAAATAATGCATTTTATGGTTGCCAAAATCTAAGTGCAGAAACAGGACAAGTGACGCTGCCTAAATCACTGAAAAAAATTGGTTATAATGTTTTTATTAACGCTAATAATATTAAGACTGTTAACTTCCAGTCATTACCAGAAGGTATAAGCTTAGGTTATAAGAAGAAGGCAGTCAGTCTGAGCGACGAATCATATATCAGCGACCAGGCAAGCGGCACAGTTAATAAAATATCCTACACCCGCCAGATGTCGAACAACTGGGGCACACTCGTGTTGCCTTACTCATTGACGCTGACTGGCAACGAATCTTACCGCCTGTATACCATTGACAAGATAGATGGCGAGGAGCTTGTGCTGAGCCGCATAGAAGGAACAGTGGCAGCCGGAACTCCATGCGTGGTAAAGCGCAACGACACCGAAGCAGAGCTGACCTTTGACGCTAACAATGCAGAGTTGAAGATGGAAAAAGATGGAAAAACCGTGGGCAACATGACATTCCACGGCACTTACACTACCGAGAACGTCAACAGCGGTTATGTGATATCAAAGGACTGCTTCTGGAATGTGGAGGAACTGAATAATTCGACTGTTGTGAAAGGCGTCAAGGTTAGTCCGTTCCGCGCTTGGCTCGACGGCAATGCGGCAAGTGGCCCTGCCCGACTCGCAATGCGCATTGACGGCTCAACAACTGGCATCGACGCTATTGACGCCCTCAACGATGCCGAAGCGGAATACTACGACCTCAGCGGCAAGCGTCTACATGAGCCACAGAAGGGTGTGAACATCGTGAGAATGAAGTCGGGAAAGACTAAGAAAATTATAATCAAATAAAAACAAAAACAATTATGGAAAAGAAGGAATATCAAAAACCACAAATCAATGTTATCGCTATCGATACTGTAGGTATGATAGCTACGTCGGTGCAATACCTCCAAAGAGGCCATACTGAAGATATCAGTAGTGATGATGTAGATGAGGACGGATTTTTTAAGGTAGATTAATTGAATTTTGAGTTTTGAGTTTTGAATTATCGGCTTTGGAGTTTTGAGTTTTGAATTTTGAGTTTTGAATTGTCGCCGTTGGCGATTTTGAATTATTCAATTTTGAATTGTGATTTAATAATTCAAAACTCAAAATTCAAAACTCAAAATCGGCTTTGCCGACAATTCAAAACTCAAAATTCAAAACTCAAAATCGGCTTTGCCGACAATTCAAAACTCAAAATTCAAAACTCAAAACTCAAACTCTAACTGTTCCCGGACTAATACCAAACTCATCCTTAAAGCACTTATTGAAATACGACGGCGAGGTGAACCCCACTTCGTAGGCTATTTCCGACACTGCCTTGTCGGTTTGCTCAAGCATACGGCGGGCCTTCACGAGGCGTGCCTTGCGCAGAAGCTCCACGGGGGTCTGACCCGTGAGCGCCTTCACCTTGCGGTAGAGCTGCACGCGCGACAAGCCTATCTCCTCGCCAAGACGCTCGATGGTGAAGTCGGAGTCGCCGAGGTTGCTCTTTATTATCTCGCGCAGACGTGACACAAAGCCTTGGTCGGGCTGTCCGAGACGCTCCTCCTCCACTGCCTCCTGCTTGCCACCTGAGAAGATGGAGCGGAGCATGACGCGCGACTTGAGCAGATTGTCGACACGGGCGAGCAGCACTGAGCCTGAGAAGGGCTTGGTGATGTAGGAGTCGGCTCCTATGGCGTAGCCCTCCTCGCGCTGCTCGGTGAGCGAGCGTGCGGTGAGCAGTATCACGGGGATATGGCTTGTGGCTGTGTCGGCCTTTATCTGCCGCGTAAACTCCAAGCCGTCCATCACGGGCATCATCACGTCGCACACCACGGCTTGGGGCACAAAGCGGCGCGCCTTGTCGAGACCCTGCTTGCCGTCGGATGCCTCCACCACATTGTATTTTTGCGAGAGTATGGAGCGCAGGTATGTGCGCATACCGTTGTTGTCGTCGATGATGAGCACCAAGGGGCGGTCGTTGTCGAAGTCCTCGGCATTGACGATGCGCTCGGCAAGTGCCTCAGCCTCGGTGTCGGAGGGGGTGTAACTGTCGTCGACGAGTCCCTTGTCCTGCTGTGCCTGGGTGTTGGCGGCGGTGTCCTTCGATGGGTCGTAGCCCGGCTGCGAGTCGGGCAGACTGATGGTGAACGTAGTGCCCTTGCCCGGCTGGCTCTCGGCGTGTATGTCGCCATGATGCAGGTCGACGTAGGCCTTGACGAGCGAGAGACCAATGCCCGTGCCGCCAATGGAGCCTTGAGCCTGATAGAACCGCTCGAAGAGTCGGGGCAGCTCCTCGGGGGCAATGCCCTTGCCGGTGTCTGCCACGGTCATGGTGTATTGGCTGGAGCAGAGCTTCAGGCGCGTGGTGATGGTTCCGCCCTCGGGGGTGTACTTCAGGGCGTTGGACATGAGGTTGAAGTAGATGTGCTCCAGCTTGTCGCGGTCGGCAATGAGCAGGGCGTCGTGGGGCACACCGGATGTGTCGACATCAATCGAAATCTTGCGTCGGGCAGCCACGGCACGGAAGTCATCCGCCCATTTGCCAAGCTCCTCCTGCAGACGGAAGCGGTTGAGCTGCAGAGTGGCCTTGTTGTTCTGCACCTTGCGGAAGTCGAGTATCTCGCCCACAAGCTGGATGAGAATGCGCGTGTTGCGCTGCACCATCTCGAGCATGGAGCGCTGCTGTCCACGCACGGCGGGGTCTTCGAGCAGCTGGTCGGTAGGTCCGGCGATGAGGGTGAGCGGTGTGCGCAGCTCGTGGCTCACGTTGGTGAAGAACTGCAGCTGTGTCTGGGTCATGCGCTCCATGTCCTCGGTCATCTGCCGCTGCTGGCGCATGGATTCCTTTAGCTGTCGGTTGATGCGTGTTCTTGCCACGTAGGCCTTTATGGCCAAGGCGCAGGCAACGATGAGCATGGTGATGATGACGAGGAGCACGAGCAGATAGTTGCGCTGGGTGTTGAAGTCGTTGGCAGCCTTGTCCACACGCGAGCGCAGGTCGAGCAGGTGGTCCTGCTGGCGCACGGTCTCGTCGTTCTGCATGAGCAGCACGCGGGCGTTGCCACTGGTGACGAGGGCTGAGGAGAGGCGGTTCTCGCGGTTGTACTTCCCTCCCTTGAGTATGTTCACGGCAAGCTGCATCACAGCGTCGCCTCGCGTGGGATAGATGTAGGAGGCGAAGAGAGTGCCGTTGTCGACGAGCTGCAGTCCGCCACCCTTCTGGGGCATGGCGTCGATGCCGCAGAAGCGTATCTTGCTCACGTCGAGTCCGTGCTTCTGGGCTGCGCGGCGTGCGCCCATAGCCATGCGGTCGTTGTGGGCGAAGAGGCAGTCGAAGGCGGGATGCGGATGAGAGAGCAAGGAGTCCATCACGCGGTAGGCACCCTGCTCGGTCCAGTCGGCACTCACGTCTGCCACAATATTTATATTAGGATGCTTCGACACAACGCTGTCGAACCCCGCGCTGCGCTCGATGGCGGGCGAGGAGGAGGAGAGTCCGCGCAGCTCAAGGATGCGGCTGCCGTAGGGCAAGGCGCTGGCGAGATATTCGGCATAGGTGGTGCCTATCTCGCGGTTGTCGGCTCCGATGTAGGCTGTGTACTTGTCGGAACGTGTGCGGCGGTCGAAGATGATGACGGGTATGCCCTTCTCGTAGGCACGGTCGATGGCAGGCGAAATGCCCACCTGGCCCGGGGCTACGATAAGGAGGTCTATTCCGTCGTCGACGAATTTCTCTATCTGCTGGGTCTGCAGGCGCACGTCGTCGTTGGCAGAGGATATGCGCAGGTCGACGTCGTTATAATAGTAGGCGGCGATGCGCAGCTCCTCGTTGAGTTTCTCGCGCCACACGTCCTCGGAGCATTGCGACACTCCGACCACATAGCGTTTGCCGCCAGCAGAGCATCCCGTGAGGACGACGAGGAGCGTGAGCATGATTGCGCCGACGGACATTCGTAGGAATGAATACTTGTTAGATTTCATTATTGAGGATTTTCTAAGGTTTGTTGCGACGCCAAAATTACAAAAAATATGCGATTATAAAGGCAAAACACGTCGTGGATGTTTAATTTCATTGCAAAAATGTTGCATGAAACAATATTGTAAGCGCAAGAACGATTATTTAAAGCCTTAGTCTTGATTAGTTGGTAACTTTGCATTGTCAAAAAGAAAAAGTAAGTTTCATCAGCATAGTTAGATAAGTAGTAAATAGATTGTTGTTTTTAGTTTAGTAAGATTAATAGATTGTTGTTTTAGTTTGTAGTAGGTTTAATAATTGCAGCTAAGAGAGTTAGTAAAGAAAAATACCGGATAACACAAAGAAAGCGAAGGACGTGGAGATTGCTCCATTTCCTTCGCTTTATCTTTTTTATAAACGGCAATCTGTAGGAGGAGGATGTGTCAAAACTCAAACAATGCGGGCTGAAAGCCCAATATCTCCACAGCCCAGGGCAACGCCCTGGGTATATAGCATTCATTTAACAACGCGCCCTGTAAGGGCAACTATAACATTCCATTGTTTTTTACAGTTGCCCTTACAGGGCGCGTTGGTTGTTTGTATCCGTTTACCCAGGGCGATGCCCTGGGCTGTGGAGATATTGGGCTTTCAGCCCGTCAGCCTCTACTCGTATTCTATCACTCCATATTCCGAATGAACCATAGATTTCTCTATTGTCTTTGTGTGGCAACTTTCACCACAGTGACGTAGGATATCGGCTTGCCTTCCTTCTGAGCCGACACAAGCAGACGGATCTCTCCGTCCTTGATGCGGCGGTCGGCCTTCACCGTGGCTGTGTAGCGCAATCCCTGTCCAGGCATTATGTTCTCCACACGCACACTCGGCGAGATATAAATGCGCTTGTTGGCCTCAGCCTCAACCACCGAGGGGTCGAAGTTGTAGATGGGAGCGGCGGTTTCGTTGTATATCTCAAACGACACCTGACCAATCTCGTCGCCCAAGAGCACTCCGTCGCCGTTGCTGTCGGCAAAGCGCACGTTGCGGATAGTGAGCTTGCCGTCGCTCTTGGCATTGCCGTAGATTTGCTCCACGCGGCTTGCGTCGACTGATTGGCTTGACGAGGCGTTGGACATCGTTGCGTTAGCACCCGAAGAGGAAGGCGCTCCGAAGTCAATACGGTCGTCGCCCGAATTGCTGTTGTCAACCATTTGCGACGGGTCGAAATCATCACCAACATAATTGGCGCTGTTGCCACCATTGGAATAGCTGCGACTGTTGCCGCTTGCGTACGTGTCGTCGTCGTACTGCTGTGCGGAACGGCGCTGTGCCTTCTCGCGCTGTATGCGTTGGTTGCGACGAGAGAGAACCTCGTGCTGTTCCTGGGCTTGTTTTTTCTCAGCCGCATCGCCAAGGGCACCACCCACAACGGCTCCACCCGCCATGCCAAAGATTGTGCCAACGTCGCTGCCATGAGGTCCGCCAACAATGCCGCCTATTGCGGAGCCAAGCACCGAACCGAGCGAGCTTCCGGCGTAGGCTCCTGCGCCTGCGCCCGTGGTGCAGCTGCTCACCAAGAGAGCCGCACCCATCATTATTACAGAACCCTTTTTCATAACTCTATTTTATTTTATTCAAAACTACTTCTTTATTCCCATGTTCCACAGGATGAAGCTCAGCACGTCGGCCTGCTCCTCAAGACGCATGGCAAGCGGTTTGCCACCACCATGACCTGCCTTTGTGCCGATGCGGATGAGCGTAGGAGCCGAGCCTGCCTGGCATTCCTGCAGACGCGCAGCAAACTTGAACGAGTGGGCAGGCACCACACGGTCGTCGTGGTCGGCTGTGGTGACGAGTGTTGCGGGATATTTCACGCCCGGCTTGAGGGTGTGGAGCGGAGAATAGCGCAGCAAGTACTCGAACATCTCCTTAGAGTCCTCGGATGTGCCGTAGTCGGGTGCCCAGTTCCAGCCGATGGTGAACTTGTGGTAGCGAAGCATGTCGAGCACACCCACCTCGGGGATGCACACCTTGAAGAGGTCGGGACGCTGGGTCATGCAAGCTCCCACGAGAAGTCCACCGTTGCTTCCGCCCTGGATGGCGAGATAGTCCTTGGAGGTGTACTTCTTGTCGATGAGATACTCGGCAGCCGAGATGAAATCGTCAAACACGTTCTGCTTCTGCAACTTTGTGCCTGCCACATGCCAATCCTCGCCATACTCGCCGCCACCACGCAACACAGCATGCACATAGATGCCGCCACGCTCCATGAACGGAATCATGTTGGAGAGGTAGAAGGGATAGTAGGAGACGTTGAAGCCGCCATAGCCATAGAGCAGCAACGGGTTCTTGCCGTTGAGCTTAAGGCCCTTCTTGTAGGTGATGAAGAGCGGGGCGCGTGTGCCGTCCTTGCTTGTGTAGAACTGCATCTCGGTGGTGTAGTCCTGCGAGCGGAAGCTCACCTTGGGAGCGTAGAGCACGCTGCTCTTGCCCGAAGCCATGTCGTAGCTATAGACAGAGGTGGGCACGGTATAGGAGGTGAAGGTGTAGAACACTTCCTTCTGGCCACGCTTGCCGCTGACCGAGGCAGAACCGAAGGTGGGGAACTGAATCTCGGAGAGACGCTTGCCCTCGGTGGTGTAGGTGTAGAGATGGGTGCAGTTGTCCTTGGCATACTGCAATATCATGCGGTCGTCGGCAAACGTCACATCCTCGAGCACACTCTCGCCCTCGGGCACAACCTCGCGCCACTCATTATAGCCAGGATGCTTCAGGTCGGCCTGCATAAGGCGATACTTGGGAGCCTCGGCGTTGGTGAGGATATAAATCTTGTCGCCCACGGTCTGCACGGTGGAATAGATGTACTTGGGGTTGGCACACATCTGGATGAACTGCGAGTTGGGCTTGGTGAGGTCGCGCACAAAGAGATTGTTGCCGTTGTCCATACCCGATTCGGTGAGGAACATCACCGTCTCGTCCTTGTTGACACTCACTCCATAGAAGCGCAAGGGCTGGGTGGGGTTCATGTAGAAGAGCTGGTCGTCGGTCTGCGGAGTGCCAATCTTGTGATAGTAGATCTTCTGCACAGAGTTCTTGGCAGATGTCTCCTTGCCCTTCTCGGGAGCGTCGTAGGCACTGTAGTAGAAGCCATCGCCAAGCCATGTCACGTTGGTGAACTTAGCCCAAAGGATATGGTCCTGCAAGTCGTTGCCCGTCTGGCAGTCCTTGACGTAGATTTCCTCCCAGTCGGAACCGCTGCGCGAGATGACGTAGGCCATGTAGCGACCGTTGTTGGAGAAGTGAGTGCCCTTGAGAGCCACAGTGCCGTCGGTGCTGAGCTTGTTGGGGTCGAGCCATACGCGCTGTTCCTTTACGGGCGAGTCGGGACGATCCATCTGATAGAGCACATACTGGTTCTGCAGTCCGTCGTTGCGATGTACATACCACTTACCGTTCTTCTCGAAGGGGATGCCGAACTTCTCGAAATTGGCGGTCTCCTTGAGTCGCTTCAGGATTTTGGCACGCATGGGGATGCTGTTGAGATAGTCGCGCGTGAGCTTGTTCTCAGCCTCAACCCACTGGGCAGTCTTCTCGCTGGTGTCGTCCTCGAGCCAGCGGTAAGGGTCGGCAACTTTCACACCGAAATACTCGTCAACGGTGTTATCCTTTGGAGTAGACGGATAATTAATCTGCGCCACAGCCGATGTAGACACAAACAGCGCGGCGGCAATAGTAAAGATTGTTGATTGTTTCATATCATTGTATTGTTTTATAAATCAAAAAATCCGGTTGATTCAACAAAGACAATGCAAATTTAGATAAAATATCCGAATTATAAGCCAATTGGGATAAAAAACAGAAAGATAAGAAATATATGGGAATAAGTATGCGTTCATATTTATCTTTATATATGAACGGCAATCTGTAGGAGGGTATGGCAAGGATGCCATACCCTCCTACTAAATGTAAAGATAATTCTGAACTGTTACTTAACTTCTGAACTTCTTCTTAACTTCTTCAAAAACTTATTTCACTGCAATGCACTCCACCTCAACGAGAGCGTTCTTGGGCAATGTCTTCACAGCCACTGCAGAGCGGGCTGGGAACGGCTGAGAGAAGAACTCGGCGTAAACCTCGTTCATAGCGGCGAAGTTGTCCATGTCGCTGAGGAAGACAGTGGTCTTGACAACATGGGCTAAGTCGGTGCCAGCCTCCTTGAGGATGTTCTGGGCGTTGGTGAGCGACTGACGAGTCTGCTCCTTGATGCCACCCTCGGCGAAATTGCCTGTTGCAGGGTCGAGAGGAATCTGACCTGATGCGAATACCATGCCATTAACCTCGATAGCCTGTGAGTAAGGACCGATGGCTGCGGGGGCGTTGTTTGTACTGATTTGCTTGTTCATAATAGTTGTATCGTTGTTAAAATTAATAATTGAAGTTGTAGTCAACAAGTTTGAAGCCGCGCTTTGTGAGGGCTTCCTTGAGCTGGTTCACGTGCTCGGCATTCTTGGTCTCGGCCTGCAGGCGGAGCACACACGATGTAACCTTCTCACTATCCACACTGCGCTCGTGGTTGACGCGGATGACATTGGCACCAAGCTCGGCAAACACCTTGCTCACACCAAGCATCTGGCCAGGCTTGTCCTCAAGCTCGATGCACAGCGAACAGATGCGTCCGCTCGTTGAGAGACCGCGGTTGATGACACGGTTGAGGATAGTAACGTCGATGTTGCCACCACTCACCACGCATACGGTCTTCTTGCCCTTAATAGGAACCTTGTTGAACATGACGGCTGCAACACTGGCGGCTCCTGCTCCCTCGGCAATCATCTTCTCGCTCTCGATGAGCTGGAGAATGGCAGCGCAGATTTCATCCTCGCTCACTGTCACGATGTCGTCAACATACTTGCTACAGGTGTCGAACGTTATCTTGCCAGGCTCCTTGACGGCTATGCCATCGGCAATGGTAGAAACAGTGTCGAGCATCTCCTGCTTCTGGTCGTGGATGCTCTGCACCATGCTTGCGGCTCCCGCAGCCTGAACACCATACACCTTGACGGCAGGATTCAACGACTTGATGGCGAAGGCAATGCCCGAGAGAAGTCCGCCACCACCTACGGGCACCACAACAGCCTCGATATCGGGCAGCTGGTCGAGCAATTCAAGACCAATGGTGCCTTGTCCGGCTATCACATTCTCGTCGTCGAAGGGATGGATGAATGTGTAGCCATGCTCGTCGCGCAAGCGCAACGCCTCGTTGTAGGCATCATCGTAGACACCGGGAACGAGATTGACTTCGGCTCCGAGCTTGCGGGTGGCCTCAACCTTGCTTATAGGAGCACCCTCGGGCAAGCAGATGAGCGACTTGATGCCCATAGCCGTGGCTCCGAGAGCCACTCCCTGGGCATGATTGCCAGCCGAGCAGGCTATTACACCCTTCGACTTCTCCTCGTCGGAGAGTTGCGAAATCTTGTAGTAAGCACCGCGAATCTTGAACGAGCCGGTAAGCTGCAAACACTCGGGCTTCAAATAAACGTCGCACTCGGGGTTTATCTTAGGGGCATGAATGAGGGCTGTCTTGCGTATCACCTTGCTCAGTACGTAGCGTGCCTTGTAGAAATTGTCTAAATTCAACATCGTTTTATGTTTTTTTCTCAAAAAATTACTTATTGTATTGTTTCGAGCGCAAAAGTAATCATTTCTGTTAGAATATGCAAGACGCTGCTATATTTATTTCGGTGCAGGATTAGCCTAAAAAAACTACTTGAGCAGACGCCGGGCATATTCAATGATGGAATCCTCGCCACGAAGGAGGTCGGATTGCGAGAGGGCGACATTGTAGTCAGGCTCGATGCCGAACTCTGTCGACTGCTTGTCCTTATCATACATGGGACATGCCGAGAAACGTATGCTCCAGCCGTTGGGAAGCTCGCTGGAATAAGGCAATCCGGCTCCTCCACCAGTGCGGTCGCCCACAACGTAGACATTGGGACAGCACTTCATATACTTGACAAACTCGTTGGCAGCACTGTAGACGGAACGGTTGGTGAGCACTACGGCCTTCTTCTGCCAACGCACTCCCTTGCCTGGCTTAAGACGCTGCTCCTGAAGCTGAGAGAAGTCGGCATGACCCTTTCCAGTCTTGTGCTGCATGTAGCCCACAAGCAACTCCTTGTTGGTGAATCGTGCTGCAAGCTCCTCGGCAGAAGAGAGCAGACCGCCGGAATTGTCGCGCAAATCGATTATCAGTCCGTTGCACGGAGCAAGATAAAACAATATGTCGTCGAGATTGCCAGCTCCTATGCCATTCTGGAACGAAGAGCAACGAATGTAGCCCGTGTTGTCGTCGAGACGGCGGTAGCGCATGCCAGAGGCAATGCGGTAGTCGGTGCCGAGATACCGCCTCAACAATGTGTCGCTCACATTCGAGGGATAGTCCTCATGCCACGACCAGTTGCGGGCCACATCCCATGAGGAATACATGTTCACATGACCGTCCCTCAACTCGGCAAGCATGTTGCCAAGCACCTCAAAGAGTTGGGTGTCGGTCATGTCGTCGGCTATCTGTGCCGAGTACTTGTCATGGATTTTATCCCAGTCGAGTCCGTACTGCTCATTCTTGTAGTCGAAGAAACAATAATGCTCGTCGATAGCCTTCCACAAAGCCTCGAAATTGCCACGCGGATTGTCGGCATACTCATCCTCGTCGACACACGAGGCGAAAGCAAACATGGATAGCAATAACACAAGAAACGATGTATGCCAAAGTCTATTTCTACAATGCATATACTTTTTTTATTGTATTAATTTCTTTACTTCCGCTATGTTCAAACCTGTGCCTTGCGATACTTGTTCTACAGAAAGTCCCATAGAAATCAAGCGCTTGGCAGTTTCAAGTTTTTCATTCTCTATGCCCTCCTTACGGCCTTCTTCACGACCTTCTTTACGGCCTTCTTCACGGCCTTCTTCACGACCTTCTTCACGACCTTCTTCACGACCTTCTTCACGACCTTCTTCACGGCCTTCTTCACGACCTTCTTCACGACTTGTCTCCAACACACTCTTTTGGGTTCTTACTGCTTCCATGTGACGCAGATAGGCACGTCGATCGGCAGCAGACAACTCATCAAACTGCATACACTTGCGCGCACGGTCAAGACCAGGAGCTGTGGCTGTATCACTTATATGACCAGTCTTAAGAAATTCAATCCACTCGTCAAGCGGAGTCTTTGCCACTTTATCGAAATCATCAACACGCAACACATAATATTCAGGAAAGATGTCGCCCGCTGGCTTGGATTCCTTCTTGTCCTTAGGAACGATGCCGAAAAACCGCTGTGCCTGGTATCTCGAAAGGCGCAGTGTATCGTAAGGTTCATGCATACCCTTGAATATAGTTTTACCGTGGTAAACATAATCCTCACCCTGGCCGAGGTCGAAATAGACGATGTTGATAGAGTATACCTTCCTTACCTTGTCGTATTTATCACCAAGTTCCATATAGTCGGTTATAGCTTTCGACACACCATACAACATGCGCTGGAAATAAGCCAGTTCACGCGTGTTCTGAATTTCTATGATAAGCAATTCGTCACGGTCGTTCTCAGCAAGAATATCAACACGGTTGAACTTGTCGTCCTCGTATTTCTGATTACCCTCGCTTTCAAGAAACTCCTTTATCGTCACCTTCTCACCAAGCAGCGATGTGAGCAATCCTTCTATCACCTCATGATTAGCCTTGTCGCGCAACATGCGCTTCATGGCCCAGTCGAATCGAATGTAATTTGTCATAGCTATTGTAGTTAAGGGGTTATTTTTTTATTTATTGCTTACGGATTTATTGCTTCAGCGTCCTGAACCTCTTCACAATGCCTATCATTAAGGAGTGTGTGTAGACATGAGTCTTGAGGTTGTTGACGTGCGACTGCTCGATAGTGCCCAAATAACCTATGCGCCACGTGGTGCGGGCAAGGCGGAAATCGATAGTGAGCATCTGGCGCAACGAGGGGGTGGAGCCGAAGGTAGTAGGCACACAGTTGTGGTCGTAGTTGCCACGGTTGAATATCTCGTAGTAGGACTGACCGTAGTTGGGCGAGAACATCATGCCAAGCAATGGAGCTGAAGCCTCGTAATGGAGTATCACGGGGAAATGGGCACATGCTCCTGGGGTGAACGCAATGCCACGGGTATGGCTCGCTCTGCCTATGGGATAGTCGAAGCCGACGGTTGGCTCGATGTGCAACGACAATCGGGCGTTGGCAGGATTGTTGCCATTGCGAGTGTTGTAGATAAAACCTAAGTTGGTGGATGCTGTACCTCCGGCAACAATACGCAGCGGACTACGCCATAACGACACTGTCCACTTATGCAGCAACGAATAGCGGAAGGTGTAGCCACCAGCCATAGTGCCACCATTGCCCGAACGGTTGTCGGCATAAGCCACGTTGCCCTCATGCTGAAACTGGTTTATCCACGGCGACTGCTCTTTCTCACGACGTGTGTGGGAGAGGAAACGAAGGTCGATGCCACGGTATTTCTCGGGCGAGAGGTAGGTATCGAGGATATTGGTGGAGCCAATGCCTATCATAAGCGAGTTGGTCTTCAACTGCAAACGATGGATGAAACCGCCAATATCGTTATTTTTGCTTCCGGCATCATTATTAATATATATGGTGTCGGCAGAAGGACATGCGCCCCCATCTGTGGCAGCCTGCATAGCACTGCTGCCACAGATGAGGGCGCACATAAGGATTATGTTCTTAAAGATCTGCATTCTCGGTGAATATGTTGAGTTGTCCGGTCATTTCGTCTATCACTTGCTGTTGACTCTTGCCTGCATCAGGGTCGAGGTTTTCAGGTTCCTCCTCAGGGGTGTCGTCGGAGTCATCGTCGTCGGGGTTGGGGAAACGAGTAGGCTCAAGTTCCTTAACGGCCTCAACGTCAAGTGTCGTAACACGCTTTCCCTTTGCCTTGAAGCCCTTGACAGCAATAAACTCATCGGCATCAATCTCCAATGGCGGACGCTGGGTCATAGAACCGTCGGGAGCCTTCACGGGAGCGTAATCCACCTCAATGCGGGGATAGGCAGTGTCGGTGAGCAGCATCAACTGACTCTTGGGATTTTCACCAATGTAGTTCTGCTGACGCTTGATGGCCTCCATGCGGAATCTCTTAAGATAAAGATTGCCTGAATTGTCGGCATCAAAGAGGGCTGCAGTCCATATCTTGTCGGGGTCCCACTTCTCAATAATCTTGATATTATCCTCGTAGTGGTTGTTGGCATCGAACGACGAGATGTAGAAGTTGCCGTCGTCGAGGACAACAAGAATGGAATCATCGTCGAAGAACTCACCAAGCAACCGTCCGTGCTCGTCGTAGTTGAGACGGTTGACATCGGGGTCGTACCACACTTTGCGTCCACCAAGAGTGGAATGGCCGTGGCTCTTGAGACCAATGCGGTGGATAGGGTTGCGCGTCACAAGATTACCCTTGGATGTGCGTCCCTTGATGCCCACCTCCGAGAAGTCGCGCTCTATGAATATCTTCTTGAGCTTAGGATTGGCCTCAAGCGTAACCTTTATCACCTCAGCCTCACCATTGGGGTTGGCTGTGAAATAGAGAACACGAGAGCCTGGTGTGCCCTGAGTCAGGTCGTACTCCTTGCCTACGGTCATGGTAGGAACGAAGAAACGCTTGATGTAGGCAGCTCCTGCCTTGCCGTCGCGGTAGACAACATTATATATAGTGCGCTTGTCGTTCTTCTTGAACACCTGCACGTGGAGGATGTTCTTGCCCACAAATATCTTGTCGGCGGCACGCACCATCTTGTATTTACCGTCCTTGAAGAACACGATGATGTCGTCGATGTCGGAACAGTTGCACACAAACTCATCCTTCTTAAGACCGGTTCCGATGAATCCCTCCTGACGGTTGATGTAGAGTTTCTGGTTGGCCTCAACTACCTTGGAGGCCTCGATGGTGTCGAAACTCTTTATCTCGGTGCGGCGCGGATGGTCCTTGCCATACTTGTCGCGAATGAACTCAAACCAATGTATGGTGACTTCGGTCATGTGAGCCAAATCATACTCAATGTCGGCAAGCTCTGCCTTTATGCGTGCGATAAGCTCATCGGCCTTGTCCTTGTTGTACTTCAGGATGCGCTGCATCTTTATCTCAAGCAATCGCAGGATGTCGTCGCGGGTTATATCGCGGTGGAACGAGTATTCCACCATCTCCTGCTCCACCTTTCCCTCTGCCGTTGTCTTGTTGGAGGGCACTCGGAATATCTGATCCTTGAACGGCTGCAACTTGGAGTCGATAAAAGCAACTACCTCATCCTGCGATTTCGACTGCTCAAACTTCTTCTCCTTGTATATGCGCTCTTCAATGAAAATGCGCTCCAATGACGAGAAGAAGAGCTGCTCCTCAAGTTCCGACTTGCGTATCTGCAATTCCTTGCGCAACAATCCCATGGTTGTGTCGGTGGAATGGCGCAGCACATCGCTCACAGTGAGGAAACAAGGCTTGTTGTCCTCGATAACACAGCAGTTGGGCGAGATGTTTATCTCGCAATCGGAGAAGGCGTAAAGGGCATCAATGGTCTTGTCGCTCGACACTCCAGGCGCAAGGTGAACTTGTATCTCCACCTCGGCAGCAGTATTGTCATCCACTTTCTTTGCCTTAATCTTGCCCTTGTCGATGGCTTTGAGGATGGAGTCGATAAGCGTGGTTGTGGTCTTGGAGAAAGGAATCTCGCGTATGACGATAGTCTTGGAGTCGAGCTTCTCTATCTTTGCACGCACCTTAACCATTCCGCCACGCTGACCGTCGTTGTAGCGTGCCACATCAATAGAGCCACCCGTGGGGAAGTCGGGATATAACTGAAACTCCTCACCACGCAGATAGTTGATGGCAGCGTCGCAAATCTCAACAAGGTTATGAGGCAGAATCTTAGAACTTAATCCCACGGCAATACCTTCGGCACCCTGTGCCAGAAGGAGCGGGAACTTAGCCGGAAGGGTTATAGGCTCCTTGTTGCGTCCATCATAAGAGAGCTGCCATTCGGTGGTCTTAGGATTGAACACCACATCAAGAGCAAACTTCGATAGACGCGCCTCTATGTATCGAGGAGCGGCGGCACGGTCGCCAGTGAGTATATTTCCCCAGTTGCCCTGACAGTCGACAAGCAAATCCTTTTGTCCCATCTGCACAAGGGCGTCGCCAATAGAAGCGTCGCCATGGGGATGAAACTGCATGGTGTGGCCCACGATGTTGGCCACCTTGTTGAATCGTCCATCGTCCATGCGCTTCATTGAATGGAGAATACGTCGCTGCACGGGTTTCAGACCGTCCTCTATATGGGGGACGGCACGCTCAAGAATTACGTATGAGGCATAATCAAGAAACCAATTCTGGTACATGCCGCTAAGATGATGCACTGCCGAAGCGTCGAAGCGGTTCACTGGCTTGTAATCGGAATGTTGGGGGGAAGCCGAAGCCTCTGCCGAAGAATCTGACTCAACAGAAGAGTCCGACTCGTCGGAAGAAACAATCTCATTGCTATTGGATTCTTCGTTCTTCAATCTTTGTTCTTCACTATCTTTTATCTCGTCGTCCATAATATGTCGTGGTGGGTTTAAAAAACATGTTTGCCTTAGGGAAATGTCAACTCGCAAAAGTACAAAAAAAATGCGACATTGCAAAATTAGTTGCACTATGTTTTTTATGCACAAATCAATAGGTTTGTGCATAAAACCATACTACTTTTGTTAATAACAATTAAAACAAATGGTTAACTAAAGGAAAAACCGAACAATTCGCTTACCTTTGCAACCAATTTTTTAAAGGTAATTAAGATGAACAAGTTAAAAATGGCTTGCTTGACAGCAGCGATTGCATCGAGCAGCGTATCGTTTGCAGGAGGACTACTCACAAACACAAACCAAAACGTGGCATTCAACCGTATGATGAGCCGTGAGGCTTCAATAGGTATCGACGGTGTATACTACAACCCTGCCGGTGTTGTATTCTTGGGCGAGGGCCATCACCTGTCGCTTAACTGGCAGTTGGCTTATCAGACACGTACAATCAACAACAACTATCTGTTGTTCAATAACAACACCCAAAACCCCACTACTCCACGCGATTTCAAGGGCGATGCTTTCGCTCCTGTAATTCCTTCATTGCAGTATGCCTACAACAAGGGCCGCTGGTCGTTCCAGGCTAATCTGGCACTTAACGGTGGCGGTGGCAAATGCACATTCGATAACGGACTCGGATCGTTCGAGAAAATCGTGAGCGAGACTGCTATGGGAGCATGTCAATTGGCACAGGTTGTTGACGGTGCAGCTGCTGCTTATGGTGTGCCTGCAATATTCTCTTCAGACAAGGTGTTTGGCAAAGATGGCAAATATAGCTATGACAGCTATATGCACGGTCGCCAGTACTACTACGGCATATCTATAGGTGCCGCTTATAAGTTCAGCGACAATTTCAGTGCATTCGCCGGTGTGCGCACCATATATGCTTCGTGCAACTACTATGGTTATGTGCGCGACATAAAGGTGGGCAACATGCCTCTCTATCAGGTGCTTGACGCTACAAAGAAAGATGCTGCCGACATAGAACTTAGCTGTGACCAGAGCGGACTCGGATTCACTCCTATCCTTGGTGTTGACTACAAGGCGGGACGCTGGAACTTCTCTGCAAAGTATGAGTTCAAGACACGTATGCGCCTTAAAAACAAGTCGGTGAACCGTGCTCCTTCTATCGGCAACCTTCCTGAGAACCTTCTTGGTGCATACATAAATAACGGTGTGCCTGAGACAGCTGCTAAGGCAATTCTTAGCAACGCTACAGTGCAGGGTGCTATGGGACAGCTCAAGAGTCAGTTTGACACAAAACTCAACGAGGCTATTGGCGAATATGAGGACGGCAAGAAGATTGCAGGCGACATTCCCTCACTCCTTACAGTGGGTGTTGGCTACAAGCCTGTTGACGCTCTGCGAGTAAACGTTGGCTTCCATTGGTTCGACGACAAGAACGCTACAAGCTATAACAACCGCAACAAGTCGCTCGACCGTGGCACATTGGAGTGGAACGCTGGTGCTGAATACGACATCAACAAGAAATTCACTGTGAGCACTGGCTGGCAGAACACCAACTATGGCATAAGCGATGAATACATGGACGACAAATCATTCGTAGTAAGCTCCAACTCTGTGGCTGTGGGTGGCGTAGTGCATCTCTCGGACAAGATGGACCTCAATGTGGCTTACTTCCACACTTTCTACGACCACAAGAAGACATCGAAGAATGTAGAGGCTACAAACATCACCTATAGCTCGGATTATACACGCAACAACAATGTGTTTGCTGTAGGACTTGACATTAGCTTCTAAGTCCAAACATTAGAATAAGAATAAGATAGAAGGTCGGGCAAGTGATCGCCCGGCCTTCATTATATAATTATATGTTCATATATATCTTTATATATGAGCGGCAATCTGTAGGAGGGTATGGCAACTTATATAAATATATCAACGTCTGCGTTTTGAAGACTTCTTCTTCGATGTTGATTTCTTTTTCTTGGATGTTGACTTCTTCTTGGATACAGATTTTTTCTTGGATGTTGTTGTGTGTTTTTCCACAACATTCTTTTTAGATGATGAAGCAATCTTAGTAGAGTCATTATCATCGTCGTCATCCACAATCTTCACATACTGCTTATACTGCTTGCCTTTTTTAGGGAAATGTAACACACCATTTTCTGGTAACGTGTATTCTGTCACTTCAAAATCAATTTCAGGAAACTCCTTTTCATCCAAACGATAAGGAATATTAGAATCGTGATAGCGTTCTACCCTCACTGTGGCCACACCCTGATTGATGATTCCTATCCTGTCGGCGGCAGCATGAGAAAGGTCGATGATGCGTCCACGAGAATGAGGACCACGGTCGGTGACACGCACAACAACCCACTTGCCGTTGCGCTCGTTAGTAACCTTTAGCAAGGTGCCAAATGGATATGTGCGATGAGCGCATGTCAAACTGTCATGGTGTAGTCTCTCACCGCTACTTGTACGCGCTCCGGTAGCGCGTTTTGAATAGAAAGAAGCCTTTCCCTTCTGAGTCTGGGCATGGACGGGAAAGACCAGAAAAGACGCTGTAGCTATTGCCAGCACAAAAATTATCCTATAATATATCACAATATAAAAACATTTGGTTATTTTTCCTATTGAAGCGGGGTGTAGAGGGCGTTATAATTATGGGGTGATATTGTGTTTGACAAGGTTAGAAAAAGCAATTAGGAGGATAAGAATTAAAATGCCAAAGCATCATAATCCTTACCCTCCTAATCTATTCTATGCTATACAATTCCTTGTGCCATCATAGCGTTAGCCACCTTCATGAAGCCTGCGATGTTTGCGCCCTTCACGTAGTCGATGTAGCCGTCAGCCTGCTTGCCATACTTCACGCACTGCTCGTGGATAGAGTGCATGATATAGTGAAGTTTCTCGTCTACCTCTGCCTCGCTCCAACTCAAGCGCATTGAGTTCTGAGTCATCTCAAGACCTGATGTTGCTACGCCACCTGCGTTGACAGCCTTGCCAGGAGCGAAGAGCTGCTGGGCAGCAACAAACTTCTCAACAGCCTCGGCTGTACATCCCATGTTGGAAACCTCGGCAACACACTCAGGATGCTGTGCCAAAATCAAGTCGGCGTCAGCACCGTTAAGCTCGTTCTGGGTAGCACATGTCAGATAAACATCTGCCTTAACCTCCCAAGGTTTCTTGCCTGCTATGAACTTAGAGCCTGGGAACTCTTCCTCATAAGGCTGGCAAATGTCGTTGCCAGAAGCACGAAGCTCAAGCATATAGTCAATCTTTTCGCCTGCGATGCCTGCCTCGTCAAGAATATAGCCGTCAGGACCAGAAATAGTGATAACCTTGCCACCAAGTTCTGTAGCCTTCTTAGCTGCACCCCAAGCCACATTACCGAAGCCAGAGATAGCAACAGTCTTGCCCTTAAGGTCGAGACCTCTTGTAGCGAGCATTTGCTGTACGAAATACAGAGCACCGTAACCAGTAGCCTCTGGACGTATACGTGAACCACCAAACTCAAGGCCCTTACCTGTCAAAACGCCCTGATACTGATGGGTGAGCTTCTTATACATACCGAAAAGATAGCCAATCTCTCTGCCACCAACACCGATGTCGCCTGCGGGAACGTCCTCATCAGGACCGATATGACGATAAAGCTCTGTCATGAAAGCCTGGCAGAAACGCATCACCTCTGCATCGCTGCGTCCGCGGATAGAGAAGTCGCTACCGCCCTTGCCACCGCCCATAGGCAATGTGGTGAGAGCGTTCTTGAATGTCTGCTCAAAGCCGAGGAACTTCAAAATAGAAAGATTTACAGAAGGATGGAAACGGAGACCGCCCTTGTATGGACCAATCGCGCCATTAAACTGTACGCGATAGCCGATATTAACATGCACTTCACCCTTATCATCAGTCCATGGCACGCGGAACGTAATGATGCGCTCCGGCTCTACCATTCGCTCAATGATCTTGGCCTTCTCAAACTCAGGATGCTGGTTGTAAACATCCTGAACAGAGATTAAAACTTCGCGAACTGCCTGCAAAAACTCAGCCTCGCCTGGGTGCTTAGCCTCAAGGTCGTGCATAATTTTATCAACATTCATAGTAAAAGGTTTTTTAGTTGTTTTATATAGATTAACTTGTGTCTCTCTGTGGTGCCACTATGACAACAAAAATGTTTCGTTGTGTCACTTAGACAGCGCAAATATAGCTTTTTTATGCGTTATAGCCAAAAAAAAATCATGGTTTTTCGGGTTTTTAAATTACTTTTAGGAATAGTCCCAAATGTGTGCGTGAACACAATGCCATGCAACTGCATTGCAACAGACAATAATAGAAAAGGCTGCTCCGGAATGTTCCGAAACAGCCTCGTTATATTTTTTCTATGTTTCCTAATTTTAAACTAAAGACTTCATCGCGTTCGACTTCCGCTCCGTCTTTCTCTTAGGGGGTTGCAAACGAACTATTTATCGTTGCCCTCACCCCACATTCCTATTGCAGCACTGGCTGCGAATAGGGTCATCATCATTGTCATCAACATAACCTTCTTACCTTTTAAAAACCATTTTAACCTAACTAAATTCTAATACCTTATCAACCAGCTACCTATTGAAATCCTTACCTATTGACAATCTACCTTTAACCTATTGCTTGTGTTATCCTAATCTTCTTTACCTTCTCTTTGTCATCCTAATCTTTTCTACCTTCTCTTTGTCATCCTAATCTTTATTACCTTCTCATTGTTTGTTATCTGAATCATCTTTACCTTTGACTAATTAACCTTCTTTGCGTGTTGTTATCCATCAATCTTTACCTTTCGGCTTTGTCATCCTTTACAATCTTTTTGTTTACCTCTCAAGACTAATCTGAAGCCTATCGAATTCTCTCAAAATTTCTAATACCTTTAACTTATGTTGTCTTCGGTTGCCTCACGGTTCCCTTGTTTTGACGATGCAAAGTTACGATTGTTTACGCACACAACAAAGCAAAGCAGCTGTTTTTTTCATTATTCACTTTCATTTTTGATATAAGTCAATACAATTGTGTTCGCACACACTATCTGAAGCTACTTTATGGTCTATACTAAAGCAAAATGGACAATCATGATTAATACAGGTAATCATAATTGTCCATTGTCTATGAATTTCAAACTTGAAGAATGCTTATATACATTATTATTCATATATCCACTCTCCGCATTTCTGTGCCTCACCGCCTTTGGCAGGAGCCTTGCTTGCAGAATGGTTGGCATGATAATAAGCTACAAGCTCTACGTCGAAAACGAGTGTAGAATAGGCTGCACCCGGATTTGTGAGCGAGCCATAACCCAACTGGTGAGGAATGTATACACGCCACTTGTCACCAATATGCATATACATAAGAGCAGTAGAGAATCCTTTCACAACAAGCCCCATTGAGAATGTCGCAGGTATGGCAGTTGCCTCATTAAACTCATCGCCGCTCCACGACTTGTCGAACATATAGCCATCAGGATAGCTGGTTGAAGGCAAGAGTCTGCCACTGTAGTGCACCTTCACCGAATCGGTGTAGATGGGACAGCCTGAACCTTTACCCTCATTGAGCACGTTGACGAGCACATGGTCGTAGCTATGTGTAGCCACATTAGCTTCAAGATTCCACGTACGCAGCACCTTCCACTCTTTGTTGCCTCCATCAACAAGCGACTTCACCTCGGCATACTTCTTGTCGAAGAAAGCCTCGTTGGTTGCTTGCCAGTTGGGAAATTCCTCAACCTCGTTATCGGTCTCACTGCACGACGACAATCCCGCTGTCAGCACAGCCACGAATGCGAAGAGGATATATATACTGAATTTCTTCATCTAAATGTTTATAGTATCTATATATATAATGTATAGTATGGGCTGCACGGGGTGTTGATGCAACTTTACTGGAGCTTCTTCAGCAAGCTTGTGATGCTCACCTTATCCTCAATGATGCTCTGGAGCTGGTCGATGCTCACACGCTCCTGCTCCATTGTGTCGCGGAAACGCAGAGTCACGGTATTGTCCTTCAATGTGTCGTAGTCTACAGTCACGCAGTAAGGAGTACCCACAGCATCCTGACGACGGTAACGCTTGCCGATAGTATCCTTCTCATCATAGTGAGTGTTGAAGTGGAACTTCAGGTTGTTCACAATCTCGCGAGCCTTCTCTGGCAGTCCGTCCTTCTTTACAAGCGGCATAACAGCGAGCTTTGTAGGAGCCAATGCCGGCGGCAGGAGCAATACAACGCGTGTCTCGCCATTCTCAAGCTTCTCCTCCTTGTATGAGTGACACATCACGCTGAGGAACATACGGTCTACACCGATAGATGTCTCGATGACATACGGAGTGTACGATTCCTTGGTCTGAGGATCGAAGTACTTGATTGAGCGGCCTGAGAACTTCTCGTGCTGTGTGAGGTCGAAGTTGGTACGGCTGTGCACACCCTCAACCTCCTTGAAGCCAAACGGCATGCGGAACTCGATGTCGGTAGCCGCGTTAGCATAGTGAGCGAGCTTCTCGTGATCGTGGAAGCGATAGTTCTCTGCACCGAAACCAAGATTCTGGTGCCACTTCATACGAGTCTCCTTCCACTTCTGGAAGTAGTCAAGCTCTGTGCCAGGCTTAACGAAGAACTGCATCTCCATCTGCTCGAACTCGCGCATACGGAAAATGAACTGACGAGCAACAATCTCGTTACGGAAAGCCTTACCAATCTGGGCGATGCCGAAAGGAATCTTCATACGACCAGTCTTCTGAACATTCAGATAGTTTACAAAGATACCCTGTGCTGTCTCCGGACGCAGATAAACCTTGCTTGAGCCATCAGATGTCGAACCCATCTCTGTAGAGAACATGAGGTTGAACTGACGCACGTCGGTCCAATTCTTTGTGCCGCTGATAGGGTCTACAATCTCCTCGTCTATGATAATCTGCTTCAGCTCTGCGAGGTCTGGTCCCTGCATAGCCTGAGTGTAACGCTCATGCAAAGCATCACGCTTCTGCTGATGCTCTATCACGCGAGCATTGGTAGCGCGGAACTGAGCCTCGTCGAAGCTCTCGCCAAAACGCTTGCGGGCCTTGGCTATCTCCTTCTCTATCTTCTCGTCATACTTTGCAATCTGGTCCTCGATGAGCACATCGGCACGATAGCGTTTCTTTGAGTCGCGGTTGTCGATGAGAGGGTCGTTGAAAGCGTCAACGTGTCCGCTGGCCTTCCATATAGTGGGGTGCATGAAGATAGCAGAGTCGATGCCCACGATATTCTCGTGGAGCAGAACCATGCTCTTCCACCAGTATTCCTTGATGTTGTTCTTGAGTTCAACGCCATTCTGACCATAGTCGTACACTGCGCCGAGACCGTCATAAATCTCACTGCTTGGGAACACGAAACCGTACTCCTTACAGTGGCTCACGATTTTCTTGAAAACGTCTTCTTGTGCCATTTTTTATGTGTTTTGTTATTCCTTAATATCTTTATTAATATGCCCTCTTCAGGCTATACTATACAATTAGAATGCAAAGTTACGCTTTTTTGGCTGATTTTATAACGTTTAGGGAGTTAAATGTTATAAAACAGCAGTTATCGCAAACACTCTATAGCTTATACATGCCTTTATCCACACGATTGCCACAAATAACAATCGTATGGATAATGATGTAGATATGTAATGTTGGCGTTTATTCATATAATATATGGCAATAAAAAAATCATTTCTTCTGCGCTTCTTTTAGCACGTTGTTCACAACACCCAACAATTGTTCGGTATTTTTGAGAATATGCTTATAAAATTCAGCTTTCTGCTCCTTGGTATAATTAATATGGCTATCGGCAATGAGCATTGCAAAACCTGTTATTGAGTCGAGCGATTCTTTCACATTACAGCTCATGCTCTGTATTAGTGTTGTCTTCACTCGGTTGGCTGCCTCAGCACGGTCGCGGGCTTCAACAAGCTCTTTGTGATTGCGCTCGAGTTGTGCATGAGTTTCGTTCAGATGCTTGGTCACTTTCCTATGGAAGCGCAAGTACCACAGCAACAATACCAATATGAAAAGCATGGCAGTTGCCACAAGTCCTACACGTACCTTCTGAGTTTCGTGCTTTGCTCGTTGGTCAGCAATCTTTATTTTCAGCCGGTCGGCCTCGAGCTTTTTATTTGAATATTGCAAATGCATCATCTGTGTCCTTGTTCGCATACGGCCTAATTCGAGCGAAGAGTTGCGTAGCGAAAGTTGCGAATTGGCAAGTGCAAGATTAGTGTTGTCTATTTCTGTCTGGCGAGTCTGGTTCTGCAACAGTTGGCGGTTGAGCATAAGGTTGATGTTCTCTATCTCGTTTTTTCTGTTCACAAATGCAGCGTTAAATTTTGCCAACTCATGAGTGTTAAAGAAATCCTTTTCACGCAACCATGTCCTATAAAAATGTTTCTTCTGCTGAGCAAGAGACGTATAATCATACATTGCCTCACTACACATCATCTCCAGACGTAGACTGTCACGATTCATACGCAGAGAATTTCTTATACGCCTACGTGCCTCATCATAGTTGCCATCCAATATCTCCCACATTACACACATCTGTTTGTCCGCAGACATCATTTTGGCAGCGTTTTTATCCACATTATACATTTTGATGTATTGTTTGCAATGCTCACGTGCCTCGTCGTATTTGCCAAGCTTCATCTCTGCAAACACCGCATTGAATAACAAGCGCTTACGAGTGGATTGAGTTTTTGCAATACGGAATCCTTCCTCGGCCGTCTCCTCCATGCGCTTATAATCAAACATAAAATTGTAGTTGTCACACATCTTGCGGTATACTGTAGCCATGTCTTGATTATGAAGATACGTATTACCTACATTCAAAGCCTCCTCAAGCATCTTGTTCGACGAGCCGAACTCAAGAAAGGCAGTGTACACCTGCGAAAGGCATGTGAGTCCATAGAAAAGTCCGAGCATATCGTTCTTACTGCGTGCTTCTGCTTCCAACTCTAATACATACTTGTACACTTCAAAGTGTCTATTTTTTGATAAAAAATAAGTAACGGTATTGGTAATGCCAAAATAATAGTACTGTCGATAACCAGTAGCAAGAGCCTTGTCCTGCATAGACTTCACAGCTTTCAAGAACTCCCCCTCCTTATCATCTTCATAAAAATAATACAGCATCGGAATGCTTAGTGCGAGGCATTGAGCCTTGCCGTCGTTCAAACGCACAGCATCGTCATACAGTTGCTTCGCCAACACCAATCCCTCGTCGGTTGTACGCTTTTTGTAGGCATTGTTGTAGAGCGAATATAGTTGGTCTTTTATGCCATAAGGGTTGTTCTGGGCATGGAGCAATGACCCTAAAAGAATGCACGACATTAGGACAAGAGTGCGTAGCACCACACCCCTACCCTTATTTCTGTCATTAAGCAGAACACATTTGCCATATTCTTGTAGCTTTATCATTGTTTTTTTATAATTTCAATATACCATTCACTATTTGCAGCAGAGCAGCATTATCGGCTTGTATCTGTGTTATCATCTCCTTTTTCTGCTCCGTTGTCAACGTCCTGCCTTCGTTGGCAAGACGACACGACAGCGAGGTTATGCTGTTGAGCGGACTGCGTATGTCGTTGCTCATATTGTTGATGAAGTCCGTCTTTACATTATTTGCCTTCTCGGCATGATGCTTTGCCACAACAAGCAAATCGTGGTTGCTCTTAAGGTCGCGGTGAGTGTCCTTAACATCAGCAAGCAGCGAGGCACGCGTCTTGAGATAAACACCCAATCCGAAAACCATTGCCAAACCAAGTCCTGCTCCAAGTATGGAAAGCATACTTCTGAAGTCATTGTGTGCCTTCGCTACAACAAGCTTGTTCTTAAGACGCGAAGCCTCAAGCTTCTTACGGTTGTAAGAAAGACGCATGATGTCGGTTTCAGAACAAGTGCGAAACAGTTCAAGCGACGAGTTGCGCAATGTCAGTTGGGCATTGGCAAGCTTCAGGTTTGCATTATGCAATGCTGTCTCCTTGCGTTTGGCATCCTCATCCTGTCGTATGGCAAGCAACTTCTGGTTTTGCATATTTATGCCCATGTTGATGATACGCGCATTAATGTCGCCAAAGTTATAAATATTCCACTTGTCAATGTCTGCCATTTGAGCACGGTAGAAACTATCCTGTGCGGCAGCAAGAGTAGTATAGTCGCCCTTAATGCGATAGCATTCATGCAGGTAGCGTTGCACCATGTCGGTCTGGCGCATTCTCTTGAGATAATGGATAGCACTGTCTGCATCGCCGTCGTGCATATATTTCAGCATTGCCATGGAACGTTCCTCCGCATCGCGTGATGTTGGGCTCACGTTCTTCTTTAGCTCCAAATAAGCAGAATAGTACTTATTAAAGACATCGCTCTTTTTAAGCATGAAAGCAGCCTCGCATATGACACAGATGGTGCGCTGCTTTGTTATAACAGAGCTGCTATGCTCATAGCCCTTTATGCCATAAAGCAGCATGTTGTCGAAATCATAAACCTCATTATAGCATTCGGCGAGCTTGCGGTAGAGATTGGATTTCTCCACATCAAGTCCTACCCTGTCGCGCAGCTCCAAAGCTTTATGATAGTTGTCGATGGCAAGATATGTATCGCGTGTTGCGCGGCTCACCTGTGCGAGGACATTAAGTACCGAATAGATACCGAAATAGTGGTTGTGGCTGCATGCAAAATCGGCTACTTCGTGAATGTATGTTATAGCATCGTCTATTCGCCCCGTCACCAAAAGAAAGTTCACCTTGTTTGAGAAACCATAATAATAGTATTGCTCAATATTGCATTCCAATGCCTGCTTTTGCAGTTGGTCCACAGCATTGAAAAATTGTTCGGGATGTTTGCGTTGATAATACCAATAAGTCACGGGCAATGTAAGTGCCATACATTGTGCCTTAAAGTCGCCCATCTGCACAGCCTTACTATACATGTCGCGAGCCATGTCGAGCGATTGTGGTTTTGTGCCGACACGATAGGCCTCCACATATATATTATATAGACTGTCATTGATGCCATAGGCATTTGTCTGCCCCTTCGACGGACACACAATAGCAAAAGCGACAGCTATCAATGATAGCAGTCGCCAAAGACTTTTAGGGCAATATTTATTTAAATGTGTATGTCCTGTCATTCTATTTCTATTAGCCATTGAGGCACTATGCCTTTATCGAGAACAAGAATCTTGCCCCACCTGTATATGTGGTGTCGAGATAAATGCTGCCTCCAAGCAAGTCGGCGATAATGCGACAAATATGGAGTCCGAGACCCAGACCTTGCTTAAACTGGTCGAGTTTCGTGAAGCTCTTGAATATCTCCTCTGCCTTGTCCCTTGGCACACCAATACCGGTGTCGGTGACGCTGAATGTCACCATTCCAGGAGTCGACTTCGTTGAGCATCCAAGCGTGATAGTGCCATTAGTAGTATTCTTCTCCGCGTTAGACAGCATATTGACAAGCACCTGCACCACACGTTTCACGTCGGTGTGTATCTGCATGTTGTCAAGCTCGTCGGTTTCGAGTTGCATTTTCACCCCAGGCAACTTGTGCTGTCCTGACAGCGACATAGCCTTGAGGCATATCTCGCCTATTGTCACGCTGCGATATTGCAGGTTGTAAGTGCCACTCTCAAGCTGTGCCGTGTCGAGCACATCGCCCACAAGCATTATCAGGTTGTCGGAATTGGTCTTGATGCGCTCACCGAAGTCGTTGCGCATGTCCTCGTCCATCGAGCCGTCGTCGCCGGCTATAAGCTCGGAGAATCCCACTATGGCATTTAGCGGAGTGCGTATCTCATGACTCATGTTCTGGATGAACACCGTCTTGACACGGTCGGTAGCCACAGCCTTCTCCTTTGCCAACAAGAGTTCGTCGTTATTGCGCTCAAGTGTGTCGTTGGCACGTTCCAGTCGATGCATAAGCTTGCGTCTGTTCCATATATATATCGCTACGGCAATAAGCAGGAGCACTCCTATGGCAAATGCCGACATGAGCAGCGCGTCGTGCAACCGTTTCTGTGCCTTCTCGGCGTTAAGCTCATGTAGCAATTTGTCTGCCTCAAGTTGCTTGTTGTCGTACGACAACCGCAATAGATCGGAGTTTGACTTTGCCTTGCGCAACTCAAGCGACGAGTTGCGCAGCGTGAGCTGGGTGTTGGCAAGCTTAAGGTGGGTGTTGGTAAGCTCTGTGGTCTGGCGTTGGGAGAGCAAGTTCTGTCTATCCATCTCAAGTCGTTGGTTCTCATACTCAAGTTTCTGGTTTACAAAACGGGCGTTCATCTCCATGAAGTTGTTCGAGCGCACACTGTCCTGTGCCTTTATACGCGAGCGATAGAGCGTTGTCTGCGCGTTGGTCATCTCAAGATAGTCGCCCACAAGACGGTTGTACTCTATCCACAGACAGTACTTTCGGTACATTCCCTTTCCTGGGAAATTGGCAATGCAATTCTTTGCCTCATCATAGTTTTTGTTGTACAGCAAGTTAAGGATACCCATCTCACATTCATCAGAAACCGTGGCTCTTGGATTAGCCTCACGGTTCAGAAGTGCAGTGTATCGGTCGTAATATTCCTTAAACTTGTCATACTTCTCAAGCACGAACGAGGCATAGGCAGCATTGCGCAACAACTGTTCCGTCTGGTCGTTGTAGTGCGAAACCTTCAAACCATTCACAGCATAATCAAGCATCTCCTGAAAACGGGAAAGGTCCTCATAGCAACCGGAGATCTTGTAGTATAGAGGTGCCACATTCTGCGATGGCATGTTCTTCTGTGCATATTCAAGGGCACTACTGTATTTTTCAATGGCAAGTCCTATCTCCATACGCACCTTATGCACCATTCCAAACATGTTGAGCGTTGAATACACCCCATACTTATGGTTGTTCTTCTTGGCAAACTCCGACTTGCTTTGTATATAGGTAAGAGCCTCGTACATACGGCGATGCAGCAAGAGATAGTTCACACGATTGGCCACTCCATAGTAGTAGTATTTCTCCTGATGATACAGCAGAGCCTTGTCGAGCAACTCATTCACAGCCTTCTCAAACTCAGCATCGTTGCGCTCTTTATAATAATAGAGCATAGGTATGGTGAGAGCGATCACCTGTGCATGGTGGTCGCCAATGGCATTGGCACGACGATACATTTGCAAGGCGAGGTTGCGTCCCGTCTTTGTAGTGCGCTGACGGAACGCCTGGTCGTACATCGTATATAACTGGTCGTTGATTTTTAACGGATTGTTCTGCGCGCGGCACGGCACGGCAAATGACATAGCAGCCACAATAATGAGCAACCTCCATGACATTTTCGTAATGTGTCGTATCAGAGCAAATTCGTTTGTCATATCGCTATTCTTAATTTTTGATATTAATTATTCCCCTCGCTTTTCTTCAGAAGGTCCTTCAATCGCATACGGAGTTGTGGCATACATACCGGCTTGGCCATGTAAGCGTCCATTCCAGAGGCAAGAATCTTCTCCTCGTCAGCACTTGTGGCATAAGCAGTGAGAGCAAGTATCGGAGTGTTGGGCGACTTCTTCTTGATTATAGCAGAGGCCTCATAACCATCCATCACTGGCATGTTGATGTCCATGATAACGAGCTTCGGCTTGAAGGTGTCGAAGGCTTCCACCGCCTCCTTGCCGTTCCAGGCATGGAAGAGATTGTACTCGCGCGAGAGTATAGCACTTACGAGTTTGAAGTTGCTCTCATTGTCCTCAGCCACGAGTATGCGCACCTTCTGGTCCTCAGCAATCACCTTGTGCGACATTGGCTGTATTGGCTGTTTGGGTTCCTCCACTACTGGTTCCGAATCCTCTTTCTCTTTTGCCGTTGAGTCGTAAGGAATGGTGAAGAAGAATGTTGAGCCTTTGCCCAACTCCGACTCAGCCCATATCTTTCCGCCAAACTTAGTCACGATACTCTTGCATATCGAGAGTCCGAGACCGTTGCCTTTCATGAAGGCGTTGAGCTTGACAAAGCGGCCAAATATGTCTTCGAGGTGGTTGGGGTCAATGCCCGAGCCTGTGTCCTTGACATAGAACTCAAGCATATTGCCCTTCTGCTTGTAACCCATGGTGATAGAACCGCTGTCGGTATACTTTATGGCGTTGGTCACAAGATTAGTGATGACCTGCACCATACGGTTGCGGTCGAGATTAAGCGTACACTTAGGCAAGCCCAACTCACATCGCATTGTGACAGGTTTATCCGGGTCAAGGCGCAGGCGCAGCGATTCCTCGGTCTCCTTCATCAAGGCGTTCACATCGAAGTCTTTGTCAATATACTCCATGTTGCCAGCTTCTATCTTCGATATGTCGAGGATGTCGTTTATGAGCTGCAACAATTGTCCGCTGTTCGACTGGATTATACGCGAGTATTCCTCCTGCTCCTCCTTTGTGTCGGCTCCGCACAATAGTTCGGAGAATCCCACAATGGCATTGAGCGGAGTGCGTATCTCATGGCTCATGTTGGCAAGGAACGCCGATTTAAGACTGTTCAGTTCCTCTGCCTTCTTCTTGGCATCAGTAAGCACCTTCTCCATCTGCTTGCGCTTGGTGACAAGTTGTATAGAGCCTTCGAGCGTCTTTAGACGACCGTTTGCATCGCGCTCGCCCGGAACCACACGCACCTCATACCATTCGGTTTGCTTACCGTTGCCACGGTCCTCACTACACTCCATGTCATATTTCACTCTCTCTATCGAGCCATTTATCAAGTCGTCGAGCAAATGGCGCAATTCATCGCGCGACTCCTGCGGGAATTTTGCAAAAGTCTCGTCGCCGTCTGTGGTTACATATTTCAAGGCTTGATCAGAAGCCCCCTCACGGTCGAGTTCGAGTCGGGTGATAAGCTGTGTGTCCACATATATCTTTATAGGAGTGATATGGCTTATCTCAAGTGCCTGCTCCATCTGGCGGCGCAGTCCTCGCAATGCGTCCTGCGTCTTGTAAAGGTTGGAACTGTCGATAAGGAAGTACTCCACTAAGTTGGTGTTAGGGCGTATCTTTGCCACACAGTCGTAGAAGATATTGGTGTCTTTCTCAAAATACTGGAAGTTGACAAGATTGCCAAGCTGTTTCGCCGAGTTGGCTGCACCAATAAACGCCGACTGTCCGCCCGGGAAGAAGTCGCTGCTGTATTTGCCAACGGGCGACACTCTGCCAGGTATGAAGTCAAGACAACGCTTGTTGATTTTGCACACCTTCAGATCAACAACGGTGCCATTATTGTCGCATACCATCTCTTCGAGATAGTAAAGGATTGGCAACGAGTCGATGATGTCATCAACACCTTTGTTTTCATCAGTTTTCTCCACCTTCTTAGCATGTCTGAAGGCGAAATGATAGATCAGGATACACGCGAGTGCTAACGCGATTGGTAGGATTACATTGTAAAAAATCATAGCTATCATATTTGTAAAAGTATTTGAAATTGGCACATGCCGTTGCTGCCACGCTCACACACCACAGCCCCGTTCATCTTAGAGGCCAACTCAAGAGCTATCTCAACGCGCATGTCTGTTGTTTCTGTGTCTTCGTCAGCCGTGCGTGTGGCTATTACGATATTGGTGAGTCCGCCGTCTACACTGGCGTTCACCTGCACGTCGCCAGTACTCAATCTGCATGCGTAGGATATGAGATTGGTGAGTACGGCACGAAAGAGAGCAGGGTCGGCCGACACACTTGCATCATTGTTTAGATTGATGCGCCATGTCACTCCACGAACTGCCGTAGCGGGCTTTATCAGACTTATTACATCGGAGAGCGTGTCGTTCACCGAAATCTTGGCGTTGCGCACATAATAGTTTTTCATACGTCGCACAGTCCAGTTGATAAGTCCTTGTGCCGAATGGTCGCTCTCGTTCAGCAAGTCGTCGTTTACAAGTTCTATTGGCACACAAAGCGCCATCTCTGTGAGCAAACGCGACCAGTTGTCCTGTTTCTGGCAAGCCACAAAGGCAAGCAGACGCATAGTATTGTCGTAGTGTGCCGAGGACGACACTATGTTTTCTTCCTCCTCACGCTCCTTGCGATTGGTAGCAAGCGTTATTTGCGATTGTATTGTGGATATCAGGCGATCCTGCACGAATGGTTTCGTGACAAACTCATTGGCTCCTGCCTCCAATCCCTCCTTTATGTCGGCATCGGAGTTCAGCGCCGAAAGCATTATTATAGGTATGTCACGTGTCATAGGGTTGGCACGCACGGCACGTGTAGTCTCAAAACCATTCATGTTGGGCATAAGAATGTCCATCAAGATACAGTCGGGCCTTTCGTGTGTCAATATATCAAGAGCTTGCTGTCCACTACTCGTGCTGATGACTTTGAACTTCTGCTTGGCGAGCATTCCTTTCACCAGCAACACGTTCACAGGCACATCATCAACAACGAGTACGGTACATTGTGAATTATCTGTAGCCATAATATTGTTGTTTTGTCTATTGTTGATTGTTACACTTTGTCAGAACGTTCTGCACAATTATAAAAACGGCTTGTCGTTATTTCAAAAACAAACGTCCCAATTCTTTGCAAAGTTAGGAAAAATAATTGTCATTATATCACTTTTACAACGATTTATTTTCCATATCGTAAAAAGAAAAATAACTTGGAATACAGAACAGATATAATGCTACATTTTTCCAAATTGAGAAACAGATAGTTATATAACTTCGGAGCGTTAGAAATAACATTTTTGAGCAATTAAAAAAAACAAGAAAACAGACAATACTTAGAGTTGTCAACTAAAATCGTCAAACCACATGGTAACAAGATTTACCGCTTGGCGTGTATTTCTGTTTTCTCGGGAGGTAAATTTTGTTTCCTCGGGAGGGAACAAAATTTACCTCCCGAGAAAACTAAAAAATGATTACCAAATTTGTGCTCTCTTCTTCTTGTCCAGGAAGAGCTTGTCGCCCTTCTTCACATTGAATGCCTTATACCAAGCGTCAATCTGTGGCAAGGCGGCATTAACACGAGCCTCAGCAGGTGAGTGAGGGTCGGTCTTAATCTGACGGTCGATGAACTCAGGACGTGCGTTGCCTGCCCATACTGTAGCCCATGAGAGGAAGAATCGCTGCAATGGAGTGAAACCGTCGATTGTCTTGGCTGCCGACGGGTTCTCCTTGAGCACATTCTCAAGGGCGCGGAGTGAGATGTTAAGGCCACCATTGTCGCCGATGTTCTCGCCGAGAGTCAGCTTACCGTTGATCTTCTTGCCAGGCAGAGCCTCTACATTCGAGAAGTAGTCTACAAGCACCTTTGTGCGAGCCTCAAAGTTCTTCTTGTCGGCTGCTGTCCACCAGTCATGCTGGTTGCCGTTCTTGTCGAACTGCGCACCCTGGTCGTCGAAGCCGTGCGACATCTCATGACCTATCACACCACCAATACCACCATAGTTTACAGCCTCGTCAACATTGGGGTCGAAGAAAGGAGGCTGAAGAATGGCTGCCGGGAAGCAGATTTCATTGGTGGTAGGATTATAGTAGGCGTTGACAGTCTGCGGAGTCATTTGCCACTCTGCCTTGTCCACCGGCTTGTTCACCTTGCGCGAGATATAGTCCTTCGAAAGGAACGCTGAGATATTCTGCATGTTCTCAAGCAACGAGAGCGACTCGTCGATGTCAAGTCCGCTGTAGTCCTTCCACTTGTCAGGATAGCCAATCTTCACGATGAAGTTGGCGAGCTTGTCCTGGGCCTGAGCCTTTGTGGCAGCCGACATCCATGTAGCCTCATCAATGCGCTGCGAGAGGGCTGTCTGCAGGTTCTTCACAAGCTTTATCATCATTTCCTTGCTTGATGCGGGGAAATACTTCTCTACATAGAGCTTGCCGATAGCCTCTCCAAGCACACCGCTTACAAGGTTGGTGGCACGCTTCCAGCGAGGACGGTCCTGCTGAACGCCCGACATTACACGGCTCAACTCGAAATCGGCCTTGCGGAAATCATCGCCAAGATAGCCTGTCTGGCTTGCCACAGCGTGTGCCTCGGCATAAGCCTTGAGGTCGTCGAGCGGCTCGTCGGCAAGAATCTTCTCCACTTCGTGGATAGGCTCAATCTGACCCACGTCGATGTGAGAGAATGGAGGGAATCCCTGAGCGAGGAAGAAGTTGCCCCAGTCAATGCCAGGGAAGTCCTTCACAAGCTGGGCGTAAGTCATCTTATGATAGTTGGCCTGCACGTCGCGAAGCTCCACCTGGCTCTTGCTTGCCTTGGCAATGCGGGTCTCTATGCGCATTGTGGCATCAGCCTTGCGCTGAGCTGTAGCCTCGTCGTTGCCTGCGAGAACAAGAATCTGCTTGATATATTTAGCATAAGCATCGCGCACTGCCTTCACCTGAGCGTCGTCAGAGAGGTAGTAGTCGCGCTCGCCAAGTCCGAGTCCACCCTGACCCAAACCAACGAGATTGTTGGCTGCATCCTTCATGTCGGCTCCGACACCGGCACCGAACATCAAGCATCCTACGCCACGCGCGTCGAGCTGGGCTATAACAAGCTGATACTCGCGACGGTCGCCAATGGCGTTAATCTCCTTGAGGATTGGCTGCAAGGGAGCAGCACCCTCGCGATTGAGGCGCACGCTGTCCATGGCAAGGTTGTAGAGCGAGCCTATCTTCTGTCCGAGCGAGCCTTTAGGCTGCTGCTTAGACGAATACTCGTTGATGAGACCGAGAATGCGCTTCTGGTTCATCTCGTCGAGGTCGGTGAACGAACCATTGCGTGCATGCTCCGCATCAAGCGGATGTGCCTTGCGCCAGCCACCGATAGCATACTCATAGAAGTCGTTGCCGGGCTTTACAGACTTGTTCATGTAGTCTGTGTTGATGCCCTTCGAGGTCTGCGCACCTGCCGACACGGCTGCGGTCAGCGAGAGTGCAAAAAGAATTGTTCTTACGTTCATTATTATTAATTAATGTTTGTTGTTTCGTCTTACAAATTGACTACATATTTATTATATTGAACTGCAAATTTACAGATTTTACTACACACTAAGGCTTTTTATTAGGAATAGTTAACAACGAATTGACATTCAGGAAACCATAATGAAGATATTGCTATCTACATCACAGCGGGTCAACGTCGAAGAACACCGTCATTGCTGCATAGCGTTTGTCCTGCAGCAAGGCGGCACGGGCTGCTGCCATGTGCCTACGGGCAAGACTTAGGTCGATGCCAAGTTCAAGCTTCAGCACAATCTTGCGTATCGACTCTGTCTTGACTCTTGCCACAGAGGGTTTGTCTGGACCAAGCACTCGCTCACCAAACGACTGACGCAGACGTGACGCCAACTCAACTGCAGCCGACTCCACTGTAGACTCATACTTAGAGCGCAAATAGACATAGACGAGATGGAAGAAGGGTGGGTAACTGAACATGCGGCGTTCCTCAAGCAAGTCGCGCGAGAAGGAGGCGAAATCGCCCGTCACTACCTGATGAATCACAGGCAAATCGGCACTCTTCGTTTGCAGTATCACCAGTCCTTGCTCTCCTCTTCGCCCTGCCCTGCCACTCACCTGCGACAGCATCATGAAGGCATGTTCGTAGGCACGGAAGTCGGGATAGTTGAGCATGGTGTCGGCATTGAGAATGCCCACCACGGACACATTGCCAAAGTCGAGTCCCTTCGAAATCATCTGCGTGCCAATGAGTATGTCTGTGCGTCCGTTGGAGAAATCGTTTATGATGCGCGAATAGGCATTGCGCGAGCGGGTGGTGTCGAGATCCATTCGGGATATTCGGGCTTCTGGAAACAGCTCTCTCACACGGTCTTCTATCTTCTCGGTGCCATAGCCACGCCCTATAAGTTCGGTGCTCTCGCAATTAGGACATTGCCGGGGCACGGCATAGGTGAATCCGCAATAATGGCATGTGAGCACATTCATCGAGCGATGATAAGTGAGCGACACGTCACAATTCTTGCACTTAGGCACCCATCCGCACACCTTGCACTCCACCATCGGGGCAAAGCCACGGCGGTTCTGAAACAGAATCACTTGCTTGCGGTTGCTTAGAGCCGAGCGCATAGCCTCAAGCAAGTCGGGCGAGAACGCTCCGCGCATCATCTTGCGGCGGTAGAGGTCCTTGGTGTCAACCACCCTTATCTCGGGCATTGCCACATTGCGATAGCGTGTCGTGAGCTGCACATATCCGTATTTACCCGTTGTGGCATTGTAGTAGCTCTCCATCGAGGGCGTTGCCGTGCCGAGCAGCACCTTTGCTCCTTCATACATTCTTGCAAGCATTATGGCTGCCGAACGTGCATGATAGCGCGGGGCAGGATCTTGCTGCTTGAAGGAAGTCTCATGCTCCTCGTCCACTATTACGAGTCCAAGGCGTGTGAAAGGCAGGAATACCGCCGAGCGTGCGCCGAGAATCACGTCATAAGGTTCATCTGACAGCTGCTTCTTCCATATCTCCACACGCTCAGCGTCGCTATACTTTGAGTGATAGATGCCAAGACGCGAGCCAAACACATGTTGCAGCCGGCGTGTCATCTGCACCGTCAGAGCTATCTCTGGCAGCAGATAAAGCACCTGCCTACCCTCGTCAATTGCTTTCTGAATAAGATGTATGTAGATTTCTGTCTTGCCGCTCGACGTCACACCATGCAGCAACACCACGTTCTTGCTCATGAACTGCACCCCTATCTGGTTCATGGCATCCTGCTGTGCCTCGCTCAACGGCTGTATGTGTTCGGGATGATACTCTCCTCCTCCACCTATACGCCCCACCTCACGGTAGTAAACCTCAAGAAACTTTCGGCTTATGAGTTGGCGAAGCACAGCGTCCGAGGCACCTGAGGCGTTGAGCAACTCGTCGCAAGCCACATCTTGTATATGGTCGGGCGGCGTATCGCCGTCTATCTGGTCCCAATACGACAGTTGCAGATAGGTGTTGAAGGTCTGCTGTTGCTTTAGTGCCTTGCCAAGTATGGTCAATGCAAGATGCAGGTTCTGCTCTGTGCGCAGATTGGCAGGCAGCGTCACACAGCGCACAGTCTTTGGACGATAGTTCTCCTCTGCCTTCAGTCCGGCAGGAAGAGCCGCCTTAAACACATCGCCAAGTGCCGACATGTAATAAGTCGATATCCATTGCCACAGCCTTAACTGCCGCTCAAGCAACACAGGCTCCTGATCTATCACCTGCAAGATGTCGCGCGTCTCGAAGTCGGGCTTCACGTCATGCGTACGCACAGCCATGGCGGTGTAGGTCTTCGACTTTCCCAATGGCACAAGTACGCGCACACCAAGCCTCACCCCTCCGGCAAGGCTCGCCGGAAGAGAGTAAGTGAATGTGCCCTCCAAGGGCAATGGAAGTATTACGTCAACGTAGTGCATAAGTTCCCTATTTCTTAGGCTCAGGATAAGAGATTCGCGTGTGATAGATAGCCTTAAGGCGTTCGATAAGCACAAGCTTGGCAAGTGCTATGTCGCGGAACGTGATGGGACACTCGCGGAAATAGCCTTCGCTCACGTCGCCATCGATTATCTTGTTCACGAGGTTGGAGATTGTCTCCTCGGTGTATTCGGGCAACGAGCGCGAGGCTGCCTCCACTCCGTCGGCTATCATTAGTATGGCCTGTTCACGTGTGAAGGGATTAGGACCTGGATATTGGAATGAAGCCGGGTCTACATCCTCGTCGGGATGCTCGTTCTTATATTTAATGTAGAAGTACTTGGTTATTCCCGTGCCATGATGGGTCACTATGAAGTCGCGTATTATCGTTGGCAGATTCTCGCGCTCTGCTATCTTAGCCCCCTCCACCACATGGTTGATGATGATACGCGCACTCTCACGATACGACATGTTGTCGTGTGGGTTCACGCCTGCCTGGTTCTCGGTGAAGAACACGGGGTCTACCATCTTGCCTATGTCGTGATACAGAGCGCCAGTACGCACAAGCAGCGAGTTGGCTCCTATCTTGTTGGCTATCTCGGCAGCAAGATTTCCCACAGTGATGGAGTGCTGGAATGTGCCTGGAGCCACCTCCGAGAGATTGCGCAGAATGCCTCGGTTGGTGTTTGAAAGCTCAAAGAGCGTCACACTCGACACGAAACCAAACATCTTCTCAATAATATACATCAGTGGATACGACAGCAGCAGGAACACTCCGTTTATAACGAAATGATAGTACATGTCGGGATCCATAAGCGTGAACTCACTGTCTTGAACAAGCTGCAACGCAAAATACACCAAGGCACTGCCGAGGGCCACGAGTATGCCTGTCTTGAACACCTGGGCACGTCGGGTAAGCTCGCGCAAGGAGTAGATGGCTATAAGTCCTGCCACAATCTGGATGATGATGAACTCATACTGGTACTTCACGGCTATGGTGCAAATGAGTATCATTGTTACATGCGTGATAAACGCCGTGCGCGAATCCATAAACACTCTCACGAATATTGGAGCCATGGCAAAAGGCACGATGTAGACACTCATGTAGTTGTGGCGCATCATCAGCGACACTATCACGGGGAATAGCGTCATCAGCGTGTAGAGCATGGCTATGGCGCGCGGCTTGTTGAAGTAGTCGCGGCGGAAGAGCGCAAGATACATGGTGAAGAGCACAAGCATGAGCGTCACGAATATCACCTGTCCTATGAAGGTGCTCGTTATCTCGTTCTGTGTGGCTGAGCGGCGTTGCATCTCTCGCTCGAAGGAGTTGAGCACACGATAGGTGTATTCGTCCACTATGTCGCCACGGTCAATCACCTTCTGTCCGCTCATCACCATTCCGCTTGCGGGAGGTATCGACGACAGCAGGTCGTTTTTCTCCGTCTCCGACCTTTCCTTGTTATACACAAGGTTTGGCTCTATATAGTTGTTCAGGTTGCAGCGTTGCAATATTGGGCGCTGCTCTGCCACATAAGGGTCGGCGAACAGTTGCTCGTAGGCCGAGAGTGTGGAGTAGAAATCTGTAAGAGGCGTGCTCTGAGCGTTGTTGCCTATCACCACACGCACCATAGTGGAGGAGTCGTTGTATATCTCGTTATACTCAGGCGTGTCCATGATGCCTGCCTGATAGAGCCTTTGCAGGCGCTTGGCAATGATGCCCACATACTCATGTGGCAAACCGGGGATTCCGTTGCGGAAGTCGTTGGTGAATTTCTCCACTTCCTTGGCCTCCACTGTCTGGTCGTAGTTGTAGTAGGGCTGATAGGTCTCAAGCAGCGAGTCCTCCTGTTCCTTCATGGCCTCGTCGGTCTTGTAGATAGGAAAATCGAACTTGGCTATAAACGAGCCATACATCCACGGCTTGCCCACATCGTAGCGGAAGCGTTGGCTTTCGTTGCGAGGCAAGAACCACACTATGAGCGTCACGGTGACGACAATCAGAGCCATTCGGCTGAGAAGATTGCGCCAAAAACGGCGGTTGTTATTGTCAATTCTGTACATACCTTAGTGTATTTAAATAATTCAGACTGCAATATTACAAAAAAAATGTGAATATCGTGGAAAAATGTACTACCTTTGTATCGAAAACAAAAAAACTCAACATATTATGTCAGATAGAAAAGTGAGGGTGCGCTTCGCACCAAGTCCTACAGGACCCCTGCACATCGGTGGTGTGCGTACAGCATTGTATAACTATCTCTTCGCACGCCAGCATGGCGGCGATCTCGTTTTCCGTATTGAGGACACCGACTCCAACCGTTTCGTTCCTGGAGCCGAAGACTACATTATAGAGTCGTTCCGCTGGCTCGGCATCAAGTTCGACGAGGGCGTAAGCTTCGGTGGCGAACATGGTCCTTACCGTCAGAGCGAGCGCCGTGCCATCTACAAGAAATACGTAGAGCAGCTTCTTGCCGACGACAAGGCATACATCGCCTTCGACACTCCCGAGCAGCTTGAGGCTAAGCGCAGCGAGATTCAGAACTTCCAGTACGACGCTCACACCCGTATGCAGATGACCAACTCGCTCACTCTCCCCAAGGAGGAAGTGGAGCGTCGCATCGCCGACGGCGAGCAGTATGTAGTGCGCTTTAAGGTTGAACCGGGCATCGAGGTTCACGTGAACGACATGATTCGCGGCGACGTGAAAATCAAGAGCGACATTCTCGACGACAAGGTGCTCTACAAGAGTGCCGACGAATTGCCTACTTATCACTTGGCAAACATCGTCGACGACCACCTTATGGAAATCACCCACGTCATCCGTGGCGAGGAGTGGTTGCCTTCGGCTCCGCTTCATGTGCTCCTCTATCGTGCTTTCGGCTGGGAGGACACCATGCCTACATTCGCCCATCTGCCGCTGCTCCTTAAGCCAGAAGGCAAGGGCAAGCTCTCTAAGCGCGACGGCGACCGCCTTGGTTTCCCAGTATTTCCGCTTGAGTGGCACGACCCTAAGACTGGCGACATATCTTCAGGCTACCGCGAGAGTGGCTATTTCCCCGAGGCTGTAGTCAACTTCCTCGCCCTGCTTGGATGGAACCCAGGCACAGAGCAGGAGTTGTTCTCGCTCGACGAGCTCGTCAACCTCTTCGACATCCATAAGTGTTCAAAGGCAGGCGCACGCTTCGACTTCCAGAAGGGCATGTGGTTCAACCACGAGTACATGCTGCGCAAGTCGAACGAGGAGATTGCCAACCTCTTCGCTCCCATCGTTGCCAACAACGGTGTGGACGAGTCGATGGAGCGCATCACTCAGGTTGTTGCCATGATGAAGGACCGTGTGAGCTTCGTCAAGGAGCTTTGGCCATTGTGCTCGTTCTTCTTCATCGCGCCTACAGAGTACGACGCAAAGACAGCTAAGAAGCGCTGGAAGGAAGACTCTGCCAAGGTTATGGGCGAGCTTGCCGACGTGCTTGAGTCTATCGACGACTTCTCTATCGAGGGCCAGGAGCCTATCGTGATGAAGTGGGTAGAAGACAAGGGCTACAAGCTCGGCGACGTTATGAACGCCTTCCGTCTTGCCCTCGTGGGCATCGGCAAGGGTCCGGGCATGTTCGACATTTCTGCTTTCCTCGGCAAGGAGGAGACTATCAAGCGTCTGCGCAAGGCTATCGAGGTGTTGGGATAATTATCCCACACCTTCATTAAGGTGCAAAACTTTTCGATTATGTATAACATTGCAATTTACCTGTATCTCATTGGTGTTGCCATAGCAAGTCTCTTCAACGAGAAGGTGCGCAAGATGTGGCGTGGCGAGCGGCAGGCTATAAAGATACTTAAGGAGAAGGTCGACCCCACAGCCCAATATGTGTGGTTTCATGCTGCCTCGCTCGGCGAATTTGAGCAGGGCCGCCCATTGATGGAGCGCCTGAGACAGGAGCACCCAGAATATAAGATTCTGCTCACGTTCTTCTCGCCCTCAGGCTATGAGGTGCGCAAGGACTATAAAGGAGCCGACATCGTGTGCTATCTGCCCCTGGACACCATACGCAACTCACGACGATTCCTGCGTGCCGTGCGTCCCGTTATGGCTTTCTTCATTAAGTATGAGTTCTGGTACAACTATTTCCACATACTGCAACATCGTGGAGTGCCTGTCTACAGCGTGTCGTGCATATTCCGACCTAACCAGATCTTCTTCCGTTGGTATGGCAAGCAGTACGCCCGTGTGCTGCATTGTGTCACCAAGTTCTTCGTGCAGAACGAGGAGAGCCAACAGCTTCTTCAGGGCATAGGTATCGACCGCTCCGAGGTTGTGGGCGACACTCGCTTCGACCGTGTATTGCAGATACGCGACGCCGCAAAGCACTTGCCTATAGTAGAGGCTTTCCGCTATGGCTCTGTTGGAGGAAATGCAGAAGGCACACCCATCAAGACATTTGTTGCAGGCTCATCATGGGGTCCCGACGAGGATATCTTCATCCGCTATTTCAACGAGCGTCACGACTGGCGACTCATCATCGCACCTCATGTCATTAACGAGGAACATCTTCAGCAGATTCTCTCCAAACTGCAGCGCAAGACGGTACGCTACACTCAGACCACTCCCGAGGAAGCCGCCCAAGCCGAATGCCTCATCATCGACTGCTTCGGTCTGCTATCCTCTATATATAATTATGGTGACGTGGCTTACGTTGGCGGAGGTTTCGGTGTAGGCATCCACAATGTGCTTGAGGCTGCCGTATGGCACATGCCCGTGTTCTTCGGTCCCAACAACAAGCATTTCCAGGAGGCCCAATGGCTGCTTCAGTCAAAAGGTGGCATAGAAATCATGTCGTTCGACGACTTCAAGATTCAGATGGACCGCTTCATCGCTGCGCCTGGACTTATAAGAGAACGAGGCAACGCCGCGGCAAAAGTTGTGGAGGAACACACTGGAGCCACTAAGCGAGTAATGAACGATTGCTTCTGATTCATATAAAAAAAACACAGACAAAAGTAAAAACATTGCTTTACTCTTGCCTGTGTTTTTTTTATTTTCAAATAGCAAGCCGTATTAAGGTTGCTATATATTCTCATTTATTTCACTACTATCTTCTTTCCTTCCACAACATATACACCAGGCTTGAGCCCACCCATATTGTTGGTCTGCGTTTTCATGCGCACTCCATCAATGGTGTATACGTCAAACTTATGTCCATTTGCCACAATCTCGCCTATTCCAGTAGGCTCGCTGTGAAGTGTGGCAGGTGCCGATTCGTTGTCGTCGGCATAAACAGCTGTCACCTGATAGAGATAGTATCCGTTTGCCGTACCCTCGTCGGTATAAGCAAGCTTTGAAGTAGAACCGAGCAACTTACCGTCTCTATACACATTGTATTTTACTGGCTTACCACCACCTACATGATAGGTCACATCATCAATCATAAGGATATAGGCAGTTTCTGCCGGTGTCACATTGCGTATGGCAAAATGCTTTGCACCCTCTGGCAAGTCGGCTGTTATCTCCTGCCAGCTACCACCAGCCACCTCTACAGTCTTCAACAGTTCGAAGTTGTTGATGTCGGTGTCGCTCGTTGAATAACGTATTTCCACCTTCTGTTTCAAATCTACCAATTCGCCTGTCATCTGGTTTGTGGCAGTCACATTGTTGGCATAGAAGCTGATAGTCTGAGCGTCGCCGGGAAGAGCCGGACTGATGAGCCAGTCGTCATTATCCACAGTCTCCATATCAAAGGTGTAGATATTCATTATTGTACCGTGAACAGATGCGAGGAACTGGTTGCCTCCATGAGCATTGAAGGTGTTGATGCCACCCGATGTCAAATCCACCCCACCGAAGTCATGCGGATTGAACACAATATAGGCAAATGGCTCACCCTGGTTCTCATACATAATCTCATTACCGTTTCCGTCGTATACAAAATCACCTGCCGAGAGGCCTTCGTCGCCATCAAATGATGTCCATTCTCCAAAATCATAGAATTCCCACGGTGTGTAATCCTCGAAACCTTCGGTCTTGGCAGTCAAAGCCAACGGTTCGTCCCAAGCAATCACAACATTCTCACCTATTGTCTCGGCACGCAAGTTGCGCACTGGTTGCAAGTCGGGGGCTTCCACAAGCAGAATCTTCACAGCCTCATTGTTGCCTGCCATATTGTCGCCGTCTGCCTCAACAACAGCCTTTATAGCCAATTCGCTTGCTTCCTCAAGCTTGTCAACCTTATAATCAAACTCAAACACGCGCACGTCCAACGCATTGATAGGCTCATCCTGCTTAAGCTCTTCCACCTGACTGCCGTTCACATAGAGCTTCAGCTTATATGTGTCTACTGTCTCACTGCCTACGTTAGCTACTTTCACACGTACCTTTGTCGATTCATTTCGCTTCACCTTCTTATCCGTCTCAACCTCAGCAGCAAGGTCCTTGGCCGCAAAGTCGCCAATGCGTATATTATCCAAGTACAGCATCTTCTGTTCTTTGACATCCGACATATCCGTCAATGTGAATATTATCTGCACATATCGCTCACCCAAGAAAGCCGAGAGGTCGTGCCAGTTGGTTGTCCAATGGTCGTCTGCCTCGCTGATTTCCTGCTTTTTGAGCACTACCGGCTCCTTGCCAGGAGCTTTAGCCAAAACAGTGAAGGTTCCCGACTTTGTGCTTGTCATCTGCTTATAGGCAAGCATCGGATGCGTTGTTCCTGCCAATGATATCTTGAATGTCTTCACACCAACAGAGTCATTGCAGAATGTTTGCAGATACAGACTTCCTCCATCCTCGTCGGCAGCCTCATCTACGGAACGTCCTGCGCCCGCCATTCCGAATGTTACGCCTTGTCCCTCGCCGAAAGGTATCAGGACATGACTCTCCTTGCCACCGACAAAACTCTCGTGATATGGCACAGTCTCAGGCTTGCCCAACAATATAGCGTTAGATATATTGGCACTGGTACTTATACCAGTTGCGTTTTCTGCTGTAACAGCCAATTCTATCTCCTTTGGATCTCCCTCGTCGGCTCCGAATCCCAAGTCGAAGTTCGTAACACCCTTTTCTGTCTTTGCCAACTCTTCTGCCAACTCCGGTTCTCCATAGTTGTTGTAGGTGACAGACGATATATGGTATACAACATCATCGGGGAAGAAAGCACCATCATGAGCTGCTTTTGCAGCATCCCAAGAAAGCACCACCTTAGCAGGATCATCCGAAAGTATCGGATTTTCTGGTGCTGCAGGCAGGTCAAGACCTATATACGTCGAAGTAGTGAATGATTCACCATCACCCTCGTCGTTGTAAGGAATTAGAGTGAAAGCGTTAATGCCTGCTGCAGGAATGTCATCCACTGCCACTGTGTTTATGCTGCCAGGCTTGTCTGTCTTTACGTCAGCCACCAACTTGCCGTTGAGCATGAGCTTTACACCAGACAAAGCCGCCAATGCCGAACCATCGAATGCCTTTTCCGGAGATTTGAACTCCACAGTTGCCTTTAATGCAGCCGAGGCATCAGGAGTCACCTTCACATCTGTCACCATAGCTGGAGACTTGGCTTCGGGTGCTGCTGTCACAGAAATATCATCCACATAGAGTGCTATCGTGAACGGGTCGCTGATTGCGTGGAAACCTATATAGAACACTCCATCTTCAGCAGGCTGTATCTTCTGCACATACGACTTATATTCCGTATTCGACACATCCGTAGATTCGAGAACAGTATGTGTCATAGCCTCAACAGTGGCATCTGTGCCGTATTTCACCTCTATGCGCTCAGGATAAGTATTCTGCACACAGCGCAACTTGAAGTTCACATAATAGCTCTTGCCTGCTTTCAGGTTCAGTCCTGGAGTGATGAGCCAGTCATCTGCTTGGTTTTTGATGTTGTAGACATACATGGCAGCACCCTCACCATCATGCAAGGAGTGGTTCCACGTGCCGCTCTCGCCATACTGACCTGGTGCTCTGTCGCCATTGACATCAATCACAGTGAACTGTTCCCATTGGTCGGCCGTATTAAAGTCGGCACTCCACCCTGCATCAAAGACAGCAGGAGCCGACTTATAAGACTTTGCAACCAAAGCATTGCCAACAGCCTTACGATGTTTCTTACCAGTTGTCAAACATGGTGTCAACCGTTTTTCCACAGCATTGTCCCTAACCTTCAGGGATGTTGCTTCACCATACTTTTTCGCCAACTGCTCAGTGCGATGTCCTTGAACGAGCTTTCTGTCAGTTGTATTCTGGGCATTGGCCAACGGAGTTGCCAACAAGAATCCAATGCCGAGGAACAAAGTCTGTTTCTTGTCCATAAATTTAAGTTTAATAAGTGAAGTAAAAAACAATAGCACAAGCCCCTTTGCCTCCATGTCCTAAACAAACGGCATTCAGCTGCAAACGAAGCAATTTGTTGCAAAGATATAACAAATATTTTATATTGTGCAAATTATATGTATAAAAAGTAGGCAATTTGAAGTTTGCCCTGCAATGGTGTAGGATGCAAACCTATCCACAAATCGCCAAACCACTCTTGAAACTTGTCCTTTGTGCAACAGTCGTAATATGCATGGAGCACACTAAGGAATTTGAATAATCTGTTTGTTAAGCACTCACAAAAGCAGGACACTAATAAGCATTTTTCGGTTCATACTTATTATGATATTTCAAAAAAATACATTACTTTTGTGGACGCGGAAACACGAAAAATACATAGTAATATATCATTTAAACTAATATTATATTGCGATGAAAACAAGAATGGCACAATGCACTATTTTATATGAGACATGGCAGATGCAATGTTGTGGTGGCCCTATACAGGTAGGACAAGTAGTCAGTTTGCCCTGCATAAAGAAAGGGCCATACACTTGTGCATGCGGTATAAACATTGATTTTGATGAAGAGCATCACAATGAAGATGCCAATTGCCTGATACGTGGCAAAGTAACAGAGATAAGATCGGTGTTTGTAGACAGTTATGCTAACGGGAAAAGTGACACCAGGTTAGTTGATGACCCAAACAACACTTTTGCAGTCATTGAGGTAGAGTATATAGACGGATGGGAGGAACCTGATTGTTATGAACACAGAAAAGGCAACAATCCCTGTTTCTACATCATCACTCTTGAAAATGCTGTAGAGTGTGTGCTTGACAGTTGCAACCTTCCATTGAACCAAGGAGCATATGTGAATATTGCGCCTGATGATGACTCAAAAACTCTCTTTTGCGATGAAGAAGGTTCTGAAATTGGAACTGTTGACGATCTGACGATATACAAGGACGAGAAATCTCAGAAGATAGACCTGACGGCTTATAGCTGGCACAACGACCTACTCGCATGGCACAAGTTCTTTCAAGCAAACATCCATGACGGCTATAAGAATGTTGATAATACTGAATGGCTTAAATGGTGGGCTAAAGGTTGGGCTCTTGCCAAGGAAATACGAGAACTTCTACCCTTAGACATCGGGGTAACATACGGTCATCGTAGTCAAAGTGTTCAAGTTATTAACATAAAGCTCTAAAGCAGCCAAAGGAGAATAAGAGAGGTTGGAACGTAAAC
>OCLF01000018.1_pt1 | contig 50079 bp, 38 predicted proteins | sample 1502881 | NCBI WGS metagenome assembly OCLF01 (sample SAMN03418267, study PRJEB22391) | human gut metagenome | biome: human-gut; feature: organic feature; material: feces | host: Homo sapiens | place: Tanzania | collected 2013-01
TAGGAGAGAAGGTCACGTCGATAGCCGGAATGAGGGAGGTGGCAGGAGCCATAACAGCATTCGGCAATAAGAATCCGCTTGCCTACTTCCGTCTTGTGCCTCATCAGGAGGCTCCTACCAATATATGCTGGGGCGACCGCAACCGCTCTGTGCTTGTACGTGTGCCGCTTGGATGGACATCAGGCAAGGACATGTGTCATCAGGCTAACCCGCAGCAGCCTGCTGCCAATGCCGACACTACAGCTAAGCAGACTGTTGAGATGCGCTCGCCAGATGGCTCTGCCGACATCTATCAGTTGCTTGCAGGACTTTGTGTGGCTTGCCGTCATGGCTTCGAGATGGACAATGCGCTTGAGATAGCCGACCGCACTTACGTGAATGTCAACATTCATGATGCTGCCAATGCCGAGCGTTTGTCGCAGCTCTCTACTTTGCCCGACTCATGTGTGGCTTCTGCCGATGTGCTTGAGCGTCAGCGTGAGGTGTTCGAGCAGTATGATGTATTCTCGCCAGCCATGATTGACGGCATCATCAAGCAACTTCGTGAGTTCGACGACGCTTCGTTGCGCCAGTCGATAGAGCACAATCGTGATGCTACTGAGCAGCTCGTGCGCCGCTTCTTCCATTGCGGATAGATGTATATATAATAATGTATAAGTGATAAATTGTTGCGCTTTTGTTTGTAAAAACAAAAAAAGTGTAGCAATTTATCAAAAAATACGCTCGAATGTTTGTGAAATAATATTTATTTCTTACTTTTGTAGTCGAAAGGAATATTTAATCACTTTAAAACGGAAACAATATGAATAATGCACAGTTTATACTTTGGTGGTGGCGTAGCTCAAGATTCAAAAAATCGTGAGGCGGTATCTCCTACGCATTATTTTCATATGACAAATAAAGCTATAAGAAGACCTGTCGCTCACGCGGCGGGTCTTTTTTTTAATGTAAGATAAAGAGAAATAACTAAAAAAATATTCAGGCGTATGGCAACAATGAAACTAATACTTGAAAGAGTGCTTGCTGGAGAGAAGCTCCAACGCGAAGATACTAAAGATATATTGCTCGGCATAACACGTGACGAATACCCTGCCGAACAGATTTCGGCTTTGCTCACCGCTATTCAGATGCGTGGCATTACTGTTGACGAATTGCTCGGTTTTCGCGACGGAATACTTGAGACTGGTGTTTCGGCTCTGCTCGACAGCGACCGCTATATCGATGTTGTGGGCACTGGTGGCGACCGCAAGAACACATTCAACATATCCACAACATCATGCTTCGTCATTGCAGGAGCAGGCTATAAGGTGGCAAAGCATGGCAATTATTCTGCCACATCCACCTCTGGTGCGTCGAATGTCATTGAGCAGCACGGGGTGAAGTTTACTTCCGACCTCGACCAGCTGAACCGTTCGCTCAACGAGTGTGGCATTGTTTACCTGCATGCACAGCTGTTTGCGAGAGCAATGAAGTTTGTTGGTCCTATACGCAAGGCGTTGCAGTTTCCCACATGCTTCAATCTTCTTGGTCCGCTTGTCAATCCATCACAACCCAAATGTCAGTTGCTTGGTGTTGCAACGCTTGAGCAGATGAAGCTTTATAGCGAGGTGTTCCGCCGCATAGGCACCGATTATGCCATAGTCAACAGTATTGACGGTTATGACGAGATTTCGCTTACGGGCGACTTCAAGGTTGCCACCAACTCCTATGAGCGCGTCTTCTCGCCTTCCGATCTTGGCCTGCGCAAGGCTCTTCCCGAAGAACTTGTTGCCGGAGCCACAGAGCATGAGGCTGCTGAGATATTCGATGCCGTGCTTGAGAACCGTGCTCTTCAGGCACAAAAGGACATAGTCATTGCCAATGCTGCCTTTGGCATACAGACCTTCGAGCGTGGAAAGAAGTCGATAGAAGAGTGCATAGCCATTGCACGCGAGTCGTTGGAGAGCGGCAAAGCGTTGGCTACATTCAAGAAGTTCAGGGAGATAAACAGTTAAGCAAGCATTTGAGCGATGGATATATTAGAAGAAATAGTAGCCCGCAAGCGTGTAGACCTCGAACGTCTGAAAGCGGTATATACCGAGCATGACATACATCGCGAGGTGGAGAAACTTATTGACGAGGGTAGCACTGTTGCCTCCATGCGACAGGCTCTAATGCAGAGCACGACAGGCATTATTGCCGAGTTCAAGCGTCGTTCGCCTTCGAAGGGATGGATTAAGGAGGATGCTGACGCAAGCCTGATTCCTCTTGCCTATCAGCAGTCGGGAGCTTCGGCACTTAGCATTCTCACCGACCTGCCTTATTTTGGTGGCAGGGACAAGGACATACGTATGGCTCGACAGTCGGGTGTGACATTGCCTGTGCTCTATAAGAATTTCATCATTGATGAGTATCAGCTCTTTGAGGCTCGTCTTTGTGGAGCTTCTGCCGTGTTGCTGATAGCTGCCTGCCTTAAGAAGGACGAATGCAAGACGCTGCTCAATATGGCCCACCAACTTGGTTTGGAGGTGTTGCTTGAGATGCACAATGAGGCTGAGACCGAATATGCCGACCTGCAGCCCGACCTCTGCGGTATAAACAACCGCAACCTCGGAACATTCCATACCGATGTACATAACTCATTCCTTCTTGCAAGCCGTCTGCCAAAGGATGCTTGCCGTGTGAGCGAGAGTGGACTGAAAGATGCGGCAACACTCGAAGCCTTGCGACTGGCAGGATACAAGGGTTTCCTTATGGGCGAAAGGTTTATGAAGGAGGAAGAGCCGGGTGAAGCGTTGAAGGAGTTTATTGTATAAAAAAGACAGAAAAAACATTATGACCAAGAATCTGCTTATAAAAGTATGTGGTATGCGCCACCCCGACAATATACGCGCTGTATCGCAGTTGCCCATCGACTATATGGGGCTTATATTTTATCCAAAGAGTAGTCGTTATGTTGGCATGGCATCGTCGGGAACTGGCCTGTTGCCGGATATTGCCGATAAGGCTATAATCGGTCTTGGCAATACTACTGTAAGTAGTTATATAAATAAGGTGGGAGTGTTTGTCAATGCCTCGGCTCAAGACATCATCACCCATGTGGTCAACTTCCGTCTTGACGCCATACAGCTTCACGGTTCGGAGACTCCCACATTCATCCGCAACCTCAAGGCAACACTTATTCCTGACATCTGCCCAAAAATAAAAATCTTCAAGGCTATAAGCATTGCCTCGGCAGAAGATTTCGGCAAATGTAGCCAGTATGAGGGTGTTGTCGATATGTTTGTATTTGACACTAAATGTGCAGGTCATGGTGGTAGTGGCAGACAGTTCGACTGGTCAGTGCTTGATAGCTACAAAGGCAATACCCCCTTCTTGCTGAGTGGAGGCATAGGCTTTGATGATGCTGAAAGGATAAAGAACATACGGCATCCGAAGTTGGCAGGCTTAGACCTCAACTCACGGTTTGAATTGGAACCAGGCTTGAAGGATGTGGAGCTTCTCAAGGCCTTCATCAACAAGATATAAGCAAGAACCCTTAGCCCCAACCACAATAATTATAAAAACCATAAAAATAGCTATATGAATAAGATAAATAGATTGTTTTCGGAGCGTGGCGACCGCAAGCTGTTGTCGTTGTATTTCTGTGCCGGATGTCCGAAGCTCGACATGACGGGCGATGTTATTCTCAGTCTTCAGCGTCATGGCATCGACATGATAGAGGTGGGCATTCCGTTCAGCGACCCTTTGGCTGACGGTCCGGTGATACAGAGTGCGGGAACTGTGGCATTGAAGAATGGCATGACACTTGAGAAACTCTTCGCTCAGCTCGACGCCATAAAGAGTGAGGTGAAGATACCACTCGTGCTTATGGGCTATCTTAATGTGATAATGCACTATGGCTATGAGCGTTTCTGCAAGCGTTGTGTGGAGTGTGGTGTGTCGGGCTTCATCATTCCCGACCTTCCATTCGACGACTACTTGCGTGAGATAAAGCCTCTTGCCGACCGCTACGACCTGCGTTGCGTGATGATGATAACGCCCGAGACATCTGAAGAGCGCATCCGTTTTATCGACGAGCATACCGATGGCTTTATCTATATGGTCAGTTCGGCGAGCATCACAGGCGCACAGAAGAGTTTCGATGAGGCTAAGCAGCAGTATTTCCGCCGTATCAATGCCATGCAGTTGCGCAATCCTCGTATGATAGGTTTCGGCATAAGCAATCGTCAGACACTTGAGAGTGCCCAGCAGAATGCGGCTGGCGCAATAATTGGCAGCAAGTTCGTAACATTGCTGCGAGAGAAGGAGGACCCTACGGAAGCGGTAGAGCAACTGTTGGAGGACTTAAAGAAGTAGAGTAAACATAAAGCCCACCCTCAAAATAATATATAACATGACAAAGAGTTTCCAATCCACCCCACATAATGGTTTTTACGGACGTTTTGGCGGAGCCTACGTCCCCGAGATACTTCACAAGTGTGTCACCGACTTGCAACAGGCTTATCTGCCTATCATCGAGAGCGAGGAGTTCAAGAAGGAATACCATTCACTCCTGCGCGATTATGTAGGTCGTCCCTCGCCCCTGTACTATGCCCGTCGCATGAGCGAGAAGTACGGTTGCCAGCTTTATCTCAAGCGCGAGGACCTCAACCATACCGGTGCTCACAAGATAAACAACACCATCGGTCAGATTCTCATGGCAAAGAAGATGGGCAAGACACGCATCATTGCCGAGACAGGTGCCGGACAGCATGGTGTTGCCACTGCCACAGTGTGCGCGCTTATGGACATGAAGTGCGAGGTATTCATGGGCAAGACAGATGTTGAGCGTCAGCACACCAATGTTGAGCGTATGCGTATGCTTGGAGCTACCGTTCATCCTGTGACAACGGGCAATATGACTCTGAGCGATGCTTGCTCCGAGGCTATACGCGACTGGTGTTGTCATCCGCAGGACACATTCTACATCGTAGGCTCAACAATGGGACCTCATCCTTATCCCGACATAGTGGCCCGTATGCAGAGCGTCATCTCCGAGGAAATAAAATGGCAGTTGCAGGAGAAGATAGGCCGCGACTACCCCGACTGTCTTGTGGCTTGCATCGGTGGCGGTAGCAATGCCGCCGGAACTATATATCATTATGTGGATAACGACAAGGTGAAGATTGTGCTTGCCGAGGCTGCCGGCCATGGCATCGACACCAACTATACAGCCGCGACAATACATTGCGGCACCGAGGGCATTCTGCATGGAGCACGCACACTCGTGATGCAGACCGAGGACGGACAGATAGAAGAGGCGTTCACCATTTCTGCCGGACTCGACTATCCAGGTATTGGTCCTATGCACGCCAATCTTGCCGAGCAGGGTAGGGTGAAGGTACTTGCCATAAAGGACGACGAGGCTATACGTGGTGGCTACGAGCTTACACGCATGGAGGGTATAATCCCGGCTATTGAGTCGGCACATGCCATTGCTGCCTTGCAGCATCTTGAGTTCAAGAAGGACGATGTGGTGGTGCTGACTGTTAGCGGACGTGGCGACAAGGATGTGGAAACTTATCTCAACAACAAGGAAATGGCAGGAGAATATGGAAAATTCTAAATTCAAATACAATGTGGCAAGCCGCTCAAGGCTTGCCGACCTTTACACCCCAGTGTCGCTATATATGCGCTTGCGCTACAAGGGTGTGCAGAGTGCGCTCATGGAGTGTTCCGACTATCACGACCGTGCCAACTCGCGCTCGTTCATTGCCATACACCCGTTGGGAAGTGTGGCTATAGGTCATGGTGTGGCTACATTGCACTTGCCAGACGGCACTGTCGAGCAGCATGACATCGACGATACTTACACTTGCGATGTGGCCATCAACTCCTTCCTATCGCGCTTTGAGGTGGGTGGCGACGGGGCTGAGCAGTATGGACTCTTTGGTTACACCACGTTCAATGCCGTGCGCTATTTCGAGCACATCAATGTTAAGGACGAGACCCGTGAGGAATACGACGCTCCCGACGTATTATATATAATGTATAGGGACATCATCGTGTTCGACCATTTCAACAGTCGCCTCACATTGCTGTCGCTTGGTGGCAATGAGGTGCTCGACGATATGGAGCGTGCCATAGACAATCCCAATGAGCAGGATTTCGGATTCCGTACGGTGGGCGATTGCACATCGCCGCTTACAGATGATGAGCATCGAGCCAACATACGACGTGGCATCCAGCATTGTCTGCGTGGCGATGTGTTCCAGGTGGTGCTCTCGCGTCGCTTTGTGCAGCATTATGAGGGCGACGACTTCAAACTCTACCGCACCTTGAGGAGCATCAATCCCAGTCCTTATCTGTTCTATTTCGATTTCGGTGGTTTCCGCATCTTCGGTTCTTCGCCCGAGACACATTGCCGTATAGACAATAGAAAAGCCTTCATCGACCCTATTGCTGGCACAACCAAGCGCACTGGCAATGAGGATGCCGATAGACGTGCAGCAGAATATCTGCGCAACGACCCTAAGGAGAATGCCGAGCATGTGATGCTTGTAGACTTGGCTCGCAACGACCTCTCGCGCAATTGCCACGACGTGAAGGTTGATTTTTACAAGGATTTGCAGTACTACTCGCATGTGGTTCATCTTGTCAGTCGTGTTAGTGGTATGCTCGATGATGGAGCCGACCCTGTTAAGGCTTTCATCGATACCTTCCCGGCTGGCACATTGTCGGGTGCGCCTAAGGTGAGGGCTATGCAGATCATCTCGGAGCTTGAGCCTCACAATCGTGGTGCCTATGGTGGATGTGTGGGTTTCATAGGTTTAAATGGCAATCTCAATCAAGCCATCACCATACGTACATTCGTAAGCCGTGGCGGCGAACTGTGGTTTCAGGCTGGCGGAGGCATCGTGGCAAAGAGCGATGTGGAGTATGAGTTGCAGGAAGTGAACAACAAGCTTGGAGCCTTGAGGAAAGCCATTAAGGAGGCTGAAGACAAGGCATAACTTGGTGACTTCATGACTTCATGACTTCGTGACAAAAAAAATCGTGGCTTCGTGAAAAATAAAGTGAATAAAAACAACAAACAAAATAATCAATGAAGACAGTAATAATCGACAACTACGATTCGTTCACCTACAACCTGTCGCATCTCCTTAAGGAGCTTGGGGCTGAGGTTACAGTGGTGCGCAACGACAAATTCAACTTGCCTGACCTGGAGTCTTACGACAAGATAATCCTAAGTCCCGGTCCAGGCATCCCGTCGGAGGCAGGACTTCTGCTTGATGTGATACGCACTTATGCCGGCAAGAAACCCATTCTTGGTGTGTGTCTTGGCCATCAGGCCATAGGCGAGGTGTTTGGAGCAAGACTCGAAAACCTCAAGGATGTGTATCATGGAGTGCAGACCGAAGGCACACAACTTGGCAACGACTACATCTTCCGAGGATTGCCCAAGCGTGTGATGATGGGACGCTACCACAGTTGGGTGATAGCACGAGACAGTATGCCCGACGTTCTTGAGGTGACTGCCATGTCGGATGATGGAGAGATAATGGCTTTGCGTCATCGACAGTACGACATTCATGGTATACAGTTTCATCCCGAAAGTGTACTCACACCCGAAGGTTATACTATAGTCAACAATTTTCTTAAGGGATAAGTCAAGGCGAGCATGTCTTGAAACAACCGTATCATGGCATGATACGACCATATCGTGCCATGATATGATGTATTTTTATTTCTTTGTTCAATCGTTTGTTTTTTCGTCTTTTTTATATAACTTTGCAGACGAACAACTACTTTACTTGTTTTACCTATATACTGAACAATCAAATATAATATATCAATATGAAATTTTCACGCACCATCTTATTGGGTATGTGCCTTGCGGCAGCTCCTGCTGCAGTGATGGCTCAAACCAACAAATCGGAATTTGAACTGATGCAGAGCAATGTTGCCAATCCCGACAACACGCCGCGTCCGGTATTTCCTGTGCCAAGCCGCAGGCAGTTGATGTGGAACGAGACCGAGTTCTACGCTTTCTTCCATTACGGTATGGATACATACACAGGCAAGGAGTGGGGCAATGGCACCGAGGACGAGGCAATATTTGCCCCAACACGTGTGCCCGACCCTATGCAGTGGCTACGCGTGGCTAAGTCGGCTGGCATGAAAGGTGGCATTGCTGTGGTTAAGCATCACGACGGATTCTGTCTGTGGCCAACAGAGACTACCACACATAGTGTGTCGAGCTGTCCTACCGAAAATGCCCGCAAGACCAACATTCCACGCGACTTCACCCGTGCTGCCCGCAAACTTGGCATGAAGTATGGCTTCTATGTGTCGCCTTGGGACCTTAACAGCAAGTACTGGGGCGAGAAGGACGAGCATGGCAACTATACCGACAGCTATGCCAAGAAGGTGTTCTTCCCACAGTGTGTGGAACTGGCCAAGTACGGTTCCGACCAGTTTGAGATGTGGTTCGACGGAGCTACGGGTGGCGACCATGCCGGATATTATGGTGGTGCTTACGGAGGTAAGGGTTCTACAGGCCACCGCACAATTGATGATGCGCAGACATTCTACGACATTCCAAACCTTCGCGACTCCATCCACAACATGCTTCCTAATGTTATAATGTGGGGAGTAGGCGGCGAGGCACGCTGGATAGGCAACGAGGCTGGACATAGTGGCGAGACTTGTTGGGCTATGGGCGATGCCGAGAGTGGCGACGAGAATGGATGGCGTTGGCATCCAGGCGAGAGCGACGCAAAGGCTACAACCGGTGGTTGGTTCTGGAAGAAGAACGAGAAGGTGCTGTCTGCCGAGCGTCTGTTCCAGATGTATCTTGAGACAGTAGGCCGCAATGCTACGCTTATCCTCAACCTTCCGCCTGATGTGAACGGACTTATTCCTGAGGCTACAGCCCAGCGCATGACTGAGCTTGGCAAGCTATTGCGCTCGCGACTTGGCAACGACCTTGCCAAGAAGGCTACTGTTAGCGTGAGCGAGGAGCGCACAGCTGGCAAGAACCGCAACTATTCGGCACGCAACCTGACCGACGGTAAGCGCGACACCTATTGGGCTACCAACGATGGCACAACCAAGGCTACTATAACACTTACTTGGGCTAAGCCTACCACCGTGCGCTATGTGCAGCTCATGGAGCATATAAAGCTCGGACAGCGTGTGCGCTCATTCACCATCGAGACAAGCGAGGACGGAGTGAACTTCACCCCGCGTGCCACCGATGTTGTCACCACTACCATTGGCTACAAGCGCATTGTGCCGCTCAATGGCTCTACAGTGAAGAGCTACGAGGGCGACGGATATAACGTGCGTGCACTGCGTGTGACTATCAACGACAGCAAGGCTTGTCCGCTGATCGAGAATATTTCGGTATACTAAGCAACCCAACCATCAATAGAATACATACAATGAATAAGTCAAAATATATTGGCAAGTCGCTTGCTCTTTCGCTTGCCTTACTTTCTTCGCTCTCCATTTCTGCCCAGACAGCAGAAAAGAAGCTGTGCGACTTTGAGTCAACCGACTCTTATGCCTCTGTCGGCGTCTACGACACATGGGAGAACTCTCCTTTCCGCGACGGCTCTGTTAAGGGCAATGTGCGTGTGGTGAACAATCACCTTACTGCTGCCGACCCTGTGCGCGGCTTTGCTCCTAATCCTTCGTCGAAGATACTTGCCTTGCAGCGCTCGCGCTTTGGCAGCAACACGTTTGGTGCGCTTGTGGCCCTTAAGCAGCCCTTTGCCCAGACCAAGCAGAAGCAATATGTCCATGTCAAGATATATTCGCCTAAGTCGGCCCCTGCCATGCTTATCGGTCTTGGCAACCGCGACGACCGTCCGCATCAGTCGCCTCTGTCTGAGCAGTTCTGGAGCATAACCTCGCAGCCGCTTGTTGCCAACCAGTGGAATGATGTGGTGTTCCCAGTGTCGGGCTCCAATGGTATTACCATTCGCAATCTGCTCATCGTGCCTGACGCCACATCTCCCCATAACCTTATGGAGGATTTCGCCGTGTATATCGACGACATTGTGTTGACCGATGATGATGCTCCGTTCTTCTCTACAAGCGGCAAGAATGCCGTGAAGAGATTCAAGGCTGGCGATGTAGTTAGTCTTAGCCGTGGCGTAGACGCTCTTGGCGGTGGACTCAATGGCGACATTCTTCTTGCCGACGGTTCGGCTGTGACGGGCAAGACTGCCATTTGTGGCAAGCCTGTAAAGGTGAAGGCTGTGCCGGCTCCAGGCTTTAAGTTCTCTAAGCTTGTGATTCGTCATGGCAGATACCTCGATGGCGAGCAGCAGAACAACTGGGTGGAGACTACCGTAAGCGCATCGCAGTTCCGCGACGGAGAGTACACAATACCTGCAAAGATTGTGGATGGCGACATCCGACTCATTCCTTATTTCAGCAGCGAGGCTGCAAAGTAAATAGATGAATATGAACAAAACGGTATTATTAGCCTCGGCTGGTCTTGCTTGCATACCCTCATTCATGCAGGCAAAACCGGCAAAGGCACAGAAGGCTGACGCTTCGCGTCCAAACATTATCTTCATTATGTGTGATGACATGGGCTATGGCGACCTTGCTTGCTATGGACAGCCCTTCATCTCTACGCCTAACATCGACCGCATGGCAAGCGAGGGTATGCGTTTCACACAGGCTTATGCAGGTTCGCCTGTGTCGGCTCCTTCGCGTGCGTCTGTTATGACAGGTCAGCATTCGGGTCACGGACATGTGCGTGGCAACAAGGAATACTGGTCGTATGATAACACTGTGAAGTATGGCGATAATGTAGACTTTGCTGTGGTAGGACAGGAGCCTTACGACCCGGCTCATAAGATATTGCCCGAGATGCTTAAGGATCGTGGCTACCGCACAGGCTTGTTTGGCAAGTGGGCAGGTGGTTACGAAGGCTCAGCGTCTACACCCGACAAGCGTGGCATTGACGAGTTTTATGGATATATATGCCAGTTCCAGGCACATCTCTATTATCCCAACTTCCTCAACCGCTACTCACGTTCTATGGGCGACACGGCTGTTGTGCGCGAGGTGATGGAGGAGAACATAAAGTATCCTATGTTTGGTCGCGACTACTACAAGCGCCCTCAATATTCGGCACGTATCATCCACGACAAGGCTCTTGAGTGGATTGACAAGCAGGACGCGCAGCATCCGTTTGTAGGATTCTTCACCTACACTCTGCCTCATGCCGAGCTTGCACAGCCCGACGACCAGATTCTCGAAGGATATAAGAAGAAGTTTTTTGTCGACAAGACTTGGGGCGGACAGGAAGGCTCGCGATATAATGCTGTGGAGCATACTCATGCCCATTTCGCCGGAATGATAACCCGACTCGACTCTTATGTGGGCGAGGTTATGGCTAAGCTTAAGGAGAAGGGGCTCGACAAGAACACTCTCGTGATATTTACTTCAGACAATGGTCCTCATGAGGAGGGTGGTGCCGATCCTGCTTATTTCGGACGCGACGGCAAGTTGCGTGGATTGAAGCGCCAGTGCTACGAGGGTGGCATACGCATTCCTTTCATTGCATGGTGGCCTGAGCATATCAAGGCAGGCTCAGTAAGCGACCTTCAGTTTGCTTTCTACGACCTAATGCCTACCTTCTGCGACCTTGCAGGGGTGAAGAATTTCCGCAAGCGTTACACCAACCGTTCTCTGCCTGGTGATGGTTTCGACGGACTCAGCATTGCGCCTACATTGCTTGGCAATGACCAAGCACAGCAGAAGCACGACCATCTGTATTGGGAATTTCACGAGACCGACCAGATAGGTGTGCGCCGTGGCGACTGGAAGCTTATTGTAGTTAAGGGAAAGCCGCGCCTTTATAATCTTGCCAACGATATTCATGAGGACAATGATGTAGCTGCACAGAATCCGGAGATTGTAAAGGAACTTGTGGACGTGATTAAAAAGGAGCATACGGACAACCCGATGTTTAAAATTACGTTGCCGTATTGATGTAATTGGTTAAGTCAATGTAGGAGGGTATGGCATCCTTGCCATACCCTCCTACAGATTGCCGCTTATATGTCTATACGCCACTTGTCATCGTGGCATATAGACCCTTGTCGTTTTCCCGTGAAGTGCGGGTGACTATGTTTGCTGAGCACCTTATACTCCTGCCCTGCTTAGGAGTTTATCTAATGTTATTAATTTCCAAGTTGTTATTAATGTTTGATACCTCCACATTCTATGGATTTGAATATTCTTCCAAGAAATTTTTTTCGTACATGATCCGAAGTATTTGTATAATTCTTACCAGATTCATCTAATCGCCACCCATCATAATCACTTCCTGTCATAACCATTTGATCTTTTGACAAAGTTAAATCTACAACTTCAGTATATACACCATCAAAGATACAGAAACCTGCAGCGGAAATATTACCTAATGTCACCGATTCTAGTTTTAGACAATTAAAAAAGGCAAGGTCACTTATAGATGAAACTATCGGAGCATAGATTGTTTCAAGATCATTACATTGCTCAAAAGCATACTGGCCTATTCTCTTTACCTCTGGCAAGCTAATTGATTTCAGCGGTTGACAATCCGAAAATGCATTAGACGGCAAAGCCTCAACTCCGTAAACAGTTAATTCGATACTGCCATCACTTGCACTGCTTAGAGCGTCTTTTATTGCATTAAACACATCCTCCCCTGCATTTGCAGGCAAATTTCTGATTACAATGTTCTTATTGCCCGCAGCCAAAGCATTTTTTATAATTAGTACGGCATTTTCTGTAGGTGTTACAGCATCGCCACCAGTAATTGCATCGCCAGTACCCCAATCCTCAACACTTACACTTCCTATTGTAGCCTTGTCCTTACCTATTTTTACATCATAGGTATAGCTCATTGCTTTGCTAAGAGCAGGAATACCCTTTACATACAGTTCTTTAGTCTGAGTAGGTTTGCCATCACCATCATTGTATGTCACAGTGAGTTTTAGGAAATTTTCAGCATTATTGTCTGCTCTAGGAGATACCAAAGCATAGAATACATTGTCTTTTTTACAAGCTTGGATGCCTACGTAGCTGTCACTTTCTCCTGCTGGAACTTTCAGCTTAGAATAAACTTCTACGGCAGAAAGTGTAGGGCTAAGATCTTTGAACTCATCTCCAAACCCACTTGCTTTGATAATGACGCGAGCCGTCTGACGTTCAAAGTTCAATGCCAACTGTCTGTCGGAAGGTATATCTGCCTTTTCTATCTTTCTTGTGCATGTCATATAATCAGACTGAGCAATTTTTTCTATGGAAGATTGGTCATTTGAGACATAACCTACAGAGAAAGAATTGGTGGAACTTTCATCCGCCTTCTCAGGATAACAAGCCTCGAAAGTCTGGGTATTACCCGTCCAGACCAGATAGTCATTCGCATTCGCCCATTGTCCGGCCTTATTTTTGGTATAAATCACGGTTTTGCCCTCAGTAGTTACACTGATGGCATCACCCTCATTAAAACTATTTTGTTCCTCTGGTGTACCCAAAGGATTGCTACGGGTAAAAATACTGTTTCCACCAACGGTGGCAGCAATCTTCACCTCATTGGCAGCTGTGTTAGCACTCTGCTCGTCATCTGTAGAGCAAGCGGCAAGCATTGCTATAACTGCAAATGCTCCCATATATCTTGTAATCTTCATATCTTGTCTATTTTAAATGTCAAACAATTCTTTAATCAGTCTCTTTTTCGATAATGGTTTCTTCTCCCCACGGCCTCGCTGTTATGACGCTCCCTTGCACTACATCCTTACCAACCAACAGAAGCAAGTCATATTTTTTACCTGATACAAATTCCACATCGCTGGTGCCAGTCCAGATGTAATCAGTGCCATCCACCTTGAACTTAATACATAATTGTCCTGCAATAACTTTCTGTGGAATCACAATGGCAGAATATTTGAAGGTGGCATGGTCGGTTGTTTTATCCGCCTTCGTGAATGCTACAGTTTCAGGAGTAATGGCTTTTGATGCCCGGCCGTCAAATTGAACACTTATAGGGTCTGCTGCAAAATTCACCTTACTGCGGATGAGGGTGCCATCCACCTTGACATCAGTTACGGTTGCTGACGTAACAGGCTTTTCTTCATCCTGATTAAACTGGTCTCTCAACTCGATAGTGAGATTCAGCTGACTGAGGAGATGGGTGAATGAAACTTCAACTGCTTTGTTTGTATTCAATTCCAAACCAGGCGTGAATCCTGTTTGCTTATATACAATAAGGTCGGATGAATAGTCATCTGCCTTGCTTTGGTCTTCTTGTACAGAAAAGGCATAATATGTCTTTCCGAAGATTCCGTTATTTCCATCCTGATATGGCGCATAAGCCAGAATGTCAACAGCTGTAGTAGAATTCTGCCACAACATCTGGGTAGCAGGATTCCAATTGCTGCCTTCCTGTGTTACCTTGATATTATCATAGGTATACTTGGCATTACTTGCGTTGTTGATACAGAAGCCGAACGAACTGAGTTTCGCTGTACTGCTACCATAAGAGGCACGGGTATTCATGCCATCCACACTTGTCATGATTCTAACCACATTGTCCGCAGGATAATTGTTTTGCGCCAATTCATCATCATTGGAGCAGCTTGCAAAGACTACTGTTGCCAAAGCTGCCATTGTTAATATTTTGATTGCTTTCATATATATTGATGGTATGTTTTGTTCTTTTAAGAAAGTTAATCGTAAGCCTTATTTCAGTTGGTTAATGCTAAAACGCAAAAAGCCTTCCGCAGGCGTCTCGAAAGACACCTACGGAAGGCTTTGCAGCTATGTGGTTCTCTTAACGTTACGGCACAATTACCCCCCCACCGCCTAAGACGTTAGGCTTCAGAAGGCAGACGAAGCAATCGGAAAATAGTGTAGCCATTGTCATAATTCTTGTTGTTTCTTATTGTTATGTGTTCTGATGTGACACCTGATGTGAGTGCAAATATACAAATTAAAATTCAAAAAAGGTGTCTACTTCCCCTGTAAAAGTGTCTACTTCATAGGAAGTGGACACCTGAACATAGGAAGTAGACACCTGAACACATGAAGTAGACACCCTTTTTAATGAATTTTTAGCAGAAAAAGCGTGCTGGTTTGAAAATGAAGTCGTACTTTTGTGGAAGATAATTTTAAGACAGATGGTTATGAAATACTTGGATCCTAAGGCAGACCTCACGTTCAAGAAGATATTCGGCAATCATCCACAACGGCTGACAAGTCTTCTGAACGCACTCCTGCCACTCAGCGAAGAGGAGCAGATACACGAGATAGAGTATCTGCCTACAGAACTTGTGCCCCAGGTCGATGGTCACAAGAATACAATTGTGGATGTACTCTGCACAGATTCAAGAGGCAGGAAGTTCTGCGTGGAGATGCAGATGGAATGGTCTAACGCATTCAAGCAGCGAGTACTGTTCAATGCTTCCAAACTCTATGTGAGCCAGGCAATGAAGCGTGATCAGTATAGCGACTTGCAGCCTGTTTATTCTCTCAATCTGATAAATGATGTCTTCGAGCGCGACACCCCTGATTTCATCCACAACTACCGCATCGTGCACGACAAGGACAGCAATAAGGTGATTGAGGGCTTGCATTTCACCTTCATTGAACTCCCTAAGTTCACTCCTCATTCCATTGCCGACAAGCGCATGATGGTACTGTGGCTAAGATTCCTGACGGAAATAAATGCCAACACACAGGAAGTGCCTTCCGACCTTCTCAACGAACCGGAAATAGGAAAAGCTGTAGAAGAGCTGAAGATTTCTGGTTTTACTGATGCAGAACTTAGAGCCTACGACAAGTTCTGGGATTCGGTAAGAGTGGAGAGAACTATACAGTATGACAGTTTCCAGAAAGGTAAGGAAGAGGGTAAGGAAGAAGGAAGAGCTGAAGGCATGGAAATGGGCATGAAGCAAGGCATGGAAAAAGGCAGAGCTGAAGGCATGGAAGAAGGCATGTCCCAACGAAGTCTTGAAATTGCCAAGAAGATGCTGGCAAAGGGTATGGATGAAGCGTCTGTCATGGATATGACGGGACTGACGGCAGATGAGATGAAGCAGCTGAAAGCGGAGATGTAGATTACGATTATCACAATATAATCAAGGGTCTATACGCCACTTGTCATCGTGGCATATAGACCCTTGTCGTATTCTTAGAACTCTTCGTCGTCATCAAACTTAAGTCCTTCGTTCTTGTCCTTGATATAATAGTCGCTGAGCATACCGAGGAAGATGGAGATTTCTTTGATGGCGTGTTCAGTGTCGGGACTTATTTTCTTGTTCTGCAGTCGCAGCATCATTGTGCCGTAGAGAGCGTTGAGACAAGTCTCTATCTCGTTAACATCCTTGTCGCCACGATTGCGTAGCTCAACGATGAAAGGCAACACCTTATAATATTCAGAGTTGTAGAATGGGAAACGCGAGCTTTGCAGCAACTGGTTGTGAAGGTCGTTCATGTCCTGCACTACTATCTGGTTGATGGTGAGATGTCCCTTCTCGCGCTTGCCTTCAGAGTTCATCATGGTTATGAGGTTGCCATACCAGTCGACCATTTCCTCGCGCTGTTCGTCGGTATAGTTGGCGAAACGTGCGATGTATTCATTCTTTATTCTTGACAGCTGACAGCCGTAGGCACGAATGATGTCCTCCACCTGCCACATGTAGAGCACAAACTCTGCTGTGCTCTTCTTGCGTAATTCTTGAGCTATAAACATATTTTAGTAGGGAAGTTTATAAAGGTTGAACACCGTTCCGAGCAGCATAATCATAGAGAATATCACTACAATGCAGCCCACAACACGGTTGATGAGGAGTATGCCGCTTGCGTCGAACTTGCCGCGTACCTTATCTATAAGCCACGTGAGTCCAAACCACCACAGCATGGCACCTCCCACTACACTCGTATATCCCACCGTCATCTCTATGGGGCGATTGGGCACAATGAATGCGAATTGTGCGAAGAGGAAGATGAAGAGGAAGATGATGAGAGGGTTGGACAGAGTGACAAGGAAAGCCGTGATGCCGTTGTGCACGAGTGTGCCCTTCTGCGTCTTGTTGCTCTGGTGCATGTTCTTAGTAGGGTTGGAGCGGTAGCAATAAATGCCGAAGAGCAGCAACACAACGCTGCCGCTAATCTGAAGCATGAAGCGATAGCGCTCGTTGCTTACGAAGTCCATGACGAAACTCATGCCGAAGCCTGTGAACAGCGCATAGATAATGTCGCTCACGCAAGCCCCGACACCTGTGATAAGGCCGTACCAGCGACCTTTGTTCAATGTGCGTTGTATGCAAAGCACTCCCACCGGACCCATTGGAGCCGAAGCCATGATGCCGATAAGTATTCCTTTGAATACAAAGTCTAATATGTCTAATTGGATTGGAAACTGCATAACGGGTGCAAAATTGCGCATTTTTTATGATATAGACAAATTTTAGGCTTAAAACTTTGTTACATTACAACATTTTTAATACCTTTGCTAAGTAAAAACTTCATGCACATGTCTACACCCCATGCACGGAGTGATGGTTAGCCCCCTTAACTCACTAAGAGATAAAGATTAGGAAATCTTTACTATTAATTTACTAAATATAACAAAAAAAGAAATAATCATGACAGAAGAATCTTTGAAACCGTATGTTATTGGTTTGGACCTCGGAGGTACAAACTCAGTATTTGGCATCGTTGATAGCCGTGGCGACATCAAGGCCACTACATCTATCAAGACACAGGGTTATGGCGACAACCCGCAGGCGTATGTAGACGCTTCGGTTGAGGCTTTGCAGATTATCATCGACCAGGTTGGTGGTATCGATAAGATTAAGGCTATGGGTATCGGTGCTCCTAACGGCAACTATTATAATGGTACTGTTGAGTTCGCTCCCAACCTTGAGTGGGGTCGCGACGGCGTAGTGCCTTTGGCTAAGATGTTCTCTGATAAGCTCGGCATTCCAGTAGCTCTTACCAACGACGCTAATGCAGCCGCTATCGGCGAGATGGCTTATGGTGTGGCTCGTGGTATGAAGAACTTCATCGTTATCACTCTTGGCACTGGTGTAGGTTCGGGCATCGTAGTTAATGGTCAGTTGGTTTACGGCAGCGACGGTTTCGCTGGCGAGCTTGGTCATGTTATTGTTAAGGAGAACGGACGTCTTTGTGGATGCGGACGTCGTGGCTGTCTTGAGACTTATTGCTCGGCTACAGGTGTTGCACGCTCAGCACGCGAGTTCCTTACCAATAGCGATGAGCCTTCATTGCTCCGCGAGCTTGATCCTGCGAAGATTACATCTTACGATGTGTCGGTTGCAGCCTCTAAGGGCGACAAGTTGGCCAACGACATTTATGAGTTCACAGGCAGAATGCTTGGTGAGGCATGTGCCAACTTTGCGGCATTCTCTTCGCCTGAGGCATTCATCTTCTTCGGCGGCTTGACAAAGGCTGGCGACCTCATCATGAATCCTATCAAGAAGGCTTACGACGAGACCGTGCTCAAGATTTACAAGGGCAAGGCTAAGTTCCTCGTGTCTGGTCTTGACGGATCTTCAGCTGCTGTACTCGGTGCGTCGGCTGTAGGTTGGGATATTCAGGAGTAATATTTAGCAGAAATACAGAAGCAACCATGGACTTAGATTTTCGTGGTTGCTTTTTTTGGTTGTGTAGATTAGTGATTGTTAATATATTTAATTTAAGAAACGTTTAAGGTATGAAAAATCATCTAAAGGGCCTCGCTCTTATTGGAGTACTGACGGTTGCTGGCACCATGAATGTCATGGCACAGTCGGGCACATTGCGAGGAAAGGTTGTAGATGCGGAAACCGGCGAACCGCTTATTGGAGCTACGGTTACCGTGAAGGGTATCAAAACAGTTACTGACATCGACGGTGCTTTCGTTGTTAAGGGTGTAAGCGGAGCCAAGGAGGTTACGCTTCAGTACATTGGCTACAAACAGAAGACCGTTAAGGTGGGTGCTGATTCAAAGGGCGAGCTTGGTAGTATTGCCTTGAAGAACGACGGACAGGTGCTTGGCGATGTAGTGGTTACATCACAGATGGCTGTTGCCCGCAAGACTCCTGTGGCTGTTTCACAGGTGCCTATGTCGTTTATTGAGGAGAAGATTGGTACACAGGAGTTCCCAGAAATCCTTAAGTCTACACCGGGTGTTCACGCCAATAAGGAAGGTGGCGGTTATGGCGACTCTGAGATCTACATGCGTGGTTTCGACAACAGCAACATTGCCGTTATGGTGAACGGTGTTCCTATGAACGATATGGAAAACCAGGCTGTATACTGGTCGAACTGGGCTGGTCTTACCGACGTGACACGCACAATGCAGACTCAGCGTGGTCTTGGCGCATCAAAGGTGTCGTCTCCTTCTGTGGGCGGTACTATCAACATCATTACTCGCTCGCTTGAGGCTAAGAAGGGTGGCTCTTTCTATTATGGTATTGGCAACGACAACATGAACAAGATGATGTTCACTGTGTCTTCGGGCCTTTCAAAGAGCGGTTGGTCGATGACATTGCTCGGCTCTAAGACATGGGGCGATGGTTATGCTCAGGGAACAGACTTCTCTGGCTATACCTACTTCCTTAACATCTCTAAGCGTCTGAACGATGCCCACCAGCTTTCGTTCACTGCCTTTGGTGCACCTCAGGAGCACTATCAGCGCAAGAATGGATTGAAGCTTGCCGACTGGAAGATGACGGAGCAGGTGTGGGGCATTCAGAATCATAAGTACAACTCTACTTACGGTTTCGACAACAATGGTCAGCGTCGCACATCTGAGTACAACGTTTACCACAAGCCACAGCTCAGCCTTAACCATCAGTGGCAAATCAACGACCGCTCATCATTGAGCACTGTGCTTTATATGTCTATCGGTCGTGGTTATGGTTATAGCGGTCAGGGTAACGACGACTATGGCTACAGCTATAAGGACTGGTATGGAGCTAACTATGGTGTATTGCAGACAAAGTTCCGCAAGAGCGACGGTACATTCGACTATGGAGCCATTCAGGACATCAATGCTGCTTCGGAGCACGGTTCTATGCTCATCATGTCGAAGGCAAAGAACTACCACAACTGGTACGGACTCGTTTCTACCTATACAACAAAGCTCACTCCTAACATTGACTTCTATGGTGGTGTTGACTTCCGTGCATACAAGGGTACTCATACCAATGACATTATCGACCTCTATGGCGGTGAGTATTACATCGATACAACCCGTAAGAACGTGAAGGCTGCCAACAACAGCGCTGCTGCCAATCCACAATGGGCTTATCAGAAGCTTGGTGTGGGCGATGCCGTATATCGCGACTTCGACGGACACGTAGTTCAGGAGGGTGCTTTCTTCCAGACAGAGTATTCTAAGCGTGGTCTTTCGGCATTCGTTTCAGGTTCATTGTCAAATACTTCTTACTGGCGTTACGACCGCTTGTTCTATGATAAGGAGCATGCTAAGTCGGACACCAAGAGCTATCTTGGATTCACTGTTAAGGGTGGTGCCAACTACAACCTCAACGAGCAGCACAACGTGTTCTTCAACGCTGGCTACATCAGCCGTGCGCCTAAGTTCAACTATGGTGCATTCCTTAGCCCTATGGCAAGCAACGTGACCAACCCTGATGCTAAGAACGAGAAGGTGGTTTCGCTTGAGGTAGGTTATGGCTATCGCTTGAAGTGGCTCACTGTTAATGTGAACGGCTACTGGACAAAGTGGCTCGACAAGACTATGACCAAGAGCTCTACTCTCGGTACATCGCAGACCGAGGCTTTTGTCAACATGACTGGTGTTAATGCCCTGCACAAGGGTGTTGAGCTTGAGGTAAAGGCTAATCCTTTCTATTGGCTTGATCTCAACGGTATGTTCTCTATCGGTGACTGGAAGTGGGATAGCAACGCTACTGGCTACGTTTACGACAACAATGGTCAGCCTCTCACAAAGGATGGTGCTATCGCAAGTGGTATCGGTGCTGAGGATCATCTCACTACAGGTATCAATCTTAAGGGCGTGCGCGTTGGTGGTTCTGCACAGACAACAGCTGCTCTTGGTGCTACAGTGAAGATTGGTAAGGAGATACGTCTTGGTGCCGACTGGACTTTCTATGGCCGCAACTATGCTTACTACTCACTCAGTGGTAGTAACCTCAGTCTTGGCAAGACCAACACTGTGGTTGACCCATGGAAGATTCCTTCAGCAAGCCAGGTGGACGTGAATGCTTCTTACAAGTTCAAGATTGCAGGTCTGAACTCAACTATCTCTGCCAATGTCAACAACCTCTTCGACTATCAGTATCTTGGCAAGGCATGGAATCCGCAGTCGGGCGATGTCAATGAGAACACCATTTATGGTTTCTACACATTTGGCCGCACATTCAGCACACGTCTGAAGATTAACTTCTAAGTTTTATACACTCACATTATATAATAAGATATATAAGACATGAAAAAGATATATTTATTGTCGGCTGTTGCTGCTCTTTGTCTGGCTTCATGCGACGACTATGAGGATCAGTTCAATCTCGGCAATCAGATTACCGATGTAAAGAACAATACTCCTATTGTGTTGGCTGATGCCGACTATGCCACTATTGCCGGACTTACTGCCAACAAGGACCTTGCTGCCAAACTCGATGCTGAGTCGGGCACTAATGCCTATACTGAGGCTTTGGCTAAGTTGGGCTCAACCAAGTACTTCGGCAATCTTATCACTGCCGACCAGTTCTTGCCTGCCTATATATATAATAAGTATAAGGAGGCCGATCTTGGCTCTACATTCAAGGTAACTTACAACGAGTATGTAGGTAAGTCGGAGTATATTGCCGACTTCAATCAGCTTAAGGGTGAGTACACCCTTACCAACGATGATTACAGCGAAGCATGGGAAGGTGCCTCATCGGCTACTTATCTTACACCGAAGACAGTGTCGAAGTTGGCCGAAATAATCAAGAACTCTCACAGTGATGCAGAGGTTGGCGACATCTATGTAGTCAACTATGCTTACTCTGACTTTGAGCCTGCTGGTGGTGGTGAGACTCCGGGTGAAAAGTATGATAAGATTTCGGATGTTATAGCCAATACCGATGGTGGACAGTATTCTGTCAAGGGCATCGTGTGCGCTACTTATAAGACTGGTTTCTTGCTTAAGGACAACACTGGTTATATCCTTGTCTACAAGGCAAGCGATGTGAGTGTTGGTGATGAAGTGGCTGTTTCGGGCACTACCACTCTCTATGGTGGCCTGATGCAGTTCCCAGCTAAGAACACTGAGCTTGATGTGAAGGTTGTTACTCCAGGCAAGGTGCCTAACTTCAAGAATCCTACAGCCAAGAATCTTGTAGCTGCCGACTTCGAGGCATATTCTACAAATCCGTATGTTGCATACGTTACATACAAGGGCAACCTCTCTATCACAACCAACTCAAAGGGTTACAAATATTATAATGTGACCATCGACGGAACTGAGAAACAGGGAAGTCTTGCCAATGTGCCCGACGGCTTGGTTGACGAGGGTCTTAACGGCAAGGACATTGTGGTGTATGGCTATGCTATTGGTGCAACTGGTGCCGACGGCAAGTATCTCAACACTATGGTGACAAGCGTAGCTGAGGCTTCTGCCAAGGCAAAGGTTGTGGCTCGTGCTGCTAATGGTGGTGCCAACAAGTCGGCTATCTATCGTTACGATGGTAAGGCTTGGAAGCTCTACTCTGCAAATGACGCTAAGGTAGTTGCCGCACAGCCTTCATGGTACGACCTTATTGGCAGCAACACTATCTCTAAGCATGCTACATATCTGCCAACTCTCCTTCAGCGCGAGTATCCGTTTGCTGAGGATGGACAGAAGGTAGGTGTGGCTTATCGCAAGTCTTCATCGGCTATGGCTTTCGTGGAATACACTTATAGTGTAACTGACGGATGGGCTGAGTCGAAGGTTTACAAGAAGGAGACTACAACATTCTCTAAGACCGAGAATGGATATGAGGCACAGATAAGCAACTATCTCAGTAGCACTCTGTGTGGTGACGAGGGCGGATTCTCTGCTTTCAACATCAACATCGCATCGCTCAACTATGTTTGGAGCAACACTACTCAGTATGGATGGAAGGCTTCTGCTTTTGCCAACAAGACCAATGTGGCTTCGGAGAGCTGGCTTGTTTCTTCGGCTATCAACATGAAGAAGGGCAAGAATCCTATAATGATTTTCGATGAGGCAATGAACTTCCTCGGAAGCAACAACATTGAGGATTTCCTCTCGGTTAAGGTTTCTACCAACTTTGATGGTAGCGATGTAAATGCAGCTCAGTGGGAGTCGCTTAACATTACAGGACGTACCGACGGACAGTCGTGGACATTCTATACTGTTGACCCTGTGTCTCTCGCTAAGTATGTAGGCAACACCATCCACATTGCGTTTGTTTACAAGAGCACAGATGCTGTGGCTCCTACTTACGAGTTCAAGAATATCGTGGTGAAGGAAGCTGAGGAATAATTGAAACAATAGTTTTTACATAGAAAAAATCCCGTATGAACCATTTGGCTCATACGGGATTTTTTTAGATTCGTACTTTTTTATTAAGTTTGCTGCGCTATTCGTTAGAGAAGTCTGCCACCATCTTGCGGTACATGCTGTAGGCACGTGAGCGTGATATGTAGCCAGTGATATGTCCGGCGGTGTTTACTACGGGCAAATAGCGTGTGCCTTTAAGGTCGAACTTGCGCATAACCTCTTCCATAGAGTCGTTTATGCCTACTACTGCTGCAATGGGTTGCATAAGCTGGCTAACGTTCATCTTGTTGTAAAGCTCTGCGCGGAACATCACGTGGCGAATCTTGGTAATGTCAATCTCGCCAAGTACACTGCCTGCTGCATCAAGCACAGGAATAAAACTGGTGTGGCTCTTGGATATGGAGTTTACAAGTTTTCCCAAAGGCATGTCGGGAGTCACTGCTGTATAGTCGTGCTCTATCACGCTGTCCATGCTCATAAGTGTCAGAACCGATTTGTCGGTATGATGGGTGACGAGCTTGCCTTCGCGTGCCAATCGCATGGCATAGATGCTGTGAGGCTCGAATATGCTTATGGTCAATACCGAACTTACTGCAACAATCATGAGTGGCATAAACAGGTCGTAGCCGTTGGTTATCTCGGCTATTAGGAATATTCCTGTTAGTGGGGCGTGCATTACGCCTGCCATTACGCCTGCCATGCCAAGTAGAGTGAAGTTCTTCTCTGGGATGTAGATTCCCACTTGGTAGGTGTTCCACAGTCGGGAGAAGAGGAATCCGCTGAAAGCGCCTACGAATAGTGACGGGGCAAACGTACCACCGCAACCTCCACCACCGTTGGTGGCAGCCGTGGCAAATGTCTTTGTCAGTATCACCAAGGCTATATAGAGCAGAAGCAGATTGCCGTGGCCATAGAACAGAGAGTTGCGTAGAATCTCGTTCCAGTCGGCTTCGCTCATGCCGTTGAGCAACACGTTGATGGCTATGTATCCCTCGCCATAGAGCACAGGGAAGAGGAAAATGAGCGAGCTAAGTATCACGCCGCCAAGGGCAAGCTTGCCGTAGCGATGCTGTTTCAGTTTTCCGAACATTCCCTCACATGCCGACATTGAGCGTATGAAGTAGAGACTCACGAGTCCGCACACTATTCCGAGCATGATGCTTGCCGGCACACGATTCACCATCCATTCGCCGTCAAGGTGGAAGTTGAAGAGTGAGTCGCTGCCCATAAATATATAGGTGAAGCAAGTTGCCGTCACGGCTGCCGTAAGTATTGGCAATAGCGACGCCATGCTTAGGTCTACCATTAGCACCTCAAGCGTGAACACGAGTCCGGCTATTGGGGCCTTGAAGATGCCGGCAATGGCAGCAGCTGCTCCACAACCTACAAGAAGCATGAGAGTCTTCTTGTCCATTCGGAAGAACTGTCCGAGGTTGGAGCCTATGGCTGAGCCTGTGAGCACGATAGGAGCCTCGGCACCTACTGAGCCGCCAAAGCCGATGGTTATGGCAGAAGCTATGACTGATGTCCAACAGTTGTGACCTTTCAGTCGCGACTGCTTTGAGGATATAGCGTAGAGGATGCGCGTTATACCATGCGAGATATTATCCTTTACCACATACCTCACAAACAATGATGTGAGGAAAATGCCCACTACAGGGAACATGAGATAGAGCCAATTGAATGAGGCTGCATTGAATCGTGAGGTGAGCAAATGTTGTATCTCATGTATGATGGAGTGGAGTATGAACGCTGCCACTGATGCGAAGAAACCTATTAAGAAGGCGAGGATAATGGTCATCTGCCGGTCGGACAGATGCTTTGTGCGCCATTGGTAGAGCCAAAGCTCCAGACTTCGCATTGTGGAAGTGTTGGTATTTGCCTGTTCCATTTGCTTGTGTCTGCTTGTCCTATTTTCTTATGATTGTCACCTGTCCGTCCTCGGTTAGCTTTATAATGCTGCTCGGTGTGTGTGGCTTGTGTTCCTGGCGGCGTGTCCAGCATACATAGTCGACTGCTTCAAGCAACTCTGGGTTGATGTCGCAGTAGTTTTGTGCGGTAGGTTCCCCGCTTATGTTTGCGCTTGTGCTAACGATGGGTTTCTGGAAACGGAAACAGAGTTCTTTGGAGAAAGGCTCGTTGGTGACGCGCAATCCTATGCTTCCGTCCTCGGCAATAAGGTTGGGTGCGAGGTTAACGGCTCCATCCAGAATTACGGTTGTGGGCTTGTCGGCAAGTTCCATGAGATCCCATGCCACATTGGGCACATTGCGCACATAGCGTTGCACGCGGTCGACAGAATCGGCAAGGCAGATGAGGGCCTTGGAGTCGTCACGATGTTTTATCTTGTATACCTTAGCTACAGCCTCAGCGTTGGTAGCGTCGCAGCCAATTCCCCATACTGTGTCAGTAGGGTAGAGTATCACTCCACCCTTGCGCATTGTGTCAATAGCGTTTTTGATGTCTTCTTTAAGTGTCATTTTTCTGAATATTTATTTTATACCGAACGCAAAGTTACAGATTTTTATGCATATTACGCCAAATGTTACGCTGAAAATTCCTACCTTTGTAGCTAAATCAACAAAACAAATGTTGTTGAATCAACAAAAACAATATAAGATATGGATAAAAAAGATTTACGTATAGTGTTCATGGGTACTCCGGAGTTTGCCGTAGGCTCACTGAAACGCCTTGTGGAGAATGGGTATAATGTGGTGGCTGTTGTGACGCAGCCTGACAAACCAGTAGGCCGTCATGGTTCGGTGCTTCGCGCCTCTGCTGTCAAGGAGTATGCCTTGGAGCATGGTTTGCCAGTATTGCAGCCTGTGAAGATGAAGGATCCTGACTTTCTTGAAGAATTACGTTCGTACAATGCCGACCTTCAGGCTGTAGTGGCTTTCCGCATGTTGCCAGAGGTGGTTTGGGCTATGCCTCGCTTCGGTACATTTAATGTTCATGCTGCTTTGCTGCCGCAGTATCGTGGTGCTGCTCCTATCAATTGGGCAGTAATCAATGGCGAGGAGAAGACGGGTGTGACCACATTCTTCCTCGACCATGACATCGATACTGGTCGCATTATCATGCAGCGTGAGTTCCCTATTCCCGATGATGCTGATGTGGAGTATGTGTACGATGGACTCATGAATCTTGGTGCTGGCATTTGTCAGGACACTGTCGACCTTGTTCTGCAGACTGATGGTGATGTGCCTTCGCAGCCGCAGTCAGAGGATGTTGAGCTTAAACCTGCTCCGAAGATATTTAAGGAAACCTGCGAAATTAAGTGGGGTCAGCCAGCCAAGAAGATTTATGACTTTGTGCGCGGACTAAGTCCCTATCCAGGAACTTGGACTACTTTGACTTCAAAGAATGATGGTGGTATTGCTCCGTCGGTTCTTAAGGTGTTTAAGACTGCAAAGACTGGCAATGCTTGCGATAAGACAGTAGGCACTCTTAAGGCAGAACATGGACATCTGTTTGTGGCTACTGCCGACGAATGGCTTGAAATAGTGGAGCTTCAAGCAGCAGGAAAGAAGCGTATGGCTGCACGCGACTTCCTGAATGGCTTTAAGAATGCCGACGACTTCAAGGTGGAATAATCTTTATTTCGATTCGAACAATAGTCGCTTGAACCGAACTCAGATGATTTGTTATATACAAAAAAATAGCATTCGACCAAACATCTTGTTTCAGTCAAATGCTATTTTTTTTATTTCTTATTATTGGTTCTTTATCCTAAACTGTTTTTAGAATATTCCCCATTTCTTCTTGCGCTTTGGTTTTTCATCTTCGTCGCCGAATTGACGCTGACGCAACACGTCATGCCATGAAAGGTTGTCGTGAACCATCTGATAAATCTGTCCCCAGTCGGGCAAACCACCGATGTTGCGGTCGTCGATGAAGTAGTCGGCCTTAAGCTTGCGTGAGAAATGGTTGTTGTTCTGCATTGTCTCCTCAGGATAGTCCCTGTTAACAGCATAGAATTCTACACCGCGTTTGCGGCACCATTCCACAGCCTCCTCAAGGAGCTTGCCTTCGCGCACGCTCCAGAGGATAAGCTTATGACGATCTTTGATAAGCATCTTCAGCGTATCGGTGGCGAAAGGAATTTCCTCACCGATGGCTGGATATTTATGTTCAACTATTGTTCCGTCGAAATCAACAGCTATAACCATATATTATCTTACTTTTTATTTGTTTTGTTTTTTATACCGGCTTCCCCGTCGACTATTACTTCTTGATAGAGTCGTCGTTCTTGTTGCCATAGTGGCTTTCAGAATATGAACCGTAGGTGCCGTATGAACCATACTTACCATACTTGCCATATCTGCCATACTTGCCATACTTTCCGTAGCCGTAAGAGTAACCATACTTCTTCTTCGACATGTCGATACCGTTGATGACAACGCTGACATTAGGCAACTTCTTCTCGTTGGCGAGAGAGTTGATGAGGTCGAAGCTTGACTTTGCAGTGTAGTCGGCACGACACATGTAGATGGTGAGGTTGGCAACGCGGCCAATCTGCAGAGTATCTGTCACCAAACCTACAGGAGCAGTATCGATGAACACATAGTCGTATTCCTCCTTGAGTTGGTCGATAACAATGTCGAGCGACTTGTTGTTGACAAGCTCAGCAGGGTTTGGAGGAATAGGACCAGCCATGAGCAAGTCGAGGTTGTTGTTCACGCCTGACTTAAGAATCTGGCTCTTCAAATCCTCCTTGGTTGGGCTCTGACGCATAAGCAGTGGAGTGATACCATGCTTGAAGTCGTTAATCTCGAAGAGCTGTGCAAGTCGAGGTTTACGGATGTCAAGACCAACGAGAACAACCTTCTTGCCAAGCAAAGCAAAGCTGACAGCAAGGTTGGCAGCGGTAAATGTCTTACCCTCACCAGATGTGGTAGAGGTAAACATGATGACCTTCTCGCCCTCCTTGAGCATGAACTGCACATTCGAACGTATAGAGCGGAAAATCTCCTCCATAACGTTGTTGGTGTTCTCATGCACAACGATGTCGGCTTTGGTCTTGGCTGTAGAGCTTGCAATGGCAACGTCGCCGATGATAGGCAGCTTGGTGAGCTTCTCAACGTCGTCGTGACCCTCAATCTTGTAGCGAAGCATTTCAACAAGGTAAACCAAACCGATAGGCAAGGCAATGCCGAGAATCAATGCTATGAGCAAGATGATAGGAGCCTTAGGGCTTATCTTGCCCTTAACCAAAGGATTGTCGATAATCTTACCCTTGTCGGCTGTGGCTGCAAGAGAGATAGAGTTCTCCTCGCGCTTCTGCAAGAGCATAAGGTAAAGACCCGACTTAACCTCCTGCTGACGACCAATCTGAGTGAGGATGCGCTCCTGCTCAGGAGTTGAAGATATCTGACCATTGTAGAGGCTATACTGCTGCTGAATGTTGTTGCGCTGTATCTCGGTGTTGCGCTGAGCCTGGCTCATTGCGCGGCGAATGCTGTTGGCAAGGTCTTCAAGCTGTGCAGTGAGCGGAGTTACAGAAGGAGAAGTCTCGCTTGCGCTACGCAAGAGGCGGTTGCGCTCCATAGCAATCTCGTTGTACTTTGTAATGAGAGCCGAAGCTGCTGGGTCGCTCAAACCAACGTTTGAAGGCAAAGCCTGATTTTTGTTGGCAGGCTCGTTCATGTACTCGTTGATGCTGCGGAGAAGCTCAATCTGTGTGTTGGCTTCTACAAGCTTCTGTGTGTACATGTCAGAGTTGGCAACAGTCTGAGCCGAGTTGATCTTAGGATCGATGATGCCATAGCGGCGTTTTGTTGACTCAAGATTACCTTCTGTAGCACCGAGCTCGTTGTTGATCTTCTCAAGACGAGTGTTGATGAACTGCTCTGTACGCATGGCAATCTCGTTCTTGTCGATGTTTGCCTGACGGTTGTAGCAAACGACGAGCTGCTTGAGGTAGTCGGTTGCACGCTCAGGCACAGCATCATTGATAACCATCTCTGCGATAGTTGTGGTTTTAGAGGTCTGGCTTACCGACATAGCCTTGGCATAAGCAGCACCGGCATCATCAGGCGACACGATGACAGCCGTAAGGGTGCGATCCTCAGGCATTATATGACCAGGGTTAGCCTTGAAGGAGATAGTACCAACGCTTGTGCGGATAGAGAAGGGCAGAGTCTTAGTCGTGCGGTCGATAGTATACTTAATCGGCTTCTTCTCGTTGTCATCAGGCACGTAGGTGTAGGCGCCCTTGATGTGGTACTCACCCTTGGCATAATCCACGGTCAACTTGATAGGCTTCTTGAGGTTGGCCTGTCCGTATGCGTCAAGGTCGATGTTGATAGGCTGTGTCTTGTAGACAATCTTGTCCTTGACAGGAGCCGACATGTAGTAGCTCACATAGAGCTTGAGGTCTTTCACTGTCTCGCTTGCCAATGACTTAGAGCCGAGAATCACCATCTCGTTGTCGATACCGGCAGAGTTACTCATGATACCGAGTGTGGTAGACATGAGCATCTGGTTCTTAGCTGCTGCGCTGCTTCTCGAACTGTTGGGGTCGTCCTTGATGAGCAACTTTACATCAGCCTGATAGATAGGTGTGGCATATCTAAGATAAACCACAGCCAAGCCAAGGCAGATGATAAGCGACAGAACGAGCCATTGCCAGTTGAGAATGATCATTGTGTAGATCGTTTTAAAGTCGAACGAAGATCCTGCTTCGTTCTCTTGCTGGACGCTGTACAATCCTGCTTTCTTGTTTTCTTCCATTGTTTATTCGTGCAATAATATGTGCAATAAAATTATACTTGTTTCTGTGTCTTTATTTCTCGGTTTCGCTTTCGGCAAGCTGCAGTAGGTATTTGCCGTAATTGTTCTTGCTCATAGGCTGTGCCACCTCTTTCAGTCGCTCCTTGTCAATCCAGCCCTTCTTGAATGCAATCTCCTCAAGACAAGCCACCTTCAGACCCTGTCGTTTCTCAATCACCTCTATAAAGGTACTTGCCTCTGACAGACTGTCGTGTGTGCCTGTATCAAGCCATGCGAATCCGCGTTGCAATGTCTTCACCTTGAGGTTGCCCTGCGCCAGGTATTCCTGATTGACAGTGGTAATCTCAAGCTCTCCACGCTTGCTTGGCTTTATGTGGTTGGCTATTTCCACCACGCTGTTGGGATAGAAGTAGAGTCCCACTACTGCATAGTTGCTCTTTGGGTTCTCTGGTTTCTCCTCAATGCTAAGGCAGTTGCCGTTGGCGTCGAACTCTGCCACGCCGTAGCGTTCAGGGTCGTTGACGTAATAGCCGAAGACAGTAGCCTTGCCCTCGCGCTCAACATTCTCAACACTCTCATGCAGCAACTGCGAGAAGCCAGCACCATAGAATATATTGTCGCCCAATACAAGGCAGGCTGAGTCGCCGCCAAGGAAATCGGCTCCAATGATAAATGCCTGTGCCAATCCACCGGGATAAGGCTGCTCGGCATATTCGAACTTTACTCCATAGTCGCTACCGTCGCCAAGCAGTCGCTTGAATGAGGGCAGGTCGGTAGGAGTGGAGATGATGAGTATCTCCCTGATGTCGGCAAGCATTAGTACCGATATAGGATAGTATATCATCGGTTTGTCGAAAATGGGGATAAGCTGCTTGCTTATTCCTTTTGTGATAGGGTAGAGACGTGTACCCGAACCACCGGCTAAAACGATTCCTTTCATAGCTTATGGATGTGTTGAATGTTCGTTAAACTCTACGTTGTTTACTAACAATGCGCATAAAATGCGTACAAAGTTACGAATAAAAGTCGGAATAAACCACTATGGCAAATAAAAATATTTACATATATGCGTATTTATTATTTATTTGGACGTATCGGGCAAAAACTTTTGCCAGTTTGGAATAGTTTTCGTAATTTTGCATGAAATAGCGAAAAATATTTAAACAAAACTTAAACATGGGATTTTTATCAAGATTATTTGGAAAAAAAGACGAAGATAACAAGGCTGGCGGTATGGAAGACTACATGCAGCTCGTGCGTGTCTATTTTCAAGCTTCAATAGCTGCCAACGTGGGTATTACCAATCTTGCAATGTTGCCCGACTTGAGAGTGTTCAAGTCGACTCTTCATGTGCAGACTGTAAACAACAAGCTCGGCCTCGGCGAGAAGAACGCTTGCCGAAAGATGCTCAAGGACATCTATGGCACTGATGACAACTTCTTTAAAGAGGTGGACCAGAGCATTCGCAAGAACTGCCGCAAGATGCAGGATGTGCAGACTTATCTTGTGCAGTTCCAGGGATTCACTCAGGACCTTATGATGCTTATGGGCAACCTTATGAAGTTTAAGTTGCGCCTGCCGTCTGTGTTCAAGAGTGCTCTCTACAAGATGACAGAGAAGACCATAGGCGAAATATTCAGCAAGAACGACTACACCGACCCTGCTGTGCTCAAGGCCGTAGTGGCTATTCGCCAGTATAACCATCGTCTCGGATTCTCGCAGAAGTGGATTTCAGACTTTGTTTATCAGGTGGTTATGCTTGCTAAGAAGGAGCCTAAAGCTGCTGACGAGGACGCAGCGAAGAAATAATAACGAGTGTTGCGGTAAAAAACTGCTGATATTTTTGTGCCGTTCACAGAAATAAGTTAATTTTGTAAACAAATTGTAGCATAATGGAAGCTGACGAGAAATCTATCGACCTTTTCACAACCCGTGTGAGGCAGATGATACTTCAGTATAATGAACTGAGTGAGCAGAATGCTGTGCTTAATGCTACCGTGAATGAGCAGAAGAATCATATCGGGAGGCTTGAGGCACAAATAGTGCAGCTGCGCAACGACTACAATAGTCTGAAGATGGCTCGTATGCTTGAAATTACCGATGGCGACATGGCTATGGTACAAAAGCGGATAGCCAAACTCATAAGGGATGTTGACAAGTGTATTACGCTTCTCAGCGCTGACAATTAAACGAAATGAACAATGCCTGGTGATAATCAAGAGAAACTGAGAATAAGGCTTCATGTCTACGACACGGAGTTTCCAGTGAACATTCGTCCAGAGGATGAACCGTTCTATAGGGATGCTGCTACGCTCATAACTAACACGATGAACGCTTATGCGTCGAGATACAAGGGCCCGAACAATAAGAAGGATCTTCTTTATATGGCTCTTATCGACATCGCGCTGAGATATGAGATGGAACGGGCACGCAACGACACCAAACCTTATGCCGACATTCTTGCGAAGCTCACCTCGGAGATTGAGGACACGTTGAAGGGAGACAAACACTGAGACGTGGTATCATAAAATAAATGTTGGAGAAATAAACACTTAGTATTAATAATGTAATATATATATAATAATGTTAGGTATAATCATCACTGCCATAGTGTCTCTCGTCGTGGGCGGAGCTGCTGGCTATACTATTTTCCGCTATGTAATAAAGGGGAAATATAATGAAATGATTGCAGCCGCCAATAAGGAGGCTGATGTAGTAAAGGAGAAAAAACTCCTTGAAGTAAAGGAGAAATTCCTTAACAAGAAGTCGGAACTCGAAAAGGAAGTGCAACAGCGCAACCAGAAGATTCAGCAGAGCGAGAACCGACTCAAACAGCGTGAGATTTCGCTCAACCAGCGCCAAGAGGAACTTGGACGACGCAAGCAGGAGGTGGAGCAGAATCAGCAGCGCATCGATAACGAGAAGAAACTCATTGCCTTGAAGCAGGAGGAACTTGACAAGATGCAGACTAAGGAGCGCGAGAAACTTGAGGAACTCTCAGGACTTAGTGCTGAAGAGGCCAAGAATCGCCTTGTGGAAAGCCTTAAGGATGAGGCTCGCACTGATGCTGCTTCTTACATCAACGAGATTATGGACGATGCCAAGCTCAATGCCAACACTCAGGCTAAGAAGATTGTCATTCAGACAATACAGCGTGTTGCTACCGAGACAGCTATTGAGAATTCTGTAAGCGTGTTCCATATCGAGAATGATGAGGTGAAGGGACGTATCATCGGTCGTGAGGGTAGAAACATACGTGCTCTTGAGGCTGCAACTGGCGTGGAGATTGTTGTTGACGACACTCCTGAAGCTATTGTTATCTCTGCATTCGACCCAGTTCGCCGTGAGGTTTGCCGACTTGCCTTGCATCAGCTTGTAGCTGACGGACGTATACATCCTGCACGCATCGAGGAGGTTGTGGCTAAGGTTAAGAAACAGCTCGACAATGAGATTATTGAGACAGGTAAGCGCACTGCCATCGACCTTGGTATACATGGTTTGCATCCTGAACTTATACGCATCATCGGTAAGATGAAGTATCGTTCTTCTTACGGTCAGAACTTGCTTCAACATGCTCGCGAGACAGCCAACCTTTGCGCTGTTATGGCTGCCGAGTTGGGCTTGAACCCGAAGAAAGCTAAGCGTGCCGGACTGTTGCACGATATAGGTAAGGTGCCTGACGAGGAGAGCGAGTTGCCACACGCACTTTATGGTGCCAAGATTGCTGAAAAGTATAAGGAGAAACCGGATATCTGCAACGCTATAGGTGCTCACCATGACGAGATGGAGATGAACACTCTTCTTGCTCCTATCGTACAGGTGTGTGATGCTATCTCTGGTGCACGTCCTGGTGCACGTCGTGAGATTGTAGAGGCTTACATTAAGCGTCTTAACGATCTTGAGGCCATTGCAATGTCTTATCCAGGTGTAACAAAGACTTATGCTATCCAGGCAGGTCGCGAGCTTCGTGTTATCGTTGGTGCCGACAAGATGGATGACAAGGAGACAGAGAAACTCTCTGGCGAGATAGCCAACAAGATTCAGACTGAGATGACTTATCCGGGTCAGGTTAAAATTACCGTTATCCGTGAGACTCGCTCAGTGGCTTACGCCAAGTAGAAATCAGCTACTTACGCTAAGTAAATACACAAATCCCCGGAAGGCTTTAGTGCTTTCCGGGGATTTTATTTTTTGTTTTGAGAATAATGTCGTAACTTTGCAGACATATTGACAAAAGATAAAACAGAATAATAGCAGATGAATAGAAGATTTTTTAGTTTGGTAGGCTTGGCTATGCTCTCGCTGACAGTGTTTGGTCAGCAATCTAATACAGAGAGTGCAGCTGATAGCAAAATTCTTAATCACATGGACATTGCCGTTACTGGTGGTTCTACTGGTCTTGGCTTGGACGTGTCGATGCCCGTTGGTAATAGTGTGACAGTACGCACCGGATTCACTTTCGTGCCGAGTATATTCAGCGACATGACTATGGGCATTCAGATAGGTGATGATAATTTGTCGCAGGCTGAGCAGAATCAGAAGTTTGATAAGATGGCGAGTTTCATAGAACAGTATCTTGGCACCAAGATTGACCAGAACATACAGATGCGACGTATGCCCAACTTCAACAACTTCAAACTCCTTGTTGATGTTCACCCGTTGCGCAACAAAAATTGGTTTGTTACTGGTGGTTTCTATTGGGGACCTTCTACCATTGCACGTGCTGAGAATGCTGCCATTGACGGTACATCGCTTGTAGGTGTGGCAATGTACAATAAGTTCTATGATGCGGCTGCTAACGATACTCCTATTTATGGAGATGCTTATCTTGACCCTGAGCTTGCTGCTAAGTTTCTTAATAATGGTAGAATGAGTGTGCATTTGGGTGATTTTAAGGATAAGGTTGACGAGAATGGCAACAAAGTGGGTTACCGACTCGTGCCTGACGAGAATAACATGATTAAGTGTAAGCTTAACGTCAACAGCTTCCGTCCTTACTTAGGTTTTGGCTACGGTGGCAGAATCGTTAAGAATTCCGACATGTATCATGTGTATGTAAGCTGTGGTGCAATGTTCTGGGGTGGCACTCCAAAACTCTATACTCACGATGGTGTAGACCTTATAAACGATGTGGAGAATATTGGTGGAAGCGTTGGCAATAATGTTAAGTTCTTCAAGCAATTCAAGTTCTTCCCTGTATTTGAATTGCGTTTAGCACATAAGATATTCTAAGAAACACATTAATTATATATACGAAAAAAGGAGAGTTCAAACAACCCTCCTTTTTTCGTATAGTTTACTTAACTACAATTTTCTTTCCATTAAACAAGTAAATGCCCTTGGCAAGACCTTCGGTAGATGTAGCGTTCTTGCGAACAATAGTACCGTTGAGGTTGTAGATGTTTGCAGGCTTGTTGCAAGTGTCGATTGTGATGTCGTTGATGCCTGTAGACTTGTATTCATCCTCACTTAACAGTTTAAGCGAAGCTGCAGTTCCATTAGCAACACTGAGATAGTTAGTGTTGTGGGCTATTGTGGTGCGGTTTGCGAAATCCTCATTCTTGTTAGAGCCTGGTTTCAGACAAACCTCTGTTGTAGCCAATAAATCTGTAGCAGTGTTGTAAACCAATTTGCCGTCTTCCACATTGAGAGTGCGCATTGTTTTTTCGTCAAACTGTACAGAGTTGTAGTGTCCGCTTCTCCAGTTGCCTACACTAAAGAAAACACCAGTGAGTTTATTGCCTGATATTGCAGCAACATTGTCAGCGAGAGGCTTAATCTTGTTGTCTGCTACGTCCTTTGATGAGCATTCAATGTATACAGGAGTCTTTGCTGGGATAGTGCCGCTGATTTCCTTGTAAACAGCAATGCCGCTCTTTTCGTCAACATTTGAGATGTAGTATGCCTTCATGCCGCTTGAAGCGAGATCATAGGCAAAGCCTGTGTAGAAAGAAGCAAAATACTTGCCGTCTGACTCGATGTTTGGTGTGATGCCAATGAAGTTATCAGTTTCGGTAGACACCGGTGTGATATACCAGTCTCTATACTCCTTGTAGTCGCTTGATGTAGTGACATAGCTGATACCGTCTTTGAATCCTTTGTCTGCAAGATACAGAGCGTAACCTTTGCTTGTCTGGTAAGCGCGGTAAGCACCCTTAGTATACGATGACTCAATTATCTTAATGTAATAATTAGTCATAGAGTGCATGTCGGCACCCTGTGAAATGATGTTGTACTCATTGCCGCTGATTTTCTTAATATAGAAAACAGAGCCTGGGTCGGATATGATGTTGCTTTTGTCTCCTCTTGTCTCAAGAGCACCAGTTTCAGCTTGTGTTGCACTGTAGTCTATTCCTTTGCTATGATTATCGCAAAGCGTCATATATCTGCCGCTTTTAGCATTCTGTATGCGATAGTAACCATCTCCATTGATCTGAGCATTTGCCGGCATAGTCGACAAGCCTACCAATGCCAATGTTATTAATTGCTTATTCATTGTTTATTTTTGTATTATAAAAAAATAACCAATCCTTTATATGTGTTATCATAGGATAAAGATAAAGGATTGGTTATGTAGTAATTTATCTATTGCTGTATAATTTGCAATATGCTTGCTTTTTTATTACTTAGCAATACAGATAGTAACGCGGTTCTCGTCATTGTTAACGAATGGCTGAACGTCAGAACCCTTAGAGTCTGTAGCAATGCGGCTCTTTGAGATGCCACGGTTAACAAGGAACTTAGTAACGGCCTGAGCACGCTGAGCAGCAATGCGACGGTTTACGGCAGCACTACCAGTACCCTTATCTGCATAACCAGTAACAACTACGCGAGCAGAAGGATTCTCTTTGAGATATTCTACGATCTCGTTAATCTTGCTCTGTTCTGCATCGCTGATGTTGAACTTGCCGATGTTGAAGAATACGTCGCGACGGATACCGTTCTCCTTAACATATTCCTTCTTTGCGCTCTCATTGTTAGTAACCTGTGTAGCTGGAGCAGGAACCTGCTTCTCTACAATGCGCTCGATAACGCGCTCAACTGGAGCAACCTGCTCAACCTTGCGTGTAGAGTGTGTCTTGCCAAGAGCAACCTTTGCGCCTACAAGAGCGTTGAAATACCAGTCGGCATTGCCAGCTCTCTTAGAATTGTACTTGTCGTTGAGAGTGTTTGCAGAAACCTCAAGGCCAAGGCTTACGCGCTCGTTGATGCGGAAGTCAACATTAGCACCTACGCGTGCAGCAAGACGAAGCTTAGAGCCGTCCCATGCATACTCTAAAGGATTCTTGTCGTAAACAATCTTGTTTGAGTTGGCAGCGAGAACAGCCTTTCTTACGTCGTTAGCCTCGTCGTTACCCCAAGCGATGTTGGCACCAACACCACCGAATACGCTTACGTTAACAAGACGGTTGGGATCGTACTTGCAGAAGAGGTTGGTAAGGTTGAATGTAGCGTCAACCATAGGAGCAGCATAGCTCCACTTCCAATCCTTCTTGCCGATGCCAGCAAATCTCTGACCTGCCTTGCTCTGCCAGAAGTTAACAGAGAAACGAGCACCTACAACCTTGTTGAAGTTGTAGCCAGCACCAAGCTGGAAGTTAGGAGAAAGGAGAGAGCTGAAATCTATCTCGCCAAGAGTCTCCTGAACACCGCCCTGAATCTGAACGTATGCGTGTGGCTCAAAAACTTCCTCAGTCTTTGCTTCCTGAGCTGCAGCTGTTGTGCAACCCATAGCTACCATACTTGAAAGTACAATATTTTTCAGTTTCATAATTTTATTTCTTTTAGATGATTATTCTATTCATGGGGTTGTCTGTTCATATAAATGAACGACAACCTCATGTTATCCAAAGTTCAATGAGTTCTCCTGTACGGATTACTCAACAACCTTAACGTAGAATGTACGCTTAACAGTCTTGCCAGAGTAGTCAACTGCCTCGTATACAATCTCGTATGTACCAGGCTTGTTAGCCTCGAAGCCGATCTTGTAGATGTTGCCGTCGATTACCTTGTTGATGTTAGTACCTGTAACGGTTGCACCCTCAGGACCATTTACGTGTACATACTTCTTGTAGGCAGGAGCGAGGAGCTCACCAGTGTAAGAAGTAGCTACGAATACAGTAGAAGCCTTGCCACCGTTCAACTTCAAGTGAGCAGCTGCCTCCTTTGCATTTGGCAACTGGTTCCAGCTACCGTTCTGTGCTGTATAGAGCATAGTAGGCTGGAGAAGTGAGTTAGACTTTGTGAGGAGGTGCTCAAACTTCTTGATGTAGCTGTTGAGGCGTGTGATAACCTGACCGTCAATCTTGTCAGACCAACCCTGTACCTTATCAACGATATTGTTAACATTGCCAATCATGTTGCCAACCTGGTTGTTGATATTGTCGATGATCTTGTTGAACTCGTCCATTGGAATCTCAACCTCGTATGTCTCTGTCTTATCCTTAGGAATGGTGATCTTGAAGTTGTCCTTGTTGATCTTAATCTCCTTGTCACCATCTTTGAATGTTACAGTGGTTTCTGGCTTCAATTGACTCAAGTCAACAGTTACATTACCATTGCTGTCAGCTGTACCATGAACGACCTGTCCGTCGAACTTGATACCAACTTCTGGAACTGGGATAACAACACTACCATTAATTTGAATATTGTCGAGGTCAGGCATACCCTTAAGAGTGATAGAAGTCTTCATGTTGCCCATACCCTCAATCGGAGTCCAGTTGAACTTGTAGTCACTGAAGTTAATGAAAGACTGAAGTGACGGGATGCGAGGCAGGTCAACATTGATGCCATCCTTCAAGAACTCGTATGACAACGGCTTGAATGCTGTAGCAGCGAGGTTGAGTCCTGATACTGTAGACTTTGTAACCCACTCACCCTTCTCGTTCTTGAACTTCCAAGTAGCCTTAACGCCATAGCGTGTAAGACGGTTGTTGAATACGTTCTTGATAGAAGAAGCGATATCACCGATGTTGAGTGAGCTTGATTTTGGGTGACGGAGCTTACCGAGAACATTCTTGGCAGCATCCTTCAAGTCAGCAGCATCAGCTGATGTCCAAGTCTTAGCTTTGTCTACATCCGCAGCGTCAAGCTTAACCTGCAAAGCATAGAAGCCGCTCTTCTCGTTTACGTTAATACCACGAGAAACACCGAACTTAAGCACGCGGTCGGTATTAACCGGAGTGAGCTTAAACGGAGCCTCATTACCCTGGCTGTCAACAAGCTTAAAGTCGATGCAGTTAGGATCTACGTTAGTTGGGTTAACTGTAACGAAGATAAGACCAGTATTTGAGTCTGAGTCGCTGATGAGAGTACCACTCCTGTAGTTTTGACCACCAAACTCGAAACTTTCCATAGTATTGCCATAGTAAGCACCCATAATGCTCATTTCAAGACCGAACGGAGTCTGAACATAGCCAGTTACTGGGCTTTCAGAACCCTGAACAACAACGCCTGTTACGAGCTTGCTGTAGAAGTCGGTCAAGCTTGCGATGAGGTCCTTGTAATTGTTCTCAATAGTTGTGAAGCGGTTGTCAATACCAGAATTTTCGTACCATTTGTTGATTGTACCGAGTGTGAGGTTCTCAAGGTCTGCCTTAGAAACGTACTTATTTGCAACCTCTTCAAGAATTTCGTTCTTTGTGGTCTCAATCAAAGCTCTCAAATCTCTATCGAGATCATTAGCCTTCTGGAGAGCCTCGTCAGCAACACCCTTAGCTGTGATGATGTCCTCCTTAGCCTGTTCGAGATCGCCAGAAAGCTTAGGGAGAGTTACGTTGTTGAGCTTGTCGTAATCATCCTTGAGCTGGTCGATATCAGTTGTGTTGTTTCTAACCTTCTCTTCCAATTCGTCGAGACGGATAGAGTCTGCCTGAGCAAGAGTCAAAGCCATCTTAACAGAGTCGGTCAATGCCTGAGTCTTCTCTGTCCATCCTGCCTTTGCGCTATTGAAATCGCTCTGGAGATCGTCGAGCTGCTTCTTCATACCAGCGTCGCCATTCTCACCATAGATTTCAACGAGCAGCTTGTGAACTGCCTCTGACTTAGCGATAGCATCGTTCAATGCGCTGTTCTCCTTGAGCAACTCGGCGATAACAGCATCAACAGCACCCTTATTGAGAGCTGCCTTGTTCTCGTCGATTGTCTTCTGGATGAGCTCTTTCATCGCAGCTTCTGTGCATCCGCACTGCTTGATGTTGGCAAGTTTGTTGTTAATGTCAGCAAGATCCTTCTTCTGCTGCTCAATAATCTCCTCAAACTTCTTGTTCACCTGATCATTGATGTCGTCGTAGACACCATCACTGTCGTAATCTTTACAAGAAACGAAAGTTGTTGCTCCACTCAACATAAGAGTTGAGACGAGCAAGATGTTAGTTAGGCTTCTTTTTTTCATTGCTTTTTATTGTTTAATTAAACTTGTTTGTTCTGTTTCTGTTTACCGGTAATCCTAAAGTTTGTGTTCCATTTGCGAAATGCGTATGGATATTTTTCCTGATTTCCTCTATCATGAGAAATGAATAGTTGTTGCGTTGTTTCACAATGGAATACATGCAATATGGTTCCTGTATTTTTTGTTTGTTTGCAAAGTTATGCTTTTTTTTTGGTTTGAGTAAAAAAAAAAAGAGAAATTTGCAGTGTATTCATGCTTTTGTCTTAAAAAACAGTGTTTTAGACCACATTATTAGTCTGTTTTGGCTATTGTTAGCGTAAACAATGTGACGCAACAAGCCACAATGCATACCACTCCCTCCGCTATAAGGGTGGAGTGGTATGCAGTGGTTGTAACAAGTATCTTATATACAATAAGGTGTAAAACTAATGGTAAAAAGTGCTGTAACCTTGGCGGGTTGTTGTCTTCCTCTTATTTGGTTATTTCGCCACACAGGCTCTTGTTCATAAGGTATCGGATGGTGTGGCAGTCGGAGTAGCGTGCCTGCAGATACATGAGTTTCGTAACAGCACTCTCCACAGTGCAGTCGTAACCGCTTACTATTCCTGCATCCTTGAGCTGATAGCTTGCCTCATAGCGTCCCATCTTGACGCATCCAGCAACACATTGACTTATGTTGACCACTGTGACACCACGTTTGGTGGCATCCTTGAGCAGTTGTCTGAGCCAAGGCTTCTGTGGAGCGTTGCCACTTCCGAACGATCGCATGACAATACCGCGCAACTCTGGAGCCTCAAGCACATGGCGAACGATGTTTTCCTGTACTCCAGGGAAAAGCGAGAATACCACAACATTTGGGTCCATGGCATAGTGGGGAATCATGGGCTTGCTGAAGTCGGGCTTTAATATATAATGGTGACGGAAGTTGAACTCTACTCCTGCTTCGCATAGGTGGGGATAGTTGAACGAGTTGAAAGCATTGAATCCATCGGCGTTCTCCTTTGTGCTACGGTTGCCTCGCAACAGTCGTCCGCTAAAGTAGATGCATACCTCAGGCACAATGGCATGGCCATCGTCGTTGTAGGCAGACGCAAGCTCAATACTCGTAACAAGGTTCTCCTTGCCATCGGTGCGCAGTTGGCCAATGGGGAGCTGTGAGCCTGTGAGTATGACAGGCTTGGTGAGGTTCTCCATCATGAACGACAGAGCACTTGCAGTATATGCCATAGTGTCGGTGCCGTGCAGGATTACAAAGCCATCGTAGGAGTCGTAGCTGTCGTGGATGATGCGCACAAGTTGTGCCCATCGTCTGAGCGACATGTCCGACGAGTCGATGGGAGGCGTGAACTGATAGGTGTCAATCTCAGTCTTGAGATACGCGAATTCGGGCAGATTGGCAATGAGATGCTCGAAGTTGAGCGGCTCAAGGGCATCTGTCTGTGGGTTGCGTCCCATACCAATCGTTCCGCCGGTGTATATCAGCAGCACTTTGTTGTGACGCGCTTTGGCATTGTCATTGTTCATCGTTCTTGTTTGTTTTGTTCATGGCAAAATTAATACAAAAATCTGACAACAGGGATTGTTTGACAAAGTTTTTGTGATTAAAAACCATGGAATTTACAATATTTCATGATTTAACCCTTAAAAATGATAAATTCTAAGCTTAAACCGACGTTTTGAAAGTAACTGTCTACGGATTGACATTACCAAAGGAATAACTAACTTTCTTTTTGTAAAATGTATATAGTTTGATTTCACGAGGTTGAAAGAGGCATTTTTCTGATATTTAAGCCTAATATTAAAGTTGTGGAAAAATTATCGGCACAAAACTTTGCGAGTGTCAGAAATTAGTAATAACTTTGCACAAACTAAAACACAAATATGTTGCAGCGTATATTATGAAGAAATTGTTAATTCCCATTGTCTTTATGGCAATTGCTCTTTTGCTGGACGCATGTAGCTCAGCAAAGCAGGTAGCGTACTTCCAGAACATCGACTCAGTTAGTCTTGCTTCGTCAAAGGGCCTTTATGATGCCCGTATCATGCCGAAGGACTTGCTGACAATCACCGTTGTCACTTCTGATCCGGCGACTTCTAAGCCTTTCAACCTGTCGATTTCCAATACTCTTGGCACCGACGGACGTCTTGGAAGCAACACAGGCTCATTGCTCCAGTATCTTGTGGACAACGAGGGCAACATCAACTTTCCTATCGTGGGTACTGTGCATGTAGCTGGCCTCACAAAGAATGAGTGTCAGGATTTGATCAAGTCGAAAGTGCAGCCTTTCCTCGCTGCGTCTGAGGTGCCAGTGGTTACAGTGAGCATGTCGAGCTACCGTGTTACAGTGGCAGGTGAAGTTACAGCACCAAAGGTGGTGCCAGTTTCTACTGAAAAGATGAGTGTGCTTGAGGCTATTGCCCAGGCAGGCGACCTTACTATCTATGGTCGTCGTGACAATGTGCTCCTCATCCGTGAGAACAGCAACGGACAGAAGGAGGCTCATCGCCTTAACTTGAATGACGCAAATGTTATCAACTCGCCGTACTATTATGTGCAGCAGAACGACTATATATATGTGGAGCCCAACAGCACGAAGGCTAAGAACTCTGCTATTGGTCAGTCTACGACGTTGTGGTTCTCATTCGTGAGCATTATGACGTCTGTGGCTTCATTGTTGGTTAATATTATCAGAAATTAGTGCTATTATGCATATTTAAGCGTTGGGCTATGGGCTTGACGCTTAATTTTTATCCATAAGTCTTCATCATAAAAACACAATAAGAGTTATAAATAAATAATAAAAGAATAATAATCGTGGAACCATTAAAGCATGAGTGTGGCGTGGCAATGATAAGGTTGCTCAAGCCATTGGAATACTATCAGGAGAAGTACGGCACTTGGATGTTCGGCATTAACAAGCTCTATCTGATGATGGAGAAGCAGCACAACCGCGGACAGGAAGGTGCCGGTATGGCTTGTGTGAAGCTCGACGGACAGCCAGGCACGGAGTATATGTTTCGTGAAAGAGCCGAGGGCAAGGATGCGATAACCGAGATATTCGGACGTGTGCAGAAGGAGTTTGCATGCCTTTCGCCAGAACTGCTTGCCGATGCCGACTTTGCAAAGGAGCATCTGCCGTTTGCCGGTGAACTCTACATGGGACACTTGCGCTATTCCACGACAGGAAAGAAGGGACTCTCGTATGTGCATCCTTTCCTGCGCCGCAACAACTGGCAGGCAAAGAACCTCTGCATCTGCGGCAACTTCAACATGACTAATATCGACGAGATATTTCAGAAGATGCTCACACGGGGCATGTTTCCACGCATCTACAGCGATGGCTACACATTGCTCGAACTGATGGGACACCGTCTCGACCGCGAGGCTGAGCGCAACTTTGTAGAAGCAAAGAAGCAAGGACTCGACGGCATGGAGCTTACACATTATATAGATGAACACATGGACATGGCAAATGTACTGAAGACATCTATGCCTGACTTCGATGGCGGATATGTGATGTGCGGACTCACTGGCTCGGGAGAAATGTTCTCCATGCGCGACCCTTGGGGCATACGCCCTGCCTTCTACTATGCCAACGACGAATTCGTAGCAGTAGCCTCAGAACGTCCTGTGTTGCAGACCACATTCGATCTTGAGTGTGAGGACATAAAAGAACTGCAACCTGGCTATGCAATTCTCGTAAGCCGACAGGGTGAGGTGCGTATGGAGCAGATACTCAAGCAGCGTGGCGACTCGGCTTGCTCGTTTGAGCGCATATACTTCAGTCGTGGTTCCGACCGTGACATATACCGTGAGCGTAAGAAGCTTGGCGAACAGCTCGTGCCTCAGATTCTTAAAGCCGTTGACGGAGACATCGACCATACTGTGTTCTCGTTCATACCAAACACGGCTGAGGTGGCTTACTACGGTCTGCTCTCTGGTTTCAAGAAATACAGCAATGAGCAGAAGGTGAAGCGTATTCAACAGCTCGACCATAAGCCTACCGACGAGGAATTGCACGATATACTCGACACATTGGTGCGCTCGGAGAAGGTGGCTATAAAGGATATAAAACTGCGCACGTTTATCACTGAGGGCAACTCGCGCAACGACCTTGCCTCTCATGTATATGATATTACATACGGCTGCATAGAACCTAACGTGGACAACCTTGTGGTGATTGACGATTCAATTGTGCGCGGAACAACACTCAAGGAGAGCATCTTGCGCATTCTCGACCGCTTGCATCCAAAGAAGATTGTCATCGTGTCGTCGGCTCCGCAGATACGCTATCCCGACTACTATGGCATTGATATGCCAAGACTGGAGGAGTTCTGTGTGTTCCGTGCTACAATGGAACTTATCAAGGAGCGTGGTATGCAAGACTTGCTGAAGCGTGTGTACGAGTCGTGCAAACTCGAGCTGCTGAAGCCGAAAGAGATGATGCGCAACTGTGTGCGTGATGTCTACAAGCCATTCTCTATTGACGAGATAAACCAGAAGATAGTAGAAATGCTTCGCCCAGACGAACTGGAGACTCCAGTGGAACTTGTGTATCAGTCGATAGACGGACTGCATGAGGCTATACCTGACCATAAGGGCGACTGGTACTTCACGGGTAAGTATCCCACACCAGGCGGTACGAAGCTCTGCAACCAGGCATTTGTCAACTATATGGAGAAGCTGATGTAATCACGGGAGGCAAGGCTCTAATGCTGAGTATCTATGATGAACAACACGCCCTGGGAGGGCAAAAGTATATACCACAAGATTACACTTTTGCGCTTTCAGGGCGTCTGTGCGCGATAATGTAAAGTATGTATAATCATTTCAACAACAATAAATCAAACAAAAATATAGAGAAATAACGATAAGATATAACTATGAGAAATGTAACTTTAGTATTGGAAGACGGAACCAAGTTCCATGGTAAGTCATTTGGTTATGAAGCACCTGTGGCTGGAGAGGTCGTTTTCAACACAGCGATGATGGGTTATCCAGAATCGTTGACCGACCCTTCTTATGCAGGACAGCTCATGACTCTGACATATCCGCTTGTAGGTAACTATGGCGTGCCTCCTTTCTCTTTCGAGGAGAACGGACTGCCCACGTTCATGGAGAGTGACAAAATCTACGCTTCGGCTATCATCGTGGCCGACTATAGCGAACAGTATTGCCACTGGAATGCAGTGGAGAGCCTTGCCGAATGGCTTAAGCGCGAGCATGTGCCTGGCATTACAGGCATTGATACTCGTGAGCTTACAAAGGTGCTGCGTGAGCATGGTGTGATGATGGGTAAGATTATCTTCGACGATGAGCCGGAGAACATTCCTACTGCCGAGTATGCTGGAGTTAACTTCGTGGACAAGGTTAGCTGCAAGGAGATTGTACGCTACAACGAGGGTGCCGACAAGAAGGTGGTGCTTGTTGACTGTGGTGTTAAGGCCAACATTATCCGTTGCCTTATCAATCGTGGTTGCGAGGTGATTCGTGTGCCTTGGAACTATGATTACACAGATATGGAGTTTGATGGCTTGTTCCTTGCCAATGGTCCTGGCGACCCTGACATGTGTGAGGCTGCCGTTAAGATTATCCAGAAGCAGATGAGCCTCTCCGATAAGCCTATCTGTGGTATCTGTATGGGCAACCAGTTGTTGGCTAAGGCTGCCGGTGCTCACATCTATAAGCTTAAGTATGGCCATCGCTCGCACAACCAGCCAGTGCGCATGGTAGGCACAGAGAAGTGCTTCGTGACATCGCAGAACCACGGTTATGCTGTAGACGCAAAGACTCTTGGTGCAGACTGGGAGGAATTGTTTGTTAATATGAATGATGGTTCTAACGAGGGCATCCGCCATAAGTCGAAGCCTTGGTTCTCAAGCCAGTTCCACCCGGAGGCTTGCTCTGGTCCTGTAGACACTGAGTTCATGTTCGACAAGTTTGTGGAAGCTCTGAAGTAATAAGTGATATTGTTAAATGTTAAATGTTAATTGTTAAATTGGCATACGCCTTTGTGTTTCATGTTTGTTGCCAGTCTGGCAATTTAACATTTAACACTTAACACTTAACATTAAATTATTAGAAAGATGAAAGACGAAAATATAAAGAAAGTATTGTTGCTCGGTTCGGGTGCCTTGAAGATTGGTGAAGCGGGCGAGTTCGACTATTCTGGTTCTCAGGCTCTCAAGGCTTTGCGTGAGGAGGGTATTGAGACTGTGCTCATCAACCCTAACATTGCTACCGTGCAGACATCAGAGGGTGTTGCCGATCAGATATATTTCCTTCCCGTTCAGCCTTACTTCGTAGAGGAGGTTATCAAGAAGGAGCGTCCTGATGGCATCCTGCTCTCGTTCGGTGGACAGACTGCACTCAACTGCGGTGTTGAACTCTATCGTCAGGGTATCCTCGAGAAGTATAATGTGAAGGTGCTTGGTACTCCGGTTCAGGCTATTATGGACACAGAGGACCGCGAGCTCTTCGTAGAGAAGCTCGACGAAATCAACGTTAAGACTATCAAGAGCGAGGCTTGCGAGAATATAGAGCAGACCCGTAAGGCTGCTGCCGAGCTTGGCTATCCGGTTATTATCCGTGCTGCTTACGCTCTCGGTGGACTTGGTTCTGGCTTTGCTGACAACGAGGAAGAACTTGACAAGATTGCCGAGAAGGCATTCTCGTTCTCTCCGCAGGTGTTGGTAGAGAAGAGCTTGAAGGGATGGAAGGAGATAGAGTATGAGGTAGTGCGCGACCGCTACGACAACTGTATCACTGTCTGCAACATGGAGAACTTCGACCCATTAGGCATCCATACTGGTGAGTCGATCGTTATCGCTCCGTCGCAGACCCTTACCAACTCAGAGTATCACAAGCTCCGTGCTTTGGCTATAAAGATTATTCGTCATATTGGCATCGTTGGTGAGTGTAATGTGCAGTATGCTTTCGACCCACAGTCGGAGGACTATCGCGTTATCGAGGTAAACGCTCGTCTGAGCCGCTCATCTGCTCTTGCTTCTAAGGCTACAGGTTATCCTTTGGCTTTCGTTGCTGCTAAGCTCGGTATGGGTTATGGCTTGTTTGAGTTGAAGAACTCTGTTACCAAGACAACATCCGCTTTCTTTGAGCCGGCACTCGACTACGTAGTCTGCAAGATTCCACGTTGGGACCTCTCTAAGTTCCGTGGTGTAGACAAGGAGCTTGGCTCTTCAATGAAGTCGGTAGGTGAGGTTATGGCTATCGGCCGCAACTTCGAGGAGGCTATCCAGAAGGGTCTGCGCATGATTGGACAGGGTATGCACGGCTTCGTAGAGAACAAGGAGCTTGAAATAGAGGATATTGATGCAGCTTTGCGCGAGCCTACCGACAAGCGTGTGTTTGTTATCTCGAAGGCCATGCACAAGGGCTATACCGTAGACCAGATACATGAGCTGACAAAGATTGACAAGTGGTTCCTTGAGAAACTCAAGCACATCATCGACATCGATGAGGCTATGAAGAAGTGCAATATCAACACTCTCGACAAGGAACTTCTGCGTACAGCCAAGGTTTATGGTTTCACCGACTTCCAGATTGCTCGTGCAGTAGGTTTGGAGGACGAGCTTAAGTCTATGCGCAAGGCTTCGCTTGTGGTGCGTTCACGTCGTAAGAACTATGGCATTCTTCCTGTTGTTAAGCAGATAGACACACTTGCTGCAGAGTATCCAGCTCAGACCAACTACCTCTATGTGACATACGCTGGCGTAAAGAGCGATATTACTTTCGAAAACGACAAGCGTTCTATCGTCGTTCTTGGCTCAGGTGCTTACCGCATTGGTTCGTCTGTAGAGTTCGACTGGTGTGGCGTTCAGGCTCTGAATACTATCCGCAAGGAGGGTTACCGTTCGGTAATGATCAACTACAACCCAGAGACAGTGTCAACCGACTATGATATGTGCGACCGTCTCTATTTCGACGAGCTTACATTCGAGCGCGTGATGGACATCATCGACCTTGAGACTCCTCATGGTGTAATCGTGTCTACTGGTGGCCAGATACCTAACAACCTTGCTATGCTTCTCGACGAGCAGCATGTGCCAATTCTCGGTACCAAGGCTCAGGATATCGACAATGCTGAGGACCGTGCTAAGTTCTCGCAGATGCTTACCAACAATGGCATCAACCAGCCAGAGTGGAGTGCACTTACAAGTATGGAGGATATCGACCGCTTCATCGAGCGTGTAGGTTTCCCAGTACTCGTTCGCCCGTCTTACGTTCTCTCGGGTGCTGCTATGAACGTTTGTTCAAATGAGGATGAGCTTAAGCGATTCCTGCAGTTGGCTGCCAACGTTAGTGAGGATCACCCTGTTGTGGTTAGTAAGTTCATCGAGCATGCAAAGGAAATTGAGATGGATGCTGTGGCTAAGAATGGTGAGGTTATCGCATACGCTATATCAGAGCACATTGAGTTTGCTGGTGTACACTCTGGTGACGCTACCATCCAGTTCCCGCCACAGAAACTCTATGTTGAGACTGTTCGCCGCTGTAAGCGTGTAGGTCGTCAGATTGCCAAGGAGCTTCACATCAACGGACCATTCAACATTCAGTTCATGGCTCGCGACAACGATATCCTCGTTATCGAGTGTAACTTGCGTGCATCACGTTCGTTCCCATTCGTGAGCAAGGTTCTTAAGATCAACCTTATCGAGCTTGCTACTCGCGTAATGCTTGGTTTGCCGGTAGAGAAGCCGAGCAAGAACCTCTTCGATCTCGACTATGTAGGTATCAAGGCTTCACAGTTCTCATTCAACCGTTTGCAGAAGGCCGACCCAGTGCTTGGTGTTGACATGAGCTCTACCGGTGAGGTAGGTTGCTTGGGCGACGACACCAACACAGCATTGCTTAAGAGTATGCTCTCTGTAGGTCACCGCATTCCGAAGAAGAACATCCTTCTTTCTACAGGTGGTGCAAAGCAGAAGGTTGCAATGCTCGACGCAGCCAAGATGCTTCTTGAGAATGGTTACAAACTGTATGCTACAGGTGGTACAAGCAAGTTCCTTACAGAGAATGGCATTGAGAACACTCATGTGCTTTGGCCATCTGAGGAGGGTGAAGAGCCTAAGGCTCTCGACTTGTTGCACAACCATACTATCGACATGGTTGTCAACATCCCGAAGAACCTCACAAGCTCAGAGCTTACCAACGGCTACAAGATTCGTCGTGCCGCTATCGACCTCAACGTGCCTCTTATCACCAATGCTCGTCTTGCAAGTGCATTTATCTATGCATTCTGCACAACGAAGATTGAGGATATCGACATCAAGGCTTGGGGTGAGTATTAATAAATATTTAAGGGTATGGTGTTTGCCATACCCTTTTTTAGCTTTTTAATAAGAACTTATTAAACAATATTTGCTTTTCTCACGCAGAAAGGCGCAATGCCGCAAGTTTTAGGCCTATTGCGCG
>OCLF01000021.1_pt1 | contig 48304 bp, 54 predicted proteins | sample 1502881 | NCBI WGS metagenome assembly OCLF01 (sample SAMN03418267, study PRJEB22391) | human gut metagenome | biome: human-gut; feature: organic feature; material: feces | host: Homo sapiens | place: Tanzania | collected 2013-01
TTGTTTCAGCACATCATTTACTCTTGTAACTGAGACTGCAACTTGTGCAGGTTGCTTCTTCGATAGCAAGAATATTTGTGAAGTTAGACAGAAATACCCATGTATGGAAGCAAGACGTTCAGACCACAAGAATGTAATCTTTAAAGAAGTTAAGGAGTAAAGCGTATGGCACAGAAATATATTAAAGATGATATTGTAATGTATAAAAACAGATTACATACAATCATAGATACACTTGCACTAAATAATTATGAATTATCTTATGTAAGACATTCAGTAAACCAAGCTGAATTATCTGGAGTTCCTCTTACTAAAGAGATTCTTGAAAAGAATGGATGGAAGAAATCAAAGATAAATGATTGTGCATACTTCTATTACAAAGACGGATTATTTCTTACTTATACATCGAAAGATGGTAAGTTTTGGTTTGACGACTTTGATTATAGTAGCAGTATATGCGTAGACCTTCCTTATGTACATAGTTTGCAGCACCTTCTCTTTGGTTTAGGAATTAACTCAGAAATGGAGGTGTAGGTATGGGAAATGAAGATGATATGATGCTAGGATTGATTCTAGGAGTATTGATATTCCTCACAATAGTCGTATCGGCTATTGGTATAAAGATTGGTGTTTAACGCCTTCGGGCATAAAAATATATATTATGATTATAGTTAATAATTCATCAAAATCATCGATAGGCGGTATCCATGGTACTACCTACGTAAACGGCAAGAAGATAGACGGAGCGCAATCCATATCTATCACTGACGATGGAGTGTATGTTAACGGAGTGTTGCTGAATGATCTCGATAAAAAGTCTATCGAGATAAAGGTAGAGGGTAGTGTTGATAGTATTAATTCTACAAGTGGTGATGTATCCGTAAACGGATACGTTAACTCCGTGAGCACAGCAAGTGGCGATGTTCATTGCAAAGATGTCAAGGGCAATGTGCATACTATGAGCGGAAATGTCACTTGCGGTGACATCACTGGTAGCGTGAGCACAATGAGCGGTAATGTGTATAGAAAGTAATATAAAATGATTATGGATTTTATGAATTCAGAGCGTAAGGCACGCAAACCTCACAAATGTTATTTGTGTGGTTGTACGATAGAAGTAGGACAGAAATATATACGTCAGTTTACTCCCGAATATAGGTCAACCATCTGTATTCACAAGGAATGTGAAGAACTCCTAAGTCACGAAGGCTTTTATAATGAAGACGATTATGGGACTGATGATGACTTCTTTCACAATGCTATCTTTGATTACGTCAATGAGCACCATTTGTCCGATAATGGCGAAGCATTTGATGAAGGTTGGGATGGTGATAATTATCACTTGGTAAAAATGATTTTAAAAGAATTAGAAGTATGACAAAATTTAAGGTAGTTAGATATTGGGATACATACCCCGATGGAGTTGTTGCAACTTGCGATACAGAGGAAGAGGCAGAAAAGATATGTAATAAATATCGTAGAAACTGCAAGCCTATGTACGACTATCTAGTCAGAAAGGAGAACGAGTAATGACTAGAGAAGAGTTAAGGAATAATTATGAAGATGAAATCTGTAAGCTATGCTGCCGTGAGTATTTTACTAGCAGAACATGTCCAGAATCACTTTGCGAAGGTGATTTTTGCGAGGAGGCAGAAGATAGTTTCGCAGATAAACATAATATAAAATTGGAGGATTGATTATGACAAGAGAAGAAGCCAAAACCATGTTGCCTTTTATTCAGGCATACGCCGAAGGAAAGGCAATAGAGAGTAGATGTATAAAAGGTGACAAGTCATTATGGTATGATGATGAAGACCCAAGCTTTGATGATGATTTTGAATATCGCATCAAGCCAGAGCCAAATTACAGACCATTCAAGGATGCAGAAGAGTGCTGGGCTGAAATGTACAAACATGAGCCATTTGGGTGGGTGAAGACTAAAGACAAAGGAATTAGATTGTGTATGAGTGGATTGAATCAAAAAAGTGCGTTTACACAAGTTGGTTATAAATATGATGAAGCCTTTGATGAATTCATCTTTGCCGATGGGACTCCATTTGGCGTAAAAGTGGAGGAATAGTTATGGCATGGGTAGCAAAAGATTATATCGGAGAATGGATATTCAACTGCAAGCCTGATATGTGGGCTGGTGATTGTATCGAACATAATTATTGGTTGCCACAAGATAGACATGGAGCTTATGGCTTTCAACTTCCAAAGGGTAGTATCAAGAAACTCATCGGAAGAGATTTGTCTTGGCAAGATGAACCAGTTAAAATTTAGTATAAGTATGAATAAAGTAGAAATGAAAAGAACACAACTATCAGAAAAGTTTGGTCTATATACAACTTGTGATTTTTTCTGTATGTTTGCACGTGGAAGAAGAAAAATTCCGCCAGAAGCTTGCTATGGCCCAAGAAGAGACAGAGAGATAAGGGCACATTGCAGAGAAGCGGAAAACGCACTCGCTGCTCATTACAATATAAAATTGATAGATTAATAGTTATGGTTAAACCTTACAGAATCAAGCATAAGGCTAGTGGGCTGTACTACCAGCCTGCAAGCAATCATAATAATCTTTCCAAGAATGGAAAGGTGTATATGACAAACAACTCACCATTACTAATAAATGATGGATATGATTATGTATCTATTAGTGTTAGAAAAGGCACGAATATACATAATATTTTAGAAAAGTTAATACCCTTAAAAGGCGTAGAAGAATTCTTTGGAAAAGCGGTTTATTATCGTGTTCCAAAGAGTGAATTTGAAAAAGAAGAATTATAGCTTATGAAAGTAGGAAATATAAAGTTCAAGGCTAAACGTCTTGATAACGGGGAATGGGTTAAGGGAGATTTGGCTCATTCTTTAGATGGAGGTTTGAATATATTGGGGTTTACAAGAGAAAACGGAGTAGATTATTATAGTGGAGTGCATCTAATTAACCCTACTACAGTCTGTATGTTCACAGGTGAGAAGGATATGAATTGGAAGGAGATTTATACCGGCGACATCATATCCAACCTTGAAACAGGAAGTGTTTTTGAGGTGGTATGGAACGACAGATTGAAAAGACTGGATTGTAAAATCCTTAATGGGGTAAATGGTGCAGGTGTTCCTTTAGGAATATTTGTGTCAAGATACAAAAGAATCGTTGTATTGATGTCAAAGTTTGATAAGGAGAAGTAGCGTATGAAGATTAGATTAGCAAAGAAGATAATGCGGCACAATACACCTTATTGGATATTTCGTTACCTCTGCTATAATCGCATATTATTACCAGGAGCTGGATATAAAGTCGATTTTAAAGACCACCGTATCATCAAGGCGATAAGTTTAACAAATCACTGGAATGCCCGTAGGTATATTAACGAATTGATAAAGCTCAATAAGAAGCATCCGTTCAAGCTAAGAGATGTTCAACGTGATGCAGAAAGATTAAAGCAATGCAGCGTATTGAAATGTTGCGGTAACTGTCATTGGTTTGACAACGAAGACGTTTACGGTGTAGGATGGTGTTGTATTAATCAGCACGAATCGTCTTGCGACCAAGTATGTGATGAACATGAATTTTAAACTTTAAATATTAAAATGGAAAAGATTTACAGACATTTCAAAGGAGGTTATTACAGATTTATTACTGAGGTCACTAATAGCGAGACTCAGGAGAAAGAAGTTGTTTATCAGGCTCTCTATGGGAAGCGCAAGGTTTGGACTCGTCCTGCTGGTATGTTCTACGGAAAGGTGAACGTTGATGGCTTGGAGATTGATAGATTCACCGAGGTTGTTGGCGTGCCAGTCTTGTTTAAAAAGACAAACGAGAACGCTGTTATGCCATCCAAGGCGCATGATGATGATTTCTGTTATGACTGCTATGCAGTATCAGAGAAAGAGATTGCACCTAACGTGTGGAAATACGGTCTCGGATTTGCGTTACAGATTGAAAATCGTAACAAGCCTGTCGATATTTCAAGATGCTTTACGTTTCGTTGTCGCTCTTCTATATGGAAGACTGGTATGATTCTCAGTAACTGTGAAGGCACTATCGACGACTCCTATACTGGCGAGATTTCTGCCGTATTCTATCACGTCATGCCAAATATGCCGCGATACAAGGTTGGTGATAAAATCGTGCAATTCCACCTAGAAACAAGTGACAACATCATGCTTATAGAGACGGATGAGTTAAACAAAACAGAGCGTGGCGATAACGGCTACGGCTCTTCTGATAAAAAGTAGCCTATGAACGTACTTACAGACGAACAGAAAAATTACATAAAGGAACATCCGTGTGAGTCGCCAAGCAAATTGGCGAAGTCATTCGGATGCACCGTACAGACCATCTACTGGTGGCTACATAAGCTGCACGGAGATTCCTTTATCCAAAGTAAGAATGAGGCGAAGGAGGAAAGGAATCAGGTTATCCGTGAGCTCTATCCGACCCATTCGGCCACAGAGGTAGGAAAGAGGCTTGGTATAACAAAAGCTTCGGTCAACGAACTTGCAAAGAGACTGGGGGTCAAGCATACAGATGAGACTACGAAACGAATACAGAAGGAGAGTGCTGCTCGTACACGCACCGATGACGCTAACAGAAAGAGACAGGAAACGCTGAGAAAGGTTCTTGCCGTCGAGAAACTGAGAGCTGCTAGCGGTTTGCTACAGAAGACAAAGCGAAAGTTCAAGACAGTTCCGGACAAGTGCATGAACGCCAGGAACTATCTCTGCCGCAAGTACAACTACTTCTACGACAAGGATTACGGAGAGCTGCTCACTTTGTTCTTCGACAGCGAAACTAGATTGCTGACCGACGAGCAGAAGAAACACTACGAAACGGAGTATAGTATCAAGTTCCTGCAAGCTGAAGAAGATTGATACACAAATGTCAAGAGGCGACTATCCATCACGGACGGTCGCCTCTTTTTTTTGTTTTAACCCAAATAATAAATATAATCAAAATCCATTAAGTTAAAATGAGAAAAACTAAGAACGTTTATGTAATTTCAACCTCCAGCATATCCAGCCCAAGATGGCTAGGATACCTATGAATAAACAGACAGATGATACCTTTCCGATGTTCAGGAATACCCTATCTGTCTTTGATAATTGTTTTTCGACACATACCCTGTCTTTCGATATTTTACTTATCACTGAGACTAATGAGTCACACTTGTTATGATATATCGCCGTACTATCCTTGTATTCTTTAAGACTAGAAATACTATCTCTCAGCGTTTGTACATATTCCTGTGATATTTCGTGATATTCGTAATGGAATCTATCTTCTCCAATTTTATTTCCATTTGCGTCATATTTCGAGGCTGTGCTGTCTCTTATATGCGTCTTCTCTTTTGTGGTGGACTTCACGGATTCCTTATGTGATGCTTTATAAGATTCCAACTCTTTAATAAGCTTTGCGTTAAAGAGTGAATCCCACTTAGCCTCGTTACGTTTATCAGTGATGTATGTCTGTTTTTCTATCACACGTTCTTTCGTCTTACATCTACAGAACATTGATAGAATCAGCATTGCTACTGCAATAGCAATTAAAACCCTCGTTATCTTATCAATCAGTTTCATAAGCTACTGAATTACAATCGTTACTTTTTCTTTTTTATCCCAAGCTGTCTTCATAGTCTGAATGAGCTTGCTTGTCCAGAATCGAGAATCGCTAACCCATCCTTTCTTGTCGTTTTTACCGATAAGAATACAACCCTCTGTGTCTTTTGCGGAGTTACCGCTATGTATGCGTATTCCTTCAAATCCTTTGACGTTCAGAAGTAATGGCAACATCTTCTTGAATTTGTTGGAGTAGGTATATACACATTCATAGCTGCCGCTTGGTATTGCAGTTTGCCCATACACCTTTTTTTTCTTGATTTCGTTCAACTCCATACTTTGGTTCAATCCTCTGTCTGTATCTTCAAGAGTATTGCATCCGAACAATTTGCCATTCACGTACAGACGGCTAATAGTATAGCCATCCTTTTTCCAAGCCCTATCAATTAGTATTTCCATTTTTGTTTTCCTCCTCTTTTTTATCAAACTCTTGATTCAATCTCTCCAATATCGGTTTCCAATAACTCGGCAATGCCTTCGCAAACTCAAACCTCAGAATGTAATAAATAACTCTGAATGCAACATTCTTAGGGTACGCCTTAATGAGATTTTTAAACGAATTGCATATATACACATAGCAGAATATATACGTAAGCATCTTAATCACAAATAATGCTTCTGTATTGTCGTTGCAACTTACCATGATTCCATACATGACATACACAATAACAATATACAAGAGCATCTCTAAAAGTGCGTTCTTGAACTTCGATGCAGAAAAGTTCTTGCATCGTACAACACTCACTCCGTCAGCTCGCATACCGCAGAAGATATTGAAGCCAAAGGCGATAACCAACGCCAAAACGAATCCTTCCGTTGGCGTTGCAAAGGCAAGTATAGCTGAAAATATAGTAACACCTATCTGCCGAATCTGTGAAGAATCTAATAAATCTGTCATAATCTGTTATCCTGAATAATACATAAATATAAAGTTTCGGTCTCCGTTTGCAAAGATAGCAAAAAAAACCGAAACTTCATTCAGAATAACGAAAAAAAATTAGACTTTTAAATCATGATACGGCAATCCTCCGTTGTCCAAGAAAGAAATGCACTCATCGAAAATCTTTCTCTCGTAGTCGAGCGTTTTGATTTTTGGAAACCATTTCTTTATCTTTACGTCGTTGCGCTTTACCATCTCACCCCAGAGGACGCACCAGTCTTCAAGATTAATTTTGTCACTCTTAACCTCGTGCCAATAGTCCTTGGCTACATCTTTAGTGTGAAGTTGGCCTATGAGACAAAGATGCATATCTGCCATTTCTTCGTCATAATGACACGCGCCAATCTCTCCCTTGACCTGCTTCATCATATCAAGCATTACGCTGTCGTTCATTCCAACTTCGCAGCAATCTGCCATGATCGTGATGCAGTTCTTGATAGCCTGCATGTCATTGCTAGCTATAATGTCTTCGAATACCTTTTTCATGATCGTATGTTTTTAATGTTACTTCAGAAAATACTCTCTGATGTCGTACACACCATCCTTGTCTTTCAGTAAGTCGAGTGCAAGGTGGTTGGCATACTTAACCAGATGTTCTGTACCAATGTCCTTAACATCTTCCTTGCCGAGTATCTTAGCGATGGTACATCCGTGGTCACTTACGACCTGATTCATTGCAGCGTACAAAGCATAATCATTGTAGTAAGGCTTCTCCTCTGTTGCAAGTCCGAGACCGGTCATAGCATTGATCCATGTCTGCATATCCCAGGTTGCAGGCGGATTCATGCCGTTTACAATCTCAGATGCCTCCTTCTTGGTGAGATAGTTCTTCCATTTTATGGCGCACAGCTTATCAAGATACTCTTGTGCCAACTCTGGGTGCTTGGATGCCATATCATTCATCATGCAACGCATCGTGTTGCCGAATACGTGCATATACTTCACGTTAGTTGATGATGCCATCATTCCATAAAGCTCATCAAACTTACTCATAATCTCTTTTGCTTCCATATTGTCTTGTATTTATATATGTGATTATTCTGCTGTTATCAGACTTCTCAACTCTTCAAAATCATCCTTTGTAAAGCTGATACTCTTCTTACTACCAAAGAGGATAGTCGTTATGATGTTGTCGGGCAAATCAATAACCAAAGCACCGCCATCAATGCGACCCTTAATAAATCCGAAATCAAACTCATAGTTGCTTATATTCTCTAGCATCTGCATGAGGTCAGAGAATATTGTATCAGCATCAATGTTTCCGTCTTCATCGGCAATGAATAGGGTAGCGTTGTCAATGCTCTTGCCCCAACTATCCTTGTGTTTGGCGATGATATTGTGCGATGCTCTCTTCATATATACGGAAGGAATAGCCAATGCAGGGTTCTCCTTAACCATATCACTAATTCTTGCGTCTGCCCACAAATCAAGCGATGTAAGCAGTTTCTCTTTCAATTCTGTTACGTTCATTTCTTAGTTTCTCCTTTCTTTGTTTTGTTGTACCACACAAGGTATTCTTGCCAAGTTTTGTCACTATGATTTGTCATATAGTCGTTGAGCATAGCTGATTTTTGTTCCTCTGCTTGCGCTACTTCTTTTCTTAAACGCTGCATCAAAGATAGATGTTTCTTCAATGCTTCCTGTCCTTGCTGAGTACTCTCAATGCGAGGACGTATGATACGCAATTCCTCGTCTTGTACGAGCTTAGAGACATATTGCAAGCTATTAACGTATTCTTGATTCTGCATCAAGTACTGACGTTGTGCGCCTGTCAGATTGTCCTCAATTTTGTCTATCTCATCCCAAAGTGGGGTGGCGGATTGCTGCGCTTGCATATTGATAGATGCTCGCTTCTGTTGTATTGCTTCGTACATCTTCTGAAGCTCGGCATCCATCATCTGCGGCTGCTGCTGACTTGTGCCTACATCCAATAAAGGGCTGTTTCCAAAATTCATCATAATCAATATCTTTAAAGTTGGTGATATATTATAGAGAGGTGAGAGGGCATCCGCCAACGAGGGCAGACACCCCTCACCAACTCATTTTTTCTTAGTCCGTCTAGCCGACTTCCTTACTGCTCTGTTACGCTCCTGTAGTGGGAGTGGAAGGAGCGGTGCAGTTACAGCCGTAGCTGCCGTAACCAGTAACTACTGGCGTAGAAGGGAGCACAAGCTGACCATCTATCTTGCGGCAACACTTCTCGTTCACGTAAGCCATCATCAGCTTCTCCTTGTAAGGAGTGAGAGCTTCCATAACGGATACCTTCTTATCGAGGTCGCAATACTTAGCTTGCAACGCATCGTACTGGTCTCTCTGATTCTTGTACAGACCGAAATCCGCATCAATCTGAGACTTGTAAAGACCGAACTCAGCCTCCATTGCACGGCGGTTCTCAGCGTTGATAGCCTCAGTAGCACCCTTGTACATAGAGAACTTCTCAGCGATGTCTGTCTCACGCATAGCGTAGAACTTGTTAGCGGTGTCAAGCTTCAAGCCGAACATGTCGGTAAGCAACTTCACCTCATCAGCGCATTCCTTCTCCATTACCTGCAAGGCGGTTGGCTGGTTGGTATTCGCATTTGCACCATAACCGTTAGCGTTAATGTTCACATTCTCAGGCATGTTTCCATTGCCGAGTGAGCCAAATACACTGCGATTACCGCCAAGTAACCAAGCACCAAGACCGAGTGCAGTACCAGCTATACCAAGACCCAATCCTGTGCCTGCGATACCTTTAGAAGCATACTCATCATGCTTCTTTCCCTCTTCGTAGATTTTCTTCTCTACTACTTTTGCATCTGTCATTTCCATGATACAATCTTTTTAAGTTATCCTTAATATTAACTAACACTATGTAATCGATTACGGATGCAAAGGTACGAAGAATATGGGAGAGCAAACATAACTCTATCACACTTTCTATTAGTATTTGATTATCAATGATTTAAGGTGATAGTAGGTAGTGTCATATCTCGTTACGTATAATTTAAGACAAAAAGTGCGTATATTTTTCGAGGAAATATGTGTGTTTTAGTCTATTATATTGTACCAAATAAAAAAAGAGAGGCAATCACTTACCTCTCTTACTCTTAATGAAGTGCAGAATATCCCACTTCTTCCAGTACCTTGTGTGCCCACGTTTCTTGCACTCGCCGTTCGGAATATCGCCCCTAGCAACCATACGATTGAGTGTAGCATCAGAAACGTGAAGCTTTTCCTTAACTTCCTCGGTAGATAGCATCGGATTGAGCATATCTGGAATAATGTCGCACAATCTATCCAAATCATCATCGCTCATTCCGCAAGCGGTCACCTTCTCTCCGTTTCGCTGTTGCTCATCAGCCTTAAAGCAAGCATCACTCAGCGACTTCAAAGCCGTTCCGAGTATCTTATAATTCAATATCTTTCCCATAATCACGCACAGATTTTTCGTCCTAACTTACTTCGACTGATAAATAAATCCACAAAAGAGTACAGATAGAATATTGCCGTCACTACCATGACGGTGAAGCAGGAATCTATCATATCATTAGTTGTGTACCAACTCCATTCCACGATATGCGCAGCGTTGACTCCAAAAAAGTAGAAAAACGGAATGCGGTATCTCCAGCATAGGAAAAAGAATCGGCTTGCCAATATAAGAACCATTGGCAAAATATAAACCATGAAATAAATGAATAAATAGCATGGAAAATTCTCATTGTTTGTTATGAACATTTCCCGTGGATGCTGGCTAAAATCCCACATTCCGTATGCGTGTAAGCACATAATTATAATTGGAACGTACTTACAGAACCAGCGAAAGAATTTCAGAATCCTTCTGCTATACCGATTTCCGTGTCTCATCAGCAAATCCATAACCTCGCTGATGTCCTTATCTTGCAACCACCTCAGCAGGTCGCTCTCGTCTTCTTTGTTCATAAGCGTTGATTTATAATTGTCTTAGATGATGCAAAGTTACGCATTTATTCGCAAAAATAATGTTTTTTCGGAAGTTTTTGTGTTAAACTTTATAAAACGTAACAATCTGTAAGTTCATTACCTGTTTATTGTTACCAAAATGGCATAAAATGGCAACAAGATTATTATGGTGCTTCACCTGTCTCCATAACAACGTCTCCGTCTCTTATATAAACCTCAACCTCATACCCTTCATCAAGAAGCAGACTGATCTCCTTCTCGGTCGGGATTCTCTTTAGTGTTCTTCTTTTTATCTGATTCATAGTAATTATCCATTAGAAAATCGAAATCCTTGCTATTACGTTTCTTTAGCTTCTTTCGATTAATTATATCTCTCTTGTATTTATTCTTGATACGGACACATTCATAATGACCTTTAATGTAAAGGTGTTTGTAGAACCTTAAATCTATTTCTAGCATAATGCTCTTTCTGATATCATAGCTATCGCAATGTTTCATTAACCCTAGATAGCTGTTGATAGAGCAAATGTAATGCTGTAATTCATCGATTGTATAGTTATCGGGCAATGTGTTCATATGATGCACCAGTTGTTTAAAGTTGCTTACCATACGATTACTAGCATAAATTCTATCACGCTTCACCACCATACCCGTAAACTTAATACCCTTATATACGGATTGCAGTTCTATTTTCCTCGGATGCAGAGTTACACCTATATTAGCAAGGTATTCTCTTATCTTTGGAGCAGAAGCTAGCAATACCTGCTTATTCTGATGTATCAAGAAGAAATCATCTACGTATCTGCCGTGATAATAGATATGCAGTATTATTTCAAGCATCCAGTCAAAATCATTAAGCCAGAAGTTTGCGTCATGTTGGCTTGTAAGGTTTCCGATAGGAAGACCGTGGTTTTTCTTTGCTCCTCGCAACGTTTTGCCTTTAGGCACTTTCGCCATAGCCTCTTCGGAAGAGCGTTTAATGCAGTTCTTTGTCGGGTCGTTCATTATCGTAACACGAGACAAGTATCGCAAGTCTTCTATATCATCCCCTTTGTAGTTATCTACAATAAATGCATCTACTTTATCCGCAAGCTCTTCTCTAGGAATACTCATAAAGAAACCCTTCATATCGCATTTTAAATACCAACACGGCTTAGTAAAGTTCTCTGAACATTCTTTAATATCTGCCGCAAGCTGCCTTACTCCATAGAGTTGACCCTTACCACAGCGACAGTTATATGTCCTATCACTAAAAACTCCTTCGAATAGCGGTTCTAATCGTAGGGCTATATAATGATGAATAACCCTATCACGAAAATTAGCGGCAAAAACCTCTCGATAGACAGGTCGGGAAACAACAAAGGTAATGGATGGCATCGGCTCATAAGTCCTTGAATTTATCCTTTCAACCAAGTCTGTTATATTCTCGAACAGATATGTTTCAAACCTTATCGCATCTGGTGATGATGCCTTACCTTTACGGCAGTCTTCGTAGGCTGCTATAATATATTCTGCCTTTACCATTACTATTATCTCCCTAACTCTCTTAACTAGTGCTGTAACAGGACGAACTCGATTCGAATTGTCAACCTTACCGTTGTTGTTCCGATTGCCATTCGAGAAATTCAGATTCCACGCATTCGTGCCCGAACTCTCAACACACGACCAGTAATTCGTCCGCTATTTTCTCGCTCTTTATTATACATCTTAGCTGCTTCGCTACACCGAACAAATGATGATGCGACTTGACAGCAGCGAGACCATTATTTATGGAGAATCACATTCTATAATAAGCCTTAACCTAATTATACTCTAGCTTTATTCTAAGCAGGACTAACCTTTCTTAGAATTTCCCCAAGCTGTAGCCTGCCTACCGATGATGGTTGTCAATCTGCAAATATCTGCCGCTTGCTTCTCTGAGAATAGCTTTCTCTTAAAGCAAAGGCGAAGGATTGTTTTGAGAAGTTCGAATTTGACACGAAATCCCATCATGTACTGATGTCGGTTATCTGCATACATATTCGCTAGCTGAATGTACTCGAAAAGTTCAAGAGCAACGCTTGTCATTTTCTCGCCTAAATCGTAACGATACATTCTCGGAAAACCAACCTTTATAGCCGTGAGTTTATCGACTAACTCGAAGGTATCCTTGTATATCTGTAAATCCTTCGCTAATGCCATAGATATTTTGACTTATTGCCACTAATTATTCGTGATATTGTTATTATTTATGTGTCCGTAATTCCTCACCTCCCAATCTTGCTTGACCGACCTGCGGTCGGAAAGAGATAAAGGGGTGAAGAGATAAAATGATTAAAATGCTGTAACAGGACGAACTCGACCCGAAATGCCAAGCTTAGCGTAGTCGTTCCGATAGCCATACGAGAAATTCAGACGCCACGCAGTCGCGCCCGAACTCTCAACACACGACCAGTAAAGCGTCCGCTGCAACAAGTCAACTTTCTGCTTGCCAGCATCTTTAATGCGCTGCAAAGCAAGATTGATGGTCTCGAAATGCTGATGAATGAGAGATAAGTCGCCCATCGTTGGTAACCACCAATTATGCTTACCTATCTGACAAATCTTATCGCCCTCTGTTCGATTTGTCATGTAGTTCCAGCAGTATGCTACCGCATACGTTGCCGGATCATCGTTCTTGTAGTAGCTGCTCGTCATGATTCCGGAGGTTCTTACGTTGCCATCAAAGCTATTGAAGTCGCCAGACGTCTGATAGCCGACAGAGCTACTATTCTGCACGCTACCCCATTTCATGTCAGAACTAGGTTCTGTCAGAGCAATACCTAGTCTGTAGCCGCCATGTTGGATAACGATTACATCGGCATCAGCAGACGTGATTCCGATGTTGGCTGTCTGCCATGCCTCAGCACGAAAATACGAGCCAATAGTTGCATACATATCGCCAGTCTGGGTTCCCCAGCCGTCGTTCTGCATCTTGCCGATATACACTCCGTCCTGTAGGGGACGAAGATTTTTCTCGAGATAGTACTTCATGCTTGCTGCTGAAGCATTGGTTATAGCCTGTCCGTTTGCGGCAAGCCACTCGCTCATTTTTTTTGTCTGAATTCCCATAATTATTACTTTTTAAAAATTACTACTCAAAATTACTTATTCTCTTCTCCGTTTCCGATGATTGCGATAACCGCATCAATTACACAGGGAGCGCAATTCTGAACTACAAGGTTGCGGATGATTTCCGCTTCACGCTCGGTGTACTCCGTGTTGGTGTCGCCGTTCCACATCTTTGTGGCGAGGGCTACGCCTTCCAGACCTAGACCATTGCCCAGGTTGTAGATGAGGTTCGCAATACTCTTGCGAAGATTCATTACCTGACAAGCAGACTTGTCGAGAGAGGTATAAACCTCTACATTTTCAAAATTCAATTTCATTTTTATCTATCAATTATTTATCTATCTATTTACATATCTTACCATCCATTCCGTTCCATCATACCAGAACCAGGTTACTTGACCAAGAGTACCGGAATACCAGGTTTTGCCATTTGCGCCGCTGTTGAGGTCGTGGATATTGGTGTTGAGTGCTGACTTGAAGTTTACATGTCCGTTGCCACGCTGAATAAACACATAATGCTGTCCCCATTTCGGGCTAGCGGGCAGGGTCAGAGTTATTGCGCTAGTCTCGTTATAGCACTCGACGTTAAAATTGTAGTCGGATAGCGCCATGTCTTTATTGATGCGGACAAAAGAAGGTCTGATACCTGCCACGTCGCCCGATTCGATAAGTATGGCATGATTACCTTCGAGCGCCTTTGTCATATCAATCTCTCCAGCATCAGCCGTCCAATCGCATTGCAAATGTAGGGCAGCAGCGAAAGAGGCTATAGGCCTATTGACAAGAACAGAAAAGAAACCACCTACATAAATATCATTATCGCTACTGGAAGAAGAAACAGCTGTCAGGCAACGTTGATTCCTTCTGCCCAGTTCTATACAATATCCGTCGAAGTTGGTAAGGGCTGCAAAGTTTCCGAAATGAATATAATCATTTGTAAGGAACATATTGCTGCCCTGACTAGAACCGAGGGCATTCTTGCCGATTACAAATCCGCCGATAGTTCCGCTTACGCTGTATATTTCTCCGGATTTCGTTACCGAGAACGGGGCGCCTGCTCCGGTTGTCGCACCTAACCACAAGGCATACTTATTATCATCGCCGTTTCCGGAAGGTATTCTGTACGAGCCGAAAATATCTCCGGTCGTACTATCTGTGAGGTTGATTTCATTGGAACCCAACAGATTAATCTTGGCGTTTTCCGAAAGGAAGAAATCGGTGGCGATGAAATCCACCGTCATATAGGCTGAATCCCAATATTTGGCGAACTGATCAGAACCTACGATGTTCCTTGAGTCAGACTTGCCAGTGGAGTAATACGATTGTATACATCTGTACCACGTTTTCTTGCCGCTTGTGCCTACGAGAAGCACCGCATCTATGAATTTCTCATCATTTCCTCCAGCTTCGTACTTGTAAGTTGCTGTCTCCGATGCTTCTACAAAGTCACGATGCTGTCGCCATACGGCTCCACTGCTGCCACGTTCGCCATCTACTCCCTGGCGGAGAATGGTGAAGGTGTTGCTGGCAAGAACAGAGAAGGGCATCACGGATGTAGGGGAACCCTGCGTCTTTTTAAGCTCCTTAAGATAATTGTATCTATTGGCTACGACGGTCGGGGCTGAATACCAGAAGAATTTCATCTGATATACGTCTTCCTCCTTAAGGCCGTTGCCAGTGATAGTTCCATAGATGTCGCTGTTCGTATCTCCCGTAAGAACGCCAGAGTCAAGAACCTCGCCATCTGCACCTATCAGGAAGATGAGAAAATCGAAGGTATCTAAGACACCCGAGCAATTCTCGGTCTTGTCGCCCGTATGTCTGAGAAGGCGATATTTGCCTAACTTGGTTGTCAGGAACTTACCTGTCTTGCCGTCAGCAGAAACGGTATTCGTGTCCAGCTTTACCTCGTAGGTTACGGCATCCTTGCCCTCTACTTTTACCCATTTGTACTGGCTCCAGTCGCTAGGGTCAGGACTGCTCACGGTGTTGTAGCAAACACCCATGTAAGCATAAGACAAGCCGGCTGGGTTGGAGGTAGTAAAACCTTCTACGCCCGTCATCGTGCCGGATGAATCCGTCTTGATTTCTGTTGCCCATGCTATATGATAGAAATACTGAACGGCTGAATCGCCAGGTTCACCCTTGATATTACCGCAGTTTACGAATCCGTTGACGATGCCCGAACCCGTTTCACCCGTATACACCCACAGCTCGCCATTAATAAGATAGCAGTCGCCCATCTTCTGACCGGAACTAGGCAGGGCTGAAGATGAAGGTTTCGAGCCTTTAATGTTCACCGATGTTCCGTTGTTACCATCCTTGCCATTGATACGGGTGTAAGCTGGACTAGACTCGTTGCCCTTTTCATCTACCTTGATAACTCTCATCCATAGATAAGGCTTATCCTTTGTCGTAGGGATAGGCATATCATACCAACTTTCAACACCAGGAGAATTAGCAGAACTTGCCACACTCTCCTTCTCGCTGATTCCGTAGGAATATTCCGTGTAGCTGCCATTCGTACCCCTCTCTCCTACAATGCGCATCGGGCCACTCCAGGTGGTGTCAGTGCTTAGTTTCTGCCGCATCCACACGTCGCCCGCAGTGAATCCGTCATGCCAATTTGTTTTATCAGCGGAATATTGGCACAAGAGTGATGCGCCGGCCGTACCATCGGTTCCATTATGGATCACAGGAATGCTGATTATAGCGAGCGAACTACCGGTAGGCCCCGACGCGGTTTCATTAGAAGCGAAGATTGAAACATCTACCACATTGGTACTTGATGGTATCATAAGATGAAAAGAGCCTCCATCAAACGAACCTTTTTTTGCTATAACGTTACTTGCCGAATACCACAGCTTTTCTGTACACAATTCTCGCTTAGGGCCAGTCACCTTATATACCGAACAAATAACCTTGGCGTATCTTCCGCTTGTTGTCGTGCCAATTACCCAGTTACCGTCAGCATCTATGAGCAAAGAACGGGTAGAGGGTACAATCTCGTAAGAGACTGCATCCTCACCGTTTGCCACGCTTGATATATGAAATGTTGCACGAACTAATGTCATAATTAACTTTGTTGAGGATTGGAAATTTCACATACGATCTCTCCATCGATACCGGAGTTTGCTGTTATGAATGGTTCCGGAATAACGAAGACCGTCTTCTTGTCGGAGTCAAGGAATGGAGGTCCGTATGGAGAATTCTCTCCGTTGAGCTTGGTGCCTACCGAATTAAACAAACCCATTGTGAACGAACATCTGCTTGCATCCAGCTTGGTCTCAGAGCCTGCGCATTTCACGTACGGCTTGAACACCATGGCTATGCCGCTACCTTTTACACTGATTGGTGTTGCAGGCTTATCGCTTGTTTCGCTCATCACCTGGTTAGGATAAACCTGGTATGGGTCAGAAATATCATCAACGCTACAGATATCAGCACCATAGACGCCGTCTGCATTCGATACCTCACATCTAAAGAGCGCACTTCCCTCGACCATTGTCTCTAATACGGTTAATACACTAGAAGTTTCGCTGAGTACAGTCCATGTTCCGTTAATCTGCTGATACCATTTGAAGCTGAAACCATCTATAGTAAAGCCTTCGTTAGTTACAACCACGGCTTGTATCTTGCATTGACCGCCCTTCTGCTCAATAGTGAAAGGCGTTCCGGTGTAGTCGGCAGGCGATTGAATCCTAACCTTCTTTGATGATGTATCACCGTAAGCTATAGTCACAGGAAAGTGGGCGGAGAGTTCTGTACTGGTATTCTCGACCAAACCAGTAGCACTCGCCGTGATGGCAAAGGAACTTTTACCGTTAATACCTGTCAGGTTCTTGATAATCTGAAGACATTGTACATTTACGCCATTGATAGTCCTTGTGAGACGCTTAAAATGCCCGGTTTCCGTGCCATTGAATTTGTTTGTAGAGATTTGCCCTGAGAACGTAAGCTCTACACCATTTGCGTACCATTTGATGTTTGCATCAGGAATAGCGATAGACGTTGCACTACTTTCCGAGTCGTAGGCAAGAAACATCAATGTAGGACAGTTTGTACCTCCAAACGTAGGGAATACCGAGTTGCTATCATCGTAAAACTGATTGATATCACCCTGATCGCACTGAATGATGGTATAGTATGTCTTACCATTCGATATACTGATAATTCTGAATGTTGCACTACTTTTCGTCATCTGCTACCTCGCTTTCTTCTTTACTGGTTTCTGACTCGTCATCTCCTCCATATTCCTTCGGGGTATAACACGGAGCACTGCTTGTGCCGTTGATTTCTCCGGCTACCTCCTGAGGGGTAATCAGTGAACCGCCAACCGCAGCACATCTTTCGGAAAGCGTGTTTCCTTCTACCTTAGAAAGGGCAGACTGGAAAAGCAGATAGTTATCGTCAAACGTTCTCTGCACTACCAGATAAGCAGGTAGCAATGCTTCCCTTACCTTCTTTGTTACTTTTACATAATAAGGCATAATATATATATCTTTTAAATGTTAAACATTAATCACCTTCATAATCTCTTGTGATAATCACGCTACCGTCGGCATCGGTCAACCATTCACCTGTATCCGAAACCACAACCTTGTTGGTTCCACGGTTTTCGATGTCACAGAAGAAGTCCTTTCCATATTCCGATGGCAGCATTACTTCCTCGCCTCGGGCTTTCTCCACATCGGTTATTCCGTCCGAAACCTTCCAGGAAGCATATAGATATTTGTTCCAATTTTCTAGCACTCCCTGATTATCACTTACTATCGCCCTTACACAGTTTACATCCGTTGTAGAGCGCAGTCCGTCGCCGCGAATCACGCAGGTAAGCGGTGGGAACTGGCGCTTGATAGTGGTATAAGCTCTGGCGTCGGAAGCCTCTGGTGAACTCGGAAATTTCTTATCAGCTCTGAACATAGCATAGACTACGTATGTCTGTCCATCACCAATCAATTCCCTGTTGATTGTAAGCGATGTAATGCTGCCGTTCTTGCTTTTTACGGTGGAAACAATATCAATGTTGTCATAATCATCGTTAGCAGTGAGTAGTGTTTCCGTTCCTTTCGCGTCACGTCGATACCACATCAGCTTGCATCGCTCATCATTTGTTATATCCGTGGTTCCCTTGATGACAGTCACATTGATGGTTTGCTGCTCGGGCATACGTAGCGGATTATAGGCAACGGCAGTCGGGGAATCAATCATCAGCTCTGAACCTGCCGGAGTCACATCGTTTGTGGTAAGCGGAATGCTTCGCTCGAACTTATACGTATAGCCATCTTCCTCATAGATACCCACGAATCGCATAGCCCTAGGCGCACCAACCGAACCGTTTTTCTTGACAACGAGTTGTCCTGCATAATCTCCGGATGTAATCACCTCGTATCCGCTGGCCGCCGTCCCGCCTTTTGAGTAGACAGAAACGCTGCCGCTCTTTGTTACCTCGAACCACTCAAACGATTTCAGTATACTATTGCAGGTCTTTGAAGCCACAGGAGAGTTCGGGTCAATCAAGACGCAGCGAGGGAAAAGGTTGAGCGGTGAAGCCGAATAATCAGGGAACATGATTCCGCTGACCGCATCGTAATTCTGCGTAGTAGGAGTGTAGCCGTCTGCCATCACTTCGATGTCGCAAAGCATCGAGTAGATAACAGGAGCTTTCTCCATTTTCTTTCTGTTACTTCTTGCTAAAGCCATAGTTTTAAAAATTAAAATTCTATTTCGTATTCTGAGGTTAAAACCTCTCCATCCTTGATTTCTGCCGAGCATTTAAAGATGCAGGGATTATTAGCACCCCAGTTGTCGCCCAGGTCACTGCCAGTAAGTGGCAGATGAATCTGGTCTTTGCGCTGCGCCACCTGCTGCGCCCATTTGTTGTCTTCCGTCGGGTTGCCGGTATCTCTAGTCCATATAACATTGGTTAAATGCTCTGTTACATCATTATTATAGAGAATACCTCTTATCGTGATGATAGTAAAAGGCTGCAATTCCCCGAGATCATCCCTGCAACTGAAGATATAGTTCTTCGAGAAGCGGAATCCGTTGGAAGATGATATATCAATAGAGAACTCCGGATTGCCTTCCACGAATGCCCATCCTGTGCTGGCATATCTAGGTTCATCAGTGGTCTTGTCAATCAAGCATCTCCATCGACATCCGTAATGCCATGTGTCATGCACCTCGGTTGCCGTGCTTCTGTAAGGCGCATCTCCCTGGGCGATTTCCAACGACCATTTACCTCTGTCTACCACGTTCTGCTTCACATTACCTTCATAGTCTGTCTGAAGGATATTCTGTACAGCCAGATACTTGGCGTAGAACGCTCCGTCACGCTTATCAGCAAGAGGATAATCTGCGAAGATAAACGACAGAGCATCCGGCAGCTTACCGATAGCTACGGAATAATTGCTCTTATCGATGATAGGCTTGGTAACATGGTCGAGCCAGACAAGCAATCCATCAGATGATGAGATATACCAGCAGCTCTGCCTGTCTTCGTCCACGGCGTTGCCCCAGCGTATCAGTCGTGCCAGTTCGCATGGAGGATAGTTCTTTTTGCTTGGAACTTCATTGTCAGGATAGCAGACCACGATAATGGTATTTGTAACCGTGTTAACCGATAAAACTCGCAACCACATATCGTAGTACTTGCCATTCTCTGACAAGGTATTGATAGAAGCCAAGACTACATCATTCTCCTTGAACGCCGTAAAGTCGTTATCCCATCGCTTCTGAAGCTTCAATTCATATGTAACATTGCCGCCTTCCGTTTCGGCGGGAATCTCAACTACCGTCTCAACCAATCCACTCTCTGTGAATACGAAATTGCTTTCCATCGCTGTCTGGCGATTGGTTATAAGTTCTTTCGCGATGATTGAGCTCCTTGAAACAATGCTCTCGAACTCAGCGTTGCCCAACTCGTCAATTCTACCACCAGTACCTAGAAGCATTCCTTGGATAAATTCGCCGAAAGTCGCGCCCTTCTTGAACTGCGATGAGTTTTCTGCGATTAGTCCTTGCATGAACTTCTGCACCTTTTCCCAGGTAACAGTTCCTTTTGCGATATCATCGGTTATCTTTGAGATGAAGTGTTTACTTCCCTCTGTCGCAACCTGATTCTTGACTTGTGTAGTTGTCAAGCCTGCACCAGTTCCACCATTTCCGCTTTGGAGTGACGAAATCTGCTGCTGAATCTTCTGGATAGTTCCAACTTCCTTGTCCTCTCGAAGAGTTATATCATAGACGGGAATCTTGCCGTCTTCCTCCTTGATCGTGAGCTGGTCGATTGAAATGGTTCCTCCGATTCTAAGGTCAGCGTCCTCAAACTCCATCAGATCGCCAGCTTTGAGCGTATCATGAAGGCTCTTAATGACTCCTGTATCGTCTGCCTGCGCTTGGTCATGCTGCCTTGCCATGAAAAGTTCATCAACCTTAGGCTGATAGACGTACCTTGTATAGTCATTCTTGTCAATGAGCGCTATGGCATATTTAAGGAGCTTCAGTGATGCTGCATTGACATACGAATCAGGAAGTGTGATGCCGGTAAGAACGAAATGGTCGCCTTTCTTGATAGGATAGTCCTTGTCTGGGAACCAAAGCTCAAGAGCATCGTCCTTGATTCGCTCGATAGTGAGCCTCCATCTCCCATCAACCTTGGTTGAGGATGCCACCTTGAACGTTCGGCCACCGCACATACCATCTTTCATGGAGATTGAGAAATCATCATCCGCTAAATCTTTTATATCGAAATCAACAGCTTTGCTGAGATAAATATCAACATTATTCGGACCAGGGTCGCCATCATATCGGCCATCATCATCAGGAGCAACACCCTCGTCAATCTCATCCACGCGAACGCCACCGATTTCCATCTCTTCGATGGTAGGGTAGATTTCAATAACCCCATTCGTCTTATCGTCTGTATCGAAGAACTGTGATGCAGAACGGAGACCAATCTGCTCAATATTGACAGAATCAATATATGGTCTATGTGGATCAGTAGAGAATCTGTGTCGCTTCCCGGTAGGGTTCACATACTTCTTCTCTTCATCTGTGAGCGAATCATAGAAGTCGCTCAATGATACATGAGGGAATCCAGGCAACATAAGTCTGTTGATGGACATATTGTTCGGGAGATTCTCTGCATACTCCTTCATGGATGACGGAATGACCTTCTTATTAAGACCTGACGTGATGTACATCTTCGTGTTTCCGGGCTTGACCTGCGCAATGAATGCATCAAGCTTCTCCTTCGATTCCTCGTCTCCGCTATCTATCTGTGTTCCCTTCAGCTCAGAGTAGAATCTACATTTGTTGGTGTTGTACACCTGTGTCACGTAACCGGTGATGACAGTCTGGAAATCGAACGTTACCTGAAGGACCCATCCGAAAGACTGCTCCTCAGATTCGCCGGAAACGACGTACTTTCTCTTATTATTGAAATATGTCTCGATATAGTCGACATCCAGTTCAAGCTCGACATTCGTGCTCGCTCCGACAACTTTCGTGATGTTCGCCACATACTTGACACCGAGGTCAGCATAGTAGTGAGATGGGAGGTTCTTCTCGGAACCATAGGCTCTGAGCCTTGTTATGATGTTCTGTTCCGAGTCGGCATTCTGCACAATCTCATATAATCCTTCACCGAGGCCGTACTTGAACATGTGCCCAGCCTGCACCCCCGCAGTACCGACATAGATGTTTCTTCCTCTGACTATGAAGTTCACATCCCACTTCTCGTTCACGAGCGCAAGAGCATCCCAGCATTTCTTCGAGTCGATGGTGATGGACATTGATTCGATGACGTTATCGTTGGTTTCCTTACCGTAAACCAACATCCACTCGCTTTTCAGGGCTCCACGCTGCACGGAACGCTCCATGTTCCTGGAGTAAATCTTCCAAAGACCCTTACCAATCTGCTCGTCGAGGTTCGCCTGAATCCTGTCGAGCAAATCATCCAGAGTCTGTACGTAGAACGGGAATTTTGGCAGGGCAGTGTAGTGGAGTTCGTTGTCGTTCAATACCACATCGAGGAACTCAGCCCTAGAAAGCTCATCCTGCAATGCATTGAACTTTACGCTGTCATACACGAATCCCTCGCCATAGGTGTCAGGTCTGGCCTGCTTATCCTTGCCCGGCTCGTAGTTGAGCTCGAATCGCTCGTTACGATAGATGATGTAGTCACCTATCTGAAAGTTGAGAGGCACTTCATGCTTGAAATTGATAGTCACGAAGCACTCGCCCATCCAAGAATCGGAGTATTCCAATCCATGAACGGTTATCTGCTCTCCGTTAACGTCTGTCAGCTTCGAGCCATCCTTATGATAAATATTCCAAGTGCTCATGTGTCTGTGCTATCCTAAATTTGAAATCCTGTCCTGTGCGTCCATAATTGGCTTGATGTCAGTAACAGGGTCGTTAATCTTGAAAGTAATAGAGAGGACTAGCAAGTCCTCGTTGCCCGGATATCTGTACAGGTCCGGATCAATGCTCTTCAGTCTCACATGCTGCCTTCCAACCCTGTTGAAGTCGCAATACATCTTCATCATGCCGGACTTACGGAGATAGTCGATGAAAGCCTTACACTTCTCGTTTGCGCCGAAGGCATCACCCTTGAACAGGAACTTGACCTTGTTCTCGTATGCTGCCATATAGAGACCATCCTTTCCGATATACTCATCGTCACCATGCTCGTCGTGCCATTCCCTTTTTATGGGTTCCTTGACGGCATCGCAAGGCTTGAACGGACTCTCGCTAACATACATACCGAAGTCGGCGATGGAGTCCTTCACCTCGTTCCCATCGCCTTCCTTCTGCATGTATATCCTGAAATAACCTTTCATACCTTAATTCAACTTTTTATAATTGCAAATATACAAAATAATACATAAATATGCAAGAAATATCCGATTAAAATGCATAAACATACAAAAAGAGGGCACGGATATAGATCCGCGCCCCAGATTATTACTTCATCTTCAATGATTTTGTTCCGTTAAGAACTCTATTGAAGTTGTCGTTATACTCAACGAATATTCTTTCAATCCTCTCGGCCGCATCCGCATTGCGTAACGTATTTCGAGCAATCGCATTAAGCTGCGTCAGCTGAGATTTGGCAATCTCACTCATCTCTGGATAGTACTTAGCCTGCTCTGCGCGCATAACTGAACAATCCAACCTGATTGCGTTAACATAACTTAACAATATGTCGGCGGTTTCCTCTGTTATTTCCTTCACAGAGTTCCTTGATGACGAACTGCTGTTGTCGGACCAACCATAGGTCTTCTTTAAGAAGTCTCGTGTCGCCTCTATCTGCTTAGAAAGGTCTTCTGTAGAGTTTTTGACATCAGCGTATTCTGAACCAGTGTACTCAGAGATTACATTTCCGTTCGAATCCTTTATATTCTCTGTGCCGCCATTCGGATCTCCATATTTCTTGGTCTTCTCAAGGAGAGCGTTTATCTTGTCCTTATAAAGATTCTCAATCATGGAGTTCAAGATGGTCTTCTTCAGGTTGTCCTCGAAGTGCTCAACGAGATTATCTGACGAATTCGCCATCGTTGCCATTGTGTCACCCCAGGAAGACACCAAGTCCGAGAACTTATTGCCGGTAAGCTTCTCTGTAATAGCCTCAACCATATCGTCAGCCTTATCTCCATATTGAATGAGCTTTTCCAGGTAATCCCTAAACTCAGAGTCCATGTTAGCCCAAAGACCGGTGTAGTTCTTCTTGATTTCGGAAAGAGTATCAGCATTCATGTTGAGCATATCTTCCATGCCGTTGAACTGAACGCCATACTTCGAAGATATATCTCCTGCAACATCACGCCAATTCTGTCCATTGTACTTGTACGAACCCTTCCACATTCGATACCAGATGGAGTGGGAGCCAGCTGACGAACCAGAGTTGAGCCTCTTCTGGGCTATAACCTTGGTCTGCTCTATCTCGGCCTTAAGCATCTCCTGAGCCTCCTTGGATGCCTTTATAGCCTCAGTACCCCAATGGATATTCATATACTCAGTCTTCTTCGAGATGAGTGAATCCCAAATGGAGGTAAGGTTGTCGTACTCAGCCTTCGCCTTTTCGTAGCTGCTGTAGTCTGCGCCAAATGCCTTGATGAGCGAACTTCCAACACTCAGGGCTGCTGCCGCTGCCGCTCCGTAAGGACCTGCCGACCCGAGGCCGAGAGCGCTTAAACCGCCAGATACATTGGCAGCTGCGCTAAATGCGTTGGAAGCACCTCCTGCAATCTGACCGAGGATAGAATTCTGCTCGCCGAGAGCCTCAAACAGGTTAATGACTGGATCCATGATGTTTGATAAAGCCTGCATCTTTCCCGATAGAGAAGTAATAGCCTTTGAGGAATCATTGTATGCTCCCTTCTTGCTATTCTCTAAGTCAGCATTGCTGTACCATTTACCCGCTATCAGTCCGGTCTTCTTTGCCTGGGCATCTGAGATATTAATTCCTGAAGCACCAATCTTCCTGTTACTTTTAAGAATATCTCCGATTGCATTTCCCCTACGTACACCTCCAAATACAGATGGTAGTGGATTTCTGTCAATCTGTTCATTTCTCAGCTTATCCAATGCATCACGCAACTGCTTAACAACTTCGATAGAAAGACCTGTAGTCCTAGAGAACTCATCGATATTGTTAATCATTGTATTGATGGTAGCGGAAGATACCCTGTCAAGGTCATCGAAGATGGCAACCCAGTCCGACTCCTGCTTGAACTGCTCGAACTGAAGCTTCGCAACGTTCTCGTTGTGAGCCTTTGTTGCGCCCTCACTGGCCCTCTCCCTCATCTGTGGGTCTTCGATACCTTTGATGAGTTCAAGCTGTCTCTCGTATTTGCGGTTCTCATCCTCAATCTGCTGGGCGATGGTTGCATTATTCTCAATCAGGTTAACCATCAGGTCGATGGTCTCCTTCTTGATCTTGTTGTTCTCATCTTCCAGCTTCTTGCGGATATCGTAAACACGAGTCTCTTCGCCATACTTATCCTTGACATTTTCAAGACTCATTCCCTTAACCTCGTCCGTAGTCAAGTTAAGGCCGGACTGAACGTTGTCGTGCTTTACCGCAATGTCAAGCTGTTCCTCCAGGAACTTTTTGTAAGTGTCAAACTGAACAATTCCACCGAAAGCTATATTCTGAGCACCTTTCTTGTTTCCGGTCAGCTCGTACATTTTCTTATACGTCTCGTACTGTTCGGAGATAGTATCAAGCTGCTTGTTAAGCACATTCAGCTCGTCTCTTCGCTGGTCTTCAAGAAGTTTTCTGTTTTCAGTCTGAATACCTGCCTTCTCGTTTGCGGCGTAGTCCAATCTGCCCTTCGTTGACGCAGGGAGAGTCTTCAAGAGCTCCTTGATGGAAGTCTCGTAGTTGGTGTAGTCAGAGATAGGGAACCTCTTCTTGTCACCAAAGATAGCCTCAAACTCTCCGTCATTAGCAAGCTGGCCAAGAGCACCTTCTCCATAAAGCTCCTTAAACTTCTTGATTTCAGAATACATCTTCTTATATAAGTCGATGCGCTTTCTCAAATCTTCAAGAGCCTTATCTGTCTGCGCGCCTGTTGACCTACGGCCACCGGTTTTCTTATTTTTCTTCTTGTCGTCACCAGTAAACCATTCGCCCCAGTTATCATGATAAGCCTGCATCTTAAGTTCGTACTCCTTCTGCTTCTGTGTAAACTCGTCGAGAGAAAGATTGCCCAGCGCAAGCATCTTCTTTCTGGTGTTGAGTTCCTTTTTTGCAGCAGTAATGTCCGACTCAGCGTTGCTCTTTGCTTTATCGTAGTCGTCTCCGGCATCCTTTCCCCAACTCTTGACGTACTTGTTCTTCTCATGATAGTCGTAACCACTACCCTTGAGATTCTTTTCGAGCTGCTGGGTGAGATCCGAGTCATCGTTCCTGAATACGAGATGAATGACAGCCTCGAATCTATCAGCCGCAAGCATTCGCTTCAATGCGTCTGACGCAAAAGGATAGTCTTTCTGAACCTGAGCCGCAGCATCCTTCATCATGTTTGAAACCTGGACCTTCTCTGCATCTGTCAATTCCTGGTTGTTGCGAATCTTGTCACCAATCCAAGGAAACGAAGTGTTTACTGCGTTATCGAGAGCATCCTTGAATTTATTCTCGTAGAAGCCAGTTTCAACACCCATCGCATTAAGAACGTCAGCACGGAACTGATCAGAAACATCCTGGTTCCATCCCTGCTTTGCAAAGAATGACGAAAGAATCTGGTTAGCCTTACCCTGCAACTCCGGGCTGTTGCTAATATCTCCAAGCTCATTAATGAGATAATTGCGCATGGCTTTCACCTCATCCTTATACTTTTCCTCCCAGGAGTTGAAGCTAGCAAAGTCGGATTGGGTGGCATTAATCATATTCGCCTTTGCGGATGCCGAAGAGAACGCTTCTGCTATCTCCTTTGCAGAAGACAGCTTCTCGTCGAATCCCTTATAGGTATCCTCGTTAGAAAGAGATTTCTGAGTGCTCTCCTCAACCTGTTTGAGAAGGATGAGCTGTTCTTTGAGGTACTTAAGTCTATCCTCATTCGATTTCTTTTCGAGAAGGCTCATTGTGAAAGCATTTTCCTTTTCAGGAGCAATCTCCTTCAGCTTTTCCTTATATGCGTCAATAAGGTTTTCTATCTCTTTCTCATCGCCGTCCTTAATGGCTTTATCCGCATCGTTATCGCGAAGAAACTCGCTAATCTTAGTGTATCTGTCTTTCAGTTCGTCAGCAGTAGTCTCCATGTCTTGCTTCAGCTGCTGATGCTTCTGCCAGTAGTATGCAAAGATTGCAGATCCGGCAGATATAGCTATTCCTGGAAGCCCACCAAGAAAACCGATGATAGAACTGAATCCGGATTTCAATCCTCCGAGAAGTAGACCTCCTGCGGCTCCCCATTTACTAGGGCTAGCCAATCCCTTCAGCACTCCACCAAGGGAGATTCTGTTCACCTGACCTTCCTGCTTGGTGAGAGCCATACCTTGCTTATACATCTCCTTGGTTATCTGGCCGGTAACATACAAGCGCCTGAGCTCGGCTTTTGTTATCGCATTTGCCTTTGCGAGTGCCTGGATATCCTGAATTCGAATCTGATTTTTATACTGAAGAATCTGTTTCTCTACAGGAGTTATTTTCTCGCCACGCAAGAGCTTAAGTTCTGCTTCTTTCGCAATATTTCCCTTAGAGTTAAGTATCCTCTTTCCTATGCCGCCTTCCAGGGTCTTAACTCCACGCATAAGGGCCGGACCTGCGAATGCCGCAACCATAGCAGGACCCAAGACGTGAATCTGCTGCACGAGATTGGTAACAACATCAAGAATACCTTTGAAAGTTCCACCTATAATATTCTTGCCGTTAGCAAAGTCGGCAAGCATGATTTCCCAGGCATCTTTCAGCTTGTTATATCGTCCGAGCAGAGTCTCACTCAGAACCTGCTGCATGTTGTAGAACTGACCACCAGCATCAGTCATCTGCCAGAAGATTGACTTCACGTCATCAAAACTTACATCTCTGCTTGATATACGAGTCTTAATCTCTGATGTAGAGACATTTCGACCCTCTTGCTTAGAGTAGAACTCAGATAACTTTTCGAGCAGAGGAATACCTGCATAAGCAATCTGACGGAGTTCCTTACCATCGAGCCAGCCACGAGCCTGAACCTGTCCGAACGCCAAAGCGATACGATCGAAGCTGACACCAAGACCAGAAGACATATCTGCAAGTCTCTTGGTTGTATCGTAAAGCTGGTCGTACTCTACGCCATACGCAGCCAACTGCTTAATATCTCGATTCAACTCTGAGAACGTAAATGGCGAATTAAGAGCGAGTTCCTTAATCTGATTGAACATTGTATTCGCATTCTGCATATCACCAAGGATGGACTGGAGAGCAATATGTTGCTTCTCCATCTCACCACCAGTAGTGATGATGCTCATCGCGAACTGCTGTGCGCCGAACACAAGACCTCCCTGCAAGAAAAGTGACTTCAAATCCTGCACGGTTGAATTCAGTTTTCCCGCATGGCTGTTGGCTCTCTCGAAGCCGCGGACCAGCTGAGACTGGATCTTAGCTCCTGAGTCAACGATTGCCTGCTGACGCTTTCGTTCAATCTCAACTCCTCTTTGCGCCTCTTTATTCGCCTTGTCGTAAGATGCCGCAAGGTTGTTTGCCGCCTGAACTTCTCTTCCGTTTCCAAGGTTACCTAACTGCCCAACCGCAGTTCTGTCTCCTCTTTCCAGTCTGTCTCTGAGTATCCTAAGATCATCAAGTTGCCCCTTTAAGTACGCTATCTTAGCTGTTGCTTCGGATACATCTAAGCCAAGCATTTTTGATGTGAAGGTTTTCTCTTGGAGATTTTTCAACGCTTTATCAAGAGACTGAATTCTACGCTTAGTATTTTCTAAATCTGCACCAAGTTGTCTGTCGGTTGATTTGTTAATCTTCTCAACTGATGAGTTTAGCTTATCCTGTGCAGCCTTTGCGTTGCCAATCTTGTTGGTCAGAATTCTATATTCAGAAATGAGTTCAAGAACTGCTTTCTTGTCGCTGACATTAACTTGATTGAGTTTATCATAGAAATGAGACAACCCGATGATTGCGTTTTGGATCTTAGATATGTCTGCGCCAACCTTTAATCCTTTGTCGTACGATGAGTTGTACTCGACGATTTTTCTATTAACCTCGCTGAGCAGTTCCTTTACTCTCCTAAAACGAGCTTCAGTTTGCTCTAACTGGCGTTCGTCAGCCCTGACAGATGCATTCTCCTTACTCTGATCTTTGAGCGCAGCATTTGCCTTTTCTCTCCAGGCCGAAAGCTCCGTAATAGTATTCTTGAAGCTCTGTCCAAGCAAGTCTTTTCCGGCAAAGCTTCCGATATCAGACTTGATTCTCCCAATCTCCTGGCGAATATAGTCAAGCTTTGATGTATCTACGCCAAGAGTGATACTCTTAGCATTCAGCTTGTCGATATTATCAAGAAGGATGTTAGTTGAAGAAATAAGTTTCTCCTGTCTTTTCTCTGCACCTGATATTGAGTCAGCGGTCTTTCTCTCGGTTACAATCTTACCCTTCTCTCGGTTATAAGCCTGTATTGCTACTGTGGCCTTGATTGTTTCAACGAGTACGTCAGAGATAAGATTCTTCATCTGAGCTGCGTCGGTAAGCATTGTAGGGTTCAGCTTTGCAGCATTTAGACGGGTAAGGATATTGTCAAGCTCGGAAATACTTCCGGTTAGCATAGACGTGCTGTAACCCTTCTGTGTTCCTTCCGACATCAAATCTCGCATCTTGGCAAGCTTCTCTGTCACACGGGCAATATCTGCCTCAACCTTTGCTGCACCACCAGTGAAAGCAGAGAGAGGGTTGTCCTTTTTGAATGTAGAGATAATGTCCTGAACGTCCTTTTTTGCCATTCCAAGTACTCTCGTGAGGCTACTAAGGATGTTTGAGTCGTCAACACCACCACTATGGATAAGACTGATAATGGATTCTCTTAACTCGTTCAGAGATTTCTTTGCGTTATCAAGGCTCTTTGTATCGACGTTAGGGTTCTCTGCCTTTGTATTGCTAATCTTCTTCTCCTGGATATTTATATCCTGAAGCAGCTTGATATATGCAAGAGCATTCGAAATCCTATTCTGCCAAGCCTTTACTCTATCGGCATCGTCCTCATTCTTGGACATTCTCTGTAATTCAGAGTTTATCGTTCCAAACAGGCTAGCAATCTTGGCTAGATTGCCAGCTCCGAGGAATTTTCCGGTAAGGATGTTTGCATCATTCCTGCCTGACCCCTTAAGAATCTTGGCGATATTAGCAATACCCTTTGAGTTCTTTTCTATATATTCGTTCGCTTCTCGGAAAATCTTAGAGAAGTTGCTGCCGTTTACCTGGTTAAGACTGGCAACAAGCTCCTCACCACGCTTCTTTGCGTCCTGAGTAGCCTGGTCAACACCATTCATACCCTTCACGATTTTCTGAAGGGTCTTCGACATCTCATCCTTAATGCCAAGAGAGATAAACAAGTCGCCTAAATTTCCACCTGCCATATCCTGAATATTTTATAATTAGAGTTTATTGTTTAAGTAATCAGCAAGACTTATCTTCTTGCCAACGAGGCTTCCCTCATTCTTCTTTTTCTCCATCCACCTGTCGTAGAGGTCATCCATCTCCTTCTTGGTGTGCTTCTTCGGACCACCTTCCTTCTTCGTCTTTGGATAGACAACAAGAGGCTGGTCTGCAACCATGAGGTCAATCTGTGCCGATGAATAGCCCCACCAGTAGTCGTAGGCTGCGATGAAGTATTTGCGCTGAAAGAGGAAACCGAACTTCTCTGCTAGTGAGAAGGCTGCTCCCCAGCTTGTTCTGCTTGGATAGCTTTTGCTTCGCTCCTCGTCATCGTCATCATCACGTCCGTCATCCCGGTCGCTAATATGGTAGCCAGTGAGAATGCGTTCGATGGAATTTTTTTTTTAGAAACATCGAGAACCCTCAGAACCTCGGCCACATCCACATCCTTGATGTAGTAGAGCCAGCGCCAGTAGATCCAATACAGGAATCTAATCTTCCAGATGTTGTTGAGGAGAATGCAGACGCAAATCTTGACGTTGCGCTTCCATTCGTTCTTCTCCTTTACCCTGATGTGGGAACACCTGCTCATGGTTCCCTTGCGAAGCCAGCCGAGCTTGTGCTTCTTTCCACGGAACACGAACTCGGTAGGCTCGTCGTGCAGCACGCTATCAAGCAACTCCTGCAAGTCCACCGAAGGCTGCTCAATTTTCTTTTCTTCTGCCATGATTGTATGCTATTAAAAATGAGATAGGGCGGCACGGCTGTTGACTAGCCTGCCGCCCTACGGTTTGTTATCCTGAATCTAATTACCTAAAGAAGCCTTATTCAACAGTTTCCCAGTTGTCGTCCTTAACCCACTCGGTGTCGGTTACTCGGGTATCCATATACCTCTCCTTTACGACAGCAGAGCCGGTATTGTAGGTAATAACGAGTCCCTGTCTGCGGTTTGCCGCAGGAACGGTCTTACGGGTTGTTGCCACATCAGTCTTGTAGGTGAGGTTCATAACACCGTCGCCCTTGGTCAGCCAAGCTACACTCTTCGTACCTGCACCCTCAACTGAGCCGGAGAACTTGAACGCAACTGGCTTAGAACCTGAGTCGTCCCACTGCATTGTCGCATACATCGAGAGGTTAGTCAGAACCATGAGATTCTTCTTCTCCTCGTCAACAATAACGATAGTACCACGCATCTTGTAGAGCTTTGGCTCTACGGCAACACCGGTATACTGAACATCAAGAGTATTGTCACCGGTTCCGGCAAGAGTCGCACTGATATCGTTTACAGCGTCTTCGCCGAACATCGCCTTGAGAAGCTCCTTCGCCTTAGAAGGAACGACGAACTCTACGTTGAAGTCACCAAGTTCAGCAGTGGTAGCCCAGTCACCAGAAAGGCCGATAACCTTGTAATGGTTGATTGTAGGGTCGTCCATTGTAGCCTTCAGAGAGTCAACCTCAACAGGAAGCTCCATGTCAACAGTAAGCTTAATGTCACTCTTGGAGAGATCAACCAATGCTGCGGAGTAGAGCAGCGACTTAGGGCCGCAGAACACTTCCTTCATTTTTTCAATAGTCACCATAATCTAAAATATTTTAAATTGTTATACCTGAATCTTATTTCGTACGTAACCTTCCCTGTATGATCGTCACGGAAAAACCGGCTCCGTCGTCGGACTGAATAGCGATGTTCGGCCTGGTAACGATGATGTTGTCTGTTGAAATTGGAAATCTTTCGAGGACAGCCTTGACTTTCTTATCCATTTCCGAAGGACTGAAACCATTCGGATTCGCCGAGGAGGCCTTATCTCTTACATACACCTCTATCTGGATAGTGGTAGTATAGTAGTTGTAGGAGCCATCGTAGTTCATCTCGTTGTTCCTGATTGTGTACGGAGCACTTACGACGATGTAGCTACCTATTTTGGTATCCACAGCCTTAGGACGATTCCTGGGGTACACCTTGTCGCATATACCCTTTACGGCGTTCCCTAAGTCGAAATATATCTGCTTGATATCTACCATAGCTTACAGTTTGTTAAAAGTTGAACTATTGGCGTACACTACGCAGGCATCGAACATATCTGGAAGAGACTCGTATGTGTTGTAAACTGTCTCGAAAATGCGGTTCTCCTTATCGAATACTGCATATTCAACAGGACATATCGCAACGAGTGCCCAGTCTTTCCCGGTAGATTTCACCTTTCCGATACGTCCGTATAGAAGGTTTGGACCCCACTGGTGACCGCCACCGACTGAACCGGTGTAGCCTTTGTTCTCTCCTCCGTCGTAGTAGAACGGGAGATTGTATTTCTCTCCTTCTGCCAGGGTTACTCGCGTTGGTGCTTTTTCACCCTTCGAGGCACGCACCATGTAAATGAGCTTTCCTTTGTAATACACTGCTGCATAGAACGAAGTATATGCGTTACCGGTGATACTGTAGAACGTCCTGTTCTCTTTGAAATAGTTGACGGTTCTGTGAGCAAGTTCCTGCATAATCGCAAGCATCTTGTCATACGCCAGCTTTTCGACCCTTGGCTTAATCTGATGCTCGAACTGCGCTCCGAGAGACAGACGCTTTCCGCTAAAGTATTTCGCCATAATCTAAACCCTTGTTAAGTTCCAATACACGACGGTTCTGTTGTTATCCGGCTCGCAGTCCTTGACCATACCTACCTCGGTATTGTTGCCGACAGTGGAGTAGATGGTGTCGCCGTCAAGAGGACATCTGTCAGCATCCCATTCGTCATATCTGACCGGAATCGATGCCTTCCTCTTGTTCTGGTCGACATTCTTGTCTCCCTCTGTAGTGGTATCGGTGTAGCTGCGGCCTTCGCCATAGTAGAGAATGATTTCCTTGTCCTCACCAACTGGAGCATCATCATCGGCGAACGGGTCATCAGGGTCGGCCTTTCCGACGACCTTCCTCACGATCTTGATGATGTGAGGGTATCTTGGGTTTCTGATGTTTTCCTTTTCCATACGCCTTATTTGATGATGTGAGGGAGAGGTTCTCCCCAAGGAGAATAATTCGCCCTCTTTACTCCGTGGGAGGTCACCCGGAAGGTGGACTTCTTCTTGAGCATCGAATCAGGCTCCAGCTCTGCATATATAGCGTTAGCCTCTGCCTTCATCTCGCTCCTGTCGTTGTCCGACATGTCATAGCCACCTCCCGAATGAGTCCATCCGTTATCGGAATCGGAGGTGTTGTTCACCTTGCTCGGACCAAGAACAAACCATTTCAGCATGTCGGCATAGGCAAGTCTTACCTTGTCCTTGTCGCAGGCTTCGAGGTCGATACCATTTTCGAGCTCCCTGTCGTGCATGATGCCCAACAGAGCCTTCATCGGCATCTCGAACTTCACCTTATTAATAAGGTAGTCGTTCACAGTGTAAATGTTCATCTCCGAATCCATAGTCATACAATCTAGTTACGTTAAAGAATTAACCCTTCTGAGTGATGTCGATAATCCAACGGTAAGGAGAATCGAGCAAAGCTGGAACAGAAGCGAGGAACAAGTCTGTCTTGAACTCCTGGTACATACCGTTCGCAGTAACCATGTTACGCAGCAAGCCAAGCTTGTTGTTGGTCTGCGCCCAAGCCACATCAATGAGCTTGTTGCCAAGGGCGTCAAAGATACGCTTGTCAAGGATCTCCTTACGCATGAAACGCAAAGGCTTGCCAGCAGGACGAAGAACAACTGTTCCGTCTGCCCAACCACGAATCTCTGTAACTGTACCGTCGAAGCGCTTGTTGTGCTCAACCTCATCAACAATCTCGATAGGAGAAAGACCATTGAGGTCAACAACAGACTTCAGGAACATTGCGTTGTTTGGACCGTAGTTCTGCAATACTGCCACAAAGTTAGCGTTCGCCCAGCTCTTGTACAACTCGGCAATCTGCTTGTTCTTCAAGAACACGTTATTGTAGTCGTTCTTGGTCATCTGCCATACGAGAGGTACGCTGCGGTACTCAATATGGCTGTTGCGCCAATCCTCCTCAAACTTACGCATCTGTTCGAGCAAGTCGCAGTTTGCGTCGTTCCAAGCAAGCTTGCCTGCCTTCTTGAAGTTCTCAGCTGGAACCTTTGCGTCGTACAGAGGCTCCTGAATACCACGGCCAATCTTGTCGTAGTCGATGACACCCTTTGAACTCAACTGAGCTGACATGTAGGTCATAGTCATGTCGAGAGAGTCATACAGGACCTGTACCTTGTCGAGATAAGCGTCAACCAGGTCTGCGTCGTTGCCGAACTCATCCTGGAGAAGCTTCATCTTGTGATAACGCTCTGTTGCAGTCTCGCGGAAGCCGTCAGCAGCGAAGTCTGGGATTGAAGCGGTGTACCACTCGAATCCCTCGTGGTCGTTCTGATAACCCTCGCCGAGAGGAGCACGGAGGCTCATCATGGTTGCAGGGTTCAATGTGCGTGTGCGTACCTTGAAGGTAGCATCACCATTATTAGATGTAGGGGTGAGATTTGGGTCAATGTCACCCTGTGTCAGATACCAGCCGTTGTTACAGCGCAGTACGCCGTCACGATTGATGAACTTCTGAAGGTAAGTGTTGTTACCCTTACCGGTGAAGAACTTCGCAAGCTTCTCGACACCAATATCAATTTTTGCCATAATCCTGAATCAATCTTTTTACGTTAGACAATAGGTTAAATATGCCAGAACTCTGGGTAGAGTGACTTGTTCATCGCCTTGACAGCAGGCGGAACAGGACCCATACGGTCAAGCCACATAACGCAGTCTGGATTCAACATACAGAAGTTGACGTTTGTACGAGGCTTGTGATACTTGTCGCCGCCGGCATCGAAATAAGGGAAGTCATTGTCGTTCGGAGCAAAGCAGTTAGGGTTGGTTACCATTGGCAGAACGCTCGCGCCTGCCTTCTCTGCCTCCACCAGCACGTCGCCAGCGCTCAATGTTCCAAGCGTCTCCGAGAGGGTCAGCTTCCATACGTCGCCTGCCGATGTGTCGGTAGTTGCCTCCACGGCAGTCACGGTCACACCCTTTGACTTTGTCTTGAAGTCCTTCTGACCGACCATGATGGTATCGCCAGGGAACGGAATGTGAACGAATCCGTTACGAACGATATAGATGTCTGTGTCTGTAGCCGCAGTAGTAGCCTTTGCTACACCGTATGCCTTCAGAATCTTAATGGTAGCACCAGGACCTTCGTTGCCTGCTGTAAAGCCAAGGTCGTGCTCGATCAAGTCACCGGCATAAATCTTAGCCTGACCCTTGAATGGGTTGACAAGCTTACCACCAATAGGTGGGTGAACGAAGGCATTCTTGATGAGTGCCTCAAGGCCTGCAAACACGTATCGGGTTCCACCGACCTTACCTTCTGTCTGAACAATGGTTGCACCGTGGTTCAGCATACCACGAGTACCCATCTGTTCCATGTAGGAAATAAAAGTGTTGTCCATAATCTTTTTACCTTTTTTAAATTGTTATCCTGAAATTACTTCTTGTCTTCACCGCCGCCATATCTCTTCTTGCGACGCGCGGCAACCTCATCCATGAACTTGTCGTCGTCAGTAGAGCTTCCGCCACCTGATGGTCGCTGTCCCTTTGCCGGGATACCGTTTTCACCAGTAGCTTCCTTGTACTCTGCGGTGTAGATCTTCTCAGCCTTAGAAACCAGGTCGTCGATGTCGGCATCTTCGTCCGGAATCTCCAGCTTTGCGATTGCAGCATTGAGGAAGTAGTTCTTCATTTCAAGGTTTGCCTTGTCGAACTTATCCTTCAAACCTGCCTTTACTGACTCGATGGTTGCCTTCCTTGCAGCCTTCTTGTCTCGTTCTGCGTTAGCTTCCTTGAGGGCTTTGATTTCTTTGAGAAGCTCATTGTACTTGTCGTCAGAACCGGTTTTACCCTCCTCTTCCTCCTTGCGCTTGCGCTCCTCTTCCTCTTCCTTCTTCTTGCGCTCGGCTTCCTCCTTGCTCTTCTTGATCTCATCAGAGACGTTCTTGTGAAGGTTTCCGTCCATGCGCTTAAGGCGGTTTGCTAACTTGGTAACCAACTTGGCATTTGCAGCCTCATCGTCACCGAAATCTTCCAAAACATCATCAAGTTCTTCATTGATGGTCTTCTGGCTAAGTGATTTGAACTTGGTGGTATCAGCCTCCTTGTTCACTAATGCTAAGAGTTCTTCTCTTGTCATGTTGTTGTTTTATTAAAAATGTTATCCTGGAAGTGGTTCTTCCACTTCGTAAGTGTATAAATATACGTTTTTATACCGCAAATATACGAATAAATATGCAATTATACAAAATTATTGTGTATTTTTGCGTATAAAATGTATTTTTATGCAGAAAGATATTTATTCAGGATTAAAATTGGATAACGGAGAACCTGTATATACGCAAGAGTATATTCAGTCTCTACGAGACACCGACAAGAAGCATCCCGACAAGCTGAAGATTATAGCTCAGCGTGGCGGACAGGAGCGTATGCTGTCTATAGACGCTGATATTAAGATAGTTGGCGGCTCGCGAGGTGGCCCACTGGATGAAGACACTAGAGTGTTGACTACTAGAGGGTTCATTAAAATCAAGAATCTTAAATATGGTGACACCGTAATAGGACATGACGGTAAGGGGCACAGGGTATTAGGTCGAATTGATTATCCGGATAGAGATTGCTATGAAATTGAGCTATCAGACGGATCAAGTGTAGTATGCTCGGATGACCATATATGGAATGTGTCTATCGATGGCGACAGGAGGCTTATGCCGCATCTTGCCTGTGAGATAGCAAGTTACATCAATGAAGGCTACCATATCGCTATCCCTTGCGTAAAGCCTGTTGAGTTTGATGAAAGGTTCGGTCTAGCCTCTGTTGCGGAGAGAACTGAATCTTTAAGGCATATCATCGAAACATCAGGCAGGTTTTCTGGAAAATACTGGAAGAAGACTTTCAAGACAAGGAAGAAAGCATTCGATTTCAAGTATCTGGTTGATAGTCTCGGTTCTGTTTGCTACGTGAAGAGGAAGTCAAACAAGAAATGGGAGGTTAGATTCGATTACAGGAAGAAGGAATTAAAGAGGAGGATTGTCAGCTGTAAACCGGTCGGCAAGCGAAACTGCTGTTGCATCGCCGTTGAGAATCCGGACTCACTATTCGTTGTCGAGGACTTTATCGTCACTCACAACTCCAAGTCATTCTCTTCCCTAATGGAAGTTCTGAAGGATATCAAGAACCCGGACTTCCATGCGACCATCCTGCGAAACGAGAAAGATGACTTGCAGTCGCTTGTAACCGACTCTTATAAACTTTTCTCCCAATTTGGAACTTACAATAAGTCTCAAAATGATATGACCTGGAACTTCAATAACGGAGGATGGCTCAAATTCTCGTACTACGCAGGAGCCTATCAGGACTTCAAGACACGATTCCAGGGACGACAGTATGCCTATGTCTGCATCGATGAGGGTACTCAGTGCCCATACAAAAAGTTCAAGTATCTCTTGACCAACAATCGAAACGCAGCACATATCCGAAACCGCTTCTGGATCACCTGTAACCCTGACCCGGAATCTTGGGTGAGAAAGTTCATTGACTGGTGGGTTGACGAGAACGGCTACATCATACCGGAACGTGATGGAGTTATTCGATACTGCTTCATGGATGGAGATACACCGGACTCAATCTACTGGGGTGACACAAGGGAAGAGGTGTACGAGCAGTGCAAGGGTATCATCGATAGTCTTTGGAAGGACAGCTACGAGGAGCTCGGATACACGAAGCTCGAAATGTTCATTAAGTCAGCAACGTTCATCCGTGCAGACGTATCAGAGAACATTAAGCTTATCTCTACAGATGCATCATATATCGCCAACCTTGCCCAGCAGGACGAGGAGCAGCGTATGCGAGACCTGGAAGCCAACTGGAACTGGAAAGCTGCCGGCGATGACATGATCAAGATGGAAGACCTTGATGAAATCTACGACAATGCAGAACAGATAGGAGATGGAAAACGCAGAGCTTCTGCCGATATTGCTTTCACCGGCGGCGATAACTTCGTGATGTGGCTCTGGGAAGGATGGCACTGCAAAGACTTGGTTGTGCTGAGGCTGGACCCTAAGACGCTCGTTTCTGTAGTTGAGGCCAAGCTGAGAGAGTGGGGTGTCGAGGAATGTAACTTCACTTACGATATGCAGGGTATCGGTCAGTATTTCAAGGGATTTTTCAAAGATGCCGTCCCATTCAACAACCAGGCAGCACCTATCGCTAGGAATCATCAGGAAGAAGAAGGAATCAAATACCTCTATAAGGATTTGAAGTCTCAGTGTGCGTGGTTATTCTATAAGATGATAAAGGAGAAGCAGATTTCCATCGACTCGGCCCTGCTTGAAAGAAAGTATTCAGGAAACGGATTTGACAAGGTCCCTCTCAGACAGATTCTTCAGAAGGAGCGTAAGATGCTCAGACGTGACGAGAATAGCGATGATAGGGGATTCAAGCTATTACCTAAGAAGATTGCCAAGAAATATGTCGGGCACTCGCCTGACTTCTTTGAATCTTGGTTCTACGTAATGATATTCAGTTTAACAAAAAAGAAAAATAAAAAGGTAAAAGGATTATGGATGCTATCAAGGTAACAAATTTCAGAAAGATTCTGGTAAAGAAGCCTTTCTTTGAACTCACGCCAAAGGGGTACATGACCCACGATGGCTATAGCAGGAACGAGGTGTCCGATAATGAAGACCCTCAGATGCCGCAAGATACATTATACAGAGTGGTTAAGACTCAGAAGGACTTCCTCCGTGAGTTCTATCCTACGTCCCACAAAATCTTCGACAAGGATCTCTACCCTGACATCTGGAGAAAGAACCCGGAAGACGGGAAATGGTATGTCCAGGAGATTCAAAGAACGGCATTTGCTTTCCAGCAGGTTATTCATACGAAGCACGTTCTCCACATGACAGGTAACGATATTCAGTTTGAGCTTGCCGGTGATCCTGAGATGAAGAAACAGGAACAGTATATTAATCTCCTTGCCAAGTTCAAGAAGGGATGGTATATGCACGATATGGAGATTCGTCACTATGAGGCTGTAAGTTCGTACATGAAGGTTGCTGAGGCTGCTGTAGTCGGATTCTTCGATAAAAACAAGAAATTCGGTACTCGCACATTGGCTTTCGATAGAGGAGACACATTGTATCCTCAGTTCGACCCTCTTACTGGTGAACTCGTTGTGTTTGCTCGCAAGTATTACGACTTTGACGAGGAAGGTAATGAAAAGATTGAATGGGTAGAGGTGTGGGATGACAAGACATTCTACCGCTTCAAGAAGCAAGTTAACGAAGGCAAGGTCAAGGAGACTATCAAGAGAATTGCCAAGATATTCGGAATCGACGACTACACTTGCGTTGAAGAGAAAGATCACGGCTTCCCATTTATCCCTGTTGCATACGTAAGAAACGATGACGGCCCATGCTGGTCTGTTGTACAGAAGAACATCGAGGACTACGAGGAAGCTTTCTCTTATCTCTGCGAGAACAACAAGGCTTACGCTTTCCCTATAATGAAGTTGAAGGGCGATGGTGACGACATTACCGTTGTTGGAGATACGAATGGTTCTGCAAAGACGATTCAGATTACCGATACGAATGGTGATGCTGACTTCATTAACGGAACAGACGCTTCCGATGCATTTGCTACACAGCTCAACAAGTCGTATGACCTCATCTATGAACTTTCGTTCACAGTAAAGCCACCGGAGCTGAAATCGGGTGACCTTCCTGGCGTTGCAATTAAGCTGCTCTATTCTCCTGCCATCGAGGTTGCTGAGAACGATGCTAAGAAGATGCATCCGTTCCTGGATCAACTTGTTCGTATCTCAAAGTATGGTATCGGAGTTGAAGAAAACTGCATGGCTACTATGACCGGTCTTCCTATTCACGCTTGGGTGGAAATCTATGTGCATCAGAATAAATCTGAAATAATCACAAACTTAGCGACAGCTGTTCAAAACAACTTCCTCTCAAAGCAGACTGCATCTGAGCGTTGCCCAGACTTCCCAGTCAACGACGAATACGACCGCATTATGCGCGAGAAGAAGGAAGAGGACCAGCAGGACCTCCTCATGGATATGCAGCGTGCGGATAACGAAACAGAGAATGCCATCGAGGAGCAGAAGGCAACGGCGAATATTCAGAATGGAGGTAGCGGAAACGTACGTACTGGTCGTGGCGCCGGCAGGCCGAACAAAAGCGGGACAGACTGGGATGAGAACGGCAACTGGCCGGGCCGTAACAACTGGAAGACCGTAAAGAAGTAAGCTTATGGATGAGTTAAAACGTTCTGTCGATTACAGCAGGAAGCGCTTGCAGGCAATCCGAAACTGCGAGGGCCATGTTGCTGATATCCTCTGGAAAACGACGCAGAAGGTAATTACCGCAAGTAAGCGATACAGAGGCGCGGGCAGGCTCACAAACGAGTCAGCCCTGCTCTCTTACGCCAAGAATGTTACTGCTGACGCAGAGGAGAGTATCAACAGCTACATCTCTGCTTATTCTAAGGCTTCATGCAAGATTCTCGGGATTGACAGCGAGAACATCGAATCGTTTCTCGTCAGCGACATCTACGGAAAGACGACATCTGAAAGAAACGCTGTCTATCTCGGAAACTTTGCTGAAGATATTGTAAGGATGATCAAGGCAGGAACCTTGATGGGATATTCAGACCAGCAGCTCCTGTCTTCCATCCGCACAGGCTATAAAGACCCATATCACACATCAGTCATCACCAAGGCGAAGAGAAAGGACATTAACATCGATGTTCCTTCTTACGGAAAGGGATACTACAAGAACGCCTATCAGAATATCGTAAGAAACGCCTCTCAGGTGATTGCTTTGGCGTGGGGACAGGCAGAGCAGGAGTATGGGCAGGAGAACAAGGCTATCGGGTTCTACGTCAAGAGAGGAAGCAGTTATCCGTGCGACATTTGTCAAAATGAAGCCGATGCTGGCATCCATTCTTTCAAAGACCCATATCCACCGTTCCACGTTTCGTGTTGTTGTTACACTTTATTTGCGTTCAAGGATAATAAAAAGAAATGATATGATAAATTCTGAATTTAATTTTACTTTAGAAGAAATTCTTCCGAAGTTCCCTAAAGAATTCCAGGAGAAGATAAAGCACTCTGTAGAGCTGCTGAGAAAGGCTGAAAAGCTTGCGCTGGCATACTCGCCTAACGAAGGCTTCTATCTATCGTTCAGTTCAGGCAAGGATAGTCAGTGTCTTTATCACATTGCCAAGATTGCAGGTGTGAAGTTCAAGGCCCACATGGGTCTTACGTCCGTCGATCCACCAGAAGTAATCAAGTTCTGCCGCAAGCACTATCCGGACGTAGATATGATAAAGCCTAAAATCAGTATCTACAATCAGGCTCGAAAGGAAGGTATGCTCCCAACAAGGCTGATAAGATGGTGTTGCAGGGTCTATAAAGAGGGCATCGGCGCGGGCAATGTTGTTCTCATCGGAATCCGTCACGCAGAAAGCAGGCAGCGTTCGGGTAGGAGCGAGGTCGAGATTACCAACCATAAGTACAGCGGCTCTCTTGAAGGCCTTGACGAGTTCCGTGATAAAAGGAACGGTCAGAAGCGTGGCCGTCCAACCTGGTGGGGTATCCACGAGATTAACATCACCAATGCCAGCGATGAGCGTACCATCGGCTGCATCAGAGGCTACGAATCGCTCCTCATCTCTCCAATCATCGAGTGGACCGATGATGAGGTATGGCTCTTTCTGAACACCCTCGGCATTAAGCATTGCAAGCTGTACGATGAGGGCTACAGTAGAATCGGCTGCCTGTGCTGCCCTATGCACAACTACAAGCAGAAGCTCGCTGACTGCAAGCGATATCCGCATATCTATAATAGTTGGATTAAGGCCATCAAGGATATCCAGGCTAGCGGAAGGATGATAGACGAAGGATTGTCGCCGGAAGAGGTGTTCGACTATTGGATATACGGCAAGTCTATCAATGTATGGAGAGAACACCACAGGCAGCAAATGTTGAACTTTTAAATATCAAGATTATGATTGAAGAAACAAAAGGATACACGTTATCCGTCGATACGTACAAGAAGGCGAAGGCTCTCAAGATGAAAGATCCTCGCTATTACATCTACGCAAGCCTCCGTGGCTCAGGTATGCCAATGAGGGATTGTTGGGCAATCGCCTTTCAGGGAGAAGGATTCAACTGGGAGAAGTCTTTCCTTGAAGGAGAGATGAACAAGCTCGAAGCCCAGGAGTCCGTTCAGAAGAGAATCGCAGAGGTGCAGGGAAAGAAAGCGAAGAACGAGAACGCCGAAGAGCTTTCTCCTGAAGAGTTGGCGAAAGCTACCTCTAAGGAGCAGATACTTAAAGACCTGGTGCTGGCTCAGAGAAAAGCCAAGTACGGATCACCAGAGTGGCTTAAGATAGTTGCGTCCATCGCTGACTACAACAAGATTAAGCAGGATGAGATTGATACGGAAAACAATGTGGTCCATTATTACATCCCTCTGTCAATGCCCCGATGCTGTGAGGACTGCATTATCTTCAAAAATGGTCAGGCGACTTTTCAAAAGAAGAAGAAATAGTTAAATTCGTGTTAAAGTAACTTTGTTTTACTAGAATTTCAGCAAAACCAAGTACCTTTGCAAACGATTAATGTTCACAGATTCTTTCTGCGAATCATAATTCAAAAATTTTTTGGTTAGAGGGGTGGTGTCTTCACAGATATCACCCCTCATTTTTATATATATAAAGTAGAAGAAAAATATAAATTCAATCAGGATACTTCTCTCCAGTGATGAGCTCAAGAGTCTTTCTGATCCGATCTTCAAGCATATCGTCATTAAACGTAGGAAGAACGCCATATGATGGCAGTTTCTTCGTCTCTGCGGCCTCCAAAATGAACTGGAGTGCCTACACTAGGGAAGTATGGTCTTGAACGACCTCAAGCAATTTATCGCTCATCCTTGCCTCCTTCCTTCTTAATCTGTTCTGCCATCTCAAGAATAGTCTCGGCGTGCTTGTCTCGGTCGATGACCTCCTGAACTGCCTCATCGCTTTCTTTGCGAAGCTGCTCTTCAGTCTTCCCCTCGTCGGCAGCAGCGTTTCTTCTTGCAGCCTCACGGGCAAGATACTCGTCACGGAGCTTCAGCTTGCCTGCCGTGTATTCTGCATCGCCAGGCAACGATGTATCCGCATACATAAGCTGGGCAAATGCCTCGATGATGTTTCCATCATCCTTGGAGAATTCATAATGGTCTCCTACGGCCACAGGAACACATTCGTCGAGTGCAGCGTACATAGATGTACCGATAGAGTACTCAATTCCCCATGTGCCGGCAATGTTCGCAATCTTGATGAAAGGCAGCGAGCCTCTCTGTAAATGCTTCTTGATCTCAGCAGGGATATCCTCTCTGAGTGAAGCAACTTCTTTCTTCGACAAGCTCTTACTGAACTTCAGTACCGTGAAGTGTCTTGTCTTGATAGTCTTTCCAAATGGTAATGCCATGATAACAATATTTTAAAGTTCAACTTTTATTTTCTTATACTCGAAATCCCTGCAAGAAGGATTCTCTTCTGAAGCAAACTTCTTCTCAGTAGGGTGACAACACTTACCTTCCTTGAAGAAGAAGCAGTCCTTGCAAGTGTATGCCAGCGGAATTATGCCTCCGCAAGAATCATCGTCAGGATTTACGTATGTATATAAGTATTTTCCCATGCAATATGGATACCCAGGATCTTCGTCATTAAACAATACGCAATCCTTACAAGTGTAATCAGTCTGTTCCATGCTCCAATAATTTTATTTCGTCCTGGATATAAAACGCCGCCTTACGCAAGTCCTCGATACGCTTCTCGGTCTTTGTTTTGTTGCCATCCACCTTGTCCTTGCGCAAGAGATACTTGATAGCGTTCCCTGTATTGAAGTCAAGGTGTCTGCAAATATCCAGTGGCTCAACACCACACAAATCATTCAACCACGCATAATGGGATGGGTGAGAAACTTGCTCTGTCTTTTTGTTTACAAATTCGTTTGCAAAGACGGAAACCTTCGCTAATTTACACATATCAACGTCACGTGATACATATGCACCTACAGCCAGTTCAATCTCACATCTTCCATTCACCATATCAACAACTTTAATAGTAAAGGAATCATATATATCGTTAGGGTCTATCTGATGGATGAACGAATTATCTGTTATATCATTCAAATCGACCTTTCTAATCTGCAAGACAGAACCAACCTTAATATCTTCTTTCTTAATCATAAGCTATTTATTTTGTTTGTTATACTTATGCCCGCAGTGAAACTTATTGCAGACGTTGCATTTATAGACGGTCATCCCCTGCTGAATGAGCTTCGGATGCGTATTCAGGAACTCCCAAGCATCATCCTCAGTCTCATAGGCGACCTTCGCCTTCCAGGAATGAACCTTCCTGGTCCAATGCTCTGGGTCCGGCTTGAACGGCGGAACCTTGTTCGGATTGTGATGTCTTCTCATACCTACCACTTTATAAATCTTGTTCTACGGATTCTATCCCAATTATCATGGATTTTATCCTGGACCTCCTGCGCCTTTTCGAACATTTCACGTATCTGCTCAAATCTAAAAAACTAACAGATCTTCACAAGAAGCTTTCCACATCTTCTCCAGCCACTCGTTATTGAGGCGTTCAATGGTTTTCCTGATTCTGTCGCCGTAGAGGATTTCGAGCAGCAGCTTGTCAAAACCACCTTCCGGCTCAAAGCTCACGTCAAGCGTGATGCTGTGATTCTTGTATCGGCAAGACGACATCTTGATACCAGACTCAAACGCTTTGTCCACAACATTATGAATAGATCCGCGAATTCTGTCACCATCCATAAAGGCATCGGATATACAAAACATAAGTTTTTCTCCCATAAGCTACAAACATTTAAATGAAACACTATTCAACGTCCTGTTCACCGCAATCTCCCTCTCGTTGCACATGGTCCTCATGCACTCCAGGGCATCCTCGCGTACAGCGGTCATAATCTCGCTCATCGAAGCGGTGGCCGGAACAATATTCCCTTCTGCCTTCTTCTTCGTGATACAAGATATAACCTCCTTGATATATTCCTTGTCTATCATAGAATCTGTTTTAATGGTGACCGCCGACCGTGGAAGGGACTCGAACCTCCCGTCTGCCCGGACTTATGCCCGAAGGCATGTCCCACCGCCCTGCGGCCACCGGTTTCTTTAATCATCAGGCTGAATGAAGCTCTCCGGCTGCTTGATGTCCTCCTCACCACGCAATTTATTTTTCACGTCATTGATGAGAAGCTCCTGCTTCAGGTCAATCATCTGCGCGCCGTACACCTGATACGTCATTCCGCCCTGTGACCTCTTCTTGAAGAAGCCGTACTTGTCGCTCATATCACGCCCAAACTTCTGAATCGTAGGGATATCCTTCTCCTCGACATCGTTGGCCTTGCAGAACTCGACGAACCTCTCGTACATCTCCTTGGCAAGCATGCACTCCGAAATCTCGCCCCTCGCCTCCCGACTGCACCTCATATCATATGCCCTTATCCAGGCATAGATAGGATTGCTTCCGAGAAGGGAGATGAGCAGCTGTCTCCTGCTTCCCTCAGCCGCAGGGAACCGGTACTTCCTCTTCCTCAGCTCCATCGCACCACGGAATATCCAGTTGAACACTCCGCTCAGCTCCTCACGGATAATCTTGCTGGCAAGCTCCGGGTCCTGCCTCTCCTTGGAGATTGTCACGTCGAAGCTCACGTACTGCAAACGCCTGATGAATCCGAGCGATGCATCATCGGGGAACGGAAGCTCGTTGAGGTTGAAGATGAGGTAGGGGATTGAGTTTCCCTCAAGGATATCCTTTCCGAGCTTTCTCATCGGGACAGGCTCGCCGCTCACGAGTCTCTTGAACATTCCGGTGTTCTTCTTTCCGAATTTCTTCGGATCAGAATCGGAAGACCAGTTGAAGATGGCGTTCCTGATAGGATACCTTCCCCTCATTCCCTCGTCGCCGTCGGCAGTTAGGTCGGCGTAGTCCATCTTGCTTATCCTGTCCTTGCCGAATATGTTGCAGGCAACGTCGAAGATGACGCTCTTTCCGTTAGCTCCAGTACCTATAAGGAGAAGGCAGAGTTCAACCTTCGACGACTCCTTTCCCTCGTACGGATTGTACGCCGTACCTCTCTGTATCAGTCCCAGTCCGAGGAACATCTGTAGGATCATCCTCGATGTCCTGTCAGGAAGAACCTCGTGAATGAAGTTAAGCCACCTGTCACACCTCGCCTTCGGATTGTAGTCGTAGGGATGATAGTACGTGACGTGGTACTCGGGAGAGAATGGCATTACCCTCGGATACTGCAATCCACTTCCGAAGTCAACCACTCCGTTGGCGAATGCGACGATATCAAAGGTCGGTCTCAGGATATTATAGCACTCTATCACGTCAATGAACGACTTGTTCATCACCGTGCTGATTCCGAGCATCGGAGCCATTGTCAGGTCGAGAAGCAACAGCTGGTAGGCCTGTTCCAGGACTATCTTCGGAACCGCCTCGTATATCTTTCCGTTAAACATGTAGTAAGCACCTCCGTAGTACTTCACCGGAGCCTTCTTCGCAAGCATCCTCATCGACCTGATGAAGGAGGACTTCATCTTGTTGTACTTTTCCGAATTCGCCTTGCCCCAGTCCTGACCCCTCAGCATATCGAAACCGTACTCTTCACGCCTCGAAAGCTCCAGGAGCTGGGCATGCAACGTGTCTATAGCTATACCATTTTCCATTTATGCACAATAATAACATTAATTTTCCGTTATTGTGTAGGGTTAACCCCGATAAACAGGGGCTTTCAGAAAGATATACACGTCTCTGATAACCCTTACAACAAGTCGACTCTATAATAATACGACAATACAAAGATACGAAAAATATCATGAATATATCCCATAACCATAGTAAATAAAGGATATAAATATACATTATAGGAGTACATTTGATGAATAATAGATATACATTTATGGTTTTGCTCACCAATATGGGAGTTAATGTTGCCAAATGTTAAAAATAGGTGAGTGTATGAATATGCATAAATATACTTTCTTAAGGCGAAGTAAGTTTAATTAACAAGAAGGTCGAAAAAACGGAAGAAAAAATTTTTAGATGAGGTGACTACCGCACTGATTTGGGGCTGCAAAGGGGGTGTGGGGGTCTTAATTCAAAATATATTACATTGCCCGTTGGTTTATATAGTATAAACCAACGTGAAACACTCATTTTAACACTTTTTAAGAATGTTGGTTTATATTATAAACTAAACGTTGTAACCATTTGAATATCAACCATTTACACTGCATATTAATTCTATATTTTTGCATAAATATCCACCGTGAAACACAAAAGATTATTACATATTACTTGACTCAATAAAACATTACATAATTTCTAACTGGTTAAACGTTAACATTTTAACACTTTAAATCCATATAATTACATATATAAAACTAACTACATAAATAAAGTAAAAAGTAACGACAAAACACTTAGTTTATTTAACTAAAAAACCTCATAACTAGCTGATATTTAGGTAGTTACAATTTGGTTAAATGCTATAAAATATTTGGTTA
>OCLF01000024.1_pt1 | contig 47338 bp, 39 predicted proteins | sample 1502881 | NCBI WGS metagenome assembly OCLF01 (sample SAMN03418267, study PRJEB22391) | human gut metagenome | biome: human-gut; feature: organic feature; material: feces | host: Homo sapiens | place: Tanzania | collected 2013-01
GGCAGCTCACAGGTGAAAAGGTCATTGGTGTCGGCGAGGCATCAGGCATGTTTCCTATCGATTCAAAGACCAGGGATTATGATGCACCGGTTGTGGTTATGGAGACAGCCGGAGAGGGAAGTCCGTGTGTGCCACCGCTTTGTGGTGCTTACGGCCCGTAGTATTAGCCATATTTTTTAAGGTATTTTGTGTTTACATAGCACAAAAAATGTGCTAAATTTTTGTTATGTAAAGTGCAGCCTCAAACAGACTGCAAATAAGACATAAGGTGGTTGATAAAATGGTACTGGCAGTTGAGATAATAGTCTGCTGCTTAATATTTGGCATATACAGAGTGATACGGATAAAGCGGGATCCGGCATATAAGATAAGCAATATGCCCGAGAAGCTGCAGAAAAAGGTCATGCATATGCGTGGCTACAGGAATCGGAATATCCGTATCATGACAGACTGGGAGAAGTTTGTAAAGAAGCTGCCGACACTTATATTCTGGACGATAGCGCTTGTCATACTGACATCAATAGCCGGTGCGACAAGCTTTTCAACGGGCTTTGTATTTGCACTTATGATATGGATGGCAGTGCTTTTGTTTCTTGAGTTGGTAGTATACTGTGGCTGGTATGCACATACACCGAAGGTGTGGATAAAGGGCACCGAGGATATGGCAAAAAAGACATATACCAATTATGCACATTATATCGGACTGATACCACAGAGAGCTCTGATGGGAATAGTGGTTGCTATTATAGTAGGTCTTGTGATAGATATGATTCCAAGGCTTGACAACAACAATTATTCGCCGAAATATACAGAGATAGAGGATACCTTAAAGGCAGCCTGTGACGATTACAGGATTCCGGGCATGGCTGTTGAGGTGGTAGATGCAGAGGGCGTGCTTTTCTCCGGTACCTATGGGGATTGTGAGAGCCTTGACACACCGTTTATCACAGGCTCGCTCAGCAAGTCGTTTACCGCGGCATGCATCATGAAGCTGTATGAGGGAGGGCATCTGAATATTGACAGCCCGGTAAATCCTTATCTGGATGCAGCAGAGGTATTCAAGAATCCAAAGGATGCGACAAGGATTACGATAAGACAGCTTCTCAATCATACCAGCGGACTGGGCGTGTATCAGCATGTGGGAAATGCAAGGATTGTTGGCAAAAATGGTGAATATACCTATGCGAATGTCAATTATGACATACTTGGGCTTATAGTGGAAAAAGTATCAGGTGTCAGCTACAGCGATTATCTGACAGAGACGTTCTTTACACCTCTTGGCATGACACACAGCAGCGCAACCTATGCAAAGGCTAAAAAGGATGGACTGATTACAGGCCACAACAATTATTTTGGCTTTTCAGTGGAAAGCGATGTGAAGTATCCACTCAGCGATTCGTGGTCCACTGTACCGGCGGGCTATATTGCGTCCAGCGCAAATGATATGGGAAAATATCTGCAGATGTATCTGCGTGGCGGCTATGGAATACTCTCTGACAAGAGCCTTAGCACAATGTTTCGGGCAACGGTGCCTATGGATGAGTCCGGTGAGACGGGCTACGGCATGGGCTGGGTACGTTCGGATAAATATGCAGAGACAGTGTACAATCACACAGGTCTCACGGAGAATTATATCGCAGACATGTATCTGCTTCCGGAGAGCGGTGTAGGTGTTGTATTCCTTGCAAATACCAATGACTATATGGTCACAAACAATCTGATGAATAAGGTAACCTCAAAGGTTGTGATGACGCTTATGGGATACGCAACAGACGAGCTTGATCCAAAGGATTATGTTGATTCGCACTTGTTCTATGACCTTGTCTTTGCGGCATTTATATCGGTTGCGCTGATGGAGATTATCAAGTCGCGCAAATGGAGAACAGACAATAGCGGAAACCTGATAGCAAATATTTTCCTGCATCTGTTTTTGCCGGTGGGCATAGTCATTGCGCCTATTGTCGGAGGCATACCATACTGGGTAATAAAGGATTATGTTCCTGATTTGTTTATTGTGGCATGTCTGAGTGTAGTGCTTCTTGCAATAGGTGGAGTACTGAAGCTCAAAAACAGGAGAAATTAGATTATTATGCTATAATGAGCCGTAAACACAGATAATACAAAAGGAGAATAATATGAAAGCAAGCCACAGAAAAGATGTTATAATTGCCAGACTGATTTTTTCAGCAATATGCCTTTTTCTTATTGCCCTGATTGCTACGATAGTGATTACCATTACCTCAAAGGGTGACAAAAAAAAGGAGCAGGACAAGGCACAGCAGAATGTAGCCAGTGAAAGTGAAACTGACAGTGATAGCGATAGTGATACAGAGATAGGTGCCATATATCTGCCACAGCAGACTACAGAGGGAACCGAAAAAACCTACGTCACTACTACAAGCAGTGTAAATATGAGAGAGAAGCCTGATAAAAACGCAAATATAGTTACTGTGATAGCACAGGATGTAAAGCTTGAGTTTGTATCAGAGGACAATGGCTGGGCACAGGTTATCTTCCAGGGACAGACAGGCTATGTCAGCTCTGACTACGTCAAGTCAGATATGGCTGACAGCACCACAGACAGCGGTACATCAGATGGCGATGCAGCAGGAGCTGCAGATAGTGCTGCACAGTCACAGCAGTAGATACATGGTGAGGTAATGTATATGACAGGAATTATATGGGCATGTGCTGCAACACTTATTGCGGCATGTGTGCCTATTTTGGCCAAGGTTGGAACAAAAAAGACAGACCCGGCGCTGGCGGGAAGTATTGCCGGGATTGTTTTATGTGCGTCTGTATTTTTTTACAGGAAAGATAATATAATGGGAAGCAGCTTGATTGCACTCGGCCAAAGGAGCGTTATATTTATACTTCTGGCAGGGCTTGCAACAGGGCTTTTTGGCATCTGTTTTTTTAAATCCATACATGAGGGCTACACATTTCAGGTTACGGCTATAGTTAAATGCAGCTATATAATCACGCTTGCAGCGGGATTTTTTCTGTTTCATAACACCCCTGACACTTTTGATTATATAGCGATTGCGCTCATGATTGTTGGAACGGTTATTTTAAATCTGGATGGAACAGGCATTTTGTTTGCACTTCTTGCTGCAGCTTGTGCTTCGGCAGCGCATATTCTTGTGTCACTTGGCGGGGGACAGCTGGATAAGGGCGTTATTGCGTTCTGGAGTGTTTTTATAGGCGCGCTGGTGCTTATTATATTTACTGTTGCAACCGGTGGCATGAAGAAAATCAGATCCATGTCATTTGTTGATGGTATATGCCTGATTCTTGCAGGCATTGCATATCCGTTAGCATATGATTTTTATGGCAGGGCAGTCTCACTGTCCGGCAGCTATGCGGGGTATATTTTTAATCTGACAATTATTGTGATGATGATATGCTCGAGTGTGGTACTGAAGGAAAAGGTATCGGGAAAGAAATTCCTGGGCGCATGCATTTTTATTGCAGCATTGTTTGTTATAGCATGCAACTAATAGCTGAATATAGCATATAATGATTAAAAAGAGGTTTTTTGATGTTGCCTTTTTATAAAACATTTCCATTCATGGATTACTATAAAAATGAGGATGCATTTGCAAAGGACCTGGGGATGATAAAGGATATGTATCCGCTTGACACGGCGATGATACAGTCCGCGGTAGAGCAGCGCATGGATGAGCTGGAGTATGAGGGCAGCTTTATCTATGATGAGGTGCCTGACAGGCAGCGTCTTTTCGATGAGGCTGACAGGATTGCAGGCAGATTTATCTCAGAGCAAAGCAGCAGGTGCTTTATCTGTACAATAGCAGGCATACTTTTTAACTGTGAGCTCTGCAGACGCAGATGCAGATACAGAAGGTACCAAAGATTCTGGTAGATATAAGGATATGATTTTATGAGTAAGAAAGTGATAAAGCCGATAGTACTTATAGTAGTATTTATTGCAGCATTAATTACATTTTGCATAACTACAAACAAAGGAAATAAGGATATGACCACGAAGCAGGCGGATGCAACGCTGCCGGTTATGTCATTTAATCTGGATAAAATAAAGATAAACACGCTCCATGGATATACTACTGAGATGGATCCGACAAAGATGCGCGATTGTGTTATTCCGATTTCAGATGACAGGAAGCTCTCATTATCCATTTCCACATATGGCATGGCTGTTGACGGGATATCATACAAGATCAGAAGCATGGATGGCAAGAGGCTGGTGGCCGATGATGAGGTGTCTTCTTTTTCTAATAAGGATAATACCATTAGTGCGGACATAAGCATGCCGAATGTTATGGATGAAAATACTGAGTATCTTTTGGTGTTTACCATCACAAGCGGTGAGGATAATATATATTATTACAGCAGGATTATGCAGACCGATGGAAATGCAGCTGCAAAGGTTGTTGAGTTTGCAAAGAAGTTTCATGATGAGACGTTTATAAAGGATGACAAATCCTTCTTTACAACATATATGGAGACAACAACGGGAGACAGAAATACGCTTTCTTATGTGGATCTGACATCTACGGTGAGCCAGATCACCTGGGGCTCAATGGCAGCTGCACAGTATACGAATCCAGTCATAGCCCTTAAGGAAATAAACGATTCTTATGATGTGGTTACAATAGACTATGTGATGAGCTGTGTGGACGGTAAGGGTGAGACTGAGTATTACAATGTAAGGGAATATTTCAGGCTGCGCCAGACGGAAAGCCGTATGTACGTGCTCAACTATGAGAGAACGGCAAATCAGATTTTTAACAGTGAAAACAGCTTTATTTCGGATTCGGGCAGCGTGATGCTTGGTATCAGAAGCAGTGAAGCAGAGTACAGGGCCAATGAAGCAGGCAGTGTGATATGCTTTGTCCAGGAGGGAGATTTATACTCCTATGATATAAACAATGGAATGATAATCAAGGTATTCAGCTTCAGGGATGCTGAGGGTATTGATGAGCGCGAGAACTGGAATCATCACGATATAAAGATTGTCAGTGTAGACGAAGCAGGCAGTATTGATTTTGTGGTATACGGGTATATGAACAGAGGTACCCACGAGGGAGAGGTGGGAACCGGCGTGTACCATTATGATGGCCTGGCACATACTATAGATGAGGAAGCGTTTATTCCTTCTAAGACATCATATGAGGTGCTGAAGGCAGAGATGGGCAAGATGCTTTACCTCAATGAAAAGGACGAATTCTATCTCATGATGGATGACAGTCTCTATAGGATTAATTTAGGCTCGATGTCTGTAAAGAAGGTGGTTGAGGGCTTGTCCACAGGCTCTTACTGCGCATCGGAGAGCAACAGATACTTTGCATGGGTGGATTCTGCAAATCAGTATTCATCCAATACCATAAAAGTAATGGATTTAAAGAGCGGCAAGACCTTTGAGGTCAAAAAGGGCGACGACCAGTATCTGCGTCCACTTGGTTTCATAGGCGAGGATTTTATATATGGACAGGCGAATGCTGCTGACGTGGTCTCTGATGCGGCCGGAAACACAACATTTCCGATGAATGGTCTGACTATTCTTGATACATCTGACCAGTCGGAGCTTAAGACATATACTCCTTCGGGCGGCTATGTCGAGAAAATTTCTGTGGATGGATATACGGTGACGATAGATCTGATTGCACAAAACAATGGTGTGTATGCAGAAATCGGGCAGGATACCATTATGAACAGGGAGGCTGATTCGAAACAGAAGATAGCCCTTGATACGAGCCAGTCCGATACAAAGCTGACGGTCAGCGCTATTAATATAACAGATGGTAAAAAGCCGGATAAGCTGAAGCAGCTGACAGCACAGATGACTATCAATTCGCATGATACTAATGTTGATTTAAAGTTTGATGACAATACAGTTCATTTTTATGTCTATGCAAAGGGTGATGTGATTTTTGCTTCTGATAACATCTCGGATGCCATAAAACAGGCAAACGACAGCATGGGCGTGGTAATTGATTCAAGCCAGCGGTATGTATGGATGAGGGCCAGAAAAAATGCGGTAAATGCATTTTCAAATATTGCATGCAATGAAACGGATAAGGATGCTGACAGTGTCGTGAAGTCGGTAAGTGCAATGCTTATATACAATGATGTTACAGTAAGTGTTTCTGAGCTGATTGGAGCCGGCAGCAGTGCTGTTGATGTACTCAAAAATAATCTGCCGGACAAGGAAATCCTGGATTTACAGGGAGTGTCCTCTGAGGATATTATCTTTTATATCAGTCAGGGCAATCCGGTATTTGCGATGACGGGAAATACGTCAGCAGTGCTTGTGACGGGATACTCTTCAAATGGAGCTTTATATATTTATAACCCGGATAATGGTGCTACAACATCTATGAGCTATGAGGAGGCTGACAGGATGTTTTATAATGGTGGCTTGCATTTTATCACATACATGACAAAATAAACAGAATAATGTTGTAATAATGCCGATTTTGTGACATTAAATGCAAGCTCCTTAGGTAAAGTTTAACAGAAATTTTCCTAAGGATTGAAAAGCAACTATAATTGGGATATATTAATTAAGTATGAAATAGGTTTAATACTTTTGGTTTAAGGAGAACGTATGAGTAAGAAGAGTATTGTTGTTACAAAAGTATGTGAAGGTCATGACAATCCAATCGCAGAGCTTGTTCAAGTGGCATGCAAGTTCGACAGCGAGATTACATTGGAGAGTGACAATCGCAAAATCAATGCAAAGAGCATCATGGGCATTATGGCTTTTAATCCATCAGATGGAATGACTGTTGACATTGTTACAAAGGGTGATGATGAGCAGGAAGCTTTAGTTGCAATTGAAAATTTTTTAGTATGTGAATAATGAGCATGAGGAGGAAAATAGTATGCGTAAAAAGAATAATAACTCAAAGACAGCTAAGCCAGCAGTAAAGCCGGTAGAGGTTAAAAAAGAGGAAACAATGGCACAGCCGGTTTCAGAGCCTAAGGCTGATGTAAAGGCCGATGTAAAGGCTGAGGTAGAAAAAGCTGTAGAGAAGACAACCGAGAAGGTTGAGAAGGCAGTAGAGAAGACAACTGAGAAGGTTGCTGAGAAAGCTGCTGAGGTTAAGGCAGATGTAAAGGAAACTGTTAAGAAGACAACAGCAAAGGCTGCAAAGACAGCTAAGACTGTTAAAGAGGCAAAGCCGGCAAAGAAAGAGCCTGTAAAGCCTGAAATTATCGTTCAGTACCAGAACAGCGAGGTTGATACAGCCGCTGTTGAGGAGCGTGTTAAGGCTCAGTTCGTTGCTGAGGGACACAAGGCAGGCTTCATCAGAAAGTTAAACATCTACATCAAGCCTGAGGAGTATTCTGCATACTATGTTATAAATGATAAGTTTTCAGGTCGTGTAGATTTATTCTAGTCTGACATTATTAGGGAATACATATTTTATCAAGCGCATAATAAAAGCCGATACATTTCGTGGAAACACGGTGTATCGGCTTTTGTTTTGTGTGTAGGTATGTGAAAAAGCAGCTGTGTGACAGTATAGGTGCATCATGAAATACATAGTGGATAAAAAAGGGCAGCAAAAAAGCGGGTGATGGGAATCGAACCCACGTATCCAGCTTGGAAGGCTGGTGTTCTACCATTGAACTACACCCGCATAGGAATATTTAATTTGTTGTATAATGCCCAGTTCCGGAATCGAACCAGAGACACACGGATTTTCAGTCCGTTGCTCTACCAACTGAGCTAACTGGGCTTGTCTCACAACAAAAAATATTTTACACGATTTGTACGTGCATGTCAATATAAAATTTCGAGAAATCACGAGTATTTTAAATGGGCTGTAATCGTTGCCAGTCACGCTGTTAGGTGTGAAAAGTAACAGGTTTTGCGAATGTGCGTGGGATGGTTCTGAATAGTTACAATAAACAAGAAACATAGTATTAAAAACCATATAAAATAGAAAATGATATAATTTTACCTTGACACGAATACCGTAAAGGGTTACTATGTGTATATGTTTGATTGTCAAATAATTTGAATATCAAACAGAAAGACCGGAAATTTATACCGGAATTCGGAGGTACATATTATGTTGAAAGAACTGAGAATCGGAGATATGGTTGCAAAGCTTCCTATTATACAGGGCGGTATGGGAGTTGGAGTGAGCCTTAGCAGACTGGCAGGAGCTGTTGCCAAGGAGGGTGGAGTAGGCGTGATTTCCACCGCGCAGATTGGTTTTGAGGAGCCGGAGTTTGAAAAGGACCAGGCGAAGGCTAATCTGATTGCTATCAAAAAGCATATTAAGAGGGCGAAGGAGCTTGCCTGTGGACATGGAATGGTTGGTGTCAATATCATGGTGGCTTTAAAGCATTACAAGGAGCATGTTCGGGCTGCGGTTGAAGCAGGAGCTGATGTTATTATAAGCGGAGCAGGACTTCCGATGGAGCTGCCTGAGCTTGTCGATGAAAAGTCACATACAAGGATTGCTCCGATTGTCTCTTCAAAGAGAGCTGCAAATTTGATACTTAAAATGTGGGCACACAGATACAACCGCACAGCAGACTTTATTGTTATCGAGGGACCAAAGGCCGGAGGACATCTGGGCTTTTCCAATGAGCAGCTTGCAGATATCAAGCATATGGATTATGACAGTGAGATTAAGGAAATTATCAGCTGTACAAAGACATATGAGGAGAAGTTTAAAAAGCACATTCCGGTGATTGTAGCGGGAGGAGTGTTTACACACGAGGATGTCATGCGCTGCATGGAGCTTGGAGCAGACGGAGTGCAGGTTGCGAGCCGTTTTGTGGCGACAAAGGAGTGTGACGCATCTGATGCTTACAAGCAGGCTTATCTGGATGCGAAGGAGTCTGATGTGCAGATTATAAAAAGCCCGGTCGGAATGCCGGGGCGAGCTGTCAGAAATGAGTTTATCAGGGGATTGGAAAAGGAAAAGCAGCCTATCACAAGGTGCTATAATTGTCTTGAGAAATGTAACCCTGCAACAGTGCCTTACTGTATTACAAAGGCACTGATTGCAGCGGTTAAAGGAGATATGCAAAATGGTCTGGTGTTCTGCGGAGCCAATGTGGGTCGCATAAACGAAATGACCACGGTTCACGAGCTTATGAGCGAGCTTGTGGGAGCATAGGCAGTACATCCTCGCAGTAGCAGCGAAGCACTTCACCTACGCTCCACGCCTGCGCATAGCAGCCGCGGCCGTTGTGAGGGGCATCGCCGTCAAATATCTCGCATATCGAGCCAATACAGTTGTTGAGCAGATGCTCTCTTACAGGGTCAAGTAGCTTGTCAGCACATACAGCGGTCGCCTTCGTGTGGCCGTTTACCTTTACATAGGCACTGATAAAAGCGCCGAGCAGAAAGCCCCAGGCTGTTCCCTGATGATAGGCGTGGTCGCGCTTTGAGAGAGAGCCGATGTAAATCGGATGGTAATCCTTATGGTCAGGATCGAGCGAACGCAGTCCGCAGCCCACGTACAGCTTATCCATTACCGTATCCACAATTGCTTTTTCACGCTCCTTGTCAAGCATGGTAAACGGCAGGCTTACCGCATAAATCTGGTTTGGACGGATTGTATCGTCATCCTCGTCAACCACATCATACAGGCAGCCGGTGTTTTCATTCCAGAAGCGCTTGTTGAAGGAGTCCTTTACGAGTGAAGCAAGCTGTCTGTAGCTGTCATCATTATCGTCAAACTTAGCCTGCAGCATATCCATAGTACACAGTGCGTTGTACCAAAGTGCATTTATTTCGACAGGCTTGCCATGACGAGGCGTAGCAACCCAGTCACCCACACGCACATCCATCCATGTGACCTGGTCGAGTCCGCTTCCGGCGTGAATAAGCCCGTCGGTGTCCATATATATGGAAAAATCAGTACCTTTTTTATAAGTGGAAATGATATCCTTTAAGCAAGGATAAATATCCTTCTTTATAAATTCATAGGCGTCCTGCGTGTCCACATATTCCAGATATTTGTAGACAGCATAAAAATACCACAGTGATGCATCTACAGTGTTGTAAAGAGGCTTAAGTCCGCTGTCCGGGAACATATTTGGGATGAGCCCGTCCTTACAGTATTTGGCAAAGGTCAGGAGTATATCATGAGCCTTTTCAAAACGGCCGGTGCAAAGAGTCAGACCGGTGTATGAAATCATAGTGTCGCGGCCCCAGTCGGTGAACCAAGGAAGCCCGGCGAGCACAGTGTCATAGCCTGTTGACTGTCTGTATGCGATGAACTGGTTTGCAGCAACAGCGAGCTTTATGGCAAAGTCATCAGTGAAGCCGCTTTTTTTAATCAGCTCATCGGTGTAGTCAAGCTGTGAACGCACAACGTCAAAAGCGCTTTCGCTGTCAGAAACCAGTTGCTTGGCGCAGTCTGAGCCTATGTTGTCATTATTAGCTTCAAGCGGTACGATATCGCACAATACAGAAAAATGCATTGAAGCAGAGGCAGGGATATCCACGCTCACGTCATATGGGCAAAATGCGCAGTCAAGACCGGGCACTTCATTGTCCACCTCGGTCTGAGCCTCAAGGTCGCAGATATATTTGTCGTCTCTTTCCATAAGCTCTCCGCCTGAAAAAGCAATGCGGATACAGTGGTCATCCTGTGCTTTTGGGATGAGACTAAAGCCGTGCTCCTGCTTTTGAACCTCAAATTTTAATGAATCAACGGTGGAGCTTTCAGAGTGCTCACGGAAGTTCATAAGAGGCGTGATCAAAAGCTTAGAGGCCTCTCCTTTGTTACAAATATCGTATGCCACGGCAGCGAGGTTTCTTCCCTGTGCCAGTGCGATGTGTTTTTTAATGGTAATATCACCGGCTTCATATGTAAAGCATATGGTTCCGTCGTATGTGAAATCGCTTATATATTGGATGCCGTTTGTGTGGCGTCCACCCTTGAACTGGTCGCTTGAGAGGTCGTAGGTGTGATTTCCCGTGACTATTTTTTCGTTTGTCTTTGAGAAGCAGACGTATCTTTGCACAGGAGAGCGGAGACTCGCAATCAGATAGCCCTGGTGCGTGCGGTTTATTGCGCCTGTGATTGAGCCGCCGGCGTATCCGCCAAGGCCGTTGGTCAAAGCCCACTCCCTTCTTATATTGTTTTTGAAATCATTTTGCAGTTTTATGTTAAATTGCATCGCAGTCCTCCGAAATTTCACTAAATTTTTATAATATTTTAACCTATAACCGTGAAAAAATCTATACGAAACGGCAAAAATCTGTTATCATTATAAAGATATATATTTTCAATATGCAAAGGAGAATTATAATGGAAGTATTTACATTGATTGCACGTAAAAAAAATGTAGCGCTGGTATTTATTTCATACCTGCTTGTGGCGCTTGCAGCGATAAGCCTTCTGACTATCTGTATCGGATTTGCACCGGGTATTTTATTTGCCGTAGTATTTGGACTTGTTGCATATCTTATGATTATGGCACAGAATACTGAGTTTGAGTATTCATATTTTGACGGAGAGCTGCGTTTTGCCAAAATTAAAAACAAGAGCCGCAGAAAGCGTCTTGGAATATACAGCATGGAGTCTGTAGCAGCAATCGCACCGGCAGGAGACAGAAGCGTATACAATTACGAGAATGGAAATGAACTAAGGAAAATAGACTATACCTCAGGTCAGAAGGACGTACCTTATTACGATATCGTCATCAAATCACCTGATGAGAACGTGCTTATAAAGGCGGAGCTTGACGACAGGTTCTTAACAGAGGTGGAGAAAAAATACAGATCAAAGGTTAAAAGAAGAGAGGAGTAATTACTCCTCTTCTTCTAAATGGTACATCTTGGATTTTGTTTTGCCGGCATCGTGTCCGGTTGAGTATCCTTTGCTGCCGTTTAACAGCCTCAGGCATTTTGGACAAAGAGTGCCGAAGGTGACAGGTGCACCGCAGCGCTGGCAGTGAAGACCGGCTATAGTGGAGGCTGATTCAGAGTGCTTGTACTCGATTCGGCCGTCCTTTATCCAGCTCTTTACCTGTCGAAGTGGTATCTTAAAATGCTCTGCAACCTCGTATTCATTTACATTGTGGGTACGGATAAATTCCTTTACCTCGCGGAATAATGCCAGGTCAAGGCATTGTGGGCAGAGCTTCTCTTTATAGTCATAGGGCAGAGGCTTTTTGCAGTTTTCACATACTTTTGTGTTGTTGTTAAAAAGACTTTTAGGATTTTCCATGGGTGCCTCCTTAAGCTTGTTTTATTTATTATATCATAACAGATTTTATAAAGAAAGTAGGGACTTTAACAATGTCAATTGCAGTTTTCGATTCAGGAGTCGGCGGAATAAGCGTCTTAAAGAGCCTGGTTGAAGTAATGCCTAACGAAGATTTTATATATTACGGGGATTCGGCAAATGCGCCTTATGGCACCAAAACACTTGAGCAGGTGCGAGCTCTGACCTGCGAGCATGCCAAGGAGCTGATTTTAAAGCAGCATGCAAAGGGACTCGTTGTCGCGTGCAATACAGCGACCAGTGCGGCAGTACGTATATTAAGGGAGCAGTATCCCGATGTGCCTATCGTGGGGATAGAGCCTGCAGTCAAGCCGGCGATGCTTTTTATGAAAAATCCGAGAGTGCTTGTGATGGCGACACCTATGACGATCAGGGAGGAAAAGCTCAAAAAGCTTATGGACAGATACAGACATCTGGGAGAGATTATTCCATTGCCTTGTCCGGGGCTTATGAACTTTGTTGAGAGAGGTGATTTGTACGGTGATGATGTAAGACAGTATCTCGAGGAGCTTTTGTATTCATATTCGCATGGTGAGATAGATGCTGTCGTGCTGGGCTGCACACATTATCCGTTTGTCAGAAAAATGATACAGGAGGTGCTGGGAGCTGGGGTACGCGTGTTCGATGGCGGAAACGGTACAGCGCGTGAGATGAAGCGCCGTCTGATAGAGAAAAACTTATTGACTGAAAATGTAGGGGCTGGAACTGTAGAATTTCAGAATAGTCTGACAGGTGAACAGCATGAAGCCAAAATTCAGTTATGTAAACAGCTTTTTAACAAGGAAATTTAGATATTATGTCATGAATGTTACAATTCTAAAAAAAGTATAAAATAATATTTTTAGAATTTATAAAATGTTTTTAAAACGTACATTCTTAGGACATAATTACCACATATACTAGTTCATGTAAGAGGAACAAAACCTTTTACATTATTCCCTTTTTATTAATAAACATTTTCATAACTAAACTCCTCGAGAAAGGATCGCGTTGTTACCGCGTGTAACATCGCGGTCCTTTCTCACGTTTTGCAGTAAGGCTGCGAGTTGCAGCCTTACTGTTTTAGTTATGCACAGCGCTTCCACATATATCATTCAGCACACACATGTCACAGTGCGGTGTGGTTCTGGCAGTACATACGGCGCGTCCATGGTCAACAAGCCTGTGGCAGAAGTCGTTGCTCTCCTCGGGCGGGATGATTTTCCAAAGCTCCATCTCCACCTTTTTCGGATCCTTTATTCCATCTACAAGTCCTATACGGTTGCAAAGGCGTATGCAGTGAGTGTCGGTGACGATGGCAGGCTTGCCGTACACATCACCCATTATCAGGTTGGCACTCTTTCTGCCGACTCCCGGAAGCTTCAGCAGATCAGTCATATTGTCAGGTACAAGACCGCCGAAATCATCGCAAAGCATCCTCATGCAGGCGCTTATATCACGGGCCTTACTCTTTCCGAGACCACATGGGCGTACAATTTCCTCTATGTCGGAAACCTCTGCAGCAGCGAGAGCCTCGATGGACGGATATTTCTTGAACAAATCCACCACGACCACATTAACGCGGGCATCAGTGCACTGGGCTGCAAGCCTTACAGATACGAGCAGCTTCCAGGCCTCATCGTACTCAAGAGTGCAGTCGGTGCGAGGATACGCGGTTTTTAGTCTTTTTATTACTTCAAGGGCTAATTTTTCTTTTGTCATATGAGCCTCCTTATTCTTTATTTTACAGTATACAAAATTGCGCAGAGATTGTAAAATGGATTTACGTGAGAGGAACAGTATGAATAACAGGTATACAATAGAAGTAACAAGAAAAAGAATAAAAAATATGTATCTTCGTGTGAAGAACACGGATGGTACGCTATCAGTGAGTGCACCCTATGGTATGAGCGATACAGAAATAAGGAAATTCGTGGAAAGCAAATCAGACTGGATTGAGCGGACCATGCAGGAAATGCTTGTCGCAAGACATCTTAAGGAACAGGAGCCGGTTTTGGCACCCTTTATGGAGAGGGAGATACGTCTGGAGCTTAAAAGGCAGCTGCAGAGGCTTATCGACAAATGGGAGCCGGTTATGGGCGTAAAGTCGGCCGGCTTTACAATAAAGAAGATGAAGACAAGGTGGGGCTCGTGCAACGTGAAGTCACATCATTTGAATTTTAACCTCCTGCTGGCTAAGGTGCCGCCGGAGTGCGCAGAGTATGTGGTGGTCCACGAGCTTACACATCTGCTTGAGCCAAGCCATAATGCCAGGTTCTGGTCGCTGATGGAATATTATCTTCCGGGAAGCAAAGAACTGCGTAAACAACTTGCTGGCTTTTCTGCGAAGGATATGATATGATACTAAAAAGACCCACTTAGAGAAAGGAAGCTTCAAATGGAATTTTGGGATATATACGATAAGGATAAAAAGCCGACAGGCCGTACCATGAAAAAAAACGACTGGATACTTAAGGATGGAGAGTATCATCTTTCAGTGCTTGGCGTGATTCACAGACCTGATGGCAGATTTCTTATCACACAGCGTGTCATGACAAAGGCATGGGCACCGGGCTGGTGGGAGGTTTCAGGAGGAGCCGCACAGGCAGGTGAGAGCTCATTTACCGCAGTCTGCAGAGAGGTAAAGGAGGAGGTAGGCCTTGACGTATCACAGTGCCCGGGAGAGCTTGTCTACACCTATCACAGGGAAAATCCGGGTGAGGGTGACAACTATTTTGTGGATGTTTACCGCTTTGAGCTTGATTTCAAGGAGTCTGACGTACAGATTCAGACAGAGGAGGCACTCGGCTTTAAAATTGCCACACTCGATGAGATAAAAGAGCTTGCTGCGCAGGGAGTGTTCCTGCACTACGACAGCATAAAGCAGGTATTTGAAAACTAACAGCTATGATAATAAGATAACATAGAATTATAAGGAGCAGATTATGGCATTACCAAAGGATCCGGTTATGCTGCTTAGCTTTGTAAACACACAGCTTCGGGATCACTATTCAGGCCTGAAGGAGCTTGCGGCAGCATATGATATTGATGAGAAAGAGCTTTGCGACAAGCTTGCGCAGATTGATTACAAATATGATGAGACTGTCAATCAGTTCAAGTAGATTTTTGGCATACATATTAAAAGTGATGGAAGGATAAGATAATGGAGACATGCTGCGATTTTTGTGCATACAATGAATATGACGAGGATGATGAGGAGTATTATTGCTCGGTAAATATGGACGAGGATGATATGGCGAGATTTGTCCAGAGCAGCTATAAGCGCTGTCCGTTTTACCGCTCAGGCGATGAATACAGGGTTGTCCGTCACCAGATGTGAAGCATTATAACAAAATATAATAAATATAATTAAAAAATAAATTGCATTAATCAATTTAAGGCTGTATAATGAATTGGTTATTTTAAAAATTAAGAATTTACAAATATACAAAGCATATTGATAAGGAGGAAAATTATGCCTGTAAAATACGTGTTCGTCACCGGTGGAGTTGTTTCCGGTCTTGGAAAAGGAATTACCGCAGCGTCTCTTGGACGTCTTTTAAAAGCTCGTGGATACAAGGTGACAATGCAGAAGTTTGATCCATACATTAATATTGATCCGGGTACCATGAACCCTATCCAGCACGGAGAGGTGTTTGTAACAGACGATGGAGCTGAGACAGACCTTGACCTGGGACACTATGAGCGTTTTATCGACGAGAGCCTGACAAAGAACTCAAACGTCACCACAGGAAAGGTATACTGGTCAGTATTACAGAAGGAGCGTCGTGGTGATTACGGCGGAGGAACAGTACAGGTTATTCCTCATATCACAAATGAGATTAAGAGCAGATTCTACAGAGATTTCACATCTGAGGACACTACAATCGCAATCATCGAGGTGGGCGGTACAGTCGGCGATATCGAGAGCCAGCCGTTCCTTGAGGCAATCAGACAGTTCCAGCATGAGGTAGGACACGACAATGCCATCCTGTGTCACGTGACACTGATTCCATACATCAAAGCATCCGGAGAGCTCAAGACAAAGCCTACACAGGCCAGCGTAAAGGAACTTCAGGGCATGGGAATCCAGCCGGATATCATCGTATGCCGTTCAGAGCATGAGCTTGACCAGAAGCTTAAGGACAAGATTGCACTGTTTTGTAATGTGCCAAATTCACACGTATTACAGAACCTTGATGTGGAGTATCTCTACGAGGCACCACTTGCCATGGAGCAGGAGAATCTTGCAAAGGTTGCATGCGAGTGCTTGAATCTCGACTGTCCGGAGCCGGATCTTGCAGACTGGAAGCAGATGGTTGAGGATCTCCGTCATCCTGATAAAGAGGTCAAGATCGCACTTGTCGGAAAATATACAGCACTTCACGATGCATACATTTCAGTTGTTGAGGCACTGAAGCATGGCGGTATCCCTGAGCATACCACAGTTGATATAAAGTGGGTTGACTCAGAGGAGCTTAATGATGACAATGCAGCAGAGGTATTCAAGGGCATTCAGGGAATCATCGTTCCGGGAGGCTTTGGAGACCGTGGTGTTGAGGGCATGATTGCAGCAGCTAAGTATGCCAGAGAAAACAATATCCCATATCTGGGACTCTGCCTTGGAATGCAGGTGGCAATCATCGAGTATGCGCGCCACGTATGTATGTTCCATGATGCGCACAGTATAGAGCTTGATCCAAACACTACTCATCCGGTTATCGCACTTATGCCTGACCAGAACGGAATAGAGGATATCGGTGGTACACTGAGACTGGGCTCTTATCCATGCGTACTTGACAAGACATCAAAGGCATATCAGGTATATGGCACAGAGAATATTAGCGAGCGTCATCGTCATCGTTATGAGGTCAACAATGACTACAGAACAGCTCTCACAGAGCATGGTATGAAGCTTTGCGGTACATCACCTGATGGCAGAATCGTGGAGATGATTGAGATTCCTGAGCATCCGTGGTTTATTGCCACACAGGCACATCCTGAGCTTAAGTCTCGTCCGAACCGTCCACATCCGCTTTTCCATGGTTTCATAGAGGCAGCAAACAAGGTGAACAGATAATTTTTCGTTATATTTAATACAATATTTAGAAAGTGCGGTTGATTTTGACCGCACTTTTTTTTATAATAAAGTGAAGCTTCGCACTTTATAAATTGTGAGGAGCCGGTTTCATAGGAATGGCTAATAATTGCTGGTCAAAATTGCTTTGAAGCTTGTAATAAATAAGAAAAGAACGGAGAAAATATGGATAATCAGGGACCTAATAACTATAACTACAATAACGGACCGGGCAATAATGGGTCCGGTGGAAACGGAAATAACGGTGGCAACAGACCGGGTGGAAACGGAAACGGCGGCAGGAACAATCGTGGCGGACAGGGTATCATGGCATTTATCCTGCTGACACTCGTGGCACTGTTTGTGTATGCACTTATCTCAAACAGCATATCGCATGCCAGCACACAGGAAAAGTCATACAGTGATTTCATAAAGCAGCTCGACAAGGGAAATGTCAAGAGCGTGGAGTTTGATTCCTACGAGATAGACTACAAGCTCGTGGATGACGGACACAAGGATTATGACATCACATATTACACAGGACGTGTGGCTGATGATGAGCTCGTGCCGACACTCAAAAAGGCAAAGACATCAGAGGGCAAGTCTATTGAGATAAAGGCAGCAATACCTGATAATACATCTACATGGATTTTCAATATATTAAGCTTTATAGTTCCGCTTATTTTACTGTGGGTGCTTTTAGCATTTGTTTCAAAGAAGATGGGCGGCAGCATGGGAATGGGAGTCGGCAAATCGACTGCCAAGGTATATGTGGAGAAGTCCACAGGTGTCACCTTCAAGGATGTTGCGGGACAGGATGAAGCCAAGGAATCTCTTCAGGAGGTTGTTGATTTCCTTCACAATCCAAAGAGATATACAGATATCGGAGCCAAGCTTCCTAAGGGTGCGCTTCTCGTGGGACCTCCGGGAACCGGTAAGACACTTCTTGCCAAGGCAGTAGCAGGAGAGGCAGGAGTACCGTTCTTCTCACTTGCTGGTTCAGACTTTGTGGAGATGTTTGTCGGAGTCGGAGCTTCGAGAGTACGTGATTTGTTCAAGGAAGCCCAGAAGATGGCACCATGTATCATCTTTATCGATGAGATAGATGCAATAGGAAAGAGCCGTGACAGCAGATACGGCGGTGGCAATGACGAGCGTGAGCAGACCTTAAACCAGCTCCTTGCCGAGATGGATGGTTTTGATACATCAAAGGGATTACTTATATTAGCAGCAACTAACCGCCCTGAGGTGCTCGATAAGGCGCTTCTTCGTCCGGGACGTTTTGACAGAAGAATCATAGTTGACAAGCCTGACTTAAAGGGACGTCTGGAGACCTTAAAGGTACACTCAAAGGATGTCAAGATGGATGAGTCGGTAGACCTTGATGCACTGGCACTGGCAACAGCTGGACTTGTGGGCTCAGATCTTGCCAATATGATTAATGAGGCTGCCATCAACGCAGTCAAAAACGGCAGACAGCTTGTAAACCAGGCTGACCTCTTTGAGGCCTTCGAGCTTGTTGCAGTCGGCGGCAAGGAAAAGAAGGACCGTGTCATGAGCGATAAAGAGAGAAAAATCGTCTCATATCATGAGGTAGGACATGCACTTGTATCAGCTCTGCAGAAAAACACAGAGCCTGTACAGAAAATCACAATCGTACCACGTACCATGGGAGCACTCGGATATACACTCCAGACTCCTGAGGAGGAGAAATACCTTGAGACAAAGGACGAGCTTCTCGCCAAAATCACAACATATATGGCAGGACGTGCCGCAGAGGTGCTGGTATTTAACTCAGTCACAAGCGGAGCCGCAAATGATATAGAAAATGCCACAAAGATAGCCCGTGCCATGGTAACCATGTACGGAATGTCAGATAAATTCGGCATGATGTGCCTGGCAACAGTACAAAACCAGTACTTAGAGGGCGGAGCAGGATTAATCTGTGGAGAGAATACAGCATCACAGATAGATGATGAGGTGCTCTCAATCATCAACAGCAGCTACGCAGAGGCCATGAAGCTCCTCGATGAAAATAGAGAAATCCTCGATAGTATATCAGATTATCTCTATGAGAAGGAAACAATCACAGGCAAGGAGTTCATGAAGATGTTCCGCGACATGAAGGGACTCCCGGATCCGGACGAGGAGAAAAATGACGAAGAGAACAAAGAGCAGGAAGCCGCACAGAATGATGATGCACAGAAAGATGTGACATCGGCAGCAAATCCGCTCCTCCGTAATGCCACAGACCAGCCTGCAGATACAAATGAATCTTCCGGATATACAGCGTCGAATAATTAGTACCTTATAGGGCAATTTTCGAACATAACGAGCAACCAAGCAATTTTCGCGCAGCGAAAGAGCAGTAGAAAAGAGTTTCGCACACATAAGCTGAAAAAGCCGGAGGGTACATAGTGTGTTCAGAAGGAAAATATGAACTGCCGCGGGCTTCCAGACAAGAGAAGGGACGAAAGAGCCTTGCAAAGGAAGAAAACCAAACGGAGAGAAAACCCGCGGCTGACTTCATATTTTCCTGAGGAATACATTGTGTGCCATGCCGGCAACCCCATAACCTGAAGGTGCGAAACTCCACCACACACCACGAAAAGTGCGAAACTCCCCCCCCCTAAAAGAGCGAATATGGAAAAAACATTTGATATCAAAGAAGAATTAAAAAAACTCCCGGATGCCCCGGGAGTTTATATTATGCATGACAAGGATGATGTAATCATATATATCGGCAAAGCCAAAAGCCTGACAAAGCGAGTACATCAGTACTTTCAGGCGAGCCACAATGAGGGCATCAAGAAAAAACAGATGGTAGAGCATATAGATCATTTTGAGTATATAGTCACCGACTCTGAGCTTGAGGCCCTTGTTTTGGAGTGCAACCTGATAAAGGAGCACACACCAAAGTACAACACCATGCTTCGCGATGACAAGACATATCCGTACATCAAGGTGACGCTGGGTGAGGACTATCCGAGGGTGTTGTTTTCGCGTCAGATGAAAAAGGACAAGTCACGTTATTTTGGCCCGTATACAAGTGCCTCAGCGGTGAAAAGCTCGATAGATCTGATAAACAAAATCTATAAGCTTCGCACCTGCAACCGCAGGCTGCCGCGTGATATAGGCGCAGACCGGCCGTGCCTCAACTATCATATACACCAGTGCAGTGCGCCATGCCAGGGCTATGTGACGAAGGAAGAGTATACCATAGCGGTAAAGGGTGCGATAGATTTCTTAAACGGTGACTATGAGCAGACAATAAGGGCTCTTAGCGATAAAATGCTAAAGGCCTCAGAGAGAATGGAGTTTGAGAAGGCAGCCGAGTACAGGGATCTGATAAACAGTGTGAAGCAGGTGGCACAGAAGCAGAAGATAACAAATGCCGACGGCGAGGATAAGGATATCATAGCACTTGCAAATGACGATACGGATGCAGTGGTTCAGGTATTTTTCATAAGAAACGGAAAGCTGATAGGCAGAGACCATTTCCATGTGAGGGTCGGAAGCGAGGAGGCAGCGGATGATGTGCTGAACAACTTTGTGAAGCAGTTTTACTCCGGAACACCGTTTATACCGCGAGAGGTCATGCTGCAGAGCGAGATAGAGGATATGGACGTTTTGGAGCAGTGGCTCAGTGAAAAGCGAGGCAGGCGTGTAAATATAAAGGTGCCGCAGAAGGGCATGAAGGAAAAGCTTGTAGAGCTCGCCTACAAGAACGCACTCCTAGTGCTCAGTCAGGATAAGGAGCGCATAAAGAGAGAAGAGGGCCGCACAATAGGAGCTGTAAAGGAAATAGAGGGACTTTTGGGCTTACACGGCTTAAATCGTATGGAGGCCTACGATATTTCCAATATCAACGGCTTTGAGACAGTCGGCTCCATGATAGTGTATGAGAAGGGCAAGCCTAAAAAGAGCGATTACAGAAAGTTTAAGCTTCGCACCGTTACGGGACCTGATGATTATGCGTCAATGCACGAGGTGCTCACACGCCGCTTTACACATGGCATGGAAGAGCAGAGGCAGCTTGAAAAAGACGGCTCGCCACAGGAAATCGGCAGCTTCAACCGTTTTCCGGATATCATAATGATGGATGGTGGAAGAGGTCAGGTGAATATATGTCTTCAGGTGCTTTCTGAGCTGGGGCTTCACATACCTGTGTGCGGTATGGTAAAGGATGATTTTCACCGCACAAGAGGTCTTTACTACAACAATGTGGAGATACCTATCGACCGCCACGGTGAGGGCTTCAAGCTCATCACGAGAATACAGGATGAGGCACACCGCTTTGCGATAGAATTTCACAGGTCGCTGCGCTCAAAGAGCCAGGTACATTCGGTGCTTGATGATATTGAAGGCATAGGACCGGCGCGCAGAAAGGCGCTCATGCGCCGCTATCAGTCGTTAGAAAAGATAAAGGAAGCGGATGTTGAAGACCTTATGCAGACAGAGACCATGAACGAAAAAGCAGCACAGGCGGTGTATGCATTTTTCCACTCTGCCACGTAGATTTTGCCACCAAATTGTGGTATACTAAGAAGCAAATATACATCAAGGGGGACCGCGAATGAATGCATTACACTCAGTATCAGTTGCAAAGGTAGCAGAATTGCTCGATCTCAACAATCTCACAAAAGAGATGAATCTAAAGGAGAGGGCGATAGAGTGCTCGGACGTCAACAGACCGGCGCTTCAGCTCTCAGGATATTTTGATCATTTTGAGGAGAGACGAATACAGATTATCGGAAATGTAGAGTATACTTATATAGAGAAGATGAGCGACAGCGAGAAAAAAGAACGCTATAGCCGCTTTATGGAGTTTGATATACCATGTATCATCTTCTGCAGGGATTTACAGCCGGATGAGATATTTATGGAAGAGGCCAGAGAGCACAGCATACCGGTGCTGTCAACAGGTCGTTCCACATCAAGCTTTATGGCTGAGCTCATCTATTGTCTTGGTGAGCAGCTCGCACCATGCATCACAGTGCACGGCGTGCTGGTAGATGTATACGGTGAGGGAGTAATGATCACAGGAGAGAGCGGTATCGGAAAGAGTGAGGCCGCACTCGAGCTCATCAGACGAGGCCATCGTCTCGTGACGGATGATGTGGTAGAAATCAGAAAGATCAACGAGCATACGCTCATGGGCACATCACCTGAGATAACAAGACACTTTATAGAGCTTCGAGGCATCGGAATCATCGATGTCAAGACACTTTACGGAGTAGAGTGTGTAAAGGAAAAACAGCAGATAGACCTCGTAATCAAGCTCGAGGACTGGAAAAAGGAGGCAGAGTACGACAGACTCGGCCTCGAGGAAGAATATGCCGAGTATCTCGGCAACAAGGTAGTGTGTCATTCACTGCCAATCAGACCGGGACGTAATCTGGCGGTCATCGTAGAGACTGCAGCAGTCAATCACAGACAGAAGAAGATGGGCTACAATGCAGCTCAGGAGCTGTATCGCCGCGTTCAGGCAAATCTTACAAAAAATTCGGAGGCATAATAAATCATGGCAACAGAAAAGAAAAACGCCTGGGAGAAATATCCACAGGGACCTGAAAGAGAAAAATTATTTGCATTTGCAGAGGATTACAGAAGGTTTATATCCGGCTGTAAGACAGAGCGTGAGTGTACGTCAGCAGTTTATGCTGATGCCACAGGACATGGCTTTGTGGACCTTGATGAGCTCATCGAGACAGGAAAGAGCGTAAAGGCAGGAGATAAAATCATAGCAAACAATATGGGAAAGGGACTGGCACTGTTTATCGTGGGCAGCAAGCCACTTGAGAAGGGTATGAATATCCTAGGAGCTCATATTGATTCACCTAGAATGGACTTAAAGCAGGTGCCTTTATACGAGGACACAGACATGGCGCTTTTCGATACACATTACTATGGCGGCATCAAGAAATATCAGTGGGTTACACTGCCGCTTGCACTTCACGGAGTCATCTGCAAAAAGGATGGCAGCACAGTGACAGTCAATATCGGAGACAAGCCAAATGATCCTGTAGTGGGCGTGAGCGATCTGCTTATTCACCTGTCAGGCGAGCAGATGGGCAAGAAGGCCTCAGAGGTCATAAAGGGAGAGAGCCTTGATGTGCTGATCGGAAGCATACCGGGACCAGCAAAGGACGAGGACGACAAGGATATCAAGGAGAGAGTAAAGGCCAATATCCTCACAATACTTTCACAGCAGTACGGTGTGGACGAGGATGATTTCCTCTCAGCAGAGATAGAGGTGGTACCTGCAGGAGAGGCAAGAGACTACGGACTTGACAGAAGCATGATCATGGGCTACGGCCACGACGACAGAGTGTGCGCATATCCTTCATACAGAGCTATGCTTGAGATAGAGGGAGCACCGGAATATACAAGTGTATGCCTGCTCGTGGACAAAGAGGAAATCGGCTCAGTGGGAGCCAGCGGCATGCAGTCACGCTTCTTCGAAAACTGTGTGGCAGAGGTGATGAACCTGGCAGGGGACTACAGTGAGCTTGCAGTCAGACGTGCGCTGAAAAACTCAAAGGTACTCTCATCAGACGTATCAGCAGCCTTTGACCCGAACTATCCATCGGTTATGGAAAAGAAGAACTCGGCATACTTCGGAAAGGGCCTTGTATTCAACAAATATACAGGAGCCAGAGGCAAATCAGGCTCAAACGATGCCAACGCAGAGTATGTTGCAAGGCTTAGAAATATCATGGATACAGCAGATGTTTCCTTCCAGACAGCAGAGCTTGGAAAGGTAGACGAGGGAGGCGGCGGAACAATCGCATATATCCTCGCAAACTATGACATGAATGTTATCGACAGCGGTGTGCCGGTGCTCAACATGCATGCGCCATGGGAAATCATCAGCAAGGTCGATTTATATGAGGCATTCAGAGGCTACATTGCATTTTTGAAGGAAGCATAGGCTAAAGGAATATAAGATGGATCAGACATTTGTAAAAAGTGTAACAGAACAATTGCCACAGCTTAGCCTCATGCAGGATGAGCCGATGAAAAAGCACACGACCTTCCGCATAGGAGGACCGGTAGATTACTACGCAGAGCCTGATGTGAGTCAGATTTCAAAGCTTATAGAGATAGCAAAGGCATGCGATATGCCGGTTGCAGTGATAGGAAACGGAAGCAATCTGCTGGTAGGAGATAAGGGCATAAGAGGTCTTGTAATAGGTATCGGAAAAGGACTGTCCGAAATCGATGTTACAGAAGCTGTGGCACAGCAAAGCACAGCACAAGGCAACGGTCGTATTATCACAGCCGGTGCCGGTGCTATACTTGCAGCAGTGGCTGCAAAGGCAGCGGAGGCGTCGCTTTCAGGGCTTGAGTTTGCATCGGGTATACCAGGAAGCGTTGGCGGAGCGGTAGTCATGAACGCAGGAGCCTACGGCGGAGAGATAAAGGATGTCTTAATTGATGCCACAGTGCTCACGGCAGAGGGAGAGCTAAAGACGGTGACAAGGGATGAGCTTGACTTATCATACAGGCACAGTATAGTCCCGGAAAAGGGCTATATAGTGCTGTCAGCCAGATTCAGGCTCACACCAAAGCCTAAGGATGAGATAAAGTCATATATGGCAGAGCTTCGTGCAAAGAGAGTGGAGAAGCAGCCGCTTGAGTACCCAAGTGCAGGCAGCACCTTTAAGAGACCTGAGGGCTATTTTGCAGGCAAGCTTATCATGGATGCAGGCCTTCGAGGCTACAGCGTGGGAGATGCACAGGTGTCGGGGAAGCACTGCGGCTTTGTGGTAAATAAGGGCGAAGCCACTGCAGCAGATGTCCTGACACTCATAAAGGATGTGCAGGAAACAGTTTTAAAGCAGTTTGGAGTAAAACTCGAACCGGAAGTTAAGATGATTGGAGAATTCTAGTGAAATTTGTAATAGTGACGGGCATGTCAGGTGCCGGAAAAAGCACAGCAATGAAAATGATGGAGGATATGGGATATTTCTGTATAGACAATCTGCCTATACAGCTATTAGATAAGCTCATAGACTTTTCAAACACCTTCCACAGCGATGTGTCCAAGGTGGCAGTCGGCATAGATGTGCGAAACGGCTCGGGAATTGATGAGATTCCACAGACACTCGAGCAGCTAAGACAGAAAAATTTTCCGTATGAGATACTTTTCCTCGATGCTGAGGATGAGGTGCTCGTCAAGCGATACAAGGAGACGAGGCGAAACCACCCACTCGCAGGAAGTGAGCGCATCAATAAGGGCATCGTGCTTGAGAGGGAAAAGCTGCAGTATTTAAAGGACAATGCTGACTACATCATAGACACAAGTCAGCTTCTCACAAGGGAGCTTAAAATAGAGCTTGAAAAAATATTCGTGCAAAATGAGGATTACAAAAATCTCTTTATCACGATACTGTCCTTCGGCTTCAAGTATGGCATACCGTCGGACTCGGATATAGTCATGGATGTGAGGTTTCTGCCAAATCCCTACTATGTGGACGGACTGCGCGCAAAAACCGGCAACGATAAGGAAATACAGGACTATGTCATGCAGTTTCCGGAGGCGAATGAGTTTATCGACAAGCTTGATGATATGATAAAGTTTCTCATTCCAAACTATATCTCTGAGGGCAAGAACCAGCTTGTCATATCCATAGGCTGCACCGGAGGCAAGCACCGCTCGGTAACGCTTGCAAACGAGCTGTACAAGAGGCTTAGCGGCTGCAATGACTATGGACTTAAGATAGAGCATCGCGACATAGGAAAGGATGCATTGAGAGGTAAATAATATGTCATTTTCCAGTGATGTAAAGGAAGAGCTGGCAAAGCAGATATCGAAAAGCAGGCACTGTCAGCTCGCTGAGCTTGCAGGCATCATAGAGCTCTCGGGTCGTATCAATGAAAAAACAAACGGCCTTGAGCTAGACACCGAAAACCTGCTGCTTTTAAATAAATACGCTACACTTATGAAGCGTGCCTTTGGCACAGATACCACAAAGGCACTGGATGAGCAGGATACAAGTAAGATACTTGCAGCACTTAAAATTACGGCATGGCCTGTCAACAGACAGACCACAGACGGACTGCTTCTTATGCAGACCTGCTGTAAGAGAGCCTTTATCAGGGGAGCCTTTATGGCAGCAGGCTCGATAAGCGATCCCAACAAGGCATACCATTTTGAGATAGTGTGTCACACAAAGGAGCAGGCAAAGCAGCTTCAGGAGCTCTTGTGCGGCTTCGATACGGATGCCAAGATAGTGGAGCGCAAGGGGCACTATGTAGTGTACATAAAGGAGGGCGCCCACATCGTGGACAGTCTCAACATCATGGAGGCGTATGTGTCGCTCATGAAGCTGGAAAATGTGCGCATATTAAAGGAAATGCGAAACAGTGTAAACCGTAAAGTAAACTGCGAAACCGCAAACATCAGCAAGACTGTGAATGCGGCTGTAAAGCAGATAGAGGATATCAGACTGATACAGAAAATGAGAGGACTCGATGATTTGCCGGCGCAGCTTCGTGAGATGGCGCAGCTTCGGCTCGAATATCCGGATGCACCGCTAAAGGAGCTCGGAGGATATCTGGACCCGCCAATGGGCAAATCGGGAGTCAACCACAGGCTTAGAAAATTATCGGCGATTGCGGAGGAACTGAGATAGATGAAGAAAAAGCTTTTATTTGTATTTAATCCCAAATCAGGCAAGGGGCTCATAAAGGAGCATCTGGTAAATATCGTGGACATCATGACAAAGGCCGGATACAAAATCACCATTTATCCTACACAGTGTCAGGGAGATGCCATAAAAAAGGTCAGGAAAAAGGCTAAAAAGTATGACCTTGTAGTGTGCAGCGGAGGAGACGGCACTCTCGATGAGGTAGTGACCGGCATGGAGCAAAGCGAGGTAAATGTGCCGATAGGATACATTCCTGCGGGCAGCACCAATGACTTTGCAAACTCCCTCGGTATACCCAAAAATATGGAGGAGGCCGCAAGAGTTGCCGTAAACGGTACACCGTTCCCGTGTGATGTGGGAGGCTTCAACGGAGATACCTTCGTATATGTCGCAGCCTTTGGACTTTTTACAGAGGTATCTTACCAGACCTCACAGCAGATGAAGAATATACTGGGGCACGCCGCATATATTTTGGAGGGTGCAAAGCACCTGATGGATATCACCTCGTACAGGATGAAGGTGAGCCATGACGGTGAGACAATAGAGGATGAGTTTATATTTGGAATGGTGACCAATTCCCTTTCCGTAGGAGGCTTCAAGGGCATATCCGGTCCTGACGTTCTGCTTGATGACGGCCTTTTTGAGGTGACACTCATCAAGAATCCAAAGAACCCGATCGAGCTCAACAAGATACTTGCGGGGCTTACAAACCGTGAAAATGACAATGAGCTCATCTACTCCTTCAAGACCAGTGAGATGCATGTGGAGAGCGATGAGGAGGTACCGTGGACTCTCGACGGAGAATATGGCGGCAGCCACACGGATCTGACCATCACAAATCTGAACAAACAGATTACCATTATGTGCTGACAAACACAAAATCGGACACAAAATAGTAATAGTACACAATTTTTTGTCTGATTGTGTTAAAAATTTAACTTTATTTTTATAAGGTTATGTAATATAATAACATTAGCTTTTAATTAACAGGAGGAAAAAATATGTTAGTATCTGCAACAGAAATGCTTAAGAAAGCAAAAGAAGGACATTACGCAGTAGGTCAGTTCAACATCAACAACCTTGAGTGGACAAAATCAGTACTTTTAACAGCAGAGGAGCTTAAGAGCCCTGTAATCCTTGGTGTATCTGAGGGTGCCGGAAAGTACATGACAGGCTTCGGTACAGTAGCGGCAATGGTTAAGGCTATGCATGACGAGCTCGGTATCACAGTACCTGTAGCACTTCACCTTGATCACGGCACATACGAAGGATGCTACAAGTGCATCAAGGCCGGCTTCACATCAATCATGTTCGACGGATCTCATTATCCAATCGATGAGAACGTTGCAAAGACAAAAGAGTTAGTAGCAGTTGCTCATGCAATGGGCATGTCTATCGAGGCAGAAGTTGGTTCAATCGGTGGCGAGGAAGACGGAGTTGTTGGAATGGGCGAGTGCGCAGATCCAGACGAGTGCAAGAGAGTTGCTGATCTTGGTGTAGATATGCTTGCAGCAGGAATCGGAAACATCCACGGAAAATATCCAGCAAACTGGCAGGGACTCAGCTTTGAGACTCTTGATGCTATCCAGCAGAAGACAGGTGTTATGCCATTAGTACTTCACGGTGGTACAGGAATCCCGGCTGATATGATCAAGAAAGCAATCGACCTTGGAGTATCTAAGATCAACGTTAACACAGAGTGCCAGCTTTCATTCGCAGATGCAACACGTAAATACATCGAGGCCGGAAAGGATCTTGAGGGCAAGGGATTTGACCCTCGTAAGCTTCTTGCTCCTGGTGCTGAGGCTATCAAGGCAACAGTTAAGGAGAAGATGGAGCTTTTCGGATCAGTTGGAAAGGCTGAATAATATTATTGCAATTTAGTATTTTTGCACATACTACTTTACAAAATATTTATATCTTGTAGTAAAATTTTATAAAACTTAACTTTTTTAATATAAACACTTGATTTTTGATGCTCAAAGGAGTATCTTAATTTCAGAAATAATGTTAAGCGAAATGAACGAGGGCGTTCCACCATAGATGGAGTGCCCTCTTTTTTAATGAACTAAGAAGTACAGCGTATGTTCAGGCATTATTTGAAAATAACAATTCACTCAAGGGGATTGATGAACAGAAAGGATGTAAGATATGAGCGAACAGGAATATTTCAACGTAGCAGACATCTTTGGAGAGAACGTATTTAACGATGCAGTTATGCAGGAGCGTCTTCCAAAGAAGGTTTACAAGAAGCTCCATGAGGTTATGGACGAAGGAAAGGAGCTTGATCTCGAGACTGCTGATGTTATCGCACACGAGATGAAGGAATGGGCCATTGAGAAGGGTGCAACACACTATACACATTGGTTCCAGCCACTTACAGGCGTTACTGCTGAGAAGCATGATTCATTTATCACTTCTCCAATGCCAAACGGAAAAGTACTTATGAGCTTTTCAGGAAAAGAGTTAATAAAGGGTGAGCCGGATGCTTCATCTTTCCCATCAGGTGGTCTTCGTGCTACATTTGAGGCAAGAGGATATACAGCCTGGGATTGTACATCACCTGCATTTGTAAGACAGGATGCAGCAGGCGCAACACTTTGCATTCCAACAGCCTTCTGTTCATACACAGGCGAGGCTCTTGATCAGAAGACACCTCTTCTTAGATCAATGGAAGCAATCAACGATCAGGCACTGAGACTTCTTAGATTATTCGGAAATACAACATCAAAGAAGGTTACTCCTTCAGTCGGACCTGAGCAGGAGTACTTCATCGTAGACCGTGAGAAGTATTTACAGAGAAAGGATCTCATCTTCACAGGACGTACACTTTTCGGAGCTATGCCTCCAAAGGGACAGGAGATGGATGACCATTATTTCGGAGCTATCCGTGAGAGAATCGCAGCTTACATGAGAGATGTAAACAAGGAGCTCTGGAAGCTTGGTGTTTCAGCTAAGACACAGCACAACGAGGTAGCACCTGCACAGCACGAGCTTGCACCAATCTATGCTGAGTGCAACGTAGCTGTTGACCACAACCAGCTCATCATGGAGACACTCAAGAAGGTGGCAGGCCGTCACGGACTCCAGTGCTTACTTCATGAGAAGCCATTCGCAGGAGTTAATGGTTCAGGAAAGCATGACAACTGGTCAATCACAACAGATGACGGTATCAACCTGCTTGAGCCTGGCAAGACACCACATGACAATGTACAGTTCTTACTTGTACTCACATGTATGTTAAAGGCAATCGACGAGCATGCAGCACTTCTTCGTGCGGCAGCAGCAGACGTAGGAAACGATCACAGACTTGGAGCCAACGAGGCACCACCTGCAATCCTTTCTATCTACCTTGGAGATCAGCTCGGAGACGTATTGAACCAGCTTATCTCAACAGGTACAGCTACACACAGCTTAAAGGGTGAGAAGCTTGAGACAGGTGTTAAGACAATTCCTGATTTCATGAAGGATGCTACAGACCGTAACCGTACATCACCATTCGCATTCACAGGAAACAAGTTCGAGTTCCGTATGGTTGGTTCACAGGATTCTGTTGCACAGGCCAACATCGTGCTCAACACAATCGTTGCTGAGGCATTCTCAGACGCTTGTGATATACTTGAGAAGGCAGACAACTTCGACCTCGCTGTACATGATCTCATCAAGGATTACGCAGTAGAGCACCAGAGAATCGTATTCAATGGAAACGGATACTCAGATGAGTGGGTAGCTGAGGCAGAGAAACGTGGACTTCCAAACATCAAGTCTATGGTAGATGCAATTCCTGCATACGTTGCTCCTGAGTCAGTTGCAGCATTCGAGAAGTTCGGTGTATTTACAAAGACAGAGCTTGAGAGCCGTGCCGAGATCGAGTATGAGACATATGCAAAGACTATTAATATAGAAGCAAAGGCTATGATTGATATTGCCGGAAAGCAGATTATTCCTGCAGTTATCAAGTATGTTACATCACTTGCACAGTCAGTTAACTCAGTTAAGAGTGCAGTTGCTGATGCAGATGTATCTGTTCAGTCAGAGCTTCTTACAGAGAGCTCAGCTCTTCTCTCAGATGCACAGGTTGCACTTGCAAAGCTTAAGGATGAGACAGCAAAGGCCGGTGCTATGGAAGAGGGCAGAGAGCAGGCTGTTTACTACAGAGATGCTGTAAAGACTGCTATGGATGCTCTTCGTGCTCCGGTTGATGAGCTTGAGATGATCGTTGACAAAGAGATGTGGCCAATGCCATCCTATGGCGATTTAATCTTCGAGGTTTAACCCTTGAATTTAACATAATAATAAAATGGAGACATTTTGCTGAACCACGAAGCTGTGGAAATTGGTGAAGTGTCTCTATTTTTTTATAAATTTTACTTTCGATAAAATGAAAAAATGAAAGAAGAAACAGGAAAGAGAGGACATAACTATGACAGAAGAGATTAGTGGAGTAATTTTCGGAGTCTGGTTCCTTATTGGAGCAGCATTAGTATTCTGGATGCAGGCAGGTTTTGCTATGGTAGAAGCAGGTTTTACCAGAGCAAAGAATACCGGTAACATCCTTATGAAAAACCTCATGGATTTCTGTATTGGTACAGTTGTATTCATACTGATTGGTTTTTCACTTTTATTAGGTGAAGATGTTCTTGGTTTCATCGGAAAACCGGGATTTGACATCTTTACATCTTACAAAGATTTTGACTGGTCAAACTTTGTATTCAACCTGGTTTTCTGTGCAACAACAGCAACTATCGTATCAGGAGCTATGGCTGAGAGAACCAAATTTATTTCATACTGTGTTTATTCAGGAGTTATTTCAGCACTTATTTACCCGATCGAGGCTCACTGGATCTGGGGCGGTGGCTGGCTTTCACAGCTTGGCTTCCATGATTTCGCAGGTTCATGTGCCATCCACATGGTTGGTGGTATCAGTGCTCTTGTAGGAGCTGCAATACTTGGACCTCGTATCGGAAAGTTTACAAAGGATAAAAGCGGAAAGATTACAAAGGTTAACGCTATTCCGGGTCATAACATCACAATCGGTGCACTCGGTGTATTCATTCTCTGGCTTGGCTGGTATGGATTCAACGGTGCAGCAGCAACATCGGTAGAGCAGCTTGGTTCTATTTTCGTAACAACAACAATCGCACCTGCACTTGCAACAGTAGTTTGTATGATTTTCACATGGCTCAAATATGGCAAGCCTGATGTGTCAATGTGTCTGAATGCTTCACTTGCAGGACTTGTAGCTATCACAGCAGGATGTGATGTAACAGATGCACTCGGTGCTATCATTATCGGTTCCGTAGCAGGACTTCTCGTTTGCTTCGGTGTATGGTTCCTTGACTATGTACTTCGCGTGGATGACCCTGTAGGTGCTGTCGCAGTACATATGATGAATGGTATCTGGGGAACAATCGCTGTTGGTCTTTTTGCCACAAACAGTGCTCCGGGATATTCAATCGCTGATTCAAAGGGTAACGAGCTCGTAGGACTTTTCTACGGCGGTGGATTTAAGCTTTTAGGACTCCAGCTCACAGGCTTTGTTTCTGTTGCAGCATGGACAGTAGTAACTATTACAATCGTATTCCTTGTTATCAAGGCTACACTGGGACTTAGAGTTTCAGAGGAAGAGGAAATCGTAGGACTTGACCCAACAGAGCATGGTCTTCCATCAGCATATGCAGGATTTGCTATCATGGATGTATCAGGTGATGTTATGGATGTCAATGAAAATACAGACCTTGGTTCTTCCGAGTATGCAACAGCTTCTCAGGCTAAGAAGGATGCAGCAGTGCCTGTTGTAAATGCAACAACACCGGCTTCAGCAAGCGGTATCCACAAGGTTGTTATTATTTCAAAGCTTACAAAGTACGACAAGCTTCGTAAGGCTATGAATGACTTAGGTGTAACAGGAATGACAGTGACACAGGTTATGGGCTGTGGTATCCAGAAGGGTGCCGGCGAGAAGTACCGTGGAGCTGAGCTTGATGCAACATTACTTCCAAAGGTTAAGGTTGAGGTAATCGTTGGCAAGATTCCGGTAGAAAAGGTTATTGAGACTGCTAAGAAGACTCTCTACACCGGACATATCGGAGATGGCAAGATCTTCGTTTACGACGTGGCACAGGTTGTCAAGGTTCGTACAGGCGAGGAAGGAATTGAGGCATTACAGGATGTAGAGTAATGCAAATTATTATCTAATCCCCTTAGCATATATACATCAACAAAAACCCCCGAGGATATGATCCCCGGGGGTTTTGCTTTTGATAATTAAATTATGGACCGTAACGGTTAACGATGAGTGTTACCGGTCACTGTTATCGGATGAAGCTCCGCCGGCACCGGAAGAACCGGACCCGGTAGTGCCTGAACCACTAGCGCCTGAGCCGGTACCAGTACCGGAAGTACTTGAACCAGCACCACCGGACCCGGTAGAACTTGGCCCGGTTCCTGTACCACCTGTCTGCGCTCCTGCCGCAGTACCATCGGTACTGCCCGGTGTCGTACCTGAACTGGTAGGATCCGTGGTGGTTGGTGTGCTGTTGATCAGCGATGTTGCATCATGTAATGTACATACGGTATTCATGAACGTATCATCTGCCATAAATTCATACTCAGGGCTGCCTGATACAGCGCCTGTTATAAATACCTTTGGTGTTTTGTTAGGACAATACGGACCGGCAATGGCTCCCGAATCTGCACAAATCTCAAGTGCAACATGATGGTCGCAGTTGTCTGTCGGTACAGTGTCCGTATCAAAATATTCGGTTGTCAGCATTGATCCGCGAGGATCATTGTCACATGTTCCCTCTATAGGAAGAAGCCCTGATTTGCTGCATACCGTGGTATTTGTTATACCATCCGGCTGTACAAAGTCTTTGGTTTCAAGTCCTTCATGGATTCTGCTCATGGCGTTCTTCCATATATTCTTAGGGTAGGATGTGAGCTTGCCGGACTGTTTTGAGTTGTCATCATAGCCGCCCCATACAACACATGTGTAGTATGGTGTGTAGCCTGCCCACAGGCAGTCGCGGTTACTGGTTGTGGTACCGGATTTACCCGCCTGGGCTATCTGGCTGTCAAAGCGAGCCAGCTTTCCGGTTCCCTGTGTCAGAACATCCTTCATGGCATCTGTAAGAAGCCATGCTGTGGTATCCTTGATTACAGTACGTGAGTCCTGTGTTTCAGTCTTGTCAAGTAATACTTTGCCATCGTGGTCAAGAACCTGAGTGTAGAACTTTGGCTCTAAGTATACTCCGCCGTTGGCTATTGTAGCATATGCACCTGTGAGCTCAAGGTTTGTGACACCCTTTGTCAGTCCGCCGAGCGCCAGTGACAGGTTTTTATCGGAATCGGTGAGAGTTGAAATACCGAAATCCTCTGCATATTTGTAACCGAGCTCAACCCCGATATCCTGTAAGGTTTTGACTGTTACAATATTGATGGACTTTGTTATTGCCCATCGGATGGAGGTAAAGCCTCCGAATGTTTTGTCATAGTTGTTGAAGGTTTTTGAACCTACAGTAAACGGTGCATCATCCTGCACGGATGCAAGAGTTTTGCCGCCTGCATCAAGAGCTGCAGCATAGCAGCCGATTATCTTGAAGGTAGAGCCGGGCTGTCTGCATGTATCTGTGGCTCTGTTCCATGTTCTGTTGCCGGATTTGTCACCGCGACCGCCGACCAGTGCCTTTACCTCACCGGTGCTGTGATCGATGACTGTCATGGCAACCTGCGGCTCCAGAGTGATATTGATGGCTTCAGAGCCCTCCACAATGGAATCGCCCTCCTCAAGTACATCCTGCTCGTACTGTGCAATAGCTGCGTTACATTCGTCAGGGCTTGAGTAGTTGATGCTGAAATCCTCATTGTTGGTTTTCTTCTTATAAAAAGAGAGCATGGTCTGGTTCGTGTAGGTCTTGTACGAACCGTCAGCCTTTTTTACCTCGAAGGAAAGCTGGAACGAATACTTTGCATCGGACGGATAGTTGGATGGATTGTTTGCCTCCTCGTCGCATATGGTCTGCATAGTAAGGTCCTGTGTCGATTTGATGGTCAGTCCGCCCTGATAAATCAGCTTGTAGGCTTCTGTCTCAGAGTAACCGGCGGCTGTGAGATCGTCGAACACGTTGTCGATGAGTGCATCAATAAAGTATGAGTTCACGGAGCCTGAGCTGGCAGTGTTGTACTCAGCGATTCTTGAGTAGACATCATCGGCCATGGCCTCATCATATTGGGCCTTGGTGATATAGCCCTGATCCTTCATATTATTCAGCACCTTTTCACGTCTCTTGGCATTTTTGTCAGGGTGAGTGATAGGGTTGTAGCCGGATGGATTCTGAGTGATACCTGCGATGACTGATGCTTCGGAAAGCGTGAGCTCTGAGACATCCTTGTTAAAGTACTTCTTGGATGCGGCCTGCACACCGAGGGTATTGGCCCCCAGATTGACCGAATTCATGTAGTTTTCAAGAATCCAGTCCTTGTCTTTTACCTGCTTTTCGAGCTCGAGAGCAAGGTACTGCTCCTGAATCTTTCTCTGAAGCTTTTCTACGAAGGAAGTCTCGCTTGTCCAGCTGGTCAGTACGTTGTTCTTGATGAGCTGCTGAGTTATCGTGCTGGCTCCCTCACTGAATCTGCCCTTTGACAGACCTGAGATAAAAGCTCTTCCGATACCATGCAGGTCGATGCCGTTATGGTCGTAAAAGCGTTCGTCCTCGATTGCAACAAAAGCATGCTGCAAGTCCAGCGGAATCTCATCGATGGTGACATACTGCCTGTTTGCCCCCTGACCTACGAGTGTGGCGGTTTCTTCTCCGTTTGCCGCCAGAACGGTAGTTGAGTAGCCGGTAGGAGTGACATCGATCTTTGATATGTCAGGTGCGGAATCAATGATTCCCCTCATGACACCGATTCCTGAACTGATGCCGGCTGCGCCTGCTACAATTACTACAACCAGAAGAATTTTTAGGACAATGAGCTTGAATTTGTTCTTGACCTTTGAGCTCTTATTGTCATATTTCCGGAGCAGCTGCATTGTAGCTTTTTTGCCGTAATTCATATATAGGCCTCCTTGTCATTATAAAGATTTGTAATCTTGTTTGTATATACTGCGATTATAAAATAAACAGTATACATTATTATATCAAATATAGCCTTTAAATGCAATTTACAGATTGGATTTCATATTATATAATACAGGTAACAATTACAGCTCGATAAAGGTGTTTTTAAGAGGCAGGACTGTAATCGGGCTATATCAGGATGGAAAGAATATCATATGTCAGAGAACACTATAAGCCTGTACGTGTACAAGGGCGGACAGGGCGAGATAACAGAGAAGAAATCGAGGTTTATAGCAACAGTAAGACCGGTAGAGTCTGAGGAAGAGGCTGTAAGCTTTATCAATGAGACGAAAAAGAAATACTGGGATGCAAGGCATAATTGCAGTGCCTTTGTTATAGGAAAGAGGCAGGAGCTGACTCGCTGCTCGGATGACGGAGAGCCGGCAGGCACCGCAGGCCGACCTATGCTTGATGTGCTCCTTAAGGAAAATATCCACAATGCCGCTGTTGTTGTGACGAGATACTTCGGTGGGGTGCTGCTTGGAACAGGAGGCCTTGTGCGTGCGTATCAGCAGGCCACAAAGGCGGGGCTTTCGGCAAGTGAGATAATAGAGAAGAAGGATGGCGCTGTGCTTTTTATCAGGACGGACTATACCGGAATCGGAAGACTCCAGTATCTGTTTGCACAGGAGAAGCTTATGGTGATGGACACAGCGTATGAGGCCGATGTGCTTGTAAAAGCCGTTATCCCGGAAAATGATAAAAAACGCATAGAAAAAACAATCATAGAGCAGACAAACGGCACAGCAAAGCTTGAGTGGGGTGATGAGGTGACATTTGCTGAATATGACGGCGGTGTGTTGCTGTTTACAAATTAGCTGGCCGCAAGTTAGCCGGGGCTCACATTTTAGCAGGACAAGCAGCATTTATATCAATTACATTCAATTAAAATAAAAAAATGCTTGACACTATATAATCACATGTGTATAATATTTTTTGTTGAGACAACACATTGGCCCATCGCCAAATGGTAAGGCAACGGACTCTGACTCCGTCATTTCAAGGTTCGAATCCTTGTGGGCCAGCTAAAGAGAACTTCAATAGAAGTTCTCTTTTTTTCTTGTGTAATAATGCGATTTGTTATAAAATAAAAACGTATATGACTTAAATGGTTATAGAAGGATGGTGTGATATGAACAAGAATTTTTTAAGAATTATTAATCTTATAGAAGAACTCGGCTCTGAAAAAAAGACACCAATTACTATACAGCAATACCAGGATATCATTAATAAAAGCTCAAATCTTTGGATGTCCAATGGTGTGGATGAAGCGTTTGAATTTATCAGAAGTTACTTCAATTTTATAGACTAGAGGAATTAGATATGGCTTTTTCATTTGACAGCAGAATACGTTACAGCGAGGTGGATTCCTCATGCAGACTGAGCCTTACGGGTCTTACCAATTATTTTCAGGACTGTAGTGTGTTCCACTCACAGTCACATGATGTGGGAATCAGATTTCTGGCGGACAATCATATAGCATGGGTGCTTTCATCCTGGCAGATATGCATAAACAGGCTTCCGCTGCTTAATGAACAGGTAAAGATATCCACCTGGGCATATGGTATGAAGGCGTTTTACGGCTACAGAAATTTCACACTGGAAGATAAAGACGGCAGCACACTGGCATATGCCAATTCTGTCTGGGTGCTTGTTGATACACGAACCGGCAGACCGGTGAAGGTGCCTCAGGAGTTTGCAGATACATATGGTCTTGAGCCACAGCTTGATATGGAGTGTGCAAAGCGCAAGCTTCATATCCCCGATGATATGGAGAAAAAGGGTGAGATTGTGGTTCCTCAATTTTTTATAGACAGCAACCAGCATATGAACAATGAGAAGTATGTCATGCTGGCGCAGCAGCTTCTGCCGGATGATTTTGAGATAGCTGAGCTTCGTGTGGAGTACAGAAAAGAAGCAAAGCTTGGTGATACAGTTATATCATATGTGAAATATACATCAAATAGTGTGACAGTGGTGCTTGCGGATAAAGATAAAAAACCGTATTCGGTGGTAGAGTTTTTGAGTAAGCCGTTACCGGGAAAATAATTATAATTCCATTATTTAACAACGATACAGTTTTGATACAGAAAGGACGGAAAAACATGAGATTAGGAGAATATCAGGAGCTTGTATGTGTAAAGAAGGTTGATTTTGGCATATATCTGTCAACATCTTCAGATTCGGAGGAGAGAGTACTGCTTCCGGCAAAGCAGATTCCGGATGGAGTAAGGCCGGGGGATAAGCTTGAGGTCTTTGTATACAAGGACTCAAACGACAGGCTTATTGCCACAACAAACAAGCCGAAGCTGACACTTGGAGGGCTATCAGTGCTTACGGTCAAGGAGGTGACCAAAATAGGTGCGTTTCTTGACTGGGGGCTTGAAAAGGATCTGTTTCTTCCTTACAAGGAGATGGTCAGAAAGGTCAGTGCCGGTGATGAGATACTTGTTACATTATATATAGATAAAAGCCAGAGACTCTGCGCTACCACAAAGGGCATTTACCATATGCTCAGCACTGATTCGCCATATAAAAAGGACGATATGGTTTCAGGCCGTGTGTATGATTTCAGCGACAATTTCGGTACATTTATCGCCGTGGATGACAAATATTCAGCAAAGATACCTGTTTTTGAGAACGCTGCTTATCTGAAGCTTGGAGATGTGATAGAGGCAAAGGTCACTGATGTCAAAGCGGATGGCAAGCTGGACCTGACAATGAGGGAAAAGGCATATATTCAGATGGATTCCGACTCTGAAAAGCTTCTTGAGCTGCTTGATTCATACGCAGGTGTGCTTCCGTTTTCGGAAAAGGCAAGCCCAGAGGTAATCAAGAGAGAAACAGGACTCAGCAAAAACGCATTCAAGCGTGCGGTTGGTCATTTATATAAGGAAAGAAAGATTGATCTCACAGACGGCAAAATCCGCCTTAAGAAATAACAGTCTTTTTAATAAATTTTAACAGGAAAGAAGGACAATAACATGAAAAACGTTATCAGTACAGACAAGGCACCGGCAGCAATCGGACCATATTCACAGGCTATCGAGGTAAATGGTATGGTATATACATCGGGAGTGATTCCGGTAGTTCCTGAGACCGGTGAGATTCCTGAGGGCTCACAGGCACAGGCAAAGCAGGCATTTACAAATCTGTCACATCTGCTTGAGGCAGCCGGAACAAGCATGGACAATGTTGTAAAGACTACAGTTTTCATCAAGGAAATGAATGACTTTGGCGCAATCAATGAGGTATACGCTACATTTTTTAACGGAGCATACCCTGCAAGAAGCTGTGTTGAGGTTGCAAGACTTCCAAAGGATGTAATGCTTGAGGTTGAGGCTATTGCTATTAAATAAAATTATTACATAAGTATTTCATGCGACATAAGTCCTATTCGTTGGAAAATGTCAAGATTTTCTTAAGAATTCACTAAGAAAACATTGACATATATATGTTGCTTTGCTATAATGACAAAGTAATATTTGTAACAAATTCGTAATAACTGTTACAAATTCATACAACGGAGGGTAAAATGAAAGTAAATTATGTGAAACTCACAGCCGGAGTGCTTACAGGCTTTATGGCTCTGTCGTCAGTGCCATATGCAGTATACGCGGCTGGACCTACTGCAGGAGTAGCTAGTTATACATCAGATATTGTTAGTACATCAAACACTCTTACAGCCGGTGTTACATCTATGTTGACAGATGTAATGTTAAAAGGTGATGAGACATCAGAGACTGCAACAGATGTTGCGGCAACAGATGCCGAACCGGTTAAATCAGCATATGCTGATACAGCAGTTGCACAGGTTAGCGACAGTGTTAATATACGTGCGAGTGCGGACGAAAACAGCGAGTCTCTTGGAAAGCTCTATAACAACGGAATTGGAACAGTACTTGAGACAACTGATAACGGATGGTACAAAATCCAGTCCGGTTCAGTAACAGGATATGTAAAGGGCGATTATGTTGTAGTCGGTGACGATGCACTCGTACAGAGCGTAGGACGCCGCGTGGCAACAGTCAATACTGAGACACTCAAGGTCAGAACAACAGCATCTACAGATGCAGAAGTACTTGGTCTTGTGTCAGGAGAGGATGACCTCACAGTTGTAGATGAGTCCACAGACGGATGGGTAGGTGTATCTACCGCAGACGGTACTGGATATGTATCTACAGATTATGTGACACTCGATACAGAGTTCACTTATGCTGAGTCTAAGGAAGAGGAAGCAGCAAGACTTGCCAAGGAAGAGGCAGAGCGTAAGGCAGCCGAGGAGGCAGCTAGAAAGGCTGAGGAGGCAAAAGCGGCTAAGGCAGCAGCTAAAGCAGCAAAGAAGTCATCTAAGTCTTCAAGCAAATCATCTGACAGTTCTTCATCAGAGAAGAGCTATAGCGCACCAAGCGGTTCAAACGGACAGGCTGTTGTTAATTACGCATCACAGTTCGTTGGCAATCCTTATGTTTACGGTGGCTCAAGCCTTACAAACGGAACAGATTGTTCAGGATTTGTAATGTCAGTTTATGCACAGTTTGGCATCAGCTTACCACATAGCTCATCAGCAATGAGAAGCGTTGGATATGGTGTGAGCACAAGCGATATGCAGCCTGGAGATATCATCTGCTATAGCGGACATGTTGCTATCTACTGTGGTGGAAACACTATTGTACATGCTAGCAACCCATCAGACGGTATCAAATATACATCACCGGCTAACTACAAATCAATCATTGCAGTTAGAAGAATTTTCTAATAAAATTCATGCCGGATAGGTAAATATGATTCTATAAAGACCTTCATCTCGATGAGATGGAGGTCTTTTTTTCTGCATAGACTGTATATGATGAAAGTATTAAATGAGAGTATTATAAGAATAAACGTTATTTTTGTTTATGATATTTGAAATAAGAGGCTTCTACGATATACATATATACTTAAAAACGGGGCAAATCCAGGAAGAATGAAAAACGAGGCTGTCAAGAGTAATTTTTATCACATGTATCAAAATAGCAACATGCACAAAAAAGTGGACATGCTAAACAGAACGAATTTGGATTGGGGATAAATGTGGATAACTATCAACAAAAACAAGTTTCAAAGTGCCCTAAAAATGAGTTATGCACGGAGTTATACACATTATCCACATTTTTGAATGTGAACAAAAGAACAAGTGTTTTGTAAAGTTGTGATAAAGTTGCACTAAATTAGTAATATTTCGGAAATAATATTGACATTTTAATTGTAAATAATATGAATGAAAGACTTTATAATTGTCGGACAACTCGGAAAAGTGTTGATTATGTAAGTTAATTTTGTTATACTTCAAATTATGATTAAAAAGATAGATATTGCAGGGCTACAACTTGATAACTATACAGTACGCGAGATGATCATGAGAGTCGACAGGCGTATTTCAGAGAGGATACTCACTACAATAGAGGAAGTGAATATGGATACGCTGGCATTGGCTGAGTCTGACGAAGAGGTGAAGCAGGCGCTGGAGGCATGCGATTATACTGTCATTGCGGATGAAGGCATACTAAGGGCGGCATCGGCCGATACCTTGCAGCGTCGGCACGAGATAGAGGACCATGACTTCTTTTATGAGCTGTTTAAGCGGCTTGAGAGAAATGATAAAAAAATCTTTGTGATTGCAGAGTCTCAGACTGCCGCTGATGAGGCGGAAGGATTTCTGCTTGGATTATTTGACAGAGCGCGTATATCCGGTAAGGGTGTTCTGGATGACTCACAGGGATGCAGCGAAAAGCTTGTCAATGAGATCAACATCGTCTCACCTGATGTGATTGCATCATTCCTCCCATCGCCGGCACAGGAGAGGTTTCTTTTGCATAACAGGGAAAAGCTTTTGATGAATCTCTGGTACGGAATCGGAAATAATAAGTTTATGGGGAAAAAGCATGGTTTTATTGGAAAAATAAGAAAAATGCTTGATGTGAAGCGTCTTACGCATCTTATCAACACCTATGAACACAGACAAAACAGTTCTATATAGTTAATTCTTATAACAATAAAAGAAAAAATAAGAGGAAATGTGTAAAAATTGTACATTTACCTCTTTATTTTTTTGTGCGAATGTATTAAAATAATAGCAAGTATTTATGCAATTAGTTATAAAGTGACTGTGAGGGCAATGAACAGTTACCAAAAAGGGGAGAAGGAGAACGATTTATGATTTCCAATCAGATACTTCAAAATACAATTGATGGCCTTAAAGGAATTACAAGAACCGATCTTTGTGTGATAGATGTAGAGGGCAAGATTCTTGCAGCTACATTTCCGAACGCTGAGGCGTTTATAGAGCCGGCACAGGCCTTTGTTGCATCACCTGCAGACAGTCAGGTTATTAATGGATGCCAGTTTTTCAAGGTCTTTGATGATCACCAGCTGGAGTATGTGCTTTTAGCTTATGGTGACAGCGAGGATGTCTATATGATAGGCAAGATTGCAAGCTTCCAGATTCAGAATCTCCTGGTTGCGTACAAGGAGAGATTTGACAAGGATAACTTTATAAAGAATCTGCTTTTGGATAATCTCCTTCTGGTTGATATATACAATCGCGCGAAGAAGCTTCATATTGATATTGAAGTGAGGCGTGTAGTGTTTATTGTTGAGACAAACAGGGAGAAGGACGGCAACGAGCTTGAGAAGATCAGAAGTCTTTTCGGTGGCAAATCAAAGGATTTTGTTACAGCTGTTGACGAGAAGAATATAATAGTAGTGAAGGAACTGGCAGAAAACGAGACCTATGATGATCTCAGAAAGACAGCCGAGGTGATTTTGAATCTGTTCAGATCTGAAGCAGACGGGGTACATATTGCATATGGTACTGTTATCAACGAGTTGAAAGAGGTATCGCGCTCATACAAGGAGGCCAGAATGGCTCTCGATGTCGGAAAAATCTTTTTCGAGGAGAGGAATATTATAGCATATTCCCAGCTTGGAATAGGTCGTCTGATATATCAGCTCCCGATTCCTCTATGCAAGATGTTTATCAAAGAGATATTCGATGGCAAATCCCCTGACGATTTTGATGAAGAAATATTATCTACTATAAATAAGTTCTTTGAGAATAGCCTGAATGTATCTGAGACTTCAAGACAGCTCTACATTCACAGAAATACTCTTGTATATAGACTGGACAAGCTTCAGAAAAGTACAGGGCTCGACCTTAGAGTGTTCGAGGATGCCATCACATTTAAGATTGCCCTTATGGTAGTCAAATATATGAAATATATGGAATCAATGGACTATTAAGGAGAAAGTAATGATTAAACTTGAACATGTCAGTAAGGCATATTCTGCAGGTATACCTGCTCTCAATGATGTCAATCTGGAGATTGATGATGGAGAGTTTGTTTTCGTATGCGGAGATAGCGGATCCGGTAAATCCACTTTGATTAAGCTTCTTTTAAAGGAGCTTGATCCTACAGACGGAACTATTACTGTTGACGGAAGGAATCTGGCGCGTATTCGCCACAAGCAGATTCCTAAATACAGAAGAAATGTTGGAGTCGTTTTCCAGGACTTCAGATTATTAAAGGATAGAAATGTTTATGAGAATGTGGCTTTTGCACTCAAGGTTATCGGTGCATCCACAGCCACTATTAAGAAAAAGGTGCCACAGATGCTTTCTATGGTAGGACTTGCTGCAAAGTACAAGTCAAAGCCGAGGGAGCTTTCAGGAGGAGAGCAGCAGAGAGTAGCTATTGCAAGAGCTCTTGTCAATGAGCCGAGCATGCTGCTTGCTGACGAGCCGACAGGTAATCTGGACAATAACAATGCGTGGGAGATTATGAAGCTGCTTGAGGAAATCAACGAGAAAGGCACAACTGTTATCGTTGTAACTCATAATCTTGAGATTGTTAAGGTTATGAAAAAACGTGTTATCACTATAAAGAAAGGTCTTGTTGTATCTGACAGCAAGGATGGTGATAGTGATGAGGCTTAATACGTTATTTTATTCAATCAAGCAGGGATTTAAGAATATTTTCAGAAACAAGATGTTTTCACTGGCATCCATAGCGACAATGGCAGCTTGTATTTTTATGTTTGGTCTGTTTTATATAGTTGTGACTAACTTCTCAAGCATGGTTAAGACTGCTGAGGAGGGCGTTGCTGTCACGGTGTTCTTTAATGAGGGCACTACAGAGGACACAATAAAGGCGGACAAGGCTCAGATAGAAAAGAGGGCTGAGGTTGGCAAGGTGGACTATCAGTCGGCGGCCGATGCATGGAGTGATTACCAGAAGGAGTATTTTGAGGGCTATGACGATGCTGCGGCTTCCTTTGGTGATGACAACCCTCTCAGTAATTCAGCAAATCTGCAGGTTTATTTGAATGATGTCTCTATGCAGCAGACTCTTGTCAACTACATCAAGGGTCTCGAGGGAGTCAGAAAGGTAAACCAGTCGCAGGATGTGGCCAATACACTGACCGATTTAAATAAGCTTATCAGCTATGTATCGGGAGGTATCATTCTGATTCTTCTGTGTGTTGCGATTTTCCTTATAAGCAACACAGTTACTACAGGTATTGCGGTCAGACGAGAGGAGATAGCTATCATGAAGCTTATCGGAGCGACGGATTTTCTTGTCAGGTCTCCGTTTGTGGTAGAAGGTATTCTCATTGGACTGATAGGCTCAGCGATTCCTCTGGGACTGCTCAGTGTCATGTATGGAAAGATTTGTGCATATATTGCTAATAAGTTTAGTTTTATAGGAAATATGATGACATTTATCCCGACAAAGGAGATTTTCTCTACACTTGTACCGGTAGCACTTATACTGGGCGTAGGAATCGGCTTTTTGGGAAGTCGATTCACAATTCGGAAACATTTAAGAGTATAATAATGATTATGACGGCCTGGCTCCGATCGGAGACAGGCTGTTTTAAGTTCAAATATAGTATAGAGAGGACAGGACTGAAATGGACAATTCAAACAACAGGGATGTCAATCCGTATGTGCAGAGAGTGGATGCACCTGATGGCGGAGCTGATGCTTTAAGAGAAAATTACACACAAAATTATGCAGGCGGTGGCAGCAACGGCCTAAAAAAAGGCTTTGGTGCAGGAATTGCAACCGGTATTGCAGCAACTATTGTGCTTGGATTGATAGTACTCTTTGCATACACAATGATTACAGGCAGGAGTGTGCATACCGTTGCAAAAAGTGCAGATGTGCTTGATGACAAGACTGTGCAGAAAATCGATGAGCTCGCAAACTACATAGATGAGTATTACTATGAGGATTACGATAAGGATGATTTGGAAAACGGTCTGCTGCATGGTGTGATGGAGGGACTAAATGATCCGTATTCGGTTTATTATACCGCGGATGAGTATAAGGAACTGCAAATCAGCACAACAGGCACATATTATGGCATCGGAGCTGCGTTAAAGCAGGATCCGGACACAAAGCAGGTGACAGTTTCAAAGGTATACAGCGGAACACCTTCGGAGGAAGCAGGACTTAAAAAGGATGACGAAATAGTCTCTGTTGACGGTGTTGAGGCAACATCCGAGGATCTCACAAAGCTTGTTTCCAAAATAAGAGGCAAGGAGGGCACAAAGGTTACGCTTGAAATCAGGCGCGGTGAGGATACAGACCCATTTACCGTTGAGGTGGAGCGTAAAAATGTTGAGCTGCCATCAGTTGATAGCAAGCTGCTTGACAATGGAGTGGGATATATTCAGGTCAGCGAGTTTCAGACAAACACAGCAAGTCAGTTTGAGGCTGCGCTTGATGGACTTACAAATCAGGGCATGAAGGGGCTTATAGTGGATTTGCGTGCTAATCCGGGCGGACTTCTTACCGCAGTGACACAGATGGTTGACAGACTGCTTCCGGCAGAAACAGTTGGAAAGCTCCCTGCAGGAACTGTCGTGTATACAAAGGATAAAAACGGAAATGTCCAGACCTTTGGCGATGACGATGGCAAGCAGGTTGACTGTCCTATCGTAGTGCTTGTCGATGAAAACAGCGCAAGTGCGTCTGAAATTTTTGCAGGAGCCATGAAGGATTATAATGAGGACGGCTATATTGATGCTACACTTGTAGGCAAAAAGACCTTTGGAAAGGGTATTGTACAGACTATCTACAATCTTTCCGATGGTGATGCTGTAAAGATTACCACATCGAAGTACTACACACCAAACGGTCACAATATCCATAAAAAGGGTATCGAGCCGGATGTAGAGGTGGACTACGAATACACAGGTGACACAAATGCGGACTATGACATGCAGTATGATGTGCAGCTTCAGAAAGCGATTGAGGTGATGAATGAAAAGCTTAAATAAGATTGCAGGCTTTCTCATGCTGTGCTGGATGGTAGTTATCTTTATGTTTTCAGCGGAGCCTGACACCGAGTCGTCTGAGCTCAGCGGCAGCGTCAGCTATCGCATAGTTTCAGTGGTCAATACCGTTACCGCAAGCCACTGGGATGAGAATGAGCTGCTTGATCGGGCAGAGCTTATAGACTATCCGGTGAGAAAGTGTGCTCACATGAGTGAGTATGCTATTCTCACATTGCTTGGCTTTTTGACATTTTCGTTCTTGCATGGCAGAAGAAAGTTTTTAATACCGATAGGCATGACCTTCCTATATGCATGCACAGATGAATTTCATCAGCTGTTTGTTCCCGGCCGAGCCGGCAGGTTCACGGACGTGCTGATTGATACCACAGGCGGTATAATTATGCTGCTATTCATTGCACTTGTTACCCACGTAGCGCGTAAGAGGCATACAGCAGGCACCGCAAAACAGAGGCGTGATGATAAGTAACAAATTTAGTTGCAGTTTCTTAGTTTAATCTGTATAATAAAAGTATTGACGCTGGCCGAAAAAACATGGCAGATAACATATTCTTTTAAATATGTGCCATAACCAGCTTCCCGCCCAGTAAACCCAGGTTTACGGCCGGCACATAGCATGTTCCGAAGAAAAATATGAACTGCCACGGGGTTCCATTAATTATATGAATGAAACAAAGTGAAAATAAAAAATCACTATCCGAAAAAATCCCGTGGCTGACTTCATATTTTTCAGAGGAATATACTGTGTGCCCACCGCACCCCACAACCTGAATGCGGGAAGCGTCATCCAAAAACTAAAAGCGGCCAACAAAAAATGCAAAGAAAGAGGTGATTCTGTGGTAGAGTTGGATAATTTCAAGTCCACGCTCCAAGGCTACAAAGCCCCACTACAGGAAGTGAGGGATTCACTTTGAC
>OCLF01000027.1_pt1 | contig 46446 bp, 40 predicted proteins | sample 1502881 | NCBI WGS metagenome assembly OCLF01 (sample SAMN03418267, study PRJEB22391) | human gut metagenome | biome: human-gut; feature: organic feature; material: feces | host: Homo sapiens | place: Tanzania | collected 2013-01
TTTTGTCGCTTTGCAAGCAAAATCCCACTAAACCCTATAGGTTGCGGATTTGAGGTATATATAGATGAATTGCAAGATGCTTCCGTAAGACTGACTTGTTTGTCTAAATTGTTGGGCAAATTTGAAGATCTGGGTGATAAGAGAAAGTTAGAGGTGGAAATGTTATCTACTGTAGACTTAACTCATAGTATTCGAAAAGAATTCAAGGCTTTGTTGGGTCAAACGGCTTACCATAATAAAGTGGTAGAAGGTCCAATCAAGGCATTGGTTTGCAATTATAGGAGTTTGGTGGATGAAATGATTGCCGAAATGAACACTTCGGTCAATAAAAGCCGTGCCTATTCATATGCTGCACGCCAATACCTAAAACAAGAAGATGAGTCGAGTGTGAAACTCCAGTTGTTTTTCAGTTTCTTGTCCAAGACCCAAAGCGTTTATGACAGGCAGCGTCCTTTGGAAACTTTGGCGATAAAATTGCTCTATACAGAGAAGATTAAAGATGAGAAACATTTGGAGGCAGTCAAGGACAATTTCCATTATTACGAGGAGATTGAAAATCCCGCCAATAAGGCAGTTTTCCTTATGTGTATCTACATTTGGGTAAAGAAAAACTTTACAGATGATGAATTTTCAGGCAAGATAAGGTCCTTGATGTTGGCGAGTTGGAACACCATTGATATTTTGGCAAATAAGATAGGAGCAGGTTTTTTCATGGCGAAGCATTTGTCGAAGGTTTCATTAGAGGAAGCTTGTGTAATGATAGATGAATGTGAAAGCCTTAAGGAAAAGTCGATGTTGGCTTCATCCTCAAGTATTGAGGCTTATAGGCAGAGTCTGGATTTATATACAATATCTCTTTGTTATCTTATCCGAACTAAGCTTTGTGATGATGTCTGTCTTGAAACATTTGCATCAGATATAAAGAATATAGTTTCTCCATGCGAAGAAATCGGTTTATGGGGAAACATTGCCCTTGAATATCATCTGGCGAATGATGATCAGATGTTTTATTCTATATGCAACCAGCATTTTCCTGCAAGTTACGACCAATTTTCTCTTCAAGTTCAGAAAAGTATCATTTATCAAAATTCTCCAGCTCTTTTCCTGTGGTCGCAAGATGCTTTCTTCAAATTGCTGGACAATTATGAGGATGAAATTTTTGTCAATGAATGCATCCGGCGTTCTGCTCAGTTTGTAATATGCAAAAATGTATTTTTGATGTCGGCAGACTTGGAATATAAAGAATACAAACTGTCGTATAAAGATTATACGCTGTTGCTGTCTCTTCTGGAACATTCTACAGATGAATATACTTTCTATCATGTAGTAAATATCATAGGAAAAAGTTTGAAGGTAACCAATGTAGATGATCCCTTGAGTATAGAACAGAAGGGACTTGTCATAGGTGATGCTCGACGGATAGTGGAGCAAAAATTGCCTACATTGTCTGGAATACAACATGATGGTTATAAATTGATTTGTTTGGCTGCCTTGGATAATGCTCAAAAGGCATATACTTCCAAGGATAAGAATGAGTGGAAGCGTAAAATCTCTGCGATAAAAAATACGGCAGATGAAGCTTTCGTATATTTTTCCATAGCTCCTTTTTTCTCCAAGCAGAGCGATATGAAAGAGTTTTTTGAGAAAGGCATATCATTGTCCGAGTCAATTTCTTCTATTTATGACAAGGAAAAGCGATTGGACATGAGTATTAGCGAATGTATGGAGAACAAATTAGGTTCTTTAGTGCCCGAAATTGCTAATAGTGCCATGCAGAGCCTGCGAATCAATGGCAGTTTGCAGGATCATAAAGACTTGGTTGATATGATTTATCAACATAAGCCAGAGCTGGCAGAACAGTTGGTGAAAAGCTTGGATCAAGATCCAGCCCGTCTATGTTATAAAAATAAACTCCTACAACATATTCATTCTATGAAGAAGATTTCTAAGGCGACTAAAAAGTTGGATACGATTTCTTCTTTGGACAAAGAGGAACAGATTCGCTTTTTCAATAAGCAATTAGAACAACTACTATTGGAGAAAGGCCAGGTTTTACCTGTTAAGAAAGTGTTTTCCTTGGCAATACAGCACATTTTTCAGACTGGTGTAAGCGAGGCAAAGGCGGCAATCATCTATTTAATGGAAACTGTTTACAAGAAACAGTTGTTGTCTGCTAATCAAAAAGAACTGATGCTGAATATTCATCAAACCATCCGATCCAACTTTAAGATAGCTTTATCTCTTGGTGCAAGAACAAAGGAACGGTTGTTGCAAATAGATAAAATTATCTGTGAAAATCCGATGAAGCTTGCTAAAGTAGCCAATAGTATAGAGTCGCTTATGCAATGGTATCAGCGATTATCTTATAATGCGTTGTACATTGTTGATGCACAGTTTGAACCTGCAGATTTGGAATATATCAAGAAATTGTCAAATATTAATAGTGAATTAAAAATCTATATTTTGACAAATAAGAGCGTTCATACAATTGGAGCATATAAAGACAAATGGGGAGAGATCAGTTCTGGTATTATCGAGCCTATAAATATCTCTTTAATATCGTACAAAAAAGAAGAACAGAATGAGCCGTTGAAAAATTGCAGCTGGATTTGCTATGATGTTGATGAGGATTTGTATGAAGGTAGAACCCTTGGCTCTTTAAAGGACACTCCGAAAGAAATGCTACAGTTAGATATCCAAGATTCTATTTTGTTGTACAACAGATACGTTTATATGGGAGCAAGGAGGTTGGAAGGCAAAGATGTCCAAGTTGAAACTTTTGTGTTAGAATAAATAAATATTTTGACAATATTCCCAAAAAGTATATCTGAGATTCTTGAATTTTCAAGAAAAAAGTTTTCTTTTGAAAATATACGAATAATGGATAATCTTGTAACTATCTGTCTTATAGGTAGTTATGTCTTGTCTGAAAAATGACTTTAACATAGAAATTCATAGTCGTACGACATTGTATTCTATTGTTGTACGACTATAATTCTGAAGTTGTACGAAATAGCATAGTATAGTCGTACGGCTTCAGAGCTGTTGCTGTACAACTATAAGTTTGAATAGTTAGCTTAAACTCAATATATAGCAGATAATGGTTAAGTTTTTAGGTTTATGTGAGTCTATTTGGATAATTGTTTAGCTATGTTTTTTAAGTAAAATATAATTATACAATCAACTACTGTTCGTATTAATTTGCCAAAGGCGGATGCCGATGGCTTTGCAATTATCCTGAAAGATAAAGAGTATGAAACCATAGACCCATTGACTCTCCCTTTCCGTCAAGAGATAGAGGATAATGCCCTTAAGCTTCTGGACTTCAGCTTAGATGTATATAAGGAACTCCTCCAGCATGCTCCATTAAAGAACTGGAAGGATAGGTTAATGGATTTATGGGATTAGCAGTAAATTCACAGCAGTCTTTCATGAGTTTTTCATCCTGATGCAAGCAGCTTTATCACTCAGACTTTAGCAAAGCGGTCCCATCCCGCATATAAACATGGCGAGACCTCTGATGGTCCGCCAACCTTATAGCGAAGCGGTTAAGAGCGACGTTTCTGTCCCCTACAAGGGGAACCGAAGGGGTTGTAAAGACTATTGAAAGGAGCGGTTACATCCCTTGCCCCCTGAGGGGAGAAGACCGAGAAGAGAGGTGGAGCCTTCCTTAACGGTAAGGAAGGACGAGTAGTTTTCGAAAAAATGACTCTTTTGTATAGTTTTACAGAAATAAATGTTAAACCAATCATTTCTTATTTCTAAAATCTCTTGAATAGCCTTTAAATAAAGGCGATTCTATGGTGTATGGAGATATAGATGGTTACAATACAATAATATATTATGGCAGCACGAAAGAAGAAATATGTTGAAGTGTTGACTCCAAGGGTTAAATGCTTTTCGCAGAACGATTCTGAGATTACTTTTTCAGATATATTGTCTTATATGTCTGGTAAAACGGTATATTATAATGAAAAGGAATATATCGTGAGGACTTATGGCAGTGATAATCTTGAAAATTGTATAGAAGGTATTATTGTAACATGTCAAAATAAAGATATTCCACCTAAGCGCAATGATCAGACAGGAGAATTTTCTGCGTTACCAGTAGACATAGCTCATGAGAAATTGTCTTTCGGCAATGCCTTTCTATATGATAAGGAACTGAATATATTGTTTTATGAGCGAAACAAGAATGGATGCTTCATTGATACTCTTGCTAAATTCTTCACACAAATTTGGAATCAAAACGAAGAAGAACATGAAGACATCAAGATTGAACTCGACTTTAACGCAATCCTACGAAAAGGAGAATATGAAAGAGCTATTAAGATGGGATATTATAAAGAGTTTTTTGCCGAATTTACCTGTCCAAAAGCAATTTTGGAAGAGTTGGAATATGACAAAAGTAGTCTTTATGGAATATCAAAAAAATGCGCAACAGAAGCTGTTAAAGCCAAATCTGATAGATTCGAGATAAAAATAAGTACTTTCGGCAAGCAAGTTAATAAAGATGGACTTTCGATTCGAACTATAAAAGAATATTTGAGGTCTGTTCGAACTTTGCTTGAAGGGCGAATGAAAAGCAATGTGGAAAAGGTAAGGATTAAAGGATACTCTTCCGATCCTGAAGAATCTTCTTCGATTCAAACGATAGATTTGGTGGCGGATGTTTTCAAGCCTTGTTTTCGATTGACATCAAATAGTCTGAACTGCGATTTACAAGAAGTGGAACGGAGGAAGGGATTGCGTCAAGTCTATCAAGACATACGTCAGGAAGTTGTAAGATGTATATTAGGTAATGAGTAGATTTCTTGATTATAAGGCTCCTATCTTAGTTGCTATAATTGCCGCATGTTTCTGTTTTAAGTATAATCATGTCTTAGGATCTGTGAAAGAACTCCAGGAATTCATAAAATCTTTTGTGGAATTTGGTTCTTTGTGTTTCGGTGTATTGCTGACATTCTTTGGTGTTGTCATACAAAGTTCTAGTGAAACTATACGCAGGATGAAACGCAGGTCAAAACCATTTAATCGTTTTATCGAGTATAATCGGAATATGATTATCTTTTCGCTGGCTTTAACCGTTTATGCATATATACTTGGCAATTTAAACTTTTGGAAGATATCTATATCAGAATTTGTAATTTCTATATTTATAGGAGCATTTGTATACTTCCTTTATGGATTACTGTATTTGCTTCTCATATTTTTTAATTTATTACATCAACATGAAAATTAATTTCAGCGATACCTCTCTGTGTCATCTTATGATACATGGTATAGGTAACAAATGTCTGGAAGAATCTTTGGTTCTATCCAGTCAAGAAGTGAAAATGAATGAAATGACAACATACAAATTGTTAGATAATCTATTAAAGAAGATGCCTCATGAAGCATCTTGGCATTATGTACATGATATAGATTTATCATACAATGAAATGTTTTCCTTTTCTCAAAAAGTATTTGAAGATTGTGATACATTCATTTCGATGTCTAAAAATATAGCAAAGCACCTCTTCAACCAAGGTGTCTCAAAGAATATTCGTTCTGGGATAGTATATATGGCATATTTGCAAGGAGTTCTTGTAGATGACAAGGAAGTGGATGCTATAGGTGTTTTCAAATCAGAGAAGTCAGATACCTTTTTGAAGGTAAACTATGAGGGTGGTATTTATCGTCTTTCTTCAGAAAAAGGTATGGGATGTATTGATAAGGGATGTCTTATCATAAATACAGATTCAGAGAATGGTTATTTGATTTCATTGTTCAATTCAAAGAAGAAAAGTGATGTCAAATACTGGAATGAAGATTTTCTTGGTATCAGATTGATAAATGACAATAATTATAAAACCAATCGTGTCGTAGAACTTTGTGGTACGTTTATTACGAAAAACGAAGCTATAGCTAAGAAAGATAAGGCTAATATGATTGATAGGGTTTTGTCTGCAATGACGTTAGGAGAGACTTCGTTTGAAGAGATAACTAATGTTGTGTTTGATGAAGAAAAAATTCGTCAGCAATTTTCTGAATATCGACAAAAACAAGCCAATTTTAACGAGGATAAGTTAGATAGTATTTTTGTACCTAATGTTGAAAAGGTAGGAAAAGAGTTGAAGAAGTATCGTAATAAATCAAAATTGAAGCTTGATGATGATTTTGAAGTTCTGATAAAGGGTGGTGAAGAAAATATAGTGAAAGGGTATGATCAAGACAAAGGTCTTTCATATTATAAATTATATTTCCGAGAAGAAAAGTAGTAAATGAAACAAGTTGAGGCATTTATGAGAAATCCATTGGGTATTATAGCATTATTCCTATCTGTTATATATGGAATTGCTGGATATGTTATAAGTAATGGCTTCTCTAATCTACATGGATGTTGCGAGCGATTACCTTTGATATATTTTATCGTCTTCTTTCCGTTAATAGTATTGGGTGTATTTACTTACTTAGTAGTGAAGCATAATGAAAAATTATATGCTCCTAATGATTTTGATAATCAAGATGGTTTTTTATTAGCAAATGGTAAAAATATAAAGCCAAATGAGCCGGCAGAAACATTGAAGCATTCTGAAAAAATTCCTGTTTCCAAGAAGAAGTCAAATATTTGTTTGTTTGCATATTCTTCTATTATCAATAAGGAAAATGAATGGAAAAATTCCGAGGAAGCTGCTTTGAGGAAATATTCTACTGATCATAAAATGGAAATAAAAACGGAGATTAGCTTAGGTCGCAACTATGTTTGTGATGGAATTGCTCAAAAAGATGGGAAGAACTATTTATTTGAAGTTAAGCGAGAATTATCTTTAGGTAATTTTGATATAACATTAAGAAGATTAGTCGCTCTTCAAGCGATTTTGGAGAATAAACAATACGATAATTTGAATTTTATTCTGATTTTCATCTCTGATAGAAAAATGGAAGAGGATAAAATGAATGGTTTGTATAGTAAAGCAAAACAGGTTATTCCGAATTTTGAGATAGTGAATTATACGGTAGATGAGATTATAAAATAGGTAAGAATACTTACATTCATTTTTTTCTTAAAAGCTAATAAAAAGGCATTGTAACTATTCGGTGAAAGCCGTATTGTGCGCCTAAATAAAGTTTCGTACCTTTGCATCGTTAATTTAAATATTCTAATTATGGTACAAGGTAAGAAACAATTAAGCAGTAAGCCAAAGTTTGCCGAGGTTGTAATCGGCGACAATGAGGCGAAGGATATGCGTGAGTCTGCAAATGTTCGCAATCATCGCAATCCTTATTTAAAATTAAACTATCCCAATGGTGTAACACTAATTCTCCCTGCTGACATCAGTATCGAACAGCTTCGGGCTTACATTAGTATAACAGTGTAGGCCTATGGCTAGAGTTTGTCAGTTGACGGACGACCTGAAGTACTACTTGTGCATGGAGCCAGTCGATATGCGAGGAGAAATGTATGGTAAATGATAAGGTAAACGATATGTTTGAACAGCAACAAAATACAGGGAAAAGTGCGTCTTTGGCAGAAAAATATGCCAATGCCGTAGGCCAGTTGTCCGGTAAGCGTCCAAAAATGAATTTGGTGATTTGATAAAGAAGATGTAACTTTGTCGCCAGTAATTTTAAACGTAAGTAAAATGTACAGCGACAAAGACTTTCAGACATTCTGGTTCCGCTACAAGACGGAAGGGGAGCCACATGGAATTTCAATTAATTCCTTTTGTATTAACCAAGGTGTTCCATACAAGCAATTCTATGCGTGGTTCAAGAAGCATGCCAAGGATACAGTTATCCCTGTTGAGATAGAAGGAGCACCTACAGATGAAGAGACAGATGATGTTGAAGCCCCACCTCAGCCAGCATCCAAGCCAAAAGCAAAGAAGTCGAAGGGTGGCATACTCATTACCATCCAAACGACGGATGGTTTGTTTGTCAAGAAGGGTGGGCTTGACTATGCCGGTATGAAGGACTTATTGTCTAGATTGGAGGGATTATGACAGGAGAAGAACTACATAACTTTTGTAAATTCTTGTATTCTCAGATTCAGTCCAAGGATGAGGAGATAAGCTGCCTTATCGCCAATATTAAAGAGTTGACGTATGAAGTTCGTTTGTCTCGTCTTCAACAGCAAACATACAATGATGAGAACAAGGCGTTAAGTGCCACCCATTCTCAAAAGTTGGATGTTGTGCTTCAGCAATTGGAAGAAACCAAACAAGAACTTACCGATACAAAGAGAAAGCTGGAAACTGCAGAGATCTTGTTGGCAGATGCCAATGAGAAAAACCGTCAGTTGGAAGCTGAGCGAAAGAAGAATGCCAAGGAGCGTAAGGACTTGGAGAATGAAATAGCTCTTCTTCGTTCGGATCTTTACAGTGGAACAAAGAGCCAGCAGTAACTATCTCCATAAGTTTTGGAAGCAAGTCTTCGCCTATCGAAACGATGGTGAATATACCATAGATAACCTGGCAGCAGAACGAGCGATACGTCCTCAGACCATACGGCGCAAGGGGTCGTTGTTCTAAAACCTACTTCCAATGACAATCTGCTTGGATTAATGAAATTTTTAGTGAAAGAAATATAAAAATGAAATTTGCGAGCTTTACAAAAAGCTCGCAAATAGGGGCGTTGTGACATTTTTGGGACGCTTACATATACTCTTGAATCACCTTTAAATAAAGGTGTTCAGGGGGTGTATGGAAATATAGATGGTTACAGTATTGGTGATATTTGTAAGAAAAAATCACATAGTATATAATAAAAATATTTATAATAATGGCGGTAAATACAAAGATATTAGAATTTGAAAGTGGACTTTCTGCTAAAATGTCTTCAAAAAGTAGTTTTAGTATAAGTTCCTCAGATGTTGATTCTGTTAATGAAAAATATCTAAAAGGAGAGGTTCGTATTGTTACGGAACAAGCAAGATATCCTTTGAATCAAATTAAGGCTATGTTCGAGACAGAATCTTATGATAAACATCCAGAGTTTCAACGTAGGCACAGATGGAGTGATGAAAAAAAATCCAGATTAATAGAGTCTTTTATAATGAACGTACCAGTTCCACCAATTTTTCTTTATGAGAAAGATTACTCTCAGTATGAAGTTATGGATGGTTTACAACGTATAACTGCAATTGTAGATTTCTATGAAAACCGATATGCATTATCGGGTTTAGAAGAATGGCCAGAACTTAATGGTATGACTTATAGTCAATTGCCTTTACAAATAAAACGTGGAATAGATAGGCGATATATTTCTTCTGTGATTTTGTTGAAGGAAACTGCGAAGACTTCTATGGAAGCTCAAAGACTTAAGCAACTTGTTTTTGCTAGAATTAATAGTGGAGGAGCTAAGTTGGAAGATCAAGAGTTTCGAAATGCTTTGTATCCAGGAACTTTTAATGAAATGATTATATGCTTAGCTAGAAATGATGTATTTTGTAATATATTTGGCTTGCCATTGAGGACTGAAAATGAAAATGTTTTAAAAAATATAGTGAGTGAAGAATTGCGGGAGTGCAAGGACTTTAGTAAAATGAAGGACGTTGAAATAGTTCTGCGTTTCTTTGCCCTTCGGTCAATTAAAAATTGGAGTAATACTACTTTTACAAAATTCTTAGACCAATATTCAAAAGAGATGATGGAGGTTCCTAACGATATTTTAGATGAATATAAATTGTTATTTTGCCAGACAATAAAATTAGCTGATGAGATATTCGGAGATAAGGTGTTTTGTCAATGGAAGCGGAATAGACAGACTGATAAATTTGAATGGACAAGAAAGCCTGTTATATTTATCTATGATGCAATGATGCAATCATTATCAAGAGTTTTGGATTCTTCCGAACAATTGATAGGTAAAAAAAATAATATTTTGACTGATTATAGATTGCTTCAAGAAAATAACGAAGACCATTTAATGGGCGCAATACGTCCAAAAGTTCTGTTGAAGGACGCATTGATCTTTTTAATGAAATGATAAACCAATATATTTGAAATGAAAGCTTCGTTGGTTGTTTTTAAGCAGAGAATAGACGATATAAAGTCTCATAATACTTGTTTTGGGTCTTTACATCAAATAATGGAAGATGTAAGGTATATAAATCCTGAAGCAAATTTGTTTTTGGACAATTACACAAAAGAACGAGGATTTAATTTCCGGGCTAATGTAATAACACTTTACGGTATTTTTGAACAATTTATAGAAGATTCTATCAAAGAGTATGTAGATGAACTGTCTCTATTGGTTTCTTCTTTTGATTTGTTGAATGATAAAATAAAAAAAGAATATGTTGAGAAATGGAAAGGGCTTCATGGTAAATTAAACTATGCGAAGTTTTCTAATATTGAAGAGAATAGGATGATAGAAACTCTTTATGAAACAGTAGTTAAAAATAATAATCAAATATTGGCAGAGTGTTTTCTGTTGAATGGAGGTAATTATAAGCATGAGTATATTTCTAATATGTTAAATAACTTAGGATTAAATGATTTTAAATCCTGCATAGCAAAATATCCACCATTAAAAGATTATTTTGAGAACGATTCACATACAGATTGCAGTATGCTTGATGAATTAGTTGATTGTAGGAATGAGATTGCTCATGGGGCCAATTATGGAACTATTTGGAGTATTGATATGTTTTTGTCATATTTGGATTTTTTTGTGCTTTATGGGGAGACTTTAACAAATTATTTAAATGACAAATTGCTAAAAGAGTATTGGGATAAGTATTCTATAGGAAAAATTATAAAGCCATATAATTACTATACTGCAAATAAAGTTTTTGAATTTCATTTAAATGATATGTTGTTGTTTAGAAAGCAAAAAATAGTAATCAAGCAAAGCAAGAATCATTATCCTCAATATCTTGAGTATAAAATGCCTGAAATATATTGTAAGCGTCCCGAAGAATCTGAAGATATGATAAAGAAAGTTGATACACTTTATGGCGATGGCGAATGGTATGTATCAATAAAAATTCCTTTAGATTTAAATATTAAAAGTAAGTTCTTTTTTAAACCCTTATAAATAATGTTCTGATATTTGTGTACCTTTATTTTTTATTAGAATCTTAATCATCTTATGGCCTTTGGTTTGATATAAAATATAGTAAGAGAGAACTACTTTATTTGGTTATGTATTAATAGACTATTCGATATTGTATAGCCAGTATTTGATATATTGCTATTTATAATTAGTTGAATTTGTTTTTTTTCTTTTATTTGTTTTATAATGAGTAAGAATCATTTATATAAGAAAAGGTTTAAGCGTTTTCATGTTGCAAAAAGATATAAGAAACCTCATCGAGGTTTCTATTGTGCTAAACATAAATCAAGAAGACGAAAATGTAATAGACTAAACCTTGCTTGGCTGCAATTCGAACACAATGTGGCTCTTGTGTTGTCTCAAATTTTTCCAAAAGTAAATTTGGATATATTGCAAATTGTCTTGAAAAGTCCAAAAGGTGATGTTGAAAAAGAAATTGCAAATTCTGAAATGAGAAAAATCCACAAGGGGTTTCAAAAAGCCCAAAACACATTGGTGGAGCTTATTGTATTTGTTCAGGCAAAGAGACGAAAAATGAAAGCCGATATTAGAAAGTCAAGAAATAAAGAAGTTAGAAACATTCTCAATCGTGAGCTACAAGCATACTCATATATGCTGGATGTATATAAGCATTTGGCAGATACGATATTTTGGCAGTTGATTGGTGGCAAACTTCATTTGGCACGCCGTTTCTTCCAAGATGTTCCTGGGGAAAAGGATTTGGTAGAAACAAATTATCTTTCGGTCGTGGAGGTTGCCAAGGAAATCAATTCAAATCCCTTGAACTTTGTTTTATTGACGGATATAACCAATTATGTGCAGCTTGGTGATTTAGTGGGCATCGTTGATGGTAAACATAAAATTATTGAAGTTAAGGAAGGTAAGAGAAATCATGAACTTCTTGATGATATAAGTTTTATGTTAAACTCAGAGGCCGAACAGTCGCAAATAAAAAATGTAGTTGGGAAGTATAGTGATGATCCAAAATCCATAAAACAGATGCAGAGAATGCTGAAGCAAATAGGAACGGCTCATGCCGAAATGGCAATTATGAATTTTGACAAAGGCAAAGATCCCGTTAGTGGAAGAAACATTACTATAGCTACCCCTAAAATTAATACTGTCTATTATAATGAGGATTTGCGAAAATTAGAAGAGCAGCTTAAAATGCGGAAGCGATGGGCTTACGATGTGATTGATGGTTGTTTGCATGTTGGGTTATATCGAGGAAAAATGAGGTCAAGGGGGGCCTATATCTTCGATTATTTGTCACAAGATATAAAGCACAAATATCTGATTGATGCAAGAGAGTGTTTTAAGGCATTGGGTACGCCTTTGTTCTTTTGGCCATTTTCTAAAGAGTTAATTTTGGATATCTTGATGGGGAGAACATTGATGTTGTTAATGCTTGATATGGATAAATTTATGGAATTGATCGGAGATACATGTTGTTTTGCTTCAAGAAAGGAAACGGCAAAGGTTACTGAAATGTTTAAGTCAAAAATGCTTTGTATATTTGATAATCAAGCTATCAAATATGGTGATCGTGCTTTTCTTTGTCAAGGAACTATTGGAAAAATCTTATTTAATCAAATTTCTCCATCCTATATGGCATATGCACTATTAAATGAGTATAAGTTATAGAGTATCTTGTTCGTGAAATTATTTCAATGAAATTCGTATGGATACTGTCGTCAAAATAAAAGGTTAGGTAAATTTTACAGCTTCATATGAAGATATTCAATACGGAATTTTGTAAAAACTTACTAAAAAAATACATTAATAGGAAAGAAAAAAATATAAGAAGAAACGTCAGGAGTCTTGTCCCAAGTCTAAAAGGAAGGTAACATCATCAAAGACGAAAAAGGGTGATACTTTTTCATTTGAATCACGAATGAAAGTTGCTGGTAAACAAATATTAGATTTGATTAAAGATAAAGAAACTTTAAATACATAGATTTATCAATTTGTGAGTGGTGTTGAGGAATATTTCCAAAAGTATGATACAATACAACTTTTAGGAAGTTTTGGATTGTATCTCTTGGATAATCTTCCTAATAAAGAAAAACATTATATGCTCATCTATATGGGGTGGACATTCAACTTGATGAAAAAGCTGAAATAATGGTAGAATATGCAATGAATATACAAGAAAAAATATCAGCATTAGAGGCAGAGAAAGCTGCCGCTGATGCCCGTATAGCTATGGCAAATGCTCAAATAGCCGCTGCTAATCAGAGAGCATCCGAAAATAGCGCCCGTGCCTCCAAGGCAGAGGCAGAGATACTAAAGTTGCTTTCGAGTCCAAACTTTCCAGAAGACAAGAAACAGCAAATTCTGTCGAAATTGCGAGCTTTTGGAAGTAAAGTTTGATATGGCTTAACTTTTATACAATTATGGCAAATGATAAATATAAAACTCGTGTTGGCATCAATGTGATAGAGAAAGTGATTTCGTTGAAAGAACAAGATCAAGAGTTCTTGACGAATAAAACCATCTTGTCTTATCTTGGTGGTGTAAGCAGAGATTTTATAAGAGAGCTGCGTGAAAGTGGTGAACTTCCATATTATAAGATTCGTAATACCATATTCTATAAAATCTCTGATGTCAGAAAAATGGTAGAGAAGCACCGAATTTGATAATGGAATAAGTCAATTGTCTTGCGGTTCCATCCCGCACAATCGTTTCAGCAAGTCTTCACCCTGCGGGTTCATCCCCGCTAAAACAACCCCTTTGACGAGACCTCTGATGGTCCGTCAACCTTATAGCGAAGCGGTTAAGAGCGATGAGGAGGAGCGGTTTCCTCTTCTTCCCTGAGGGGAGAAGACCGAGATGAGAGGTGGAGCCTTCTTTAATGGTAAAGAAGGACGGGATGATTTTAGAAAAAATATCTCCTTTAGGAGACTCAGAGGTAAAAAATATGAATAATTACAACGATATACAAATCATTATAATGGCTGGCGGCATTGGAAGCCGTTTCTGATCAATGTCAACACCCGACTACCCAAAACAATTCATTGATGTGATGGGAGTCGGACGTTCCCTTATTCAATTGACAGTAGATAGATTGAAGCCAATTTGTCCTGTAGAGAATATGTGGGTAGTGACAAACGAGAAATATATCAGCATTGTCAAGGAACAAATCCCTGATATGCCAGTAGATAATATATTGGCAGAACCAGTGGCTCGCAATACTGCACCTTGTATCGCCTATGCTTGCTGGAAGATACAAAAGAAGCATCCGAAAGCAAACATAGTAGTGACACCATCCGATGCTCTGGTAATCAATACCACAGAGTATCAGCGAGTATTGAGCAAGGCATTGAGCTATACTTCCGATAAGGAAGCGATAGTAACCATCGGTATTAAGCCCAGCCGTCCTGAGACCGGTTACGGCTATATTGCTGCTGCAGAGCCAACGGCCGTAGATGAAATCTATAAGGTAGAAGCTTTCAAGGAAATGCCAAACCTGAAGAAAGCAGAACAATATCTTTCTGCTGGTAATTATTATTGGAATGCAGGAATCTTTGTTTGGAATATCGATACCATCAGTAATGCAATCCATACTTTCCTACCTAATCTTGCCAGCATCATGGATGAGATGGCTCCTTCTTTCTATACCGATAAAGAGAAAGAGGTAGTAGGCAAACTCTTCCCAACCTGCGAGAAAATCAGCATCGACTATGCAGTGATGGAGAAGTCAAAGGATATCTTTACGCTTCCGGTCGAGTTTAGATAGAGCGACTTAGGTAGTTGGGGCAGTCTCCGAACCTTACTTCCACAAGATGAGGATGGCAATGCCAAGGTAGGCAAGGACATCCGATTGTATGAATGCAAGAACTGCGTGGTTCATGTATCCGATGAAAGCAAGGTGGTGGTTCAAGGCTTAGATGACTGTATCGTAGCTGAAAAGAATGATCAACAGCTAGTTTGCTCATTGAAAGAGGAACAAAGAATTAAGGACTCATGGTGAATTTTATACTTTTAAAGTAATTGCCAAACAAACATCAGATAATAATAAGTTAATTCTAAAGAAAACTATAAAGAGTTTGATATTAATGATAGAAGGCGTATGAAAAAAGTAATAACGTATGGAACGTATGATCTTTTGCATCAAGGTCATATCAATCTACTTCGTCGAGCTAAAGAATTGGGTGACTATTTGATTGTCGGTGTTACTAATGATAGCTTTGACAGAGATAGAGGTAAACTGAATGTTCGTAACAATGTACTTGAACGTGTTGAGGCGGTCAAGGCAACAGGTTATGCAGACCAAATAATTATAGAGGATTATGTTGGGCAAAAAATAGATGACATCCAAAAGTATGATGTCGATATTTTTGCTATAGGCTCAGACTGGGAAGGCAAGTTTGATTATCTCAACGAGTTTTGTAAGGTGGTTTATTTGCCTCGTACAGAAGGAATTTCCTCTACCTTACTTCGAGCTGAAAGTCAAGATGAGGTAAAGGTCGGTATCATTGGTTGCGGTAGAATAGCAAGAAAATTTGCTCAAGAAGCTCTTTTTGTTAGTGCTGTTAAAATAACGAATGCCTTTGATATTGATTTTGCCAAAGCTGCTCAATTTGTTGTTGATTTTAATATTCCTGAAGTAAACAGAAACATAGACAATTTTCTAACAAGAGTGGACGCTGTATATATTGCTACCCCTAATATCTTTCATTATGAACTAATTAAAAGGTCATTAGAAGCTGGTAAACATGTGCTATGTGAAAATGCAATGGTGAAAAAATATGAGGAAGCAAAAGAGTTGTTTGCTTTGGCGGAACAAAAGCAATTAGTCCTTTTGGAAGGTGTTAAAACTGCATATATGCCAGCTTTTTGTCATTTAATAACAATGATAAAGTCGGGTTTAATAGGTGATGTCGTGGATATAGACGCTTCTGTTTCTGTTCTGAAATATGATAAAAAAACTCGTGAGTTAGATCCAAAATTAGGTGGAGGCTGTATGTACGAAATGGGCAGTTATCCACTTTTGCCAATATTTAAACTTTTGGGAACAGATTATAAATCATTGCAACTATATAGTAAAATGGATGGTGGTGTTGATGTCTATACTAGAGGTTTTATTAGATATGACAATTCAACATGTTCTTTTAAATTAGGAATGAATGTTAAAACGGAGGGTAATCTCGTAGTTTCAGGAACAAAAGGATATGCCTATGTTCCTGCACCATGGTGGAAAATGGACTATTATGAGCTTCGCTATGAAAATCAAAATGATAATAAGAAATTCTTCTATAAACTTGATGGTGAAGGACTACGTTATGAGATACAGGAATTTATATCATGCATAATAAATAAGCGAATTTCTTCCGCAAAATTAAGAAGAACAGAGAGTTCATCGATAGCAAAAGCTATGGAACAATTTAGAATGAAAAGTAATTTATTTTTAATATAGGATTAAAAAATGAAAAATTTTGTAGTTACTGGATCTACTAAGGGTATAGGGCACTCTATTGTATCTGAGATTTTAGAAAAATATGATGATGCTTTCGTCTACATGTCTTATGCTCACGATGATAAATCTGCAGAAATGTGTAAAACCTTTTGGGAGGGCAGGGTCTGTGTCTCTAAAGTTGATTTGAGTTCGTATTCTGAAATGAAAGAATATTGTTCTTTCCTCAAAAACAAGATAGATTCGATTTTTGCTTTAGTTTTGAATGCAGGAATTGGTTATAAGGCACCTTTCGAAGAACTTGACATCGAAGAATTTGAAAAAGTAATGCGTGTAAATGTTAATGTTCCAATATTTATGATAAAAGAGTTGGTGCACTTGTTGGAAAATACTGGCAGTGTAGTGATGGCAGGCTCCTTAATGGGAAATGTACCACATTCAGGTTCATTGGCATATGGAGTCAGCAAAGGGGCTGTTCATGCAGCGGTTAAAAATCTAGTTAAGTTTTTATCTCCTTATAATATCCGTATAAATGCTGTTGCACCTGGATTTACAATATCAGAGTGGCACAAGGACAAGCCGAAAGAATTTTTTGATAAAATTTCGTCTAAAATAGGTGTACATAGATGGGCTGATGGAAAAGAAATAGCTAAAGCATATTTGTTTGCAATAGAGAATGAATATCTTAATGGAAGTATTTTAAATATAAATGGGGGATATTCCTATTTTTAAAAAAACGACATATGAATGTATCAGATTATATTATAGATTTTTTTATAAAGAAAGGTATTTATGATTTCTTTGGCTATCAAGGAACGATGATAGTTTTTCTTGTAGATGCAATACATAGAAATGGACTTGCGCATAATCATTCATGTTACAATGAACAAGGAGCTGCTTTTGCTGCTTGTGGTTATGCTCAAGCTACAGGGCATTGCGCTGTGGCTTATGCTACCAGTGGACCTGGTGCAATTAACTTATTGAATGGCGTTGCAGATGCTTGGGCTGATTCCAAGCCTGTTGTTTTCATAACAGGTCAGATAAACACAACGGAATACTTAAATATATCAGGAATTAGGCAACAAGGATTCCAGGAAATTGATATTGTATCTATGTCGAAACCTATTACTAAGTATAGTACACAGATTTCGAGAGTTGAAGATGTCAAGTATGAATTAGAAAAAGCATGGTATATAGCTAATGATGGTCGCAAAGGACCTGTTTTGTTGGATTTGCCTATGAATATCCAAAGAACAGAAATAGATAATTGGTATCAACTTCGTAGTTTTACAACTATTTCTGAGAAAACTGATATACCGGACTTTTCAGATATGCTTTCGGATTTGTCGCAAGCTAAAAGACCACTTTTACTTGTTGGTAATGGCATAGATAAATATAGTTATGGAAAAATCTGCAAATTTGTTGAAGATAACGAAATTCCGGTTGTTACCACGCTCTTGGGAAAATGTATATTGCCGGAAGAACATCCTTTGAACTTTGGAGTAGTCGGCGGTGCTTATGGACACCGTTCTGCAAATCTTTTAGTCCATGAGTGTGACTTTCTTCTGATTATGGGAGCTTCCATGTGTACACGTCAGACTGGAACACGAAGGAATGAGTTTGCTTCCAATGCGAAAATTTATAGATATGATATTGATGCCCAACAATTAAAAATTCATATTCACGAAGGTGAAGTAAACAAGATAGCTGACATCAATATTTTAATAGAAAGACTGCCAAATAAAAAGATAACAGGCAATATAAATGAATGGGTTAGATATGCACAGCAGAAAAAAATAATTTTTGTTAAGTTTGATGATTCATGTCATGAACGTTTACCGAATAAATTTATTCAAAAAATATCAGAAATGTTGCCTGATTATATAAATGTAATAAGTGATGTTGGGCAACACATGATGTGGATAAGTCAATCTTTTCATTTAAAAGAGCATCAGAAAATATTATTCTCAGGAGGCTTGGGAGCGATGGGATATTCTATCCCTGCTGCTATAGGTGCATATTATGCAACGAATAAACCATCAATTGCTTTTTGTGGTGATGGTTCTTTTCAAATGAACATTCAAGAATTACAGTGGATTATCCGTGAACAACTGCCAATATTGATTGTTGTGCTCAACAATAGATGCTTAGGTATGATTAGAAGTAATCAAGCAGACTTCATAGGTGGTCGTTATGAGGGTTCGTGTGAAGGATTTAATTATTCTTCTTGTAACATAACTAAGATCGCTGAAGCTTATGGTTTTAACGTGGAAACAATCCATTCTTTGAATGACATTAGCCAAAGCAATATTAGGCTTGAATCACCCATGCTTATTGAGGTACAATTGGAGCAAGATACTATTGCGGCCCCTAAAACATATTTCGGCGAGCCAATGTGGAATCAGAGACCATATTTCAAGTAGGCAGTAAGTTTGACTATTTAGAAAACAGGACAGATAATAAAATATATTTGAGAAAACAGCAAAGCTTTGTCTTAGATTGTTTAAACAATTATCTTGGGACTGTTAAATTTTGTATTGATGACCATTTATGGTTACTTTTTTTAAGCAGAAAGAGAAAGTATTTTATGAAGAAACTAACTAAGGAAAGAATTTGTAATGCTTTAGATTGGCGATATAAACATTGGATAAAATATCCATTATACAGAAAGTTGATGCCATTAAGAATTAAGCATATTCGCTCTAAAAAAGTTATCAAGGTATTATTTGTTATTACAGAAGTTGGACCTTGGAAAACGAGAGAGCTATATAAGGCAATGGTTAAGCATAGACGTTTTAGACCTTTTATTGGAATATCAGAATCACGTGAAGTACCTGATGAAAAAAATGAACTGATACATTTTTTGAAAAAAAAAGGTATACCTTTTGTAGATTTAGACAAAGATACCAAAAATGTATTTCATAACATTTCCGCTGACATCATATTCTATCAAAAACCCTATGATGAAGTATATCAGAAAAATATTAGGTATTGGAATCATATGAAATCTTTGTTTTGTTATGTCTATTATGGCTTTCACTCGTCTGATGTTTCTTGGAGTGTAAATTTGCCTTTGTTCGATTATTCGTGGCAGCAATATTTTGAAAACACGTTAGCTGCATCCCTTCACCGTCTGTCATTAATGCATGATAAAGGTAAGCAAGCTGTAGTTACAGGACTTCCAATCCAAGATCAGTTGTCTCAGCCAAAATCCCAATATGTTGATCCTTGGAAAAAACAAGACCATACAAAGAAAAGAATCATCTATGCTCCGCATCATACAATAGGGAATGAGCATTTGTCAGGTTTGGCTTTGTCTTCTTTCTTGGAAAATGGAGAAATAATGCTTGAACTCATGCATAAATATGAAGATAAGGTTCAATGGGCATTTAAGCCCCATCCTTTATTGTATACAAAACTTATCAAATTATGGGGAAAGGAAAAAACAGATAGATATTACGATGAATGGCGAAATTCGGAGAATTCTCAATATGAGAATGGAGAGTACGATGCTTTGTTCAAGTATTCCGATGCGATGGTACACGATTGTTGCTCTTTTACAATAGAGTATCATTATACCAAGAATCCTGTAATGTATTTACTTCGACAGCAAGGGAGAGAGTCAACCTATAATGAGTTTGGACAGAGAGCCTTTGATTTGCATTATAAAGGTCATACAAAGGAAGAAATAGAACAATTTATAGAAAACGTAATAAATGGTATTGATCCATTAAAAGGGGAAAGGGAGAATTTCTATAATGAATGTCTAATTCCTCCACATGGAAAAACTGCTTGTGAGAATATTATAAATGCAATTCTTGGAGAAGCTGAATATAAAGACAACTAACTATGTTTCTACTGTATCTTATAATAATACTTTTGATAATATATGGTCTCAAATTCTATCGGCAAAAATATTATGACGGTTATCTCTCAAAGGAGCAGACCAACAGTATAAAAGGCTTCTTTATTGTAGTCGTTTTTTGTCGTCATATAGCACCGTATCTTGCTGATTCTGGATATGACTTCTCTATGTTTGGAGATAATATTTTCAGATGGATAGATGGCAGAATCGAGCAACTGCTTGTTGTTATGTTCCTTTTCTATTCTGGATATGGAGTAATGGAATCCATAAAGAAGAAAGGTAAGACTTATATTGATAGTATTCCCCACAGAAGGCTGCTTACAACATTATTAAACTTTGATGTAGCTGTCGGGATATTTCTAGTTGTTGATATATGCTTCGATATACATTATGAAACAAAAGATATTGTACTTGCATTTACAGGATGGAAGTCGATAGGCAACAGCAATTGGTATATTTTTGTAATCCTTTGCTGTTACTTCTCTACATATCTGACATACAAGACTTTTGCAAGAATCAACAATAATAGAAGTCTCATCGGGGGGGCTAATCTTTTGATAATAATCTGCATTTATGTAGTATTAGTGCTTAAGAAGCAAGGTTATTGGTATGATACGATATTTTCTTATCCGTTGGGAATATATTTTTCCTTGTATAAGAATGAATTAGAAAATATATTGAAAAGAAATTATGCCAAGTGTCTGCTTGTAATCTTTGCTTTGTTCCTCATGCTAATGTATCTTCCTTATAACATTAAAGGTATAGTTGCGAATACGAGGGCATGCGCACTTGCGATGTTGATAGTACTGTTGTCAATGAAATTGCAGATAAATAGTAAAGCTCTATCATGGTTGGGGAAACATTTGTTCCCTCTATATATCTATCAGAGAATAGGCATGATAATACTAAGCGAATATGATGGTGGTGTATTCATACACGACAATCCTTACTTTTACATTCTGTCTTGCGCATTAATAACGCTGACATTTGGATGGACATATAAATATATACAAATAAAGATAAATAAATGAGTTCTATAAAAGAAGATACAATAAAAAGTGTAAAATGGACGGCATTAGAGAAAGTGTCTGTTCAAGGCATCCAGTTCTTTCTTGGATTGATAATGGCACGCTTGCTGACACCAGAGGATTATGGTACAGTAGGTATGCTTGCCATTTTTATAGCAATATCGTCAACTTTCATAGATAGCGGCTTCTCAAACGCCTTGATAAGAAAGATTGACAGGACGGAAGCTGACTATTGTACTGTATTCTATTTTAATATCGTAATAGCCATAGTGTGTTATGCGATATTGTTTTTAGCAGCTCCGTGGGTGGCAGACTTCTTCCATATCCCTCTGCTATGTGCCATTCTTCGGGTTCAGTCAATATCTCTTGTATTCAATTCGCTGATGGCGGTACAGGTGGCAAGACTTACGATAGACCTTGATTTCAAGGCACTTGCAAAACGTAATGTTTTCGCTTCAATAGTATCTGGAGTGATTGGTGTCCTACTTGCATATATAGGATGGGGAGTTTGGGCACTTGTCGCCCAAGCACTTGTCGGCACTATTATCAGTCTTGTATTTATTTGGATATATAGCAAGTGGATTCCACGTCAAGGATTCAGTAGGGAATCTTTTAGGTATTTGTGGGGCTATGGCAGCAAGTTGATGGCTTCAGGTCTTCTTCACACAATATATACAAACCTAACAACACTTATCATTGGTCGCTATTTTTCGTCAAAGGCATTGGGCGTATATTCACGAGGAACGCAGCTTGCCTCTTATCCTGTAAATATAACTAATGACGTGTTAGGCAAGGTGACATTCCCAATACTGGCAAAGATTCAGAATGATGAAGAACACCTGATAAGTGTGTATCGTAAATATATCTGTATCACATCAATGATAATCTTCTTTGGATGCATATTGATAGCAGCAATAGCCAAGCCATTGGTGTTGTTCCTTCTTACAGCAAAGTGGGCAGAATGTATTATTTATTTACAGATATTTTGTTTCGCTATCATGTTCGACCATATCTGTCGAATTAATCTGAACCTTCTTGAAGTAAAAGGGCGCAGCGACTTGTTCTTGCGTTTGGAGATTATAAAGAAGACAATATCAATTGCAATTCTTTTTGCATCCATTCCATTTGGGGTAATAGGAATATGTGTGTCAAAGGTAATATATACCCAAATCGCAGTATTTATAAACACATATTATACTGGAAAGTTGTTTAATCTTGGTTATGTAGCTCAAATAAAGGATTTCAGCGGTTTTCTCATAAAGTCAATTATAGCCTGTGCTCCAGCATATATGATAACATATTTAGGAATCAATAATGTTCTTGCTTTACTGCTTGGTTGTTTTTCTTCCGTAGGTATATATTGGCTTTTGCTTTGCAAAAATGCTTATATGATAGAGATACTGAATATAGTAAAAAACAAAATAAGAAAATAATATTTCGGTTGAAAGAATCGCGAAGCTTAGTGAAGATAATTAATTTAAATCATGTCCAAGATTTTTCTTTGGACAGAAGAGTAGATAATAATTAGTTTTTAATGGTTAATGAGAAAATTAGCATTATAGTACCTGTCTATAATGTTGAAAAATACCTTTGCCGTTGTTTAGATAGTATTCTATCACAGTCAATGCAAGACTATGTGGTATTTCTTATAGACGATGGTAGTAAGGACCAATCAGGTGAGATATGTGATGATTATGCAGAGAAAGATAAGCGGTTTATAGTAGTTCATCAGGAAAATCAAGGAGTAAGCAAGACCAGGCAAAAGGCTTTGGATATGGTTAGTGCAGACTATGTTGCTTTCATCGATCCTGATGACTACATAGAAAAAGATTATCTTGAAAAGTTATATAATGCTGCAGACAAAATAAATGCAGACTTAGTTTGGTGTGATTATGTGGAAAACCGATTAAATTCTGATATAGATCATCCTTGCGATTTGTCTGACATGACTCGTGAGGGATTGTTAAGAGGTATTTTAGATTCACAATTTTCTGCTGTACTTTGGAATAAATTATTTAGGGCTTCAATAATCAAAGGTAATCATATATGCTTTGAGGCATCTTTAAAAACAGCCGAAGATATATTGTTTGTCAGTAAGTTTATATGCTATTCATCCAGATTCTCTTATGTGAACAATGTTTTGTATAATTATAATATGTCTAATGAGAATTCTGCAATTAACAAATTCAGCACTTTAAAATTCAAGACTGATTATGCAAGTATGTTGACTTGTCTCATTGTAGAACTAAAGCGAGTTGGGATATATGAAACACTTTATCCATCATTGATAAATTGTATGTTCTATTGCAAGGACATTTTTGTCTTTGATTCTCGTTATCGTGATTTCAAAAAATACAGAGCTTTCTTTCCTGAAGTAGATAAGCATTTGGAATTATTGTCTGGACTACCATTTTTCCGTAAACAGGCGTTGAGGTTTGTAGCATTGAGATTAGATATAATAGGATATGTTTGTCTCATAATCAATAAAATAATAGTAAAGGTAAAATGAGTCAGAGAGATATTACAATCGATATAGCAAAAGGGATAGGAATCTTTTTAGTTGTTTTAGGTCATGTACCAATACCCATGTGGCTTGCTATACCTATTTATATGTTTCACATGCCATTGTTTTTCTTCTTGTCCGGAATGTTTTTTCATCTCAATGAAGGCAGGAAAATAGGATTATATAAGAAAATCAGGACTTTAATTATTCCATATTTCTTTTTTGCTTTTTGTGGAAACACTTCCAACTTGTTGCGAGATTTTTTGTTTTATCATACTGTAAATATTAAATCTGTATTTGCTCTTTTTAATGGAGCTGCTTCACCGCTTTGGTTTCTTATTTGTCTTTTTGGATGCTATCTGCTGAGCAGGATTTCTTCTTTGTTTACTTGTGTGTCTGAAACAAAAAGAATGCTTATAGGCTCGTTATTATGGGGATGCATAGGTATCTTGCTTTGTAGATTTCAAATTGAACTTCCTTTGTGGGGTGCACAAGTTCTATTAATGCAGTTTTACTTTGTACTTGGATATTTATCAAGGAATGTGCAATGTTTAAACACCACATTTTACAATATTATAGTTCATGCTAAAAGGCTATTTATAGCAATGGCATTAATAGGATTTATTGCTTGTTGTTTACCATTTGCGATTAGGCCTAATGTCTCGACCTTAGATTTCTATCACCCGGTTCCATTTTTTGTTGGTTCCTTATTAGGTATCTTTCTGTGTCTCAGATTTAGTAATCTGTTGAGCCATATTAATTGTGCTATTAAAGATTTAATTTGTGATATGGGCAACAAGTCATTATTTATCTTAGGATTTCATTTTTATGTCCTTTTCCATCTCTATTTTATAGCAATACCTCTCCTGACAAGAATTGCAAATTTATGGGATATAGAATTTACGGGAGAATACCTGCGTAATTGCTATTGGGTAGGAACATTATTGGTTTTGCCATCAATTTGGATTTCAATGATACTTGGGAAAATATGTATGAGAAAATTAAAGTTCTTTTTTAAGGTTTCATAAAAACAAGTAGATTTGTTTATAATATAATTTGATATGAAGGTAACAATTTTAATGCCGATATACAATGCAGAACGCTTTCTGCATGATTCGATAGGCTCTCTATTGGCTCAGACAAGCAATCAATGGAAATTGATTTGTATTGATGATGGTTCAACGGATTCTTCAAAAGCTATTGTTGTGGATTATTGCAAGAAAGATTCACGTGTCAAGTTAATCTGCCAGGAGAATGCAGGACCAGCGGTAGCTCGGGCAAGAGCTATAGAAATTGCAGATACGGAGTATGTGTCTATTCTTGATAGCGATGATGCGTATGCTCCTGATTATGTGGAGAAAATGCTGGCAAGGGCTGAAGAAACAGATGCAGACAGTATTGTTCCTGATGTGGAGTTTGGATATGGCAAAACCCAAAAGCTGCCCAATATGTTTGTACAGCATCATCTGTCGGCTGATTTAATTATAGAAGATGGTAAGAAAGCTTTTGCAATGACACTGCCATGGCAACTTCATGGATGGCAGATGATAAGAACTTCATTGGCAAAGAAATACTATACATTACAACAGGCATCATATAGCAAGTTTAATTCTGATGAGTATATTACACGCTTATTGTATTTAAAGAGCAATAAAGTTGCATTGTGTTCCGCTTGCTATCAATATCGTATTGATTCGAACTCTATCACGAGAAAACCGTCTTTAAAAATGATAGATTATTTAGTGACCAATGAAAAATTGCTTTGGCTTGCTGAATATGAGCATTTGGATAAAGAGGTTATATTGAATATCTACAACGATTACTATGTGACTTGTCGGGATATGAAAAAGAATCGTATCACGCAAATAGACACGAAGGATCAAGTTATAGCATATAAACTGTTGAATGACAGTTTGCTTAAGTTTAAAAAGAATTTTAAATGGAGCTATCTAAAAGGGGCATCGCTTAAAACAAAGATTAAGTTTAGACTATTTTTGATAAGTATCAGATGCTCTTATGTTGATGAAGCACGATCTTTTTATTATGCATGTAAAGAAATCCTGCGCCATTTGGCTATACGCAACAAGGAGGTTACAATTATAAGTAATAACTGTTGGGGAGGCTTTATGTATCAGTCTTGTAGGATAAAGTATAATACTCCTTTTATAGGTTTATATATGTATGCTCCAGAATATATAGCTTTACTCCGTAATTTGAAGTATAATTTATCCCAACCGCTTCATTTCATTACCTATGAGCAATCAAAATATAAAGGCATAGTTTCTCCTAAATACATATTGGGTGTTTTAGGTGATACAGGTATTGAAATTGTATTTATGCATTACCATTTACAGGAAGAAATCCTTGAAAAATGGAATCGTAGATTAAAACGAATAAATTGGGATAATATGATTGTGAAATTCTCAGATACGGCTTATGGCTGCACTGCAGAGTTGATAGAAGAATTTGATAGAATGCCGTTTGCTAATAAGGTATGTTTCACGGCAAAAGCTTATCCCAAATGTAATAATGTAATATTGATGAAAGAATATTCCGGGAAAGATTTCGTTCTTTACGAATGGGCACATAGTGATAAATATTATAATTTCATAGCAGAAGCAAATTCATTATTAAATACATAATTATTATGAGAAAGATAGTTTTAAAAAAAATATATTGGTTTTTCAAGGATTTATATATTTCTTATTTAAAGAAGACGGGTAATTGGAAACGTTTTGCTGATATTCGTTTTTATGATGCGTTTGGTCGTTATATAAATTGGAACAATCCAAAAGACTTTAATGAGTGGATTAACTATTTTGCCTATTGCACAAATACGGATTTATGGGTAAAATGTGCAGATAAATTTGCTGTACGTGAATATGTAAAGTCTAAAGTGGGGGGGCATATTTTGGTACCTTTATTGGGAAAGTGGGACACTGCAAAAGATATAGATTTTGATAAACTCCCTAATGAGTTCGTAATAAAACCCAATAATGGTAGTTACGATGCTGTTGTTGTAAAAGATAAAAAATCGGTAGATACGGAAAAGGTAAGAAATAAAATGGAGCAGGCTTTGTCTGCGCGTTTTGGATTGGATAGTGGAGAAATTCATTATCTTAAGATGCCTCCTTGTATCATAGCTGAAGAGTTATTGAAAGCAGACAATGAGCATGGTTTAATAGATTATAAACTCTGGTGTTTTTATGGAAAGCCTTATGCATTCTTTGTGTGTTGTGATAGGGATAATGCTCATCATCAGGTTCATTATGACTATTATACCTTGGATTGGGAACGTCATCCTGAGAAAATGTCCGAATCTTATAGACATGATATAGTTTTGCCCAAGCCAAAAAATATTGATAAAATGATAGAGTATGCCAGACTCCTCTCTGAAGATATTCCTCAAGTAAGAGTTGATTTCTATGATGTAGATGGTCAAATCTATTTTGGCGAAATGACATTTACCAGTAATCAAGGACGTATGCCATTTTATACCCAAGACACTTTGGATGAACTTGGAATGCAGTTAGTAAAAGAAAAACATAAATATGAAGCAAAAAAGAAATAGTAGTATTGAATTATTGCGTATTGTGAGTATGATATTGATAGTACTGTATCATTATCATGCCAGAAAATATGATTTATATGTAATAGATGCTCCGCGTCCAGGAGATCCCAATTTCTTATATGAGCTATTTACTCATTCTTTAGGAAAATTAGGCGTACCCATCTTTGTATTTATATCAGGATGGTATGGTATTAAGTATCGGAAGGACCGTTTGGCAGATATGATTGTAGAGTGCATGTTTTATGCTATTTTATCAACATCGTTATATGCTCTTTTATATCATGGATTTGAATTTAAAAACATAATATTCTTCATTAATCACTGGTGGTTTATGGCGGCTTATATATGCTTATATATACTATCACCGGGTATCAATTATATTTTTGAAAAATGCTCAAAGATATATTCTTTGATGGTCACTTTAATATTTTACTTTATTTCCTTTGGAGATCTCGTAGTGCAGTCTGCTAATGTCGGAGGCCTATTCTTAATGCTTTCTATGTATATGTCAGCGCGATGGCTAAGGCTTTATGCAGGTGATTTCTTAGAGAAATATTCGCTGTTACTTTTGTTGGCATGCATCGTAATAAGGTTTGGCGCAATAGCTATGGCTTTCCAATTATCTAAGTTTAGCATTCTCAATTATGTGAATTCCTATGTTAGTCCAATATCTACATTATTAGCAGCAGCCTTATTCGTATCTTCTCTGAAAATTACATTTTATTCGAAGATAGTGAATAAAGTTGCTGCATCATGCCTTGCCGTCTATCTATTATCTGAAAGTATTTTTGGTCAGGTGTTTTTTGAGGCTTTATTTCCAAATGAATATAACTTTGTCAGATATCTTTTAGGTTCATTATTAATCTTTATTGCAATAGTAGTATTAGATCAAATTAGGATATGGTTTATAACTCCTATAATTTCAAAGATTCATAGTTTTAATTATGGAGAAAAGAGAATATAATTCATTATATGTACTAAAAGCATTTGCTGCTTTAGCAGTACTGATGGTTCATTTTGAGTTTTGGAGAAGACAATATTTTGCTCCTCTATACTATTGCGCTGTACCTATATTTTATGTAATTTCTGGATTTTTCATTTATAGTAAATCAGTGGATGATAGAAAATATAGAATCAAGAAAAGTATGAAAAAAATATTGAAGATAGCTATTTTCTTTAATATCGTATATTTCCTATTGGACTTTTTCGTAGAAGGGAGAATGCCATTTCGTAGCTTTCAAGATATCTTTAGGTTTATAGTGTATGGTGACGTGATAGCTGGGCATTTATGGTTTTTAAACAGTTATATTTGGGTGCTGCTTTTGTTCCTTTTGGCTTCAAAATTGAAAAAAGGAGATACCTATCTATTGGTTCTTTCATTAATTTTTCTATTGGTAGGTTTATCGGAGCGTCAGTATTCATTTGTATTTGAATTCAAGAAATGTTTTACGCAGGATTTTTATATACCTTCATTATCCGTGAGCCTGTTTATGATGTTCTTAGGGTATTTATTTAGAAAATACGAAAAGATTATTGAGAATTTCAACGAATCTGGGGGGGCACTTTTAAATATAGTATTATTGATAGCTATAATAGCTCTTTATATTGAACATATGGTGTTAAGTATGACTAATCATTTTTCTGGCGGTTTTATGATGAGTACCTTTTTTGCTACTCCTGTATTCTTTCTATGTTGTTTGAAATATAGGACTTATGGAAAAGGTAGTTTCTTAGAAAAACTTGGAAAGAATCATTCTGGTAATATTTATTATTGGCAGTTTGTTCCTTATATTTTATTTGTTCGCTATATAGTAACTGAATTTAATCTGGAAAATGTTTGTCTACTGATAATGATATTTACCTTAATTGGTTGGTCATATGGTGTTAATTATATAGAAAAACAAATTTTTAGAAGAAAATGAAATATAATTTTACGATAATAATTCCGCATAAAAATATACCTAATTTACTTCAGCGTTGTTTGGATAGTATTCCTCATAGGAAAGACTTGCAAATCATAGTTGTGGATGATAATAGTGATCCAAATAAAGTTGACTTTTCTCATTTCCCTGGTCTTGACAGACCTGATTGTAAGGTGATATATACTAAGGAGGGTAAGGGGGCAGGATATGCCCGGAATGTAGCCTTGAGAGAAGTTGATAGCAAATGGGTACTTTTTGCCGATGCGGATGATTTTTATTCTAAAAACTTAAATGAGTTTTTGGATAAGTATAAAGATTCTAATTATCAGACTGTTTATTTTTATAATGATACAGTAGATACTGAATCATTACAACCTATAGACAAAGATAAATTTGTAGAAAATCTTGTTCATGAAGGTGAGAAACTTCATAATATGGATTGTCTTCGCTATAAAGCTTATGCTCCTTGGACAAAAATGACACAATTGTCATTGATAAAACAACATGATATTTGGTTTGAGGAAATTCCTGCGGCTAATGATTGCTTGTTTAATGTAAAAGTGGGGCATTATGCGGAGAAATTTGATGTTTTTAAAAAACATTTATATATACGCACAATTCGACAAGGATCTCTATTTTATAGCTTTGATGGAAGACTTTTGCTTTCAAGAGTAAAATGCGGATATCATGTCAATAATTTCTTGAAATCTGTTGGTATGTTAAAGCTCTATCATATAGAAACCTGGGGTTGGTTCTTGGATTTGAGAAAGGTAAGTTGGCTCTTGTTTTTGAGAAATATACCAGAGTATTTCTATAAGACTCCTTGGTTTGTGCTTAGACATCATTTGAAATATTTAATCTTTAAATAAAATAATGGGAAATCCTTTTTTTTCGATAATAATGCCAGCATATAATGCTGATAAATATTTGGATAAGGCTATAAAAAGTGTTTTGGATCAATCTTTTCGTGATTTTGAATTGATTGTAATTAATGATGGTTCGCATGACCGAACTGCTGATATTTGTCGTGCATACATAACTAAAGATGCAAGATTTAAATTTATAGATAAGGAAAATGGTGGAGTAGCAGCAGCTCGTAATGATGCATTAGATATAGCAGAGGGACAATTTGTCATGTTTGTCGATTCTGATGATGTCATTTATCCTTATTCGTTACAAACTTTATATGATATATTGGTATGCAATAAGTTTGATTATTTGCGCTTTGAATATAAAACGATAGATGAAAATGGCAATTCTTTATATCCCAACTATGAAGCAAAAAAGAGAAAGAAGTTTTCTGGTAAATGTGTGGATGCAGCAAAGTGTATCCAACAATTGGTAAGAGGAGAATTTTTCTCTTGTGTTGGTACATATAAGCGTTCTGTAATTGAAAATAATCAACTGAGATTTATGATGGGTTGTACATATAATGAGGATACCCTTTTCATGATGGAATTCTTTACCCATAGTAAAACACATTCTTATGTTTCAGATGTGATGTATGGTTATCGAAAAACAGGAGAAGCGGTAACCTCAAAATTTACAGAAAGAAATTATCAAGATGTTAAAAGAGTAGTAGAAAAGATGATTCTTATGATTCCTTGTGAGAATCTTCCTAATTATGTTATAAAGAAAGTTGCAGAATCTCTCTGTCTCCGTTTGATTTTATTTTCAAAAAATTCAGAAGGTAAAGAGTTTGACTTTTGTTTGAAGAACCCCATGAACATAGAGTGGAAAGTTTTCAAATATTGTGGTATCACTACAGGACTTAAAATAATTCCTTTCATAAATATGTATAAAAAAATTCTTCGAAAATTGTATTAACTAAAAGTTTTTATCATGATAAAAGATAGAATCAATTATAGTTATTTGTTAGCATGCTTTTTATTTTTTTTAATTTTTCCACCAATTATAGCATTGCCAGTTGTTATTTTTATGGTGTGGATGAAGAAAGCTCCTAAATATAGTGACTATTTGCTTCTTATGGTATGTATAGCAGCTTATTTGGGAGCTATAAATGCTACAAAAACTCCAGCTGGAGATCAGGTAAATTATTTTGTGGCTTACGAGAATGTACCAGATATTGGATTTTGGAAATCATTAATCTTTATATATGGTACTAATTTAATGGATGATCCGAATAAAACCATGATTTCTGCAGAATTCATGAATGGTGTATATAATTTCTTTGGATACTATCTGACATTTGGATATTATCCTTTGTTTGAATTCCTATTGACATTTTGTTCTTACATGCTTATTTTTACAGGTTTGTATAAGTTCTGCAGTTCTTTAGAGAAACCGCATTTCCCAATCGTTTGTGGTGTCTTAATATTGGCATTCTTTTATTTGTATTTTCAGTTCACGTTACAGATTCAAAAGCAGTTGTTAGCACAAGCTATAATGATGTATGTAATAGGTGACTATGCTTATCGGGGGACTTTAACTATTCGCTCGAAAGTAGCAATGGTATTAGCAATCTTTACGCACCAAAGTATGCTGTTTTTTGTGCCTTTCATCGTGCTTAAACGATTTAGAACAAAAATGAATAAGCCGACAATATTCATGGTACTGATAATGTTGGGACTATTAATTTTCTTTGGTCCAAGATTACTCGGTGGTGGTAGTTCTGAGCAGTCTTCCAATGTAATGATGTATAGTGTAAATCGTTTTGCACAATCAGAAACAAACAATGATGACGCTGGTGGTGTTTCAATGATTCATATTGTCGTAATAGCGATTCCTTTAGCACTGATATGCTTTAAAAGAATGATGGGGTACCAAAAAAGGTTTGTTGCTTCACAAGCTTTTTTGGTCTTAGTAGTCTTGCTGATTTTAGTGACGGTTTTCGCCATGACTCGTCAGCCGACAGCCCAGTATCGCTTTTTCATGATGTTAATGCCGTTTATGCCTTTTGTTTATCCTTTGGCTTTCAAAAAGGTAGCCTTGAGAAATTATCTTTTAACGGCTTTGTCTTTTATAATGATAGGCTGGTTTTACTTACAATTTAGCAAGATTATCTGGCATTACGCTCCAGAGATAGACATCCTGGCTAAGAGTCCAATCATATTAATAGCAACTAACTATGCAGGCATATAAAAATATGGGAGATAAACAAAAGATTTTAGGTATTGAACTTTTAAAGTTCTTGGCTGCAGTCTTAATAACCAATTCACATTTCAAGGCATTATATGTAGAGCCATACACACCTTTAGGAACTTTTGGAGCTCCTGGTAATGCGTTGTTTTTCTTTATTTCTGGTTATACTTTAATGTTGGGAAGAAAAGGAAATTTTGCAGTCTGGTATAAAAGGCGAATTCAAAGAATATGGCCTTCTATAATAGCATGGTCAGCATTTGTGGCTCCTGTATTTTTCAGGCAGCCTTTGCGTTGGCAGGATATATGGTTGGCTGGTAATTTCTGGTTTATCCATTGTATTGTTGTTTACTATGCGATATTCTTTTTTCTTATCCCATATCTGACGGATTTGATTAAGCCTATGATAGCACTATCTGTTATTTTGGCAGCATTATATTTCTTCTTTATTATGCCTGTAACGCCATATTCAATTTATTTGGAGAGCTTCCATTATATTTGTTTCTTTGGTGTCATGTTGATGGGGGCATATTTGGCAAGTAAAAGAAATGAATGTAAACCAATGAAAACATGGAAATGCTTGGGTTTGGCTTTTCTTATGTTAGTTTTATTTTATGCGGTGCAAGTAATAGGAAAAGGAAAGAGCTGTTTCTTATATTATTTCCAAATTCTATCTTTATTGCCTTTATATGGTTTTATATATTATGCTTATATGAGTATTAGAGGTGCATGGGCTGATAAACTTGTTAAAAATGCCATTTGTGGTACAATCATACGTTTTGTTGCTGCCCTTACATTGGAAGTGTATCTTGTAGGATTCCTGCTGTGTTTTTGCATGATGGGATTTAATGATTTATTTCCATTTAATTTAATTATGGCTCTTGCCGTGATAGTCTTTGTTGCTTATATTGTGAAGATTGTAAGTAATTTCTTTATTCAGACTTTCAGTCCAGAACCATATAATTTGAGGAAAATCTTTGTTATTATCTAACAAAGTAATTAATGAAATGTCAAAATGCAATGAACAGAAAATACAATTCAATAGATTTAATGAAATTTGTGATGGCGCTTTGTGTTGTGACTATTCACACATACATTGTAGATAGTATGGAGTCATCATTAGTCCAAGATATTTTATATTCTCTTATCCGAAGTGCTGTGCCTTTCTTTTTTATAACTTCTGCTTATTTTGTAATGCAGCGCAAAGAAAAAGGTGGTATTATAAAATATTGGAAAAGAATTTTTCAGCTATATATTACTTGGAGTGTGATAAACTTTATTTCAGTAAATTTGATAAATCATAGTCTATGTGTTGAAAATATTCCAACATATATATACCAGATATTCTTCAATGGATATAGTGTGTTGTGGTATCTCTGGGGTATTTTAATAGCTTTGCCTTTATTGATAAAAATACGGGATGGGGGGGCAAAACCTTGGTATTTTCTTGTCATAGCAGTATTGGCTTATCTTTTTAACAGAGCATATACTCACTATGGTTCGATGGAGAATCCTAATAAGATTTGGTTGTGGTCAGCATGTTTGTATAAAGGCAATTATTTTGGAATAACAAATTTTTGTTTAGCAATTACATATCTTTCTATAGGCTCCTTCTTTAGTATGTACAAGTATAGACAATATATGGTTATCAGTGTTGCATTAATTATTCTTGGCTCTATAATGATGCATTTCGAAACCCATAAGGATGTGGCTTTGGGAGTTCCTGTAATTGCATTTGGTTTGTTTCCTTTGATAAAAGAATGGCAGTTGGATCTTTCGAGAGTATCGTTTAAATGGCTGAGAAAAATGAGCACTTTGATATATTTTATTCATATCATTATTATAACCTGCATAGACCAGGTATATCCTGGTATGGATATCATAAAATGGGGAGCAATTATTGCAAGTTGCATATTTGTTTCTGCTTTTTTATTAGCCCTAAGTAAAATGAAATTTATGTCTTGGATAGCAAGATTATATTGATAAGCTGGGGTATTCTGTAGGTTCTATTTTTCTTAATTCTGAAAATTTATGCACATTTGTTTTGTTTGTCGTGAATATCCACCGTCTCTTCGTGGCGGTGGTATTGCTTCATATATTAAAGAGGTGGCTCATGGGTTGCATGATGCTGGGCATCGTGTGACGGTGATTGCTGCTTCTGATGATACCCGATTATCTTCGGATGAGGATGATGAGGGGGTGAGAGTGATTAGGCTTTCGGGGGCTGATTTCCTGATTCCGCAGGTGGAAGGGAACTCGCTGCTGAAAAAGTTTAGAATGTTTTATAGGTTCTATGCTTATCGCAAGAGAATAAGAGAAATGATTTTAAGCCTCGGGAATGTTGATGTCATCGAGGTGCCTGAATATGGTGCCGAGGGATATTTCCTCAATGATATCGGTATTCCTGTCATCACCCGATTGCATACTCCTATGCTTCTCGATCATTATCATTTCTCTCTCCAGAAATTGTCTAAGGCCAACTGGCAATACTTCTGGCAGGGATGTAAAGAACTGAAGGTGATGAAAGAGGCTCGGTATATTACTTCGTGCAGTACTTCCCTGAAGGAATGGAGCCAGAAATTCTTGGGCATTCATTCTGATAAGATCAAGGTAATTTATAATCCTATCTTGTCTGAGCGATGGTCTTCTAACTCTTCTCTTCATTCTGCTGCTGAGAAGGATGGGAAAAAGCATATTCTCTTTGTCGGGACTGTATGTGATTGGAAAGGTTGTGGTGACTTAGCCGATGCCTGCAAACTGTTGGCTGATTCTGGTGAGATAGGAGATATTCAGCTTGACTTGGTGGGTAAGACTGGGGCTTATGCTGATGAACTGAATGCTAAATATGGCAAAGAGACGTGGTTTCATCTTGTAGGCAAACTGCCAAGGGAGGAAGTGATGAAACGCTATGCCCGGGCAGATGTGGTTTGTTTCCCATCCTGGTGGGAGAATATGCCGATGGTCTGCATTGAGGCGATGCTTTCTGGAGCTGTTGTCATCGGTAGTAACTCTGGTGGTATGAGTGAGATTATCGAGGATGGAAAGAGTGGTTTCCTGATGACTCCAAGAGATAGTCGGATATTAGCAGAAAAGATTAAAGAGGTTTGTCTTCTTAAAGAACAACAAAAAAATGATATTAGGAAAGAGGCGAATAAGAGGATTGAACACGTTTTTTCGATGAATGTAATTTTACCACAGATAGCTGATTATTATAAAACGGTAATAAAAGATTTTAATAAATGAAGAATATTTTAAAAGTAGCATGGCCTTGTCCGTGGTTTGGTGATTATCGAGTTCCTGTATTTGCAAATCTTAATGATTTGCTTGGCGGTAATCTAAAATTGTTTTATGCTCTGCCTGATCCTAATAGCAGACTTGGTGTAACAAATAGTACTCATCGAAAGTTGATTGAGAATTTAGGAGATTCTGCATGCGGACTTGAAGGTAAAAAAATAGAAATAGGCGATTCTTCGTCAGACATGGCTAATAAAAGTTTGATAATACGTTTTCAGCCAGATTTGTATCGCAGGCTAAAAGCGTTTAATCCTGATATTGTAATTGCAGAGACATTTGGCGGATGGTCTATTGTTTCTATTCTTTATGCGTTGCTTCATCATAAAAAATTGATGATGTTTTATGAACGTACAGCCTATGTAGAGCGTAATTCTCCTTGGTGGCGTACTTTATATCGAAAAATTGTTGGAAAACCAGTTAAAACCTTTTTAGTAAATGGTACTTTGACAAGAGAATATCTTCAATGTAATCTTGGTTTTAACAAACAAAATTATGTAGAAGGTCTCATGGTTGCTGATAGTAAAGGATTATCAAATTCTGTTTCTAATATAACAGAACAAGAAAATTCTAAAATGCGTCAAGTGCTTTCTTTAAATGATGGTATTACATTTTTGTTTGTAGGGCAAATTGTAGAGAGAAAAGGTGTTAAGGAACTTTTGAAAGCATGGGAAAATCATATCAAAATGTACCCAAATGATAATTTGCTAATTATCGGAACTGGTGTCTTGTTAAATCAATTCGAGGCACAATATAAAGATTATAATTCTATACACTTTTTAGGGCGCATTGAATATGACAACGTTTATAAATATTATGCGGTTGCCGATGTTTTTATTATGCCAACTTTAGAAGATAATTGGTGCCTTGTTGTACCCGAGGCAATGTCTTGTGGCTTGCCTGTAGCATGTTCTATATATAACGGAGGATACTTAGAGTTAATTAAGCAAAATGAAAATGGCTATTGTTTTGATCCATATAAGTGTGATGATATCGTAGATGTTTTAGCTAAATTTCATCAAGTTAATTTGAATGAAATGGGACAAATATCAAAAAAGATAATTGCTGATTATACTCCGTCAATTGCTGCAAAAAAGATATATGAGGCTTGTTTAGCGATTATAGAATCATAAAGTCATAAAAATTACTTTGGTAATTTGGGAAAATCACTCTAAAAACATGACATAGCTTCGTAATAAAGCTATTGTTAATCTGTATAATATGACAAATCTATTTTTTTGTTTTTTTCAAAAGATAAATATTGTTCCTATATATCATTGTGAACAAATCCTGGTTGGTATTACTGCTAAATGCAATAAAGGTTGTTTTCTTAATAAAGCGGACAAGCAGAAGCATTTGGAGTTTCTTAAAAGTAAGGAGGAGAAACGATGAAACAGAGAAATCCTTCGATAGATATCTTGAAATTCTTTGCTGCCCTTCTGATTACCAATTCTCACATGGGATTGTTGTATCCTGAGTCTTTGGTTAAACTTTCTACTGGTGGTGCCATCGGAGATGTCCTGTTCTTCTTCTGCAGTGGTTTTACTTTGTTCTTAGGTAGAGGTGGAGATTTCTTTAATTGGTATAAAAGGCGCATCAACCGTATTTATCCTACGGTTCTGATGTGGGCAGCCATCATGGCTTTTGTGTTTCATACTCGCTTTGGCATGGATTTTACGATTTTGCATGGTGGTGGCTGGTTCGTGAGTTGCATCATGATCTACTATGTTTTCCTTTATTTCATCAAGCGCTATTTTGTGAATCAACTCAAATGGGTCTTTGCAGCAGTCTGTCTGATAGTCTTGGGCTGGTATTTTACGGAAGACAGTTCTACGATATTCATGTATGGGGCAACCTATTTCAAGTGGTGTCATTACTTCCTGTTTATGTTGGTTGGTGCTGTATGTGGCTTAAGGATGAAAGAGAATGGAAACGTTGTAAGTTCTACTAAAGGGAATTTAGGTTTACTGTTTGTTTCATTGATTTTCTTTTATGGTTTGCAAATCGCAGGAACGAAGAATGCACTGATAGCTCATTTCCAGGTATTGACCTTGATTCCTTTGATGGGTATTACATTGAGTATGTATCGTCTCTGCTGTAAGGAAGGGTTGATCAAACTGTATGAGAAGAAGTGGGTACATAGGATTGTATATTCAGTTTCTGCCTTGTGTTTAGAGATTTATGTTTGCCAAGGCTTTATTTTCAACACTTCTTGGAATCACCTGTTTCCGTTGAATATTCTCATGAACTTCGTCTTGATAGTTGCTATGGCATACATCGTGAAAGTTTCTTCTAACTGGTTCTCCCAGACATTTAAGGATGGGGAATATGATTGGAAGAAAATGGTGAAGTTGTAATCGTTTAAAGAATAGTAAAATGGATAATATATGGTATAATGTTCTTCAATTTCAACGGAAGGTTGCTATCTTTCTTAATAATAGCAACCTTGTAGATATGGAACATCTTTTGAAATAGGGACAAGAGTTGCTGAAGGAAGATATTGGCGAGGAAAAAGTGCAGATTCTATTTTCTTTGGCAAGAGTTTGTGAGGCTATATCTGATAAAAGAGCTCTTGAATATTGGGATAAGATTATTGATAATTATCCGACTGATAATTATTTGTTGCAAGCTTTGTTGGGTAAAGCTATGTTTTACCAAAAAAGCAATGATATATCCAAAATGATATTTAATTCCCAAGCTAAGGGTAAGATGTTGTTCCCAGAGGATTCTTTATGTGGTAAAGCTCAGAGAATTATAGAGAAAAAAGACGTTTGTTCTGCGGCAGCCTTCGAATTGTGGGGTGAAAGGAATAGTAATGTAAGAACACAAGATCAGGCTAAGAAACTTCTACAGGAAAATAATATTCATGTAGTAGAAAATCCCTTAGTTAGTTTTGAACATGATGAAATTGATAACGACTGTAAATAATGGGACACTTTTGGAAAATATAGGTTTTTGGAAAAAGTCACATTTATACCATTTTTTTAACCGATTAATTGATAATAAGATGAAAGATTACGCACTAATCATAGGTAATTCTGCATATTACTGATTGATGGTGGAGATGATCTTCTATGAGTTGATTAATCTTTTAGAAACTTGACTATGATAAAAGAACAAGAAAATTTGGTAGATGGCATTTTGAACTATTTGGAGATTGAAAGTTCTGGCGCGTTGATGGTAACTGGACCATGGGGGTGTGGAAAAAGCTATTTCTTTGAACATTTCTTGTTTGAGAAATTAAAAGCGAATAAATTTAAACCGCTGCGTGTTTCTCTATTTGGCTTGTCAACATTGAGTGATTTGCCTAAAAATGTTGTTTGTGAGTATGCGCAATATCTTACAGATAATAAAAAATGGGAAAAAATAGTTGGTGGCATGGCTCGGCTTATCAAGGGAATGAGAATGATAAAAGTGCCTGTTGTCAGTGACTATATAGATTTAAAAGGTATTTTTGGTGAAGGCAAGGCTCTTTATAAACTGCTGTCAGATGATGTCGTTGTTTGTCTTGATGATTTGGAGCGTGCTATTGAGAAATATGACATTAATGATTTATTGGGTGTTATCAATGAATTGGTTGAGAATCAACATTTGAAAGTCATTGTAATAGCTAACAAGGAATATATTGATAAACAACAATGGAGCAGAAATGATAGTGCTGCATCCTCTCATGATGTGTTTTATGAAAAAGTCATAGAAAAGGTACTGCATTTTACCCCAGACATAGTTGGAGTATTTGAAACTTTAATTCATTCGGATGGGAAAGAAGAAAGTGATGCCTTTGAAAAATTTATGAATAAAGAATGTATCAAGAACTCAGTGTCTCCTAAGTTGGCTAACTCTGTTTCTTTGCAACATCAGAAGGAGAATATCAGAACGTTAAAGTTTGCTGTTTCTCATTTTCGTAGCATTTTTCAAAATTATATTAATCATGGGAAGGATGTTACCGATGTAAAGATTGAAAGATTATTGATAAACCAATGGCTATTTTTATATTCTTTGTCATTGGAAAGCAAACAGAGTGCTTTAAGTCTAGATGATAGTATGGGGCTTGAGAGGTTTGTTGCTACTGCTTCTATGGAACAATTAGATTTAGGTAGTGAAGAAAATAATCTTTTCGAGGACGATGAGCAGCAAAAAAATAATGAGAAGTCCCAGAATATAGCTAAAAAGTTTGTAGAGATATACTATCAAGGAAGGGAAAATGAATACATCTTCTATCCTTATTTGTATAATTTTGTTGTTGGTGGTCTTAATTATGATTTTGATGAAGCTTTTGAATTTGCAGAAAAGGCTTGTCAACGTTTCGATTACACGGTTAATCCTGCTCAGGAAATCATGGATAAATGGATGAAAGGTTACTGGAAAATGTCTGATGATGAAGCCAAAGTGAATCTTTTGAAATTGAAAGATTTTGTGGCGGATGGAAAATTGTTAGATTTTCCTTCTTACTATAGTGCATCAGTTTTCTTGTTTAAATTTTGTGAGATTATTGATACGACTATACTCAAGTTACTGCCTTTATTTGAGCAGGGACTTCGGAAATTTGCAGATAATGTAGAAGTTAATATTGCTCATTTGTCGGTTATAAAAGCCATAGGCATGAATAAGGATGATGTTTGTAAGCCTGTTTATGATCTTATATTAAAGGTTATGGAAGAAAAGATAGAAAAGCAAAAAACTGCGGATGTAAATCTTATGAGAGAACTTTTTAATAAAGATATGCAAGCGTTTTGCGAGCTTTTTATTCCACATGATCAGTCAAGTCCGAAATTTATAATAACTCCAGTACTTCATCTTTTAGATGAAAAAGATATTGAAAAGAAAATAACTGTAGCTACGCCAGAAGACATCATGTCATTATATTTGTTAGTAGTATTCAGGTTTAACAGCAATGATAAATTGTTTCATGTAGCAGAAGAAATGCCTTTTATTGAGCGATTGGAGAAATATGCAATTTTGAGGGCTGAAGATAAAAAGAAACTATCTTCTGTTATTATAAATGACCAGTTGCTCCCTTTATTGAAAAAAGTAAAAAACAAATATAATTAAAACGCTCTAATCTTTGTTCAACCATCCAATATGAAACATTTTAATATCATATTATATTCAAATCCAAAAGATCCTTCTAAGTCTGTTATTCCAAATAACAAGAAAATTGTTTTGGAGAATGAAAATCTGAATATTCTTGAGGATATTAGACATCAACTCCAGTTTGAAACGGAAACATACCATTTGTTTAATACTGGAGCTTTAATCCAACTATCTCAAAAAACAAAAGATGTTATTAAAGTTATCTATGACAATTATCATAGCCAGTTACCACAACTGATGCAATTAGTTAAATATTTGGAGAAGTTTGAGGAAGGTGAAATGTTTTACTACTTTGATGGGGAACGTACTCCTATCGAACAAAGATTAACTGCAATTCAATGCTTGCCTTATTTTCCAAAAAATGGTTTTGTGACAGTGATACATAATAAATTCTTCCATTATTATACTGTGATGGGATTTATGTTTAAACACTATTCTTTTGGATTTGATGATATTGAATGTAAAGTTGGCGAAGAGGATAAGGATAAACGTTGTTGCCGATTCTGTAATTCTACAGGTAAAAGTAATTTTCGTCATATAGCTCATGCTATTCCTGAAGCTTTGGGAAACAAATTGTTGTTTTGTAATGATGAGTGTGATTCATGCAATAGTAAATTGGCTTCTGTAGAAAATAATTTTGTGCACATGATGGATATTCGTCGAGCATTGTGCAAAGTGCCATCAAAGAGAACGTCAAAAGTAATTTCACTTTATGGAGATAACTTTACGCTTCTTACTGATGAACAGGGCTTCCCTAACTTGTATATAAAAAGAGAGATGTTGCTCCCTAAGGGTAATGGTGTGTATTCTTATCGTTTGAAAAATAGCTCAGAGGTAACTAATGAAGGTATGTATAAAGCATTGGTAAAGATGGTTATTGATTTAGTACCAACATCAGAGCTTGTTCATTTTAGAAATACCATAGCATGGATAAATGGATGTCAAGCTGACCAAAACTTACCCAGTATGTTTTATGCCATTCGCTCAGCAGGAGAATATTGCTATTTGCAACCACGTTTGGATCTATTCTTTAATACCAAGGAGAAATACTGCGATTCGCCTTATTGTACAGCTATTTTGTATACAACAGATATTCAATACATATTTGTTGTGCCCTTTGTTGATATAGACCGGGGACAATTCAAATATAACGAACAGTTGATAGAACATTGGAAACGAATGTTTGCAATGTTATCTCCAAGACAATGGGTTGAACAAAATACATCTGATGCTAATCCTGCATATACTTGGCTTGATTTTGATTTTTCAATAAACAATAAGAATGTGCATATTTTGGATGGTACTGACAAAATATTCAAAAAGTATAAAACAGAAGAAGAAAAATGGAAATTAAACAATCATCAATTTCCAAAATTTAGACAAGAAATGATAGTTGTAGAGGACGTAAGTAATATTTGTTTTGAAAATATATGCAACCGTTGGGTAAGTCAAAAGGAATTGTCTGATGTCTCTGTCAATCATGCATTTGGTGTAGATTCTTATATTAAAATGGATGTAACTAATGATAGAATTTATGTTCGTTTAGGATATAATGTGTCCAATTCTGACAATACAATATCTTACTTTAATTGTTATGGAATGGTGAAATTAGAAGTCAAGTCTATGAAAAAGTTTATAAAGATTACAGATGAAAATGATAGCTCTAATATTGAAGTGGATTGGTCTTTCTTTGAAAGTTTAGTCTTGCGAAGTGCTAAGGCGATAGAGGAAAAAATGAAAACGTTAAGGATTGACTCTTCATTCAAAAATTGTTCATTTGAAAAGGCATTTGATAATGAAATGGTAATACGTGGGATACCACTAATGCCTGTATAGTGCTTCTTTTCATGTGTTCTTATTAAACATTTTTGCAATATTAAATTATGCTTAAAATCTTAATTAATGCATACGCTTGCTCTCCTGGTATGGGAAGTGAGCCGGGAATGGCATGGAACTGGGTGAGAAATCTTGCCAAGTTCTGTGAGTTGTATATTATTACCGAAGGGGAGTTTCGGGACAAAATAGAGGAGGCGGTGCCTACCTTGGAACAGGGAAAGAACATGCACTTCTATTATAATCCGGTATCGGAGGAAATCAGGAAGATGTGCTGGAACCAGGGGGACTGGCGCTTCTATAAATATTATAAGGAGTGGCAGTGGAAGACGTATCTCTTAGCAAAGGATATCTGTAAGGTGGAGAAGATGGATGTGTTGCATCAGCTCAACATGATCGGATTCCGTGAACCGGGCTATCTCTGGAAATTGTCGCAAGAGAATGGGATTCCGTTTGTGTGGGGACCTATCGGTGGGCTGAAACAGTTTCCTACGGCTTACCTGCAGGGAGCTGGCTTGAAAATGAAAGTATTCAACCGCTTGAAGAACTTCCTGAATATCTGGCAATTGAAGCATGATAAAAGGGTAGGTGAGGCTTTCAAGACAGCTAAGGTTCTGGTTAGTTCCATCCCTGACTCTTATCGTGCTATCAAGAAGTATAAAGGGTTGGAGTCTGTTGTCATTCCAGAAACAGGTTGTTTTTTATCTGAGGATATTCCTACAGAGCGATTTGACAATCAGGAGTTTCATGTAATGTGGGTTGGCAAGTTTGACTTTAGAAAGCAGTTACCTCTTGCTTTGCAGGCTATTGCCATGACGGGTAATCCTCGTATTGTATTGGACGTATATGGTAGTGGTTCTGATGATCAGGTAGCTGCTGCTAAAACATATGCTGACTCTTTGGGTATTACTGGTAAAGTGGTATGGCATGGTAATCAATCGAATGATGTCGTGATGAATGCGATGCGAAAGGCTCAACTTTTCTTCTTCACCAGTGTGAGCGAGGATACTTCTACTGTTGTACTGGAGGCGGTAAGTAATCGCTTACCTGTTCTTTGCTTTGATGCCTGCGGTATGTCTGCTGTCATTGATGACAAGGTAGGTAGGAAGATTCCTCTTTCTTCTCCGAGCCAGTCTGCTCGTGATTTCGCCAATCTGCTCAATGAGCTTGAAAAGGATAGGTCTTTGCTGAAGCTCCTTTCGGAGAATTGCAAGGAAAGACAAAAGGAACTTTCCTGGGAGGAAAAGGCTAAGGTTATGGTGGAGTGGTATAAGAAGGTTTTCTAAAATCAACCCGTCCTTCTTTACCATTAAAAAAGGCTTTTTTCGAAAACCAACCCGTCCTTCCTTACCGTTAAGGAAGGCTCCACCTCTCTTCTCGGTCTTCTTCAATAGTCTTTACGACCCCTTCGGTTCCCCTTATAGGGGACAGAAACCTCAGGGAAGAAGAGGAAACCGCTCCTCCCTGTCGCTCTTAACCGCTGCGCTTTAAGGTTGGCGGGGCATCAAAGCCCTCGCCAGTTGGTAGTGCGGGATGGGGGACCGCTGGGACAAGGTGGATGGCGCATTGCGTAATTTGCCTTGGTATTGATGATTATGTATCATCTATGGCTTTGTTTTTTCTTTTGTTGCTGCTTATATAATATGGTGTGTTTATCATAAACTGTGTGGTAGTAAATGGTAGATTTTGATAGACTGATTACTCGCTTTCGTCAGTTCGGGGGCTGGAGGCTTGTCTGGCAATATATCCGTATGGGGGTGTTGTGGACGGGTGTCTGTGCCTTGATACGCTGTGCCTTGAAGGGGAAGTCCTTGAAAGCTGCTTATCCTGTGATTACTGAAAAAGTGGATAGGATTCTGATTCGACGTTATCGCTATATCTTGGATGAGAGGAAGGTGAGGGATGCGGAGGATCTGACTCCTAATGATGGGGGTGTTCCGAAGATAGTCTGGTTCTCCTGGCTGCAGGGTATCGATCAGGCTCCTGATTTGGTGAAGGTGTGTTTGGCTTCGCAAAGGAAGCATCTGCCGGATTATGAATTCAGGGTCTTTGATCTGAGTAATTACCAGCAATGGATTGAACTGCCTGAGTATATTGTCAGGAAATATGAGAAGGGCTTGATTCCGGCAGCTTCTTTCAGTGATTTGCTCCGCCTGTCTGTTTTGCAAAAGTATGGTGGTGTCTGGATGGATGCTACGGTGTTCTGTTCTGGCTTTGGGAATGAGAAGTTGCAAGGGCGATGGGATAGGATTATGCAGAGTGAACTGACGGTGTTCCGCTACTTCAAGCGTGGGGCTATGGCTCCTGTGGGGTTATCCACCTGGTTCTTTGCTGCTGTGCCTCATCAGATCGTGATTTCTTCGGTCTTGGATATGCTTCTTGCTTACTGGAAGGATTATAACTGTCTGGTGGATTATTATATCATCCATCTTTTCTTGGGCTTGTCTCTCCGTGAGTTTCCGATGGTTGAGGCTCGGATGCCTCGTGAGAACAGTTATCACAGTATTCTCTTGGGTGATGCCTTGGGGCGTACTTTTCATCAGGAGCAATGGCAGGATCTGATAGATCATGTGAGTATTCATAAATTGAATTACAGAAAAGTAGGGGAAGTGAGTAAGAATCCGGAGGGGTATTATTGGTATATTATGAAAGAATTTGAGTAGATTTTGATTATGAAACCGAAGATACTTTTTGTCATGTACATGCCTCCGCCTGTGCATGGTGCTGCTATGGTGGGGTAGTATATCCACGATAGCAAGCTGATAAATGGGGAGTTTGATTGTCATTACATCAACCTGACTACTGCAAAGAACTTGCAGGACATCGGGAAGGTGGGGATGAGGAAGCTCTTGGATTTCTTCAAGCTCCTGAAGAAGATACGGCATGAGGTAAAGGTGGTCAAACCTCAATTGGTTTATGTGACTCCGAATGCTTGTGGAGGTGCTTTCTATAAGGACTTTGTGGTGGTTCGGATGTTGAAACGCTTGGGCTGTCAGGTTGTTGTGCATTATCATAATAAGGGTGTGGCTACCCGACAGGAGAAATGGCTGGACAATGTTTTGTACAAGCGGTTCTTCAAGGGCATCAAGGTGATCCTGCTATCGGAATGTCTGTATGAGGACGTGAAGAAGTATGTGGATAGGGGGGATGTGCTCGTATGTGGCAATGGTATTCCTTCTTCTGCTATTGATAGTCTCGTGTCGTCTTCTCCTGCTATGGCTTCTCCTGAGGATATGGTGCCTCATCTCCTGTTCCTTTCTAATCTTCTGATAAGCAAGGGTGTGGTTGTCCTGCTTGATTCTCTGAAGGTATTGAAGGAGAAGGGCTGCCGTTTTGTCTGCGACTTTGTGGGTGGTGAAACGGTGGAGATGGATGCTGCTATGTTTCAGGCTGAGGTGGTAAAGCGTGGGCTTGAGGGCATGGTGGTGTATCATGGAAGGAAATATGGTAAGGACAAGGAGACTTTCCTGAATGCTGCTGACATCTTTGTCTTCCCTACGTTCTATCATAACGAGTGTTTTCCTCTGGTATTGTTGGAGGCTATGGAGCATGGTGTGGCTTGTATCTCGACTACTGAGGGTGGTATTCCTGGTATCATCGATAATGGCAAGACGGGCTTCCTTGTTCCGAAGCATGATGTTGCTACTCTTGCTGATAAGATTCTCCTTCTCCTCTCCAATTCTGATTTGCGATGCAATATGGGCAAGGCTGGCAGAGTGAAATTTGAAAAGGAATTTACTTTGAATGTTTTTGAAAATAGAATGACGTGGATCTTGGAACATAT
>OCLF01000033.1_pt1 | contig 43041 bp, 39 predicted proteins | sample 1502881 | NCBI WGS metagenome assembly OCLF01 (sample SAMN03418267, study PRJEB22391) | human gut metagenome | biome: human-gut; feature: organic feature; material: feces | host: Homo sapiens | place: Tanzania | collected 2013-01
CGACATGAAGAATTCGCTGGATAATGCAGAAGAGAAAGGAGTTGTAAAAGGAGAAAAATATAGCTATGGAAATCGCCAAGAAGCTTCTTGAAATGGGGATGTCTATTGACAATATAATGAAAGCAACAGGCCTTTCACAGGAAGAAATTGCTAAGCTTTAAGATTTTACATGGTTAAATATTATATTTTCACAGTGTTAAATGTTATATTTTCACAGTGTTAAATGTTAAATGTTAAGTGTCGCGAAGATACATGATGGGATATACGACATACGATGATATGAGGTTTAACTGGCGGTTGGCCAGTAGGACGGAGCATGGCATAAAGAAGTACTACTTGATGCACAATGTGAATGGGAGTATTGTGTATGTAGGTAGGAGGGCTCCATGGTCGGCAATGACGGTTGGAGCCAAGGAGCAGTATGTGTATATGGATAATGCAAGCGGCTCTATGCAGGAGATTGCTACCCATGACAGTAATTATATCACGGGAGAGAAGCGCAGGCCGCTGAGCGGTGGTATACATAAAACTATCAATGGGGAGGAGTGCCTTGTGACTTATGCCTATTATGCTGTAAACAAGAATAGAGGAAAGGAGTTTGACAGTAAGGACGCATACGTCTGCGAGCATTATCTTACCGGAGAATATGCCATAAGCAACAACAGCCATCGTGTGATATTGGAGGGCTTGACGAGTGTGAGGCTCTCGGACGACAATATTGCGGAGGTGGTGTTTGCAGGAGAGGAGACTACAACATGGGTGAATCTGTATACCATGCAGGAGTTTGACAGAAGGCCGGTGGTTGAGCGTGTCGGGTTTATGGACATGCTGAGAGTGGGCCATAACTATTATTTCTATAAGTACAGAGACATGGCTGGCATTCCGTTGCATGGAAGGGAATGTATGGCTAATGAAAGGATATTCCAGTTTATGGACCAGTATCTGATAATGCGTGACAATCCCTACAAGGTGTATTTTATATATGGTGAACGTCGTGGAAAGGATGCGTGGCACTTGAAACTGATAGACATGACCGACGCCGGTGACATGAACTACAAGGAGATTCCTACGTCATGGTTGCCAAGAAGAGGTTGACGTGAAGCCTATGGTGAGGCTTGGATGTTTGGATAGCATAGGCATAAATATAGCAAAGGCGGATGCTCAAGACTTTTGGTCTCGGGCATCCGCCTTTGCTGTATATTAAGCTATGTGCTCAGTCATTGTTGAAGCGTTCGCGCGACTTCCTGAGTATTGCCGCTACGCTGACGCTTTTCTTAGTGTTGCTCTTCTGCCATTGTTGCTTGCGCTCCTCGTAGTCGCGTCGTTGGCGTTCAAGAAAGTTGTCTGCCATTTCTCTTTATGTTGAAAAATATGATGACCAGACGGTTTATTTGAACTTGCTGTAGATGACACTAATCTTAATGTCTCCATACTTGCTTTCGGGACCACCAACGAGTCGGGTGCTTGCAAGCGACATGTCGTGATTGACGGCAATAAGCTCCTTGGTGGTTGACGTGGTGTTGTAGGTTGTTGTCACGGGTATGATAACCACCTTGTCCCAATCGGCCTTAGTCCGGTCGCCATTCTCGTAGAGATACTTCACAAGACCGCCTATGTTGTTGAACGTGTAGGTGTTGGTCGAGCTATTGTAGGTTGCAAGGAACGACGTCTTGTAGTCGGCCACCTTCTTCTTCTCGAAGAACGAGTACATGTCGGCCTTAGGCAGAATCAGCAACGTCTGAGGAATGGCAAGTGTGTATTCGCTGTCCTGAGCGTTGTTGATGCGAGTGAGCACCACCTTAGCCGAGTTGATAGTGTCGTTCTTATGGCTATAGGTCTTGCCATCCTCGCCTATGTATTGCTTCTCCACAATATCCTTCACTGGAATGCGCATTTCGGTGAAGATGCCTGCGGGGCTCTTGAGATATGTGCAAGAGTTGTCGCTGACGAGCTTCTGCAGAGTAGACTTGTCGTTGCTCACAGTCGTAGTCTGAAGCACCTCCTCTGTTCCTGGGAAAGCACCAACCGAAGTGATAATGGTGTCGCGCTTGGTTCCGTCGGAAGCAGTGGTAGTTGTCTTGTGGCGGAAGTAGACGTTGAGCTGGCTAAGCGAGATATAGGCCATAGAGCCTAATCCGCCCACGCTCTTGAAGTAGAAGCCAGGCATCACATCGTGTATGAAGGAGTAGGCATTCTTGAAGGCGTTAGGATTGTCGTAATAAGCCTTGAGAATCTTAGTGCCATATTCCTTGTCGAGAGAGATGCGTATTGCCGGCATATAGTCTTTACTGTAGCGTGTTTTCTCGTCGACGTTAAGGTCGACCAGGGTGTACACCTTATTAGTCTTGTTCTCGTTGCCGTTGATATACTCCTTCTCGGGGTTGAAGTTAGAGTAGAAAAACTTCTGTTCCTCAACAGGCTTTGTAAGCTCGTAAACCGACATCTTCATTGTGGCAAGAGAGTCGCCATAGAATCCGTTATAGTAGAGTCGGATGTCGCATGAGTCGGCCATTACCTCGCCCAGCTCGTCACGGCTTTGTATGCTGTCCTTGTCGGGGAAGGAGAAATTCTCGGGCGAATAGAACTGAGTCATGAAGCTGCTCGAGAGATAGGCTCCAGTCTCAGGGTCGCGCACCTTGCCAAGATAGCCAGTCATGTTGCGTGAGAGGACAGAGTCGGCAACAATGGAGCGTGTAGATACGGTAAACGTGTCGGTAGTGATGTGCAGTTTGTCCACATTGTCGATGAGCGACGAGCCGATGTTGTCGGTAGTATCGTCGCATGACACAAGGAAAAAAGAGGCAAGCGCAAGGCTTGCCCAGTATTTAATGTTCATAATATATACAAATATTATTGGTTTTTCTATTTTCTACCCCCTCTAATTACAGAGCCTCGTAGAACGCCTTGTATGCCTCGGTGTAATCTTCTCCGGGATAGGCAAGTACGGGTAATCCCTTGCTCTTGGCGTATTCGATAAGCTCAGGGTTGGCACCATCCTCGGCTTCAACCACGGCATCGCTGTTGTCGATAGCGAGCTTGCAGAACTCCATATAGTCGAAGTCGTCCTTATAGTCGGACAGGCTGTCAACAGTGATGTCCTTGAACACAAGGCAGTTTTTGAAGTTGTCGCCAATATTCTTGGTGAGTCCATCCTTGAACACAGAAGTGACAACCTTAGTCTCGGCAAATGCCGGCTCGGTGTTGTAGGCAGCCTTGATGAACAGAGGCACTATGTAGGCCATCCATCCCTGGCAATGGATTACATCGGGCGACCAGCGGAGCTTCTTGACAGTCTCCAAAACGCCACGTGCAAAGAAGATGGCTCTCTCGCCATTGTCGTCGTATTCCTCACCATTGTCGTCGGTAGCCATCTTGCGCTTAAGGAAATAGTCGTCGTTGTCGATGAAGTAAACCTGGAGTCGTGTCTGCGGTATGGAAGCCACCTTGATAATCAGCGGGTGGTCGGTATCGTCGATGACGAGGTTCATGCCCGACAGACGAATCACCTCGTGCAGCTGACCTCTACGCTCGTTGATGTTGCCCCATTTAGGCATGAATGTGCGGATTTCCAATCCTTCTTCCTGCATCTTGCTTGGAAGATCTCTTCCCATTACTGAAAGTGGAGACTCTGGAACATACGGGGATATTTCCTGATTGATGAATAAGATTTTCTTTGCCATGCTCTTTATATATTTTTATGTTGGGCGTTTGCATAGTCATGCGCAACAGATAGGTTTGCATGATGTGTACATGCGCACGTCCGACTGCAAAGGTACAAAAAAAAGTTCAGATATCGGTTGTTTTTCTTGAATAACGCTAATTAATAGGTTGTTTTGATATATTTTTAGAGTTATTCTTTTATATTTAAGAAAAAAGTTGTTATTTTGCACCGATAATTGAAAAGACGACAAGCCATAGGCTTTAAAAAAAATAGTTAAGATGAAACTTTTCAGAAGTATTGTTGAACTTCAGAATGAGTTGTTTGAAGTTCGTAAAGAAGGTAAGACAGTCGGACTGGTGCCGACAATGGGCGCGCTTCACGAGGGCCACGCCTCTTTGGTGAAACGTAGTGTTAAGGAGAATGATGTGACGGTAGTTTCGGTTTTTCTCAATCCTACCCAATTCAACGACAAGAACGACTTGGAGCGTTATCCTCGCACTCTTGATGCCGACTGCAGTCTGCTTGAGGAGTGTGGAGCAAGCTATGTGTTTGCCCCATCGGTAGAAGAGATGTATCCTACTCCCGACAAGCGCCAGTTTGCTTTTCCGCCTGTAACCACCGTTATGGAGGGTGCTCATCGTCCGGGCCATTTCAATGGAGTGTGTCAGGTAGTGTCGCGCTTGTTCTATATCGTGCGTCCCGACCGTGCCTATTTTGGCGAGAAGGACTGGCAGCAGATAGCAGTGATAAAGGCTCTTGTGCGCTATCTCGACCTTAAGCTCCAGATTGTGGAGTGTGAGACTGTGCGCGAGGCAGACGGGCTTGCCAAGAGTTCGCGCAATACCTTGCTTTCTGCCGACGAGCGTGCCATTGCCCCAAAGATTTATGAGGCATTGAAGAATAGTGTGGAGTATGGCAAGACCCACACACTGAAGGAGACCCACGACAAGGTGGTGAGCGACATTAATGCTGTGGACGGTCTTGAGGTGGAATACTTCTCGATTGTGGATGGCAACACCTTGCTCGACGTGGAGAACTGGGAGGACAGCGACTACATAGCAGGCTGCATAACTGTGTATTGTGGCAAGACACCGATACGTCTTATCGACCACATAACATACAAGAACAAATAATAAAGATAAAGCAAAAATACTTTTTCCACATAAATCATTATGATGATAGAAGTACTCAAGTCGAAGCTGCATTGCGTGCAGGTGACTCAAGCCAACCTCAACTATATGGGAAGCATCACCATAGACGAAGACCTTATGGACGCGGCCAACATGATAGCCGGAGAGAAGGTGCAGATTGTAGACAACAACAATGGCGAGCGTTTTGACACCTATATAATCAAGGGTGAGCGAGGCTCGGGCTGCATCTGCCTTAATGGAGCAGCAGCACGCAAGGTGCAGGTGGGCGACACCGTGATAATCATGTCCTACGCGCTAATGGACTTTGAGGAGGCTAAGGAGTTTAAGCCTACCGTGGTGTTCCCAGAGAATAACAGAGTGGATAAATAATCCTTAAAAGAACTTATGCCAAGTACAAATACTGACAACCGACCGCAAGGCAAATCGACCGCACGTCCTGCCCAGAAGGCTTTTGACAAGAACTACGGCCATCTGCAACCACAGGCGGTGGACATAGAGAAGGTGGTGCTCGGTGCTTTGATGATCGACAAGGATGCCTTCTCGATGGTGTCGGAGACCTTGCGACCGGAGACTTTCTATGAGCCTCGGCATCAGAAGATATATAATGCCATACAGACGCTCTCGATGAACGAGAACCCTGTGGACATTATGACTGTGGTGGACGAGCTGAAGCGCGAGGGAACAATAGACGAGGTGGGTGGAGCTCCATATATTGTGGAGCTTAGCTCGCATGTTGCCTCGTCGGCCCATATAGAGTATCACGCCAAGATTCTCGCTCAGAAGTTTCTTGCACGCCAGCTTATCTCCTATGCGAGTGTTGTGGAGACAAAGGCCTTCGACGAGACTCAAGACGTAGATGAGCTGATGCAGGAGGCGGAGGGCTCGTTGTTTGAACTCTCGCAACGCAACATGAAGAAGGACTACACGCAGGTGGACCCCGTTATCACGCGTGCCATAGAAATACTTCAGAAGGCTTCGGCCAATGCCGGAGGTCTTACGGGTGTGCCTACTGGATATGAGGAGCTCGACAAGAAGACGAGTGGATGGCAGAGCAGCGACCTTGTGATTATAGCAGGACGTCCTGCGATGGGTAAGACCTCGTTTGCCCTCTCGCTGGCAAAGAACATTGCCGTGGACTACAACACCCCTATTGCCTTCTTCTCGCTTGAGATGAACAATGTGCAGCTTGTCAACCGTCTTATCTCGAATGTGTGTGAGATACCGGGCAACAAGATGCTTAACGGTCAGCTCTCGGAAGACGAGTGGGAGAGATTGGACAAGAACATCCGTAACCTTCAGGGTGCTCCTCTTTTCATTGACGATACTCCGGGTCTATCGATATTTGAGCTTCGCACCAAGGCACGCCGACTTGTGCGCGAGAAGGGTGTGAAGATAATAATGATTGACTACTTGCAGCTGATGAATGCCAACGGTATGCGTTTCGGAAGCCGCCAGGAGGAGGTGTCGAAGATTTCGCAGTCGCTTAAGGGACTTGCCAAGGAGCTTGACATACCTATATTGGCTCTATCGCAGTTGAACCGTACTGTTGAGAACCGTGAGGGACTTGAGGGTAAGCGTCCTCAGCTTAGCGACCTTCGTGAGTCGGGAGCCATTGAGCAGGATGCCGATATGGTGCTCTTTGTGCATCGTCCGGAATACTATCATATCCTTACGGACGAGAAGGGCAATGACCTTCGCGGTATGGCTCAGATTATCATTGCCAAACACCGTAAGGGTGCCACGGGTGATGTGCTGCTTACATTCCGTGGAGAGTTTACTCGCTTCCAAGACCCAGTGAAGCAGTCGGCTCCTCTGAATGATATGCCTCCCGTTGGTTCGGAGATTATCGGCAGCAAGATGAATGCTGGCGATATGCCTTTGCCACCCGATGCCTTTGGCGGATTGCCTGATGAGGGACCGTTTGGTGAACCGGCACCATTTTAGGAAAGGGAAGAGTGAAGAGGGAAGAGTGAAGAGTGAAGAGGGAAGAGTGAAGAGGGGAAATTTATGGAGAAATGGATTTTTCACTCTTCACTCTTCACTCTTCACTCTTCACTTTTTTACTTTCCGCACAATTTCCTGTATGTGCAATTTTTACATTTCCCACTATTTTCAGTAGGAGTGAAAGGAACCTCTTTGCTGAAAATCTCGCAGAGCTTTTCTTTCAGCAGTTTCATGTATTCAGCCTGATATATGCCGATGTCGGATATTCTGTGAGCGTCGATATCAAGCACGGGGTCGTAGTCTTCGTTTGAAGCCTGCTTGATGAAAAGCAAGGCAGGACTCACATTGTTTCGAGAGGGATTAAGCTTGCTCGAATTGTTGACAATGAAAGCATAGAGAAACGTCTGAAGATAGTAGTCGGAATGCTTGCTGCTGAGGCCAGCGAACACTTCCTCCATATTCTTTATTGTCGACTTTAAAGGACTTCCCGTCTTGTAGTCAATCACCCTTATTGTTTGTTCGCCCGTGGCTTTGTCGGTCACCAAGTCAAGACGGTCGATAACTCCGCCTATGCTAAGCTTACGCTTAGTGCCATCCATCGTTTCGAAGACGATGTAGTTGTAGGCCTTCTTCTCAATGCCAAGAATGGTGAAAGGAGCAAGGCGTTGGTCGGTCTTGAGAAGTTGCTGCAGATATTCGATAATCACGTTGCGGTTGATAATCTGCAATCCGTTGTATTCAGGCGGACGTGTAGTGTTGGCAGCAGCCGATGCCGGCAGTTTGAAGAGTTCCTCGTTGAAGGCACGGTCCACCACACTCTCCATCAGTTTCTTGTCGTTGAGATATTTCTGCAGATGCGTCTTCTCGACAATTCCCTTTCGGCTTGCCACATTCTCGTAGATAAACTGAGCCGCCTTGTGGAATATGTTTCCAAACATACGGCTGTCCACAGTGTCGTCATCACAGTCGGGCTGTAGAATTTTCACCACATCCTGATAGAAGAAGATGAGCGGACACATGATGTATCGGTTGATGGCAGAAGGCGAAATGCTCGTCATGCTGTCAAGCATCTGCTGAATGTTGGCATCCTTAGTGATAGTCTTGGTGACAAGAGGCGATGTGGCGTTTTGCGCCAACAGATTAAAATGACTAATCTTGTGAGTGCCGTCGACCATGAGTTGCAGCATAAACCGGCTCATCTCGCCCGTTTGTCCGTTGTCGGTAGTGTTGTTGTAGACAATGGTAACGTCTTGGGCTCGTTGCAAGAGCCTGTGGAAATAGTAGGAGTAGATAGCCACCTTGTTGTCGATAGTGGTAAGTCCGTGAGCCTTGCGTATGGAATAGGGTATGAACGAAGCGTCGTTCACGCCCTTAGGCATGTTGCCCTCGTTGCACGACAGCAGCAGCACATGGTCGAAGTCAAGGTTTCGAGTCTCCAGCACACCCATTATCTGTATGCCCACAACGGGTTCGCCATGAAACGGAATTGTGGTAGTGGTGATGAGCTGTTTGGTGAGTCTTCGCAAAGTAGTGATGTCAACATCCATGTCGCCCGAGGAGGCAAGTTGCTCCAGACGGTTGATGATGGTGTACATACGGAATAAAGACTCCTGGAACAAGGCGTCGCTATCGTCCTTAGCCTTCACTCCCACACGTTTTATCAATGCACCAATCTGTTGCAGCAAGGCAATGTTGCCAATGTTGATGATAGGAGCGTTGGGTGAGTTGTCAATCGCAGTGAAGTTGGTAGACTTAGGGAACAGCAGGCCCAGTCCCTCGTCCTCGTCGTTCATTGTGAGTTGCAGTCGGTCGGGATAGAATATATGCTCGTCCTTAAGTTTCTGGAATATCGTTTTCGCCTCCTCCGAGATGTAGTGGGCATAAGGATGAGTGAGCACTTTAGAGACAAGGAACGTGCGGTAGCGGCCGCTGCTGTTAATGGAGCCAGAGGTGTAGAGGTCGAATAGCTCTGAAATGAGCGAAGCCACTGGAGTCATGCCCAAGGGGAAACCGCTTGTGATGTTCACCTTATCGGCCTCGTTGGGCAGACTGTGCATCACGGGCAGCAAGATATTCTCGTCGCACATAACCACAGCCGTATGTCTACCGTCCTTGTAGCGTTGTTGCCCACGGAGCCATTGGCTCACGTATCTTGCCTGTATGTTCTCGGTAGCAGCCGTGAGATAGCTGATAAGTTTAGGCTTGCGCATATTGCCGTAGATGTCCATAGAGCGAGTGTCGAGCTCGTTGGGGAAATGCTCAAGATACATAGATATGTAATGGCCAGCGTCGGTGGCACTCGACGTCTTGTGTCGAGGCATATAGTATTCGTCGAAGTCCCAATAGAAGTAGGCCTTGCCCATCTTTTTCAGTCGGGCAAAGAGTTTCTGCTCCACTTGTTGCAGAAGGTTGAAGCCCACGAAGATGTAGCGGTCGTATTTGAACGTAAGGTCGTCCTTGGTAGCCACCTCACGGTAGACGGCGCCCTCATAGCCCAATCCTTGCTGGGAGAGGCGTGCGTTGTAGTCGTGGTAGATGTCGCTGAAATGGCTCCACAAGCTAAGGAATCTACGCTTAAGCTCCGACTCATGGTCGTCGCTGAAGTTGGCGAAGAAACGTTTGAGCATATCCCTTTGCTCGTCATCGAGATAGGAAATGTCGTCAAGCTCGTGTATGTCCTTGAGATTGCAGAAAATCTTGTCGGCATCGGCCATGTTCTTGTCGATGTCGTCGAAGTCGGCCAAGAGGAGTTGTCCCCAACCATAGAAGTGGTCGAGCGACTCGGTGAGGCCAGTACATTTAATGAACGACTTGTGAAGGTCGCATATAAGCTTAATGGAGTCGCCCACCTGCAAGTCGGAGTGTCGGCGGAACAGGTCGCTAATGGTAATGTAGGCAGGGCTCCACATAGGCTGTTGTGCGTAGCGTGCCAGATGCTCGTTCATGAAGAGAGCGGCACGCTTGTTGGGGAACACCACAGCCACCCGCGAGAGGTTGGTTCCCCATTTGTTTATTATGTCCTCGGAGACGTACTCCAGGAAAGTCTTTGTTGAATTCATAGTTTACCGTTGGTAGAACAGACAATCAGCAATTGATGTCAGTTTTTTTTATTCCACTTGTTCTATCCTGTTTGAATAAACAAACCACAGATAGCCTTTCACATTCTCGTAGCCCATGCTTCGGGTGAGTGCGATATAGCGGTTCACCTGTTTCACATATTCAGGCTTGGGCGAGCCAAACTTAAAGTCGACAATCACCACCTCTTGAGTGCTTTCGTCCTTCATCACACGGTCGGGACGATGCTCGTGCACGGTGTCGGTAGCAGCATCATAGTCGAGAATGGTACACTCATTGAACAAGGTCCATCGTGAAGAGAACCAGTCGGCCACCTGCTTGTTGGCAAATCTCTTGTGCAGCATCTTGCGAAGCCGTTCAATGCTTGTGCCACTCTCCTCGATAAGTCCGTCCATTTCGAGTTGAGCGAGACTCGTGTCGATGTCGTCGGTGGTGTTGATGGTAGAGAAAAGGTAGTGCAGAATTTTGCCAGTCTTGATATAGCTCATCTGCTTCTGCTCCTCCTCGTCGCCATTCTCGTCGGCCTCGGTTACGAAGTCGCGGCTCTTGTTGCTCTGTCTGAACTCCACATTGCTGCTGAAAGTCTCCATATTGACGTTCATGTTGCCCACCTCGGGAGTAAAGATATTGTCAGACTTCTTTTTAGCCTTAGCCTCCAACACCTCCAATTGTCCATAAGTGAAAAGCAGCTCGTCTTTACTGTTGGACGGGTCGCCGTCGAGAGAGCCCCCCTCAAGCGTCATGTGGGTAATGGCTTGTTCCACCACATAAGAGCGCGTAGAGGCAGAGCCGCGTCGCGCAATGACGAAAAGGCTTGACGCAGCGCGTGTGAACGCCACGTAGAGCAGGTTGAGATTGTCCACACAATTCTGCAGATGTTCCTCCATATAGTCGCTCTCGTAGACAGTGCCCTTCATCTGCTTAGCGCTGAAGTCGACGGGTATGAGCGGCAGCTCATTGTAGGGAGCCACCTTAGGCGTACACCATATAGTGTTGCTCTTCTCCATAGCCCAGTCGCAGAAGGGGATGATGACATGCTCGAACTCCAACCCCTTACTCTTGTGTATAGTAATGATACGGATGCCATCGATGGCACTCGCCTGGATTGTCTTCGACGATAAGCTGTTGTCCCATTCCTCCACAAACGAGTCGATGTCGGCAGTGTTGTTGGTGAGAAAATTAGTGAGCGCGTCGTAGAAGGCATAAACGTAGGCATCCTCGCCCTTTATGTTGCTTATATTAAATAAGGTGTAAAGACGCTCGGCAAGCTCGAATATAGGCATCGACAGCAGGTCGACACGTTGGTCGGGCAAGTTGGGCGGCAGGCATCTCTCTATGCCTTCGGCAGCAGCAAGCATATCATTGGTTTCCTGCTCAGGCTTTCCCAATACATAAGTCTGGTAGGCCTTGGCAATGTAGGCCATGGCAAGTCGGTCGTCGGGATGACTAAGCCATTTCATTGCGTAAACAATGATGTTGACCGACACGGAACTGTCAAGATGGAAAGCGTCGTCGCTCACAATCTTCACGTCGGGCAGTTCCTTGCCGAAGAACTCGGCAATGAGTTGGATGATGTCGTTGGAGCGCACCAATATGGCAATGTCCGAACAAGCCGCTCCCGAGTCGAGGAGCAGACTCACAGCTTCAGCCGTCTTTTCGAGAGTTGCTTGCTTATAGTCGTCCTTAGGAATGAGGTTGATGCTGACGAAACCTTGGTCTTTGCGGAAGGGAGGCACTTGTTGAGCCACATCGGCATAAGCCTTCTTAAGCTGTTCGGGAGAGTTGGCAGGACACTCGGCAGATGCCTCAGCCTTTTGTTCGAGATATTCCAGTTCGGCAGCTCTTTCGAAGAACGCGTTGTTGAACGTAATCACCCTTCTTGACGAGCGGTAGTTGGTGTCGAGCGAACGCACGTTGAGCATAGAGCGCATATAAGGAAACTCACGTTCGATGTTGTTGAGCATTCGCCAGTCGCCCGAGCGCCATCTATAGATGCTTTGCTTCACGTCGCCCACAATCAGATTGCCCTGTTCCTCGCCATGACTCATGCACTCCTCGAGCAACACCTTGAAGTTCTGCCACTGTATGGTGCTCGTGTCCTGAAACTCATCAATCATGATATTCTCCAGATAGTTGCCTATCTTCTCGAAGATGAAAGGCGAGTCGGTGTCGCGTATCAGCGAATGGAGTAGGGTGTGAGTGTCGCTCAGCAGGAACAGGTTTTGCTCAACATTCATCTCCCTCACCTTCTTCTCAATGCTGTTGAGCAGTCGGAGCTGGTTGAGATGTCGCAGAGTGAGCACGGCAGAGCCGTAATCATGCCAGTGTTCTTGTCTTACCTTCTCGGCGTGAGCCATAAGAGGCGAAAGCATTTCGGAAGCCACATTGCTGAGCATTTCTTTAACTTTCTTAGGAGTGTCTAATTTCACCCACCCAGCGAAGCCACCATTTTTCAGCACATTTTCCACACGTTTCGTCACTATGGTGTTGTCGTAGATGCCATTCTTCATCTTGATGAAGTAGCCAGCCGGACCGCTTTTGCCATAGCTAAGGCTGTCGACATCGATGTTGTATTGGCTCAGAATGTCGAAGAATTTAGCCGCCTCGTTTTGCATCTCCACCTCAGCCTCGTTGCGAATCTGTCTTAGTTCGGAGGTGTATTGCTTGAAGAAGCCCTCTTGCAGCAATCGTTCGTTCAGGATGTTGCTGTTAGTCTTGTAATATTCGCGGAAGATATGTTGGCCAAACTTCTTGATTTGGCTGATGACGTTCCAGTTTTTGTCGTCATCCATATTCTCGCGTATATATTCCATAATCCAAGTGAGCAGTTCACTGTTCTCGTTGAGCGAGTCGATAAGTTCGTCAACAGCTTTTCGCTCAATCTGAAGGTCGTTAAGCTCAATGCGCAAGTTGGCAGTAAGGTCGAGCTCTCTTGCGAGGTTGCGCAACACACTTTGGAAGAAGGAGTCGATAGTCTCAATGCGGAAGTAGCTGTAGTTGTGCACGATATTGTGCAAGGCAATGCCCGCCCTCTCCGACATAAATTCCTCGCTAACGTCGAGATCGGCTTTAATCTTGTCGATATAACCTTGTGAGTCGGGCAACAATTTCCATATGCCATACAGCTGGCTTAGGATGCGCAGCTTCATCTCCTCCGTTGCCTTGTTGGTGAAAGTAACGGCAAGGGTGGACCGATAGCTTTGAGGGTTAAGAATAAGCAGTTTAATGTATTCCACGGAAAGCGTGAATGTCTTTCCGCTTCCGGCACTTGCCTTGTAGATAGTAAGGGCGTGGGAGTTGGTCATAAGTTGGATTGTTTGGTTAAGATAAACTCTTCCAACCTTTCCTCCGCCTTCTGCATGTCATATGCAAAAGAGCGGTGGTCGGTTAGGAAGTCCTGTTTGCCATGGGCTATAGCTGCATAAAGTTGGCGGTCCATGCCCTCCACATATTGTGCAATGGCATACTCGATGTCGTCTTTCTGCCATTCCATTGTGGAGAACTTGTAAACGCGCCACTTCTGGTGGATGAAGCAGTAGGCCGATTCAATGGAGTCCTTTGTTATCATAGGATGACACTATTCCTCAACAACGCTAACCTTCATAGCCAAGTCGTCTGTAGGGCGGTCGGCACGGTCGGTGTCAACAGCGTTGATAGCCTCTACTACGTCCATGCCGCTTTCTACCTCGCCAAATACAGTATACTCGCCGTCGAGGAAGGGAGTGCCTCCAACAGTAGTGTAGGCCTCAGTCTGCTCCTTGCTGAATCCTACAGGATTGGCCTTGCAGATGTCCTGAGCCTCTTTCATTAGTTTCTCTTGCATCTCCTGCAGACCGGCACGGTCGCGATTGCGTCGCATCTCCATAATCTCGTCCTTGTGATAGGTGACGAGGTCGTTGAATGTGATGGTCACCTGGTTCTGCTTCATCTGTTTCTCCATCTGCTTGAGCTGCGCAGGCTTGTAAGTGTCGCCCCAAACGATGTAGAACTGGCTGCCACTCGACTCCTTGTTGGGGTTCACCTCGTCGCCAAGTCGGGCAGCGCACAATGCTCCACGCTTGTGATAGAGATTGGGCTTGATTTCAGCCTCTATAGTATAGTCGGGACCACCAGCGCCAAGCTGCTTGCCTTTAGGAGCGTTCTTGCTGTCGGGGTCGCCACCTTGAATCATGAAGTCCTTAATCACGCGATGAAACAGCGTACCGTCGTAGTAGCCCTCGCCTGCAAGTTTCAGGATGTTGTCGCGATGTTTCGGGGTCTCGTCGTAGAGGCGTACTATGATGTCGCCCTTGGGTGTCTCAATTTTTAGCTTTGCCATTTGTTGTGTATAATGTATTAGTTGTTTTGTTTCTTTTGCAAATCTAATCATTATTTCCCGTTTATGCAAGTGTTTTGCTTCTCTTTTATTAAACAATTGGTAGTGATGGCTGCATTAGTACAAAGCTTATGTCGTGTTTACTGTTCGTCCAGCCAAGGCTGAACGAACAAGAAACACGACATACTTTGTGGTTTTATACGTATTGCCCAACCGTTCAGCCTTGGCTGTATGAAAAAAGAAGTAGGCATGTAATAAAATTAATTGTTGGTATGTTTGCCGTTTTCTCGATATTAATTTATAATTTTGCAGAAGACAACAAAATCAAAAAAATAAATAAAAAAGACAGACACTTATGAAACGTATATTTTATATTATACTTGCCATGACAACTGTGCTTTCGGCTTGTTCAAGCAACAAGAAGAATGTGGAAAAACAGGTGGAGCAAGTGGCTGAGGAACAAAGCCAGACAGACAGTGGCAAGAATGCAGGTGTTGTGGACTATCTCTCCACTGCAGAATTCCGCAACAAGATAATGGACTATGTGGAGCATCCAGACGAATGGGTGTATAAAGGCACGCGCCCAGCCGTAATCGACTTCTATACCACATGGTGCGGACCATGCAAGATGATGGCCCCCATTGTGGAGGAGATGGCGAAGACCTATGCAGGAAAGGTGGATTTCTATAAGGTGGATATCGACAAGGAACAGGAGCTTGCCCAGACCTTTGGCATTCAGAGCATACCTACATTCCTTTTTATTCCCGTAAAAGGAAAACCTTCCGCACAGATGGGAGCCATGCAGAAGGCCGACTTTGAGGAGATGGTGAAGACAGTGCTAAAATAAAACCATGCCTTTAGTATTAAAATAGATAAAACTTTGTAAAAGTTACAATTTATCTTTGTCAGTTCAAAAATCTTTTGTATCTTTGCAATGTGAAAAAGAAAAACACGCCGAATGATAATAAAACGTCAACGGCGTGGAGAGCTTTAACAACAAAAAGTCAAGACATAACAGCATGAACCAGAAAGAAGCAATTACACGACTGACTGAGCACGGCATAAAGCCGTCGGTACAGCGCATAGCCATTATGCAGTATCTGCTCACTCACTTCACCCATCCCACGGTGGATGACGTTTATCGCGGACTTTGCTCCAAGATTCCAACACTAAGCCGCACGACGGTGTACAACACGCTGCGCATGTTCTCCGAGCATGATGCGGCTCAGATGATAACCATCGACGACCACCGAGTGTGTTACGACGGCAATGTAGAAGCCCACGCTCACTTCTACTGCAACCGCTGCCGCAAGGTTTATGACATCTTCGACGAAGTGTCGCCATTGCTTTCGTGCAAGGAGATAACAGGTCATCAGGTGAGCGACGTGCAGCTATACTATAAAGGTGTATGCAAGGAATGTCTTGAGAAGGAAAGTGGCAAAGAGACAGATAATTAAAGATTATACAAACCATTAAAACAATAACATTATGAAGAAGAAATTTATTTGTACAGTATGCGGTTATATTTATGAAGGTACAGAGGCTCCTGAGAAGTGTCCAGTTTGCAAGGCTCCGGCAAGCAAGTTCAAGGAGTTGGACGATCCGACAGAGGGTCCTGCTTTCGCAACTGTTCACACTCTTGGCGCTGCCCGCAATGAGGATGCCAACGAGGAGATGATTAAGGATCTTGAGACTCACTTCAATGGTGAGTGTGGTGAGGTAGGCATGTATCTGGCTATGAGCCGTCAGGCTGACCGCGAGGGCTATCCTGAAATAGCTGAGGCTTTCAAGCGTTACGCATTCGAGGAGGCAGAGCACGCAAGCAAGTTTGCTGAGCTTCTCGGCGACGTGTTGAAGGACACAAAGAGCAATCTTGAGGCTCGTATCGCTGCTGAGCGTGGTGCTTGCGAGGACAAGTTCCGCATTGCAAAGAACGCCAAGGCTGCCGGTATGGACGCTACTCACGACACCGTACATGAAATGGCTAAGGACGAGGCTCGCCATTGCGCAGGCTTCATGGGCTTGTACAAGCGTTACTTCGGCAAGTAATCCACTTACGGATTAAGTATCAATAAATAACTGAGGGGTAGACAGACTTCCAACAAGGTCTGTCTACCCCTCATTTGCTTTCTTGACTTGCTTAATTTTTATTAACTCCTTACATAAATCGCTCATACTAACAAAAAATTTGTAACTTTGCAACCTATATGTATCTTGTAGTGAATTAAAAACAAGTTTATATAATTATATTAAATGAAACAGTACAATTTAGTGAACAATGTGCTGGGTTGGCTCACGTTCTTTGTGGCCGCTTTTGTGTATTGTTCGACAATTGAACCGACAGCCAGCTTCTGGGACTGTCCTGAGTTCATTACAACCGGCTATAAGCTGGAAGTGGGTCACCCGCCTGGAGCACCATTCTTTATGCTCACGGCAAATCTCTTCTCGCAGTTTGCAAGCGACCCTACACAGGTGGCTCGCATGGTGAACACGATGAGTGCGTTGCTAAGTGCCACAACCATTCTGTTCCTATTCTGGAGCATAACGCATCTTGCACGCAAACTCATACTGAAGGACTGGAGCGAGATGACAATGGGCAAGATGATAGCTATCCAAGCCTCTGGTTTGGTGGGAGCACTCATCTACACCTTCTCCGACACATTCTGGTTCTCGGCAGTAGAGGGCGAGGTTTATGCCTATTCATCAGCATTCACTGCCATCGTGTTCTGGCTTATCCTGAAGTGGGAAGACCACGCCGACGAGCCTCACAGCGACCGTTGGCTTGTGCTCATATCCTATATGACAGGCTTGTCAATCGGCGTTCACCTCTTGAACTTGCTCTGCATTCCAGCCATTGTGCTTGTGTATTGCTACCGTCGCTATCCCAACATCGAGCTTAAAGGCTCGCTCTTGGCTTTGATTGGCTCTTTCGTTATCGTAGCCGGTGTGCTCTATGGCGTAGTGCCAGGTATCATTACCGTTGCCGGATGGTTTGAGCTTCTGTTTGTCAACAAGTTCGGCTGCCCGTTCAATACGGGCGAGATAATCTACATCATTCTGGTTGTAGCCATTGTGATATGGGCAATCTACGAGTCGTATGTCGACCGCAACTTCAAGCGTCAGAACATATCGTTCACACTCGCTGTAGGTATGCTCGGCATTCCGTTCCGCGGCACAGAGTGGGGAGCAGCCATCATTGGCATCATCATTCTTGTAGCCATCTACTTCGGACTCAACTACCGCAAGAAGGTGGAGAAGGAGCTTGTGCCAGTAATCTCGGCACGCTTCAAGAACACGGCATTGCTCTGCATGCTTATGCTTATGATTGGCTATTCAAGCTATGCAGTGATAGTAATCCGCTCTTCAGCCAACCCGCCTATGGACCAGAACTCGCCAGAGGACGTGTTCACACTCGGCTCTTATCTCAGCCGCGACCAGTATGGCGACTCACCGTTGCTCTACGGCCAGGCATATACATCGCAGGTGGCATTCGACATCGACGGCAATATGTGCATCCCCAAGCGCAAGGAAGGCGCACCTATCTGGCAGCGCAAGGAGAAAGCCTCTGACACAGAGAAGGACTCCTACTTCGTAGTTTCGCACAAGGACAAGCTCATTTATGCGCAGAACATGCTGTTCCCACGTATGTACTCTTCTGCCCATGCCAAGTCGTATGAGAGTTGGCTTGGTGGAGTGGAAGGCTATGAAGTGCCTTACGACCGTTGCGGAGAGGCAGTGACAGTGAAGATGCCTACACAGTGGGACAACATCAAGTTCTTCCTCTCTTACCAGTGCAACTTCATGTATTGGCGCTACTTCATGTGGAACTTCGCTGGCCGCCAGAACGACCTGCAAGGCAGCGGAGAGCCCGAGAAAGGCAACTGGATTACAGGTATCTCGTTCATCGACAACTGGATGCTTGGCGACCAGAGCACCCTGCCTAAGGAACTCAAGGAGAACAAGGGACACAACGTGTTCTACTGTCTGCCTCTGTTGCTCGGACTTATCGGTCTCTTCTGGCAGGCATGGCGCGGACAGCGTGGCATCCGCCAGTTCTGGGTAGTGTTCTTCCTCTTCTTCATGACAGGTCTTGCCATTGTAATATATCTTAACCAGACACCTCAGCAGCCGCGTGAGCGCGACTATGCTTATGCAGGCTCGTTCTATGCTTATGCCATTTGGTGTGGTCTCGGCGTGTTGGCTATCTATGATATGCTCAAGAAGAAGATCAAAGGCAATGATGTGGCTCTTGCCAGCGTGCTCGGTGTAGTATGTCTGCTTGTGCCAATTCAGATGGCTTCGCAGACTTGGGACGACCACGACCGCAGCGGACGTTACACCTGCCGCGACTTCGGACAGAACTATCTGATGACACTTCCGGACAAGGGTAACCCAATCATCTTCACCAATGGTGATAATGATACATTCCCACTCTGGTACAACCAGGAGACGGAAGGTGTGCGCACAGATGCCCGCGTATGCAACCTCTCTTACTTGCAGACCGACTGGTATATTGACCAGATGAAGCGTCCGGCTTACAACTCACCTTCGGTGCCTATCTCATGGCCACGCCTTGACTTCTGCTCAGGCACTAACGACTATGTGCAGGTGGATGCGTCGCTCAAGCAGCAGGTATTGGACTATTACAAGGAACATCCTGCTGATGCAAAGCAGCAGTTTGGCGACAATCCGTTCGAGGTGAAGAACATCATGAAGTATTGGGTGCGCTCAAAGAACAGCGACATGCACGTGATTCCTACTGACACCCTGTTTATCACTATCGACAAGGAGGCTGTTAAGAAGAGCGGAATGATGATGGCAAGCGACACAATCCCCGACCGTATGGTTATCTCGCTTAGTGGCAAGCGCGCTCTCTACAAGAACGACCTCATGATGCTTGAGATGCTGTCGCAGTGCAACTGGACACGTCCATTGTATGTAGCCACCACTGTAGGTGAGGACAACTATATGAATCTTGGTGAAAACTTCATAACCGAAGGTCTTGCTTACCGCATCTCACCGTTCACCACAAATGCCAACGGTGCGAAGAATTTCGACACCGAGAAGACATATAACAATGTGATGAACCGCTATAAGTTTGGCGGACTCGACAAGCCAGGACTCTATCTCGACGAGACTGTGATGCGCATGTGCTACACTCATCGCCACCTCTTTGTTCAGCTCGCCCTTGAACTCATCAAGGAGGGCAAGAACGACAAGGCTCTTAAGGTGCTGCGCAAGGCGGAGAAGGTGCTGCCCAACTATAATGTGCCTAACACATTCGTGTCGGGCTCTGCCGACTTGGCACGTGCTTACGCTCTGCTTGGACAGAAGAACGACGCTAAGCGTCTGCTCAATGAGGTTTGGGACAACACCAAGAGCTATGCCGACTACTATGTGCAGCTCGACGGCAGCCGCTTCGACATGTGCTCGGACAGCCTCATGCGTCAGCTCTACGTGATGCAGAGTCTCTCGGACGTGATGAGGCTTATTGACGCCAAGCAGGCCGACAAGTGGGCGACTGTTGCCAACAACATCTATAAAATGTACCAAATGAAGGGCGGTCAGCCTTACGAGATGCAATGATAATTGAACAACCGGCAATATGGCTGCGGTGGCTATATCCACACGCAGCCTGGAGAATGGACCATAACGACCGTTCGGTGTACCTCACGTTCGACGACGGACCTATACCGGAGTCTACACCGTTCATTCTCCAGACGCTGGCTGAGTTTGACGCCAAGGCCACATTCTTTATGGTGGGCGACAACGTGCGCAAATATCCCGACCTCTATCGTCGGATAGTGGCTGAGGGGCATCAGGTGGGCAACCATACCTACCACCACCTTGGAGGATTCAAGCACTTGGCAAAGACGTATATCGAAGACACCGAGCGTGCCAACGACCTTATCGGGTCGCATCTGTTCCGTCCGCCTCACGGATGTATGAGCCATAGCGAGTATCTGTGGCTTAAGCGTAAGTACCGCATTGTGATGTGGGATCTTGTGACTCGCGACTACTCCAAATGGCTCACGGCTGATGATGTGTTTAACAATGTGCGCAATTACGCTCGCAACGGTTCAATAATTACTTTCCACGATTCTCTTAGGAGCATCGGCAAACTCCGCACAGCACTTCCCCGCTCACTCAAGTGGCTTAAGGAACAAGGCTATGAGTTCAAGACTTTCGAGTAGAGTGTGGAATATTGATTGTTAACGCCATCAAGTACTTATGATGGACAAGAAAGATATTGTGTTTATCTATATGGATAAGAAAGAATTATCTCTACGCATAAAAGCCGAGGCTCAGAACCTCGGCTTTTTTGCTTGTGGCATTGCAAAGGCAGATGCCGTAGACCCAGAGGTCGTAGCGTCGTATAGGAAGTGGATAGCAGGTGGTGACCATGCCACTATGGCTTATCTTGAGAATTATCCCGACAAGCGTTTCGACCCCAGGTTGCTGATGGAAGGACTGAAGAGCATAGTGTCTGTAGCCCTAAACTATGCTCCTGCAAGCCATTTGCCCGATGGTGAGCCGCAGTTTGCCGCCTATGCCTTGGGCAAGGACTATCATGATGTGGTGAAGAACAAGCTGCGCCAATTGGCCGAACTCTTAGGTCTTGACAACTATCGTGCCTTCTGCGACTCAGCTCCTGTGCTTGAGCGTTATTGGGCAGTGAAGGCAGGGCTTGGCTGGACGGGCCGCAATCATCAGCTTATCATTCCTCGTGCAGGAAGCATGTTCTTTCTTGGCGAACTGTTTCTGCCCGTGGAGCTTGACTATGATGAGCCAATGACTTCGCGTTGCGGCAAATGTCATGCGTGTGTCGACGCTTGTCCTACCCATGCGCTGAGAATGGGCGAGGGGAGTGAGGATGATGAAGAAAAAGGCAAAACCTGTTTTGATGCAAGGCTTTGCCTAAGCTATCAGACAATAGAGAACCGTGGGGAAATCCCGTCCGAATTGTCTGAAAAAATGGGAGACACCATTTACGGTTGCGACCGCTGCCAGGCAGCCTGTCCATGGAACCGTTTCTCTCAACCAAACACAACTCCCGAGCTGCAACCCTCGGATGAACTCCTGAATATGAAGCGTGAGGATTGGCTTGCGCTAACCGAAGAGGATTATAGACGACTGTTTAAGGGAAGTGCGGTGAAAAGGGCTAAGTACTCGGGGCTGATGAGGAATATACATGAGGCTCTTGATTAGGAGATTGGGAGATTAGGAGATTAGGAAGAGGTGTCAAAACTCAAACTAAACTTAGAGATTTGACACACTCCCTATCTTTTTCATAATCTTTTTCTTTCTCTCTCCTTAATCTTTTCCTCCACCTCATCAGGCGATCCGCTGCCCGTCATCATGCTCTTAATCCATACACAAATGGCAAAGCAAACTATAGTAATGGCCGCGCTTGCCACCCAATTAAGCAGTTCGTTGCCCAAATGCACATTGTTCATAAACACAATGCCTGCAACAATAGGAATGCCGAATAGCAGCATGTCTGCCCCGCTGCTCATCTTGAAATTCTCCTTGGCGTGTTGATATTCCTCGTCTTTTTGAAGGATAGACTCACGGTTGGCCTTCCAATACTTTTCAAATTCTTTTTCTGTCATTTTTTTGTCTACAATAAAGTGTGGCTTAGGATTAAAAAAACATCTCATTTTACCCTTACAATTCTTATTCCCGTCTGCGACGGATGCTTCTGCATATACTGATAGAGCGTCATAGGCTCTTCAACAACTTTCTTGTGTATCTGCGAGGCGTTGAGCATGTGCAGACCATCCTTGTGCCACACAGCAATGCCAATGTGCGAAGTGTCCAATCCGCCTTTCGACGTGACAATGGCAATGATGTCGCCATCATGGATAGTAGAGCGGAACAGCTGCGTGTTGGCTATCGACGCTTTGGGTATAAAGCGATAAATGTTGCCCGAAAGGCGCGACTCCATCTTGGCGATAGGCTTCACCAGTTCGGGGTTGTTCTTAAGCATAGGGTAGAACTGTGTGTGCGTGCTCATAAAGTTGATTTTCAAGAGCTGCTTGGCTGTGAATGGCGGGTTGGGCGATTGAATCTCCTCCACATAACCATCCTTGGTGTTCTCGTCAATCCACTCTGTGAAATAATGCTGTCGGGTGGGGTAGCTCACTTTTCCGCCAACATATCGTATGTTTTTAAGAAACGAGCAATAGTCGGAGAATGTTAGTTTTTGGTTCTTTATGCACAGATATAAGGCAAGCACATTCTCCACGTAAGTGGTGCAGTCGAGCTGGCGTGTGTTGATGACGAGGTTCTCTATAGAGTCGTTCTCAAGAGTCTTTGCCACATAAGGCACTCCCTTAAACTCGCGTGCCAAGGCAATGATGAGGCTCGAAGGCGACGTGTCGTGCTTGGCGTATTTTGTCAGGATGGTTTCTATGCGTTTCTGGTCTTCGCTGTTCGACACCGTAGCAAAATCCTCGTTCGTCGTTTCAGCCTTCTTTGTGGTTGCTGTCTGCACATATTTAGCAGAGTCGTTGGCTATATAGCTCTTCTGTTTGGGAGTGTTGCTTTCAGCAGGGTTCTTTGCGTCGGAGCATTGGGCGAGCAATGCCAACGCCATAATTAGAGTTTTCATATCCAAGAATTATCTTAAGAGTTATTATTTCTGTCGTCCGAAGTTTACACCTATATATATATTAAGGCTTCCAAATATGTTGTTAGTAGAGAATTTCGACTTGCGGTAGTTGTAGGTGTGCACAATGCAGTTGGCGCCATAATACCACCTCATGTTGTTCCACACCACTCCAAATCGTCCCACACCATCGATGTTGAAGTTGTGGAAAGAAAAGTCCTTAAGAGTGAATCTCTCATGCTCGGAGTCGTCCCACGCCCGCTTGTAGCCCAAGGCAAGTGACAAGGAAGCGGCAGCAAGCCAGTTGTGCGAGAACACCCAGTTGTAGGCATAACCCCCAGAGACAGCTATGTCGGTGTATTTCACCTTCTTCATCCTTAAGTTGGTGTCCATGTATTTGTCTGCCACATCCTTGCCTAAGCGGTTGCTTACGAGCGAGTTAAGCTTCTCCCAGTCGATGCTGAGCGAGTGTTGTGTGTAGCCAATGCCGCATAGAGCCGAGCCGCATGAGCGTCGCTGAATGGTAGACTGGCTGAAGGCAGCAGGATAGGAGAACCGTTTATGGTTGAAGATGTAGTAGAGATTGAAGCCCTTGATGCTCACGTCAATGCCGTCGTAGCTCACACCTCGCATTGGGCGAGTGTCTACATTGGCGTCTGGGTCGAGGCGCATACGCGAGATTTTATAGTCGGTGCCAGTCTTGCGGTAGAAGAGGTCGACACCTATCTGCGAACTGTAGAGCGAGAGGTCGAACTCCTTCTTCTTGTCGCCATTGCTGATGTGCTTGAGGTCGAACGTGTAGCCGAAGAACACCCATCGCCAACCTATGTAAGGGCCGAGCTTTATCGAAGGCAGAGGCGCAAATGTGAAGTCGTTGCCCTTCGACGATGTTATGCGGTAAAGCTCGTAGGTGTAAGTGTTTTGCAGCATAACAGTATAGTTGAATGCTTGCGGCTCGATATAGTCCTTGTCAACGCGGCTGAAGTCCTTCACAAACTCATACATGCCTGCGACAAGACGCTTGAAGAAGGATTTTTTCTTCTTTGCAGGAGCTTCAGCGCATTTCGTAACAGAGTTGAAAGCACTGTCGGTCGCGGCAAAAGTACTGTCAGTCGCGGCAAGTTTATCAGTCGTGTCAAAAGTCGCCACGTCCTTGCATGTGATGGTGTCGGCAGCCACTTGAGCGGTAGCTGTCGCCGATGCCATCATAGACATTATATATATAATGTAAGGACGTAGGTTCATTTCGTTACGATTGGTTAAGGGTATTAAGTAACAGTTCAAAATTATCTTTACATTTAGTAGGAGGGTATGGCATCCTTGCCGTACCCACTAAATCGGCAATACTATCATGTCAGAGTGGGTATGGCGGGGATGCCATACCCTCCTACAGCTTGCCGAGAATTCTGTCGAGCACCCAGTTCACTGGAGTTGCGCTAACGCTTGTGCAAGTGCATGTGCCGATGCCCTGCAGATGTTCTATCACGCTCTTGATGATAGGCAGCTGCACATAGGGAGGGTTAGGCACACGTATGCTTGTTCGTCCCTCGCTTGTGATAAGCAGAATAGGAGTGTAGTTGTAGACCGAGAAAGAGAGCATACCCTTCTCGCCGATCACCTCGATGCAGTCTTCCTTGGCACTCTTGTGGCCTACGAAGCACCATGAGCCGCTGCCAGGCAGTCCGTTCTCGAAGAAGAAGCACGCGCTGATAGTGTCCTCAGCCTTATATAGGTGGGCACGGTTGGAGCAATAGCCATGAGCGCGTGTGATGACTCCGAAGATCTCTTGCAGCAGGTCGAGCTGATGTGGTGCAAGGTCGTAGAAATAGCCGCCCCCCGCAATGTCTGGTTGCAGACGCCAGGGCAGATTGGCAGTATCCTCATAGTCAAGGTCGCGTGGAGGCACAGAGAAGCGTATCTGCACATTGGTAATAGTGCCAAGCTTTCCCGAAAGAATGATGTCCTTCACCTTTTGGAAATAAGGCAGATAGCGGCGATAGTAAGCCACGAAACACGGCACGCCCGTAATCTCGCTTATGCGGTTGATGCGTGCGCAGTCCTCGTAGCTTGCCGCCAAAGGTTTCTCAATGTACACGGGTTTGCCTGCCTTCATAGCCATTATGGCGAAAGTGGCGTGGCTTGATGGTGGAGTGGCAATGTATACGGCCGTCACATCAGGGTCGTCGATAAGTTCCTGCGGGTCGGTGTACCATCGTTTTATGCCATGTCGTTTGGCGTAGGACTTAGCCTTAGCCTCCTTGCGGCTCATCACGGCAACGATGTGTGAGCCTTCCACCTCGTTGAATGCGGGTCCCGACTTCTTCTCGGTCACTTCGCCGCATCCTATAAATCCCCATCCTATTTGTTTCATATCTTTATCATTTAATCAAAAATCCGAGAACCAAAAATCCTAATTCTGCATTGAATAACTCAGAATTCAACATTGAACAATTCAAAACTCAAAATTGAATAACTCAAAATTGCGCATCGCGCAATAATTCAAAATTCAAAACTCAAAATTCAACATTCAAGAATGTTCCTCCAGCCACTTGTCTATCAGCATTCTCGCCAGACTCAGTTTCTCAGGAATTGTAGGCAGAGAGTTTTTGTTGAACCAGTTGCCTCTTGACAGTTCCGACTCCTGCAGCTTCAGTTCTCCGCTTTCGTATTCGGCAAAGAATCCCACCATCAGTCCGCAAGGATAAGGCCAGGGTTGCGACTTAAAGTAGCGCAGGTTCTTGATGGTTAGAGCAGTCTCCTCCATCACCTCACGTCTCACAGCCTCTTCAAGCGATTCTCCCGTCTCCACAAATCCGGCAATGCACCCATAGAAGTCGGTCTTGAAGTTCTTGGCATGAACAAGCAGAAGGTCGTCGCCGCGGTTGATAAGCACAATGATAGCCGTTGCGAGTTGTGGCCAAACCGTCTTGCCGCAGTTTGGGCAGCGTTTCGATATGTCGGTGTCCATCTCCATAGGCGAGCCGCACACACCGCAGAATCGAGTGTTCCTGTCCCAATAGAGCAGTTCGCCAGCCTTGCCAGCCTTAAGATACAAGGGCTGCGGCAGTTTGTAGAACGACTGTCTTAGTCCGCACATCTCGAAGCGTGCGTCCTCGGGCACATAGTCGATGCTGCACGCCTTAACCTCAGTGCCGTCGTCCATGGGCGAAACGTTCATTACGTGAGAGTTCTCGTCGGTGGCTACGGGTGCGCAGTCGGAGCATGGAATAGTGAATGAGCCGTCGTCGCATTTTTCAAGCATCACGTCTCCCTTGTTGAATATGAACCAATATGCCATATAATATATAATAATGTGGTTATGTTGTTTGGTTGTAAGGCAAAATACATTGCCTAATGTTGCACAAAGTTACAAAAAAAACTGTCATTCAAGCCAAAAAAACGGCATAAAATCAATGCTATTTTATTCTTGCACTTTTCTATTCTGCCAAATAAGTTTCCTGTGTGGTAACGATTGCATTAAATCTCTGTAAATCGGAAATAAAAAAACAGAGCGTTTCCTTGCTTAGTTCAAATATTTTAGTACCTTTGCAATTGTTAAATCCATTTTTGGACGTATGACTATAGTAATTGTAACCATATTGATAATTGGTTATTTCCTGATAGCAACAGAGAAATATACCAATGTTAACAAAGCTGCCGTGGCCATCTTTGTAGGCACATTTGGCTGGATACTCTATATCTGCTACGGCACCGACTTCGTCATGAGCCAGCATGCACGCGACTACATGCTGTTTCTTGACGGAGCGCAACCCTCTTCGGCGTTGGTAAAGCAGTTTATAGCCCAGAATATATTCTTGAAATATGTGGGAAAAGCCTCCGAGATAGTGCTTTTTCTGCTTGCCACGATGACCATCGTCGAGATATTGCAGAACAACGGATGTTTCGACTTCATCTCGCAACTGCTGCGCACTCGCAGCAGTAAGAAGATGTTGTGGATGCTGTCGGTTGTCACCTTCATTATATCAGCCAATCTCGACAACCTCACCACCACAGTAATGATGCTCACCATCATGCACGGCATAGTAAGCCGTCAGCGTGAGCGCATGATATTGGGTTGTGCCATAGTGCTTTCGGCCAATTGTGGCGGAGCACTGACGGTGATAGGCGCGACCACCGGGCTTCTGCTTTGGAATATGGGAGCAGTCACCGCCACCAATTTCTCCATGTCGCTCGTCATTCCTTGTCTCATAGCATGGGTAGTTCCCGTGTGGTGGATGGGCAGGAGCCTGCCCACACGCATAGAGACCGAATGGATAACGATGCCCTATCGTGGCGACGACACCCGTCTCACCGTATGGCAGCGCGTGCTCATGCTCTTCGTAGGCATAGGCGGATTGTGGTTTATCCCCACATTCCATAACATAACCAAGCTCAGCCCCTTCCTTGGAGCACTGTGCGTGTTGGCTGTATTGTGGATTGTCAACGAGGTGGTCAACCGCAAGCTGATGAACTCCGACGAGATGATATTGCGCCGCATTCCGCGAGTGGTTCAGTATGGAGTGATACAGATGATTCTGCTCGTGCTTGGTATAATGCTTGCCGTGGGAGTGGTGAAGGAGACAGGCGTGCTGGCAACTCTTGGCCACTGGATGGACGACAATGTGGGTAACCTGCTCGCCGTGGGCCTCATAACCCAGACATTAAGTATGGTGCTCGACAACTTCACCACGGCAATGTCGATGGTTTCGCTCCACGACACAGTCGTTGGCACCGTGCAGACCTTGGGCGACGACATTCAATACATGCAGAATGGCAGCTACTGGAAGATGATAGCCTTTGCAGCCGGAGTGGGAGGCAACGCACTCTGCATAGGCTCGCTCAGCGGACTCGCCCTGATGAAGATGGAGCGCATACGCCTGGCTTGGTATTTCCGCAATGTAGGATGGAAGGCCCTCGTAGGCTCAACCATCGGACTCATTGTGCTCTACGCCATGCTATAATTATATATAAGGAGAAAAATTAATCAATAAACTAAAAAACATAAATTATTTCACTATGGCTAAAATTCAGACCATTGGAATTCTTACATCAGGTGGTGACGCGCCTGGAATGAATGCAGCAATCCGTGCCGTGACACGCGCCGGCATCTGCAACGGCTTTAACATCAAAGGCATCTACCGTGGCTACGATGGCTTGATAAATGGCGAGATTGAGGACTTCACAACCGAGAATGTCAGCGGCATCATCATGTCGGGCGGCACAATCCTCAAGACAGCGCGCTCCAAGGAGTTCATGACCGACGAAGGCAAGGAGAAAGCTTATCAGCAGATTCAGGACCACGGCATCGACGCTCTTGTAATTATCGGCGGCAACGGCTCGTTGACAGGAGCCATGGAGTTTGCCAAGAAATACGACATTTGCTGCATCGGACTGCCAGGAACAATCGACAACGACCTCTATGGCACCGACTCCACAATCGGCTACGACACCACCATGAATACAATTGTAGAGTGTGTCGACCGCATACGCGACACAGCCCAGAGCCACGAGCGCATCTTCTTCATCGAAGTGATGGGCCGCGACGCAGGATTCCTTGCCCAGAACTCTGCCATTGCCAGTGGAGCTGAGGCAGCCATCATTCCAGAGGACTCTACCGACGTCGACCAGTTGGCACGATTCATGGAGCGCGGCATCCGCAAGTCGAAGAAGAGCTGCATCGTAATCGTATCCGAAAGCCCCAAGTGTGGAGCTATGTATTATGCCGAGCGTGTGAAGAACGAGTTCCCGCAGTACGACGTGCGTGTGTCAATCCTTGGCCACTTGCAGCGTGGAGGCCGTCCGAGCGCACACGACCGCATTCTTGCTTCGCGCACAGGTGTAGGAGCCATCGAGGCAATACTTCAGGGCCAGCGCAACGTGATGATTGGCGTTCGCAACAACGAGATTGTCTACGTTCCGCTGAGCGAGGCAATACGCAGCGATAAGCCGTTCGACCGCAAGCTCATCAAGGTGCTCGACGAGCTGAGCATCTAATTATAAGACATAAAGAGTAGCAAAATATAGTGTAATTTTCCAAAATTAACTACGATTTTTGTATATTTGGAGCTTTTATAATACAATAAATATTAAATATTTTCTTATTTGGATTATTGTTATTATATTTGCATCAGATTTCAAAATTAAAACAAATATAGTATGTCACAAATCAACGGGCACATCTCGCAGATTATCGGTCCGGTTATCGACGTTTACTTCGACACAGCCGGCAAGAACCCTGAAGAGGTGCTGCCTAAAATCCACGAAGCTCTGAAGCTGAAGCGTCCTAACGGACAGGAGCTTATCATTGAGGTGCAGCAGCATATTGGTGAGGACACCGTGCGCTGCGTCGCAATGGACAATACTGACGGATTGCAGCGTGGTCTTGAAGTGGTTTCCACAGGCAACGCTATCATGATGCCAGCAGGTGAACAGATTAAGGGCCGCATGATGAACGTCATTGGCCAGCCTATTGACGGCATGAGCACTCTGAGCATGGAGGGTGCTTACCCTATCCATCGCGAGGCTCCAAAGTTTGAGGACCTTTCCACTCACAAGGAGATGCTCGCTACCGGTATCAAGGTGATCGACCTCTTGGAGCCTTACATGAAAGGCGGAAAGATTGGTCTGTTCGGCGGTGCCGGTGTGGGCAAGACAGTGCTCATCATGGAGCTCATCAACAACATTGCCAAGGGCCACAACGGCTACTCGGTGTTTGCCGGAGTAGGCGAGCGTACTCGCGAGGGCAACGACCTCATCCGCGATATGCTTGAGTCGGGCGTTATACGCTACGGCGAGAAGTTCAAGAAGGCAATGGAGGAGGGCAAGTGGGACCTCTCGCTTGTCGACCCCGAGGAGCTCCGCAAGAGCCAGGCCACACTTGTCTACGGACAGATGAACGAGCCGCCAGGAGCACGTGCCTCAGTGGCATTGTCAGGCCTTACCGTAGCCGAGGAGTTCCGCGACCACGGAGGCAAGGACGGCGAGGCTGCCGACATCATGTTCTTCATCGACAACATCTTCCGCTTCACCCAGGCAGGTTCCGAGGTGTCGGCCCTTCTTGGCCGTATGCCTTCAGCCGTGGGCTACCAGCCTACACTGGCAAGCGAGATGGGACAGATGCAGGAGCGCATCACCTCTACAAAGAAAGGATCAATTACTTCAGTACAGGCCGTATATGTGCCTGCCGACGACCTAACCGACCCGGCTCCAGCCACAACCTTCACCCACCTCGACGCCACAACCGAGCTTTCGCGTAAGATTACCGAGCTTGGCATCTATCCCGCCGTCGACCCGCTTGGCTCAACCTCACGTATCCTCGACCCGCTCATTGTGGGCAAGGACCACTACGAGTGTGCACAGCGCGTAAAGCAGATACTCCAGCGTTACAAGGAACTTCAGGACATCATCGCCATCCTTGGTATGGACGAGCTCTCCGATGAGGACAAGCTCACCGTGAACCGCGCACGCCGTGTGCAGCGTTTCCTCTCACAGCCGTTCGCCGTGGCAGAACAGTTCACTGGCGTTAAGGGTGTGATGGTTTCCATCGAGGACACCATCAAGGGCTTCAACATGATTCTCGACGGCGAGGTGGACGACCTGCCAGAGCAGGCATTCCTCAACGTTGGCACCATCGAGGATGCCATCGCCAAGGGCAAGAAGCTGCTTGAGGCTGCCAAGGGATAATCCGCTTACACATTTAATACTTGTAAGACTATGAGTTTGAATCTAAGAATCGTCTCTCCCGAGAAAGTGGAGTTCGTAGGCCAGGCCGACCGTGTGGTGGTGCCTGGCGCAAGCGGCGAGTTTGAGATACTCACCGGCCACGCTCCTATCATCTCCACCCTCGACAGCGGGCGCATTGCTTTTTTTGACTCAGAGGGCGAGCATGAGGTTAAGACAATGGGCGGTTTCGTTGAAGTGCAAAAAAACAACGTCAATGTTTGTGTCGAACTTTAATGAAACCCGGTTGACATGTTGAAAAATACAGAGATAGCAAAATACAGCCTGCGCTACACCATGCAGACCCTTGTGGCAGTGGTGGTGCTCGCGTTGGCAGTTCTCTCCCTGCACATGTTCGCTCATGTTGACGGACTTGTCGCGCCTCTTGTTGTGAGTGTGGTCTTTGCCCTTGTGGTGGAGCTTGCCGACATATATTTATGGAAAAGAATAGCTGAAGCCAATCAAAAGATGCTTCCCACATTCTTCTCGGCCGTGTCAGGCTTCCGTATGCTGTTGGCTCTCTTCACTCTCGTGGGCTGCTACATAGCTGTTGGTCGCGATGCGATGATGGAATACTGTCTGGTGTTCATGGTCTTCTACCTATGGATGATAGTCCACCATTCTGCCTTCTTCTCGCGTGTGAACAACTCGCACACTGAGTGTGACAATGAAAAAAAATAAACGATAATGAAACAGTTAAGGTCATTATTACTTCTCTTGGTATTGGCTCTGATGCCAGCCTTCGCCTTTGCGGGAGAAGCCAGCAAGGAAGAGGGCAAGTCGCTCGACATCCCAACAACGGTACTTGAGCACCTGTCCGACTCCTACGAGTGGCACATAGCCTCCTACGAGGGCAAGAGCCTGAGCATTCCGCTGCCGATAATCGTAAGAAGTTCAGCTACCGGCGAATGGTCGTTCTGCACAGAACACAGCTTGCCGAAGAACTATTTCTTCGACGAGGAGCATCACGGCAAGATCTACGAGAACATGCCCGATGGCTCAAAGGTGCGCCCGCTCGACCTCAGCATCACCAAGACCGTGGCCCAGATATGGATAGTGGTGTTCGTTATGATAGCCGTGTTCCTCTCTTGCGCTCGCTGGTATAAGGGCAAGGACGAGAGAAGTGAGGCTCCTGGCGGATTTGTCGGACTGATGGAGATGTTTGTCATGACTATTTATGACGACGTGATAAAGGCGTCTATCGGCGAGAAGCACTTCAAGCCCTTCGCTCCTTATTTGCTCACGGTGTTCTTCTTCATCTTCACGACTAACATTCTCGGTCTGCTTCCGATATTCCCAGGTGGCGCCAACGTTACGGGCAACATCAACGTGACGTTCTTCCTCGCCGTCTGCACCATGATTGCCATCAACCTCTTCGGCAACAAGGAGTATTGGAAAGATATCTTCTGGCCCCACGTGCCGGTATTCCTCAAGGCCTATCCGGTGCCGTTGATGCCAGTCATCGAGTTCTTCGGTGTGTTCACCAAGCCGTTCGCTCTCATGGTTCGTCTCTTTGCCAACATGATGGCAGGTCACGCAATCATCCTGAGCTTCACTTGCGTCATCTTCCTCGGATGGTCGATGGGCGTGGGCTATGGCATTGGATTGAACCTCGTAAGTGCCATAATGATGCTCTTCATGAACTGCCTCGAAGTGCTCGTGGCATTCATCCAGGCTTATGTCTTCACCTTGCTGAGCGCCGTGTTCATCGGACTTGCCCAGAAGGAAGAGGAGGCAGAGGCTTAACAACAGAATAAACAATAAAAAAATAACAACTTAAAAAAAATTAAACAACTATGATTATTTCATCACTTTTGGCTGCTGAAGGTCTGGCACAGCTGGGCTGCGGTCTCGGAGCAGGTATTGCAGTAATTGGTGCAGGTTTGGGTATTGGCAAGATTGGCGGCAGCGCAATGGACGCTATTGCACGTCAGCCCGAGGCTTCAGGCAAGATTCAGACCAACATGATTCTTACCTCAGCATTCGTTGAGGGTTGTGCATTGTTTGCTATCGTAGCCTGCGCCTTCCTTATCAAGTAAGGACCTAAGGCTCTTATGTAATAGCAACAAAGAGTTAGTAAAATATTGCAAATGGATTTTAGTACATTGCCATCAATATTGACTCCTGACCTTGGAATCCTCTTCTGGATGCTTCTTGCATTCCTTGTGGTGTTCTTCGTGGTCGCCAAGAAAGGCTTTCCGGCTATAATCGGAATGGTCGACAAGCGCAAGAAGTACATCGACGAGAGCCTGTCCAAGGCGCAGAAGGCCGCTGCCCAGCTTGAGAATATCAAGCAGGAGAGCGACGCGCTGCTTCAGGAAGCACGGGCGAAGCAAGCCGTAATACTCAAGGAGGCAGCTTCTACCCGTGAGGCTATCGTGGCACAGGCTCAGGAGAAAGCTCGCGAGGAGAGTGCCCGCATCATCAATGATGCCAAGGCAGAGATTGAAAGCCAGAAACAGGCTGCAATCAGCGAGATCCGACAGCAGGTGGCCGCGTTGAGTGTTGAGATTTCGGAGAAGGTCTTGCGCCAGAAACTCGGCACTGATAAGGCACAGATGGATTATATTAACCAGATGCTTGATGAAGTTACAGCCAATAATAAATAAGTATAAGCTATGGATTTAGGATTAATATCGGTCAGATATGCACGCGCCTTGCTCAAGGCGGGCATAGAGGCTAAGGAGGCCGACAAGGTGTATGCCGACATGCAGACCCTTGCCCATTGCTACTCCACTACACCCGCGCTGAGGGTTACGATAGATAATCCCATGCTCTCGAAGAAGCAGAAGGAGAGTCTGCTCCTCACGGCGGCTGCCGGTGGAACGTGCGACTTGACCAAGCGGTTCGTCGCCCTTGTGCTCAAAGAAGACCGTGAGAGTATCATGCAATTCATCGCCAACTCGTTTGTTACTCTGTACAGAAAGCATAACAATCTAATCAGTGCTAAACTAACGACTGCCTGCACCATCGACTCCTCCACGGAGAAGAAGATGAGACAGTTGGTTGAGGGAAGGACAAATGGCACAGTTGAGTTCCAGACCGAGGTGAATCCTAATATAATAGGTGGATTCGTGCTTGAGTACGACACCTATCGCATGGATGCCAGCGTGCGCAAGCAGCTCAACACCATTTTGTCGCAGCTAAATTAATTAAACTTTTTCTTAGAAGTATATGTCAGATAAAATAAAACCAAGCGAAGTGTCGCAAGTGCTTCTCGAACAGCTGCAAGGCATCAACAACAGCCAGCAGTTCGACGAGGTGGGCACGGTGCTCGAGGTGAGCGACGGTGTGGCCCGTATCTACGGACTCCGCAACGCCGAGGCCAACGAGCTTCTCGAGTTCGAGAATGGCACTATGGCTATCGTGATGAACCTTGAGGAGGACAACGTAGGTTGTGTGCTTCTTGGTTCTACCGAGGGCATCAAGGAGGGCATGGTTGTCAAGCGCACCAAGCGCATCGCTTCTATCCGCGTCAACGACAATATGCTCGGACGTGTCATCAACCCGCTCGGACAGGCCATCGACGGCAAGGGCGAGATCGACATGACAGGTGCTTTCGAGATGCCGCTCGACCGCAAGGCTCCGGGCGTTATCTACCGCCAGCCCGTGAAGGAACCTCTGCAGACCGGCTTGAAGTCGGTCGACTCAATGATTCCTATCGGACGCGGACAGCGCGAGCTCATCATCGGCGACCGTCAGACCGGAAAGACAGCCATCGCCGTCGACACCATCATCAACCAGAAGAGTTTCTACGAGGCTGGCAAGCCCGTCTACTGCATCTATGTGGCCATCGGCCAGAAGGCTTCAACCGTAGCTGCCTTGATGGAGAACCTCAAGCAGCACGGCGCAATGCCCTACACCATCATCGTGGCTGCCACAGCCGCCGATCCTGCCGCCATGCAGTATTACGCACCGTTCGCAGGAGCCGCCATCGGCGAATATTTCCGCGACCGTGGCTACTCCGCCCTCGTAGTCTACGACGACCTCTCGAAGCAGGCCGTTGCCTATCGTGAGGTGTCTTTGATTCTGCGCCGTCCTTCAGGACGCGAGGCCTATCCGGGCGACGTGTTCTACCTCCACTCACGTCTGTTGGAGCGTGCAGCGCGCATCAACGACCAGCAGGAAGTGGCCGAGCAGATGAACGACCTCCCCGAGTGCATGAAGGGTCATGTGCGTGGTGGCGGCTCACTCACAGCCCTGCCTATCATCGAGACCCAGGCAGGCGACGTGTCGGCCTACATTCCTACCAACGTGATTTCCATCACCGACGGTCAGATTTATCTTGAGAGCGACCTCTTCAACCAGGGCTTCCGCCCAGCCGTCAACGTGGGTATCTCCGTTTCGCGTGTAGGTGGCTCAGCCCAAATCAAGAGTATGAAGAAGGTGGCAGGAACGCTGAAGATAGACATGGCACAGTATCGTGAGCTCGAGGCCTTCTCCAAGTTCTCAAGCGACATGGACGCCGTTACGGCCATGACCATCGACCGCGGACGCAAGAACAACCAGCTCCTCATCCAGCCGCAGTACAGCCCGATGCCCGTAGGCGAGCAGGTGGCCATCATCTATTGCGGCACCCACGGCCTTATGCACGATGTGCCGGTGGAGAAGGTGCGCGAGTGTCAGGACGCGTTCCTCGACAAGATTCGCTCACAGCACGCCGACGTAATCCAGACTCTCGCCAGTGGTAAGATTGACGACTCGCTCACAGCCGTTCTCGAACAGACAATGGCCGACGTGGCAGGTCAGTATAAAAAGTAATAGCTTATGCCGTCGCTCAAAGAAATCAAAAACCGACTCACCTCGGTCAACAGCACGCGCAAGATTACGAGTGCCATGAAGATGGTGGCTTCTTCCAAGCTCCATCATGCCCAGCAGATGATTGAGAACATGCTCCCCTACGAGACTATGCTCGAGCACATCCTCAAGACCTTCCTCGCCTCCGAGGCCGACGCTTCCACCGTGTTCAACGTGGAGCGCCCCGTGAAGCGCGTGGCCTTGGTGGTGTACGCCTCAAACAGCAGTTTGTGTGGAGGATTCAACGCCAACGTCATCCGTCTGCTACAGCACATTGTTGACGAGTATTCCGAGAAGTTGGGGGGCAAGGACAACATCGTTGTCTACCCCATAGGACGAAAGGTTGCTGAGAAGGCGGCTAAAATGGGGCTTCACGTGGCTGGCGACTTCACCGGTCTTGCCGAGAAACCCAACGTGAAGCAATGTATTGATATAGCCCGTGAACTTGGAAAGAAGTTTGTCGACGGCGAGATCGACCGCGTGGAGATGGTCTACCACCACTTCAAGAGCGCGGGTTCGCAGATTCTCACCCGCAAGACATTCCTTCCCATCGACATCACCGAGGAGCTGAAGCGCGACCGCACTCGCGACCTCAACTCCATCGTTACGTCGAAAGAGGCGCAAGAGTATCTCAAGAAGAAGGGCGAGGCGTCTGAGCGCAAGCAAGAGGAGAATGTGCGTCCGCTCAACGACAACTTCATCGTGGAGCCAGACATGCACACCGTGCTCTCGCAGCTCATACCCAAGTATCTTCACCTGATGCTCTACACAGCCTTGCTCGACAGCATTGCAAGCGAACATGCCGCACGTATGGTGGCAATGCAGACCGCTACCGACAATGCCGACGAGATTCTGCGTGAGCTTAACCTTCAGTACAACAAGAGCCGTCAGCAGGCTATTACAAACGAACTGCTCGACATCGTGGGCGGTAGCGTGAACAATTAATGATTATTATATAAGGAGTTAAGAATTAGAGCATAAACCACTCTGGTTCTTAACTCTTTTTTTTGGCTCAGCCGATATTTGGAGTGATTTATACAGGCGTTTGTCAGTAGACAGCGCGCCCAAAAGGGGCAACTCTCCATAGCCCGGAGCATCGTCCTGGGGATATAAGGCATTTACGGACAATGCGCCCTGTAAGGGCAGCTCTAACAACAACAAAAAAAGCAGCCGCAGTCATTCTTTCGAATGTCCACGGCCGTCTCACTGCTTATTTTAATTTGAACTACTGTTTGCTCAATTATCAGATGTTCAGAGCTTCAATGTAATCGCCCGAAGCTCCCGTTGTTGTCATGAGAGGACTTCAAGCTTAGTTGAAGCTTCTCTTGTTGTTGGCCATTACGCCTACTTCAGCCAAAGCTGCTACAACAACTGCCAATACAATTCCAAATACCATCATAATAGTTACCCTTTCTTTTTTTTTACGTTTAAACAATCTTTTATATCCTAAAGTTATCTATCACTTTGTATCCTATAGTCACCGATTTGTATTACATGTGTATCCTATAGTCACCAATTTATATATCCCAAGCTGCAAGATTACTTTCAAATCCTCGCTTTCTGTCTTTTTCTGATGCAAAGATAACAATTGTTTGTGTACGTACACGACAATAAAGCGTAAAAACTTTATCAAACCCGAATAATCTTGATTTTCATCAAAAGGGAAGTTTGATTGCCCAGTTTTCCCATGTCCGTATACGTTTGAGTTTAGAAATAATGCAGTTTTTTGAAAATGACAATTTGAAAATGACAATTTGACAATGGGTGCGCGGAGCGCAATGTGGAATGTTAAATGTTGAATGTGGAGTGTTGAATGTGGAATGGTCGCCTTTGGCGATGTAGAATGATTGATTGTTGAATTACTTCACTCTTCATTACTCATTCTTCATCGGCTTGCCGACCATTCAACACTCCACATTCCTCATTCGTTCAAAGGGCTTGCCATTGATGCGTTGGAAAAGGATTGGACGGAGTATCCGGTTCTTCATTTCGATATGTTTGGCTTCAAGTATTCTGATGTTGATGTGGTTAGAGAAAAATTCGACTATATGCTTCATGACTATGAGGCGAGATTAGGAATATCGACACATTACACATCCCCGGGAACCAGATTTAAGAATATAGTCAAACACTTGTATAAAGAAACAGGTAAGCAGCTTGTTGTCATCATTGATGAGTATGATGCTCCCTTGTTGGATGTCTTGCACAACCCCGTACGTCTTGAAGAGGTGAGAAACATCATGCAGGAGTTTTATGCGCCTATCAAGGAATGCGATGAATATTGGCGCTTTGCCTTTATCACAGGCATTACGAAATTCTCGCAGCTTAGTATTTTCAGCACAATCAATAATCTTGCAAACATAAGTATGGATTCTGAGTTTGCTGCCATCTGCGGCATCACAGCTGAGGAACTCACCACGACATTGAGTCAGGATATTGAAATAATGGCTGGGCACAATGGTGTTAGCAAGGACGAGATGGAACGGATATTAAAGGAGAATTATGATGGCTATCATTTCACGCGCAACAGTCCCGACATATTCAATCCGTTTAGTTTGATGCGTGCCTTTGCTTCTGGCGAGACCGACAACTATTGGTTTGCCTCTGGCACATCCACCTATCTCGTTCATCAGATGCAAAGATTTCATACTGATGTTACCGCCCTTGATGAGGTGTTTGCGTTCTCATCATCTTTCGACCGTCCGACAGAAAGGATGTCGGATGCTCTGCCGTTGCTCTATCAAAGTGGTTACCTCACGATTAAAGGCTACGATCCGTTGACCAAGGGGTATTACCTTGGCATTCCTAATAAGGAAGTGAAAGCGGGACTGATGGAGAATTTATTGCCATTATAAGCCTGCAAAGGAAGCGTTGGCCCAGATTAATGACAAGGGCTACATGGTGCCTTTTGAGGCTGATGGCAGAAAACTTGTGAAGATAGGTGTAAGCTTCAGCACCGAGACGAGGACTGTTGAGGACTGGAGCTATGAAAAGAAATGAAGGGGGTGTGTCAGAACTATGAAAAAAGATGTTTTTTTGTAGAGTTCTGGCACACTCCCCATTTTTTTACCTCAGCAGCGTATACGCATTCTCCTTAATCTTGTTCATGAGCTTCTCGGGATAGTCGGGGTGCTCGTTGATGAATGTCTCTACTATCTGGCGTGCCTCCTGGCTGTGGTGGCCTGCAAGGAGCGACGAGAGCCAGTAGCCGGGGAAGAAGATGTCGCCTGTGCGCTGCACGTCGATGATGGCGTCGAGTCCGGGTCGCAGGTAGGCGTTGTTGAATGGCTCGCGCGAGCGGTCGTTGAGCAGGCGCAGCATGGCCGATGTCCAGGGCTCTATGCGGCGGTTTTCGGCCTTGAGCAGCGACTGGAAGAGTTGCTGCTGGGCAGCTTTGTCGGGGGTGCAGGCTCGGGATATGAAGTCGAATTGGCGCAGCTCGTCCTCATTGGTTATTCTGGCACGTTGCGCATGCAGAATCTCTTGCCATTGCTGTGGCTTGAGTATGGCGAGTCGGTAGGCTATCTGCGTGTAGTCGGTCTTCGAGAGCAGGGGGTCGGTCTGCGCAGCCCATACATTATACAATGAGTCGGTTGTGGCTTTGTCGGTCACGGTGTAGTAGAGCTGTCGTATGAGTCGTTGTTTTACGGATGGCGTCTTTTGCGAGAGGTATTCCTGCCACATTTGTCTTTCCTGCTCATGTCGCTCGTCGTCGTTCATGTTGGTGATGGCTCCACCCCAATACGTCACAAGCTGTGATGCAATCAGTGCGTTTTTTTCAGCCGCAAGCCACGATTGCATTGTTGTGGCAAGGGTTTTTGCTCCTATGCCGTGGGCGAGATAGTTCTCGTTGAGGTTCATGGCAAGTGCAAAACGCTTGAGGTCGTCGGTGGGCGGGTGTGGCGGATTGTAGCAGTTGATGAGGAAGAGTCCGTAGCCAGAGCCGTCGGCGTTGGGGATGATGAAGTCGGGACGTCGTGCCAGGGCTATTGTCTTAGTCTCGTCCTGCAAGTTTACGGGTATGGTGGTTGTGCTGAGCTGATAGTCCTCGGTGCAGGCGTTTTTCACCTTATTTATATATACGGCGTCCACCGTGAACGACTGTTGCCATTTCAATCCGCGGTTGTAGGGGTCGGTTTGCTTCACGACGAGCTGTCCGTCGTTCCATTCTGTTGTTATCGTTGGCATTCCCTTCTGCTTCACCCATGCCTCGCTGAACTCCTTCAGGTGGGCTTCGGGAGCGTGTCGGTCGAGAATGTTTATCAGCTCGTCCCATGTGGCGTTGGCGTAGGCATATTTATGCAGATACTCTTGGAGTCCCTTGCGGAATCGCTCAGCCCCCATTTGTTCCTCAAGCTTGCGCATCATTACGGGCGATTTCTGGTAGATGATGTTGCCATAGAGCAGTCCGGCAGAGTTGAGGTTGTCGAGTGGCTGCTGTATGGGGTGTGTGCCGGGAGTGCGGTCGGTGTTGAGGGCGCGTGTCTGGTACATGCGCAGGAAGTTGAGGTCGTGGTTGACGTCGGGGTAGAGTTGCTTGGCAATCTTCGACGCGAGGAAATTGGCAAACACCTCCTTGGTCCACACGTCGTTGAACCATCTCATTGTGACGTCGTCGCCAAACCAGCAATGTGCTGTTTCGTGGGCAATGAGCTCCACACGTGTTTGCAGCTCTTCGGGTGTGGGGTGGTCGCCGAGGAAAATCTCGTGGTCGGTGAATTGTATTGCTCCCGGATGCTCCATGCCTCCAAACTGATAGCCAGGCAGCACGACGAAGCCGAAGGAGGAGAAGGGGTATTTGATGCCGGTGTATTCCTCAAACCAGCGTATGGAGTGGTCGGCTATGTCGAACACGGTGTCGAGCTGTGCCACCTTCTTGGGGTCGGTCTCGCGGTAGAGTGCTGTCAGGGTTCTGCCATTGCGCACGGCTGTCTGCTTGTGGTATTTGCCTGCCACGAACGAGAACAGGTAGGTAGGTATGCGCTCTGTGGCTACTGACGCCATCGACTCCCATCCTTCGGGCACATTGAGCTTGACGCTGAAGAGGGCTTTGAGGTCGGGCTGGTCGAAGCATGGGAACACGGAGCGTGCGTGGTCGGGCACGAAGAGTGTGTACATGTAGTCGGCGTTGCGGTTGAGCGACTTGTCGCCGCTTATGAAGCTTAGCGTTATGGTGTTTTTGCCGCGTCGCAGAGCCTTGCGCGGGATGATGATGTGCTCGTTGTGCCAGGTTAGTGTAGTGGGCTTGCCGTTGATGGTGGCTTGGCCGTCGAACTGCGATGGCGAGCCTTGGAAGTCGAGCTGCAGGTCGTCCTTACCTTTTTTATATACAAATGTGATGGTTGACTTGCCCTTTACGGGCATTGTCTTAAGTGCGGGAATGTCGAAGGTGAGGTCGTAGGCAATGTCGCTTACAACTGATGTTCTCGAAACCGCAAGTTCGTGGCTCACACCGTTGGTCACTTCTACTGCCATCGTTGTCTGCGACGAAAGACAGAGTGTGGCTGCGAGGAGCAGAGTAGGGAGATTATTCATAATTTTAAGTTTTGAGTTTTGAATTTTGAATGGTTGCGCGTTGCGCAATGTTGAATGTTGAGTGTTGAATGTTGAATGGTTGCGCGTTGCGCAATGTTGAATGTTAAATGTTGAATGGTCGCCTTTGGCGATGTAGAATGATTGAGTGTTAAATGTTGAGTGTTGAATTATTTCATTCTTCATTCAAACCTTCTTCATCGGCTTGCCGACCATTCTACATTCCACATTCCACACTCCACATTACTTTAGTTTAATAATATCCTTCCACCTCGTAGTTGGGCAGGAGCTTTTGTGCTCATGCCTGATGGCATCGGCAAAATTCTTGCCCTTGGGGTATTGTTGTGAGGAGAGGATGACAGTCTCCGTGCCGTCTACCTTGTTGATTTTGTCAACGGCGTTGTCGAGCAGTCTCATCATCTTGTGGCTGTCGGCGTTGAATGAGAAGAGGTCGGCTTGTATTGCCGTGTCGGGCACAACGCCCATCAGTATCACTCCTGCACGCTTGTAGCAGATGCCCTCGCGAAAGATGCGCCTGAGGCAGGCTGTGGCAGTCTTTACGATGTCGATGGTAGAGGCAGAGGGGGTGGGGATGCTAATCTCGGTCATGTTAGAGTATTGTTCAAGCTCCGGACGGAAATGGTTGGAGTCGACAAATACGCCCACGATGTTGGCCACCGACTGCTGCTTGCGCAGCTTCTCGGCGCATCGGGCGGCGAAGTTGGCGATGTGTGTGCGCAGAGTGTCGAAGTCGGTCACCATTTCGTCGAAGCTTCGGCTTGTGCAGATGCTCTTTTTACTTGCCGGCACGTCGTCGGGGATGCAGTCGGTAGCGTTGAGTTCCGCCCATGTGCGCTCTATAACTATTGTCTTGAATGTGGAGCGAATCCATGATTGCGAGTGGCTCATGAAGTCGTAGGCCGTGGCTATGCCCATGCTGTTGAACCGAGCTGCGTAGCGTCGGCCAATGCCCCACACCTCGTCTATGGGATAGAGTTTGGAGGCCTTGATGCGGCGCTCCTCGGTGTCGATGATGCAGCAATGGTTGTAGCCGGGATATTTCTTGGCGAAGTGCGACGCCATCTTGGCAAGTGTCTTTGTGGGCGCAATGCCGATGCTTATGGGCATTCCTACCGATTGCAGCACACGGTCGTGAAGGCTCTCGCCCCATTGCCTGAGCTGTTCGGGGGTGAACCCGTCAAGAATGGCAAAGGCCTCGTCGATGGAATAGCGGAAGCACACGGGCGACACGTCGCGAATGATGGTCATAACGCGTGCGGTGATTTCGCCGTAGAGCTCGTAGTTGGACGAGAAAGCCTCGATGCCGGCATTGGGAAACAGCTGCTCGAGCTGGAAGAAGGGCGTGCCCGCCTTCACTCCCAACTGTTTGGCCTCCTTGCTTCGCGCCACCACGCATCCGTCGTTGTTGGAGAGCACGACAACAGGTTTCCCATCCAGGTCGGGACGGAAGACACGCTCGCAACTGACGTAGCAGTTGTCGCAATCGCATATAGCATACCATTTCATTGGCTTTGAGTTTTTTTTAGAATCTTTATTTTCTCCATTGTTTAATGGTCCATACCACCACTCCCCACACGCGGAAATTGTCGTCGGCGTCGATGTGTATGGGCGAATAGTTGGGGTTGGCAGGCCGCAGCTCTATATATCCCTCGTGCTTGTGCCGCAGGTCGAGATATTTTATGGTGAACTCGCCGTTGACGAAAGCCACGATAATGTCGCCGTCGATGGGGATAAGGGAGCGGTCGATCACGGCAATGTCGCCGTCGCATATCCCGGCCTCAATCATCGAGTCGCCCGACACACGTCCGTAGAATGTGGCTTCGGGATTCTTGATCATGTCGCGGTTGAAGTCGAGACTGTCTTGCAGATAGTCGTCGGCAGGACTTGGAAATCCTGCCTTTATCGTAGGGGCAAGGGCGAGAGCAAGTTTACTTGCAAAGTCGCCTTTAAGCAGCTTCAGTTGTTCCATTTTTTTTATTTCCATCTTTCTGTTAAGATACTTCGGCTATTTTGAGTGATGCGAAATGGAGTTTGCTGTCCTGTTTTCCCATGCCATGATAATTCCTATCACTCCCGAATAGCTCTTCGTTCCACCCTCCACTCTGTTGCCCTTGAGATATAGGTTGTAGAAGAAGTTCTGAGTTTCGTCTACAATCCTGCTGTGGCGCGCGAGCCAGTATTGGCGGGGTATTGCTGTTCTTTATGCGCTCAACAA